>Ga0196978_1000934_pt1 | contig 14028 bp, 11 predicted proteins | sample S3v_2013CmetaG_FD_155491 | JGI IMG/M metagenome (GOLD analysis project Ga0196978, IMG submission 155491) | Soil microbial communities from Anza Borrego desert, Southern California, United States - S3+v_20-13C | ecosystem: Environmental > Terrestrial > Soil > Desert | place: USA: California... | reverse complement strand
GCGCGCGGCAAGTACACGCTGCTGCAGATGAAAAGTCGCGTCGAAGCGCGTCCGCTCCCGGAAGTAGAAATCGTTGACTTGCGCAAAGAGCGGGCGGAGAAGGAAGACAAGGGCTTCGTAATCTTCAGCAGCCGATTGAAGGAAGCGTTGCGCGAGACGTTCGAAGCAAACGAGCAGGCGATGATCCTCATCAATCGCCGCGGCTACGCGCCGTACCTGCTGTGCCGCGAATGCGGTCATGAGTTCCGCTGCCGCGACTGCAGCGTCACGCTCACCGTGCATCAGCGGTGGAACATGCTCATTTGCCACTACTGCGGACTGAGCAAGCCGATGCCCGCGCGTTGCCCATTGTGTTCCGGCGAAGTGCTGCAGCCGATCGGCTTCGGCACGGAGAAAGTCGAAGAGCGTTTTCGTCGCGATTTTCCGGACGTGGCCGTGGACGTCATGGATCGCGACTCGACGCGCAAGAAGGGCTCGCTCGTGGCGATCCTCGACCGTTTCCGCCGCGGCGACACACGCACGCTGATCGGTACGCAGATGCTGAGCAAGGGACATCACTTCCCGAACGTCACCCTCACCGGCGTCCTCAACGCCGACTCCATCCTCGGCTACCCCGACTTCCGTTCCGCGGAGAAAACGTTCTATCTGCTCACGCAGGTCGCGGGCCGCTCGGGGCGCGGCGAGCTGCGCGGGAAGGTGATGATCCAGACTGCGTTTCCATCGCATTACGCCATCCAGCATGCCATTCGCCACGACTACGAATCGTTCTACGAAGCGGAGATCCAGTTTCGCAAGACGTTTCACTATCCGCCGGTGACGTCGATGATCGCGATCCTGTTCCGCGGTGAGAATCTCGTCGAGGTCGAGCGCGCCGCGAACGAGTGCGGGCGCTTGCTCGAACAAGCGGTCGAGCCGCTCGCCGGCACGCGCATTCAGGGTCCCGCTCCCGCGCCGATGGCGCGCATCAAAGGAGTGTGGCGCTACCAGATCCTGTTGCGCTCGCCGCAACGCACCGGACTGCGTCGTGCCGTCGAGTCGGTGATGCATTCTCGTAAACTCAAAGGCGTGGACGTCGCCATCGACGTCGATCCGATTAACATCCTTTGATGTTCCTCGCGGAGATGGTCTTCGCAACACGCCTCCTCGGTCTCGTTGCCGGAGAGCAGTCCCTCCAGATCCAGGTTGAAGATCCAGTGCGTCGTGTCGAGGTTCATCGCGACGGCCAGCGCATCGCGTCGCTGCATCAACCGCCGTGGATTGCGCAGATCGATCTCGGGCTGGAGCTCGAGCCGCACGAGTTGACCGTGGTCGCGTTCGATGCGGAAGGCCGCGAGGTCGGCCGCGACACGCAAGCGCTCAACGTCGCGCGTCCGGCCGCGGAGCTCGGAGTGCTTCTCGATCGCGACGCCAAAGGACAGATGACGGCGTCCATTCGATGGGGACACTTCGCGCATCAGGCGCCGACGAAAGTAATCGTCAAGCTGGACGGCCGCGTCGTCAGCAAGGGTCACGTGATCTCCGCGGTGCCGCTCGGCAATGTAGACGCGTCGAAGATTCACGTGCTCGCGGTCGAGGCGTCGTTCCGCGACGGCATCACATCGCGCAGAGAGATCGCGTTCGGCGGCGGCTTTTCGGAACAGATGCCGGCGGAGATGACGCCGGTCGCGGTGCGGCAACGGAAGAACGCGCCGCATGTTCGAGCCGGTTGCTTCGCAACCGCAAGCGGGCCGTTGCCCGAGGCAACGGTGGAAGACCGCGCGGGTTCCGCGTTCTTCATCCTCAACGGCAAACCGCGTCTCGCGCGGAACCGCGACATCGGAGCGCGTCGCGGCGAAGACCTCTTCGCGTTACACAAGACCGACATCGAAGTGGTGAACCCCGTCCCGGAACTGATTCGCCGCGACGATGGCGTGACGCGGCTCTTCGACTTCCGCACGGTGCCCGGCGCCCGGGGAACACGACGCCTGGTGATGTCATCGCGCACGCCGTTCGGACCGGCACGTGTGACTGATGCCGTCGGTGCCGCGGCGTTACGGGCGCTCCGCGGCGGCAAGCGCCGCGTGGTGGTGGTGGTCATCGGCGATATGGCGGCCGCCGATCGCAGCGTGCACACTCCGCCGGTGATGCGCCGCTACCTCGAGCGCGTCGGCGTGCCGCTCCGTGTGTGGTCGCTCACCGGTCCGCGGCCCGATCTCACCGCGACGTGGGGCCCGGTCATCGACGTGTCCACTCCTGCCGCGCTGCTCGCGGCGACATCGGACCTGCGGACGGAGCTCAACTCGCAGCGTGTGGCATGGCTGCCGGTTTCGCCGCTGGAGGCCTTCCGCGTCCGTGCGAGTGACGACTGCGCGTTCGTGCCGCTTGCCGGCGACCTCACGCCATCGGATCGCGCCGCATCGGCTCGCTGAGCTGTACCAGTCCTTCGTACAACTGCTCGTCGATGTCGGGTTCGATCTCGCGGATCATCGGTACCAGCTTCTGGACGTGCTGGATGACCGCCAGCATCGCGGCCCACAGCGGCTCGCCGTTCGAGCGCTCGAATGTCTGAAACGGAAAGCGCTTGCCGAACGTGTGCTGGTCGGTGGAGTTCAGATGCGTCACAGCCTGATTGATCGTCCAGTGGATGCGGGAGCCGAGGTCGTTGGGGGGATGCGGGTGGCCACGGTGGTGACGGGCGACGGCGCCGACGCGATCGATGGCGCGGCAGAGCGCGCGGAACTCCGCCTCGAGCGCGGGATGGCGCGGATCGCTGGCGGCGAGATCGGAGTAGGGCAGCCACATCTTCTCGATGCGGCGGCGCAGCTCGGTGTCGAGCTTCTGCACCATCCACGGCAAGGCCGGGATGTGACGCATGCGCTCGTTCTCGGCGTGCGATTCGAGCAGGCTCGTGCGCGCGGCGCCGGTCACTGGCGGCGAAGGTGGATCAGTTGCCAGCATGGACATTTCTTTGTTAGGGTCACGCGCGACATGAGCGCCGACCCGACGCAGTTTGACGAACCCATTCTCAGGATCCGGCGCCGAATCGAAGAACTCTCCGCGATGGAAGCCGAGCCCGCTACCCAGGCTGAGATCGCCGAGCTCGAATCGAAGCTTACCAAAGTATCCGCCGAAATCTATTCGAACCTCACCCCGTGGCAGAAGACGCTCGTGGCGCGTCATCCGCAGCGGCCGTACACACTCGACTTCATCAATCTCCTGATCGAGGAGTGGGGCGAGATCGCCGGCGATCGCAAATTCGCCGACGATCCCGCCATCGTCGCGGGCTTCGGACGCTTTCGCGGCATCCCGGTCTGCGTGATCGGACATCAAAAAGGCCGCAATACAAAAGAGAAGATCATCCGCAACTTCGGCCAGCCACGCCCGGAGGGATTCCGCAAGGCGCTGCGGGTGATGAAGCTCGCCGAGAAGTTCAAGTTGCCGATTCTCACGTTCGTCGATACGCAAGGCGCGTATCCCGGACTCGGTGCGGAAGAACGGGGGCAGGCCGAAGCGATCGCGGTGAATCTCCGCGAGATGGCGGCGCTCGAAGTGCCGGTGATCGTGACCGTGATCGGCGAAGGCGGCAGCGGCGGAGCACTGGCACTCGGCGTTGGCGATCGCGTGATCATGCTCGAGCACGCGGTGTATTCGGTCATCTCGCCCGAAGGCTGCGCCGCGATCCTGTGGAAGAATTCCTCGGCCGCCCCGGACGCCGCAGCCGCGATGAAGATCACGGCGCAGGACCTCAAGAAATTCGGCATCATCGACGAGATCGTGCCCGAGCCCTCGGGTGGCGCGCACAGCGACCCCGCCGCGGCCGCGGCGCTCCTCGCGCCAACGCTCGAGAAAGCGATTCGCGAACTGCAGAAGTTGAAGCCGCCGGCGCTACTGGATGAGCGGTATAAGAAGTTTCGGAAGATGGGCGTGTTCGAGAAGTAGTCTCGAGTCGCAAAGGCTCTCTGTGCCCTCTGTGTTCTCTGTGGTTGAGCGATTCACCACAGAGGACACAGAGCGCAGATCATCCAAACTGCGCTACCCTCGAACCCGCCCGTGATCCACGACCTCTGGACCCTCGCCGACGCGCCGCCGGACAATCCTCGGATTCCCATCGCCAACGCGACGCTGCGCGCCCTCATGATCCGGCGCGGCGTATCCGATGAAGAGTCGTTCCGGCGTTTCGTGGCGCCCGCGATTGGCGATCTGCACGACCCTTCGACCATTCACGGGATGGATCATGCGTGCGAGCGCATCGCGCGCGCCGTTCGCGATAACGAAGGCATCGTCATCTACGGCGACTACGACGTCGATGGCGTGACATCGATCGTGCTTTTGCAAACGGTCCTGCGATCGCTCGGCGCGGATGCCGGATTCGTCGTGCCGCATCGCCTCGTCGACGGCTACGGCCTCAAGATGGAGGTGCTCGATCGCGTGCTTGTCGAGCGCAACATAAAGCTCGTGATTACAGTCGATTGCGGCATCACCAGCGTCGAGCCGGTGCACCGCGCCATCGAGCGTGGCATCGACGTCATCATCACGGATCATCACCTTCCGCCGGGCACTTTGCCCGACGCCGCGGCCGTGCTCAATCCGAAACAGCCGGACTGCGCGTATCCGTTCAAAGAGCTGGCGGGTGTCGGCGTCGCGTTCAAGCTCTGCTGCGAGCTGCTCCGCCGCCACGGCAAGACGATGTCGATCGAGTCGCTGCTGAAGATTGCGGCGATCGGAACAGTGGCCGATGTCGCACCGCTGATCGGCGAGAACCGCACGATTACGTCGCTCGGACTGGCCGGTCTCGCGGACGTGCGCAATCCCGGTTTGCGTGCGTTGCTCAAGCGCCTCGGCCTCGCCGGACGCGGTCTACGAGCCGTGGATGTCGGCTTCAAGATTGGACCGCGCATCAACGCCGCGGGACGGCTCGCCTCCGCGAATACAGCCATCGATCTTTTCGCCGCTCCCGACGAAGAAGCGGCGCTCGCAATCTGCAGCGAGCTCGATCGGATGAACGTCGAGCGGCAGCAGATCGAGATTCAGGTGCGCGAGGCTGCGGAACGTCAGATCGAAGGCGGCGAGCGCATCCTGATCCTCGCCGGCGAAGCGTGGCACCGCGGCGTCCTCGGTCTGACTGCCGGCCGCATCGCGCAGCGCTATCACCGGCCGGCGCTGGTGATGACGATCGAAGACGATACGTGCGTCGGCTCCGGCCGCAGCATTCCCGCCGTCGATCTGCACAGCGAGCTCGATGCGGTGCACGACCTTTTCACACACTTCGGCGGCCACGAGTTCGCGTGCGGTTTCTCGTTCGCCGCGAAAAATCTCGACGGGTTACGGCGTCGATTGCACGAGCGTTTCGCACGCTTCGACGAATCGGTGTTCCGGCGCGAGGCGCACGTCGACGCCTCACTCACGCTCGGCGAGATCGATTCCGAGTTCATGTCCACGCACGAGATGCTGCAACCGTTCGGTGCGGGCAATGCGCAGCCGCTGTTTCTCGTCCGCGATGTGACGGTCACCGGCACGCGCACATTCGCGGAGGATTGCTGCGAGCTGACGCTGCAGGATGCGACGGGGCGGGGAGTCGCGGTGCTGTGGCCGAGCGTGAAGCAGCTCGGCAGCGAGGTCGTGAAGGGACCGGTCGATCTGCTCGTGCACCTCGAGCCGGATAAGTGGACCGGCGTGAAGTTGAACGTTGTAGACGCTATGGAGTGCGGCGGCAAAGCCGCCGCTTCGGAAAGCGTCGGCTAGCGCCTCCGCACTCCATAGGGCGCTTAGCGCATCTGGATGGCGGGTTTTACGTAGCCGCGGTGGCACGTCGTGCAGTTCACCGTGGCTTCGCTCGTGTCGATGTTCTCCATCTTCGCGAGCTGGTCGTTGATCTCGCGCGTCAGCACGATCATCTCGCGCGCGGCGAGCTTCGGCCGTTTCTCGTCCGCGTCGAAGCGGTCCTCCACGTGGCAGTGATCGCACATGACGCCGAGGGCCTGGCTGTAGCCGGCGTCCATGATGCGGAGGAAGCGGGCGGCAGGGACGTCCTTCAGCAACTTGACGTTCTTGAAGACCTGACCGGCGGGCAACTTCTCCTTGCCGGCGATCTCGGCCAGGATCCTCTTCACCTCGGGATCGTCGTCCGGAGCGGCAACTGGCGCGAACAGCAGGATGGACGCGGCAAGCAGGGCGGCACGGCGCATGGAAACATCCTACGGCGCACACCGGAACGAATCCGGTTGCGAAGGTGTTACGTCGCAACGACATGCAGCGCACCGTCCGAGCTCTCCGCATCGCGCTGCCGATCCTGTTCGTCGCATTCATCGCCGTTCTCTACGTCAGTTGGGACCGCTCGCGCACGCCGCAACGGCGGACGCCCGCGCAGCCCGTGACGTCGACGCAGCGCCCGCTGGATGATCCGCAGGCCGAGGGGCGTGCGTTTCGCGACGTGCAGACGATTGGCGGACGGGTCGTGTCCGAGATCGTGGCTACGCGCGTGGTCTCGTTCAAGTCGGGCTGGACCACACTCGAAGGCGTGACCCTTACGCTCTATCGTCAGAACGGCCTCACGTATGTCATCGCCTGCCCGTCAGCGGAGTTCAACAGCACGACCAAAGAAGCGGAGGCAAAGGGCGGGGTGCGCGTGACGTCGAGCGACGGCATCGAGATCCGCACCGCCGAGATTCGGTACGACGGCGTGCGCTTGTCGAACGACATCCCGGTCGAGTTCCGCGTCGATCGCTGGAACGGCAACGCGGGCGCGCTCGATCTCGACGTGCCGGGCGAAACGCTTCGCCTGCACAAGAACGTGACGGCCACGATGACCGCGGCGTCGCCCGCCGAGGAGCCGATGACGTTGCGCGGCGCGGAGAGTCTCTTCAAGCGCCGCGACAACACCGTCGAGTTCAAAGACAAAGTGGAGATGGACCGAGGCGTCGACAACCTGCGCGCCGACTTCATGATCGGCCGCTTCACGCAGGACCGGAAGCAGCTCATCGGCGTCGAAGGCAACGGCAACGTCGTGATCGTGATGTCGGCGAAAGTTGCGCCGGGCGAAGACTTCGGCGGTCGCAAGGAGATCACGGCCGACGCGTTCAATACCGAGGTGGGACCGGATGGCCGCATCAGCGCGATCAATGCGATCAGCCAGGCGAACATGGTGCACGCGATCCTCGACGGTCCGCCGAAGCGCGACATGGTCGCGCGCGCAGTGCGCATCGCCATCGCCAATCGCTCCGTGAGCGAGATCAAGGCGAACTCGCAGGTCGTGATGAAAGAGCTGGGCGCGGAGCCGCGGCAGATCAATACAGAGAGCATGACGGTGCGGTTCGATGCTGTCACGCGCCGCGCACGATCCGCGTATCTCGAAGGCGCGTTCCGCTATCAGGATCCGAAGAACACCGCCACCGCGTTCCGCGCGAACTACGACATCGCGGGCGACAAGATCGTGCTGACCACCGATCCGGGCTGGCAGGCCACGGTCGTCGCCGACGGACAGACGCTGAAGGCGAAGCAGATCGAGTTCTCGCCGCGCGCGCAGACGGCGCATGCATGGGGCTCGGTGATCGCGCAGCTCGTGTCGAAAGGGAAGGCCGGTGGTGGTCCGTCCGCGGACGCCACGAACCTGTTTCCCTCGGGCAAGCCGGTATTCGTGAATGCGGATGATCTGGTGATGCGGCAGGCGCAGAAGGTCGCGCAGTTCACCGGCAATGTGAAGGCGTGGCAGGACAGCAACACCATGCTCTCGGACGAACTGCAAGTGGTCGGCAACGGCGAACAACTCATCGCGCGCGGCAACGTGCGCACGCTGCTTTACAACACGACGGCCGAAACGGCGAAGGCGGCCGAGGCGCGGAAAACGCCGATGCAGTCGACGAGCGAGCAACTCATCGCCCGACGCAACGAGCGCCGCATCGAGCTCCTCGGCAAAGTGACGCTGCGCGACGAAACGCGCACGCTGAAATCCGAAAAAGCGACTCTCTTTCTCGACGAGGCGCGCAAGATCCAGCGCATGGAAGCGGAGACGAACGTGACGGTCGTCGAAGCCGCGACGGGGCGGAAAGGCGCGGGCAACAAAGTCATCTACCAGGTCGACAAGAAGATGATCTACATGTTCGGCAAGCCCGCCACGATCACCGACAAAACGGGCGACCTCGCCGGCGAACAGATCGTGTTCGACCTCACGCGCGATCGCGTGCACATCCTCAGTCCGGAAGGGCAGACGAAGGGGACGTATAAGCAGGAGAGTCGATAAGGCAGTACCTCGAGAGGCAGTACCTCGGGTTCCTCGGAGTACCTCGGGTTCCTCGGAGGAGAGTGAGGCGGTTTCCCTCCGAGGTACTCCGAGGAACGCCGAGGTACTCCGAGGAACCCGAGGAACTGGTTCTGATACTCTCCGCGCGCATGGCTGATGCCACGGAAAAGGCCGCGCCGCTCTGTCTCGCGGCGCAGCATCTCCTCAAGGTTTATCGAGGGCGGAAGGTCGTTCGCGACGTTTCCGTCGAGATCCGCCAAGGCGAGATCGTGGGCCTTCTTGGACCCAACGGCGCCGGCAAGACCACGACGTTCTACATGATCGTCGGGCTGGTGCGGCCGGACGGCGGCACCGTCACGCTGGGCGAGGACGACATCACCGAGCTGCCGATGTATCTGCGCGCGAAGCAGGGCATCAGCTATCTGCCACAAGAGGCTTCGGTTTTTCGCAAGCTCACCGTCGAAGAAAACTTGCTGGCGGTGTTCGAGACCCAGCGCCTGCCGCGCGCGGAGCGCGAAGCGCGCACGAACGGGCTGCTCGAGGAGTTCGGCATCACGCACATCGCGCGCAATCGGGCCTATGCGTTGTCGGGGGGAGAAAGGCGGCGCGTAGAGATCGCGCGCAGCCTCGCGATCAATCCGGCATTCATATTGCTTGATGAGCCGTTTGCAGGAATCGATCCAATCGCAGTCTTCGAAATTCAACGAATCGTTTCGCAACTGCGCGCCCGTGGGATCGGGATCCTCATCACGGACCACAACGTGCGGGAAACATTGAAGATCACCGATCGCGCTTACATCATCAAGGAAGGCGAGATCTTCCGGCAGGGAGCGCCGGAGAGCCTCTCGTCCGACGCCGAAGTCCGGCGCATCTACCTGGGCGAGACATTCAATCTAAACTGAGCGAGGAAGGTTTTCGGCAGCAGAAGTCTTAACCATGGCCCTTGAACAAAAGCTTCACCTCAAACTCAGCCAGAAGCTGATCATGACGCCGTCGCTGCAGCAGGCGATCAAACTGCTGCAGCTCTCGAAGCTCGAGCTTCAGGAAGTCCTCAATCAGGAGCTGCTCGAAAATCCGCTGCTCGACGAGTCGGCGGAAGAAGCGAAGACCGAAGAGACGCAGGCCGAGGAGACGAAGGCCGAGAACGAGTCTGAAGAAGCGAAGAAGACCGAGGTCAAGGAAGAGAAGGAGAAGGATTCCTTCGACGAGATCGACTACGACGCTTACTTCCAGGACTACATCGAATACGGTTACAACCCGCGCGGGATGGGGGAGGAGCACGAAGAGTTCCCCATCGAGAACACGCTCACCCGTCCGCCGAATCTCGCCGATCACCTGACGTGGCAGTTGTCGATGTCGGACGCGTCGCCGCGCACGAAGGAGATCGCGCAGTTCATCATCGGCAACATCGACGAGGATGGCTATCTCCGCGCCAGCAACGACGAGATCATGGCCTCCGGCGGCTACGAGGCCGAAGAAGTCGAGACCGCGGTCAGAGCCGTGCAGTCGCTCGATCCGATCGGTGTCGGCGCGCGCGATCTGCGCGAATGCCTGCTCCTGCAGCTCGGATTCCTCGAAGTCGACGCGCCGCTGGTCGAGATCATCGTCCGCGATCACTGGGACGAGTTCATGCAGCGCAAGTTCGTCCCGCTCGCGAAGACCCTCGGCATCGACATGAAGACGCTCGAGGGCATCGTCGAGATCATCAAGCACCTCGATCCGAAGCCAGGGAGGAAATACTCCAATGAGCGAGCGATCTACGTCGAACCGGATGTCTACGTGCACAAAGTTGGGGACGAGTACGTGATCGTGCTCAACGAGGACGGCATGCCCAAGCTGCGCATCAACAGCAGCTATCGCGGCATGCTCAACTCGATGGACTCGAAGCAGGACGGCGAGACGGTCAACTACATCAAGGACAAGATCCGCTCCGCGGTGTGGCTCATCAAGTCACTCGACCAGCGGCAGCGCACGATCTACAAAGTGGCCGAGTCGATCGTCAAGCATCAGCGCGAGTTCCTGGAGAAAGGCATCGACTACCTCCGCCCGCTCGTGCTGCGCGACGTGGCCGACGACATCCAGATGCACGAGTCGACCGTGTCGCGCGTCGTCTCGAACAAATACATGCACACGCCGCGCGGCCTGTTCCTGATGAAGTACTTCTTCCACAGCGGAATCGATTCCGACACGGGCGAGGACATCTCGTCCCTCACCGTGAAGAAGAAGATCCAGAGCTTCATCGAGAACGAGGACCCGCGCAAACCCCTCAGCGACTCCAAGATCATGAAGATCCTGAACGACGAGGGGATCAACATCGCCAGGCGGACCGTGGCGAAGTATCGCGACGAGCTGAACATCCCCTCGTCGACGGACCGCAAACAAATCTTCTAGTACAGAGGTGTCGTGACATGGCAACCGAAATTTCGGGTCGTAACTACGAGATCCCTCCCGACGTCCGCAACATGGTCGAGAAGAAGCTGGCCAAGATCCAGGAGCGCCTCTTCGACGACGTGATCGACGTGCGCGTGGTGCTGCAGGTGGAGAAGTACCGCAACATCTGCGAGGTGCTGATCACCGGCAAAGAGCACGACGTCAAGACGGTGCAGGAGTCGGACGAGTCGATGCAGGACGCGGTCAACTCGGCCATGGACCACCTGAAGCGCCAGGCGCAGAAGAACCGCAAGAAGATCCGCGATCATCACCGCAAGGACGGCAACGGCCGCGACGTCACGCAGTGGGCCGTGCAGGTCCTCGAACCGGGGCAGATGCGCGACGACACGGATGCGCGCGCGCCGCGCATCGTGAAGACGAACAACATCCAGATCCGCCCGATGTCGATCGAGGAAGCCGCACTGCGTCTCGACGACTCGAAGAACGAGTTCATCGTCTTCCGCGACATCGACACCGAGAAGGTGTCGGTGATCTACAAGCGGCAGGACGGGAACCTGGGGTTGATCGCGCCAGAGTTCTGAAGGCGATTCGAGTAGCCCTCGCCCCGCTTGCGGGGAGAGGGTGGGCCGAAGGCCGGGTGTGGGCCGCCCTCATCCGCGCGTTGCGCACCTTCTCCCCGCAAGCGGGGAGAAGGCTACATAGCGTCAGCGCCCCGCCAACTCTCCGTACGCGTTCTGCTCAATGATTCTCACGTCGCTCTCGCAGCGAAGCGCCGCGATCGTCTCCGCGGAAAGCGATCGCACGTAGAACGCGTGGATGCTGAAGAAGATGTTCTGGGCCTCGAACCCGTATTGCTGCTGCAACTCCTTCACTCGTGCGGCGACGTCGGTGCCGGCATCGAAGATCACGATGTATCCGGGCGCAGGGTGGACCGCGAGAGTCAGGATCGCAGGTTCGCTGCAAGCAGCCGTGACGACGTCGTTCACAGCGCGATCGCGCGCCGCCCCGACGAGCAGGTATCCGTCGCCGGTGTCGTTGCGGACGATCGAGGCATACGCGAAGAGCGGCTTCGCCGACGTGAGCTGGACGGATGCACCTTCCAATGGAGCGACACCGAACCACGCGAAGATGTTGTTAATCTGCTGGAACCCGGTCTCGCCGGCCGACGCTGTTCGTTGTGCGACCTGACTGCCGTCCGGCGCACGCAACGTGATGGTGACGTCGAGCGCGCCTTCGGTGCTGCCGAATCCGATGTTCGTTCGCTGATCGTCGAGGCCGCTCACGCCGGAGAGGATCACGTCGCGGCCCGACATCGCCACCGGAATGGCTGGCACGAGCTGGCTGCTCTCGCCGCGACTCGCGTTCGTGTTGTGAATGCGCGCATACGCGGTCAGCTTCGCGCCGGCCCGCGGCGTCGATACGCGAAGCCACCCGAGCGCCTGATCCACTCCGAAGGGGGTTTTCACGATGTCTTCGAGCACCATCGTCTGGCCCGGCTGGATCTCAACGGCGGCTAGTTCGAAACGGTCCGCGCCAGAAAACACCAGCGAGAGAGTCGATGCCGTGTCATCGAGGTTGGTGACCACGACGTCCGTACGCCACTCCGAACCGAAGGCGCCCGCGGTTCGGCCGATCACCGGAATGACGAGATCGCGGGCGGCGAATGGATTCGCGTAGAGGGGAAGGGAGACGAGGAGGAGCACGAGACCGCGCCAAGCGTTGTGCATCATGAAATCCTTATACGCAACGTGACCGGAATTTGTCCTCGCCTCGGAACGTCGTGTCGGAAAATCACCCACACACAACACCCGGAGGCTTCCATGCGCCGCATCTGCATTCTCGCCGTCATTGCAGTGTTCGCCGTCGCGTCGTTATTCGCCGCCAATCTCGGCGCGTACAAGGACTGGGATCAGTCGCCGACCGGCTACTTCATGACCAAGGCGGAGCGCGAGGAGTTTTCGAAGCTCAGCTCTGAAGCCGAGGCCGCGAAATTCGCCGACGCATTCATGGCGAAGCGCGATCTGAACTTTCCGGCGGAGGTGAAGAAGCGCACCGAGAACGCCGACAAATACCTGACCATCGGCAAGATTCCCGGCTCGAAGACGCTGCGCGGCAAGGTCATCATCCTGATGGGACCGCCGACCGGTCTCAATGTCACCGTCAACACGAAGACCGAGACCAAACGCGACAGTCCGGCAGTGGCGGGTGCATATTCGAACATCGGTCCGAGCGGCGGCGGTGGACGCAACACCGAGGCCGGATCGCTGGGCGGCGCCAGCATCAGCACGGGCACGGAAGTGCGGACGTACACGATCTCATACGACGGCAAGGCGGCGAAGACCGTCGACCGCGCCAAGGTTTCGTTCGTCATCGATGCCGACGGCGCCACCGGCAAAGATCGCTTCGTGTCGCGCGAACAGGAGAAGGACGCGCAGCAGATCTTCGAGCTCGCGGCGCAGGCTTCGATCAGGAAGTAGCCGAAACGGCTACCATAGCCTCGTGAACGACGAGGACTACATCGAGACTACGGTGCAGGCGCTCCGCTCGACGGAGATGGACGACCTGCAACTGAAGCTCGTGACCGGCGACGACGGTCTCGGCCGCGCCATCTGCCGGCCGCGCGTGCAGAAGCCGGGTCTCGCCTTCGCCGGCTATTACGAGTACATCAAGCCGTGGCGCGTGCAGATCGTCGGCGCGTCGGAGACGAAGTACCTGCAGAGCCTTCCGCCGCGCCTCCGTGAAAAGCGCATCCGCGACGTCGCCGGCCTCGACATCTCCACCTTCATCGTCACCAAAGGCATCACGCCGCTCGAAGAGTTCCGCACCGAATGCGAGAAGCGCGGCGTGCCGCTGTTCTCGACGCCGGCGATGTCGTCGACGACGATCACGCGCACGACGTACTTTCTCGAAGAGACGATGGCGCCGCGCCTGACGATGCATTCAGGCCTGCTCGACGTCTACGGCATCGGCGTCCTGCTCCTCGGCGACAGCGGCATCGGCAAGAGCGAGTGCGCGCTCGACCTGATCCAGCACGGCCATCGCCTGATCGCCGACGATCTCGTCGTCGTGAAGCGCCATCCGAACGATGTGCTGCTTGGTTACTCGAACGATCTGCTGCGCCATCACATGGAGTTGCGCGGCATCGGCATCGTCGACATCAAGGACCTCTTCGGCGTTGCGTCGACGCGCGACGTCAAGCCGATCGATCTCGTGGTGCGGCTCGAGAAGTGGGTCGAAGGCGCCGAGTACGACCGCCTTGGCATCAGCGGCGAAACCTACGAGCTCCTCGGCGTCTCAAAGCCGTACGTGCGCCTGCCCGTGGCGTCTGGACGCAACCTGGCGCTGCTCGTCGAGATCGCGGCCCGCAATCATCTGATGAAGTTGCAGGGCTACGATTCGGCGCGCGAGTTCACGCGCCGCAT
>Ga0196978_1000932_pt1 | contig 14061 bp, 13 predicted proteins | sample S3v_2013CmetaG_FD_155491 | JGI IMG/M metagenome (GOLD analysis project Ga0196978, IMG submission 155491) | Soil microbial communities from Anza Borrego desert, Southern California, United States - S3+v_20-13C | ecosystem: Environmental > Terrestrial > Soil > Desert | place: USA: California... | reverse complement strand
GGGCGAGGAGCACGACGGCCTTGAACCAGCCGCGCATGTCGTGCAGCTCTTCGAGCGAGCGCATCGCCGCGTAGCCGCAGACGACCGCCGCCGGGGCGGCGACGAGCGCCGCGACCCAGCCCCACCAGTAAAAAGTCAGCCCCGCGACGACGAGCCACGTCAAAGGCATCAGGGCGACGGCCGCGAGGATTTTCACCGTCGGCGCGATCTCGTCGACGCCGTGGCGCGGCACGAGCCGCGCGAGCAGCGCGCACAGAAGGTAGGCCGGATAATGCAGGGCCGCGCCGGCGATGGCAAGCGGCGAGAGCAGCAGCAGCAGCGCGCCGCGCAGGAGGAAGTGGCGGAAGACGTACCACGCCGAGTGCCTTGAGAGCGAGAGGTTCTCGGGGGCGATGCCGATGCGCCGCAGCGCCGCCTCGTGGCGGAGGATGCGCGGGCCGAGGCCGTCCGCGCCGGCCGCCGGGGTCAGGCGGCCGAGCGCGCCGGCCGCGAAGCGACGCAGGAAGTCGAAGCGCGCGGCCAGAGGCAGGCGGACGTTGAGCCCCTCGTAGATCGAGGAGAAGAGTCTCTCGGCCCTGTGCGCGACGCCGAGCTGCTCCTCGGTCTCGACGTTGAGCGTCACCTCGCGCAGCGCCGCCTCGACGCGCGCCGAAAGCTCGCGCACCGCGTCGCGCGGCGGCTCGCCCTCTTCGTCCAGCCCGACGGGCGCGACTTCGAGCGGCTCGCCGAAGCGCAGAAGCGCCTCGCTGCGGAAGGAGGTCTTCGAGGTGTAGTAGAGGCCGACCGGCACGATCCGCAGGCCGAGCGGGCGCGCGCCGTCATCGGCCGCGGCCTCGTCGCCGATCGAGGCCGCGCCGAGGGCGATGCGCGCCGCGCCGGTCTTGACGGGCAGAAGCTTGGTCGAGTTGTGCGACACGCCCTCGGGGAAGAGCGCGATGCAGCGGCCGCGGCGGAGCAGGCGGCGGCACGCCTCGAAGGTCAGGCGGTTCTGCGAGAGGTCGGCCCCGGCGTCGGCGCGGCGATGGAGCGGGAGGGCCTCGACCGTGCGGAGCAGCGCGCCGAGGACGGGCAGCGGGAAGAGCGTGGACTTGGCGAGGAAGGAGATGCGACGCGGCAGCGCGGCGAAGACGAGCGCCGGGTCGATGAGGCCGTTCGGGTGGTTGAGGACGAAGAGGAGCGGCCCGGCCGGCGGCACGAGGTCGGCGCGGCTCGTCTCGATGCGGCGGAAGAAGAGGCGCAGCGCGACGCTCACGGCGGCGTGTACGAGCCGCTGCGCGGGCCTCCCCTTCCGCCGCCTCAGCATGTCGAAGAGTCGCAGGACTCTCACATCCCCCGGCATCGCCCTCATGGTCGCAAATGCGCCCGCGATTCACAAACAGGCGGTAGGATTTTTGATTCGCGATTTTTGATTTAGTCGTCAGCCGTCAGGTGTCGGTCGTCGGTTCTCTGCCCTCACCGGTGGCTGATGACTTTCAACCGCGAATCAAAAATCAAAAATCTATAACCCCGCGGCTTGACGCAGTCGCCGTCGCGGTTACAAATTGGCCTCGCGCGGTCTACGAAAAATTAGGGCGGCCGCCGCGGCCGTGTCCGAAGAGGGAAGCGTATGTCGTCAACATCAACGCCGTGTTCGCACCTCGACCAGTTGCCCGAAGTCTCGGCCCGCACGGGCGGGTGCGAGGAGTGTCTGAAGACGGGCGACGCGTGGGTGCACCTGCGTCTGTGCCGCGCGTGCGGGCACGTCGGCTGCTGCGACAGCTCGAAGAATAAGCACGCGACGCGCCACTACCGCGCGACCGCGCACCCGGTCATCAGCTCCTTCGAGCCGGGCGAGGACTGGAGCTGGTGTTACGTGGACGAGGTCTTCATGGCCTGAGCGGCCGGAGACTGTGAGGGGGACGAGATGATTACCCGCAGACCGGCCGAGGGGCGCGGGCGCACGCACGCCGACTGGCTCGACAGCCGCCACACCTTCTCCTTCAACCGCTACTACGACCCGAACTGGTCGGGCTTCCGCCGCCTGCTCGTCATCAACGAGGACTTCGTCGCCCCGGCCAAAGGCTTCGGCACGCACTCGCACCGCGACATGGAGATCATCTCCTACGTGCTGGCGGGCGCGCTCGAACACCGCGACAGCATGGGCACCAGCTCGACCATCCGGCCCGGCGAGGTGCAGCGCATGAGCGCCGGCACGGGCGTCCGGCACAGCGAGTACAACCCCTCGCCGGACGAGCCGACCCACTTCCTGCAAATTTGGATCGAGCCGGAGCGGGAGGGGATGCCGCCGAGCTACGAGCAGCGCGAGTTCCCGCCCGACGAAGCCGGCGCGGGCCTGCGCCTGCTGGCCTCGCGGACGGGGCGCGACGGCTCGGTCACCGTCCATCAGGATGTCGAGCTTTACCGCGCCTCGCTCGCGGCCGGCGAGGAGGTGACGCACGAACTGCGACGGGGGCGGCACGCGTGGGCGCAGGTCGTCAGCGGTGAGATCGTCTTGAACGGCGTGGGGTTGGGGCCGGGCGACGGGGCGGCGGTGAGCGAGGAGGAACGAGTGGTGATAGGCGCGGCCGGGCGGGCCGAGGTTTTGCTCTTCGACCTCGCCTGAAAAGTATCGGCCCCGGCGGAGGCTTTGAGCCTGCCGGGGCCGACGAAGAAAATTCTTGGAGACTTTAAAGAGTCCGGGTCGTCACCTCCGACGCCGCGACTTGCCGGTCTTCAGGAGCCGTCGGAGCTTCATTCTGGCCTTGTGGAGCTGGGACTTGCTCGTCCCGACCGAGCAGCCCAAGAGCCGCGCCACCTCCTCGTGCTCGTGCCCCTCGACGTCGTGCAGGACGAAGACGGCCCGGTACCCCGGCGGCAGCTGCGAGACCGCCTTGTCGAGCGCGATCCGGTCGACGACAGGCATCCGCGCCTGATCCTCCGTCCCCGGCACCACCCGCTGCGGCGACTCCCCGTCCTCGGTCGTCTGCTCGAGCCTGACGCCGCGCCGCCGGAAGTGCATCAGCACCTGATTGACCGTCAGGCGGTGGAGCCAGGTGGTGAACTGCGACTCGCCGCGGAAGGAGCCGGCCTTGCGGTAGAGCTGGATGAAGACCTCCTGGGCCAAGTCCTCGGCCTCGGCCGTGTTGGCCGTCATCCGCAGGCACAGCGAGTAGACGCGCCGCGAGTGGCGCGCGTACAACTCCTCGAACGAGCCCATGTCGCCCGCCGCCGATGACCGCGCCAACTCGTAATCGCTAACTGGTTTCGTGACCTTGATGGCCGCTTCGCGCGAGGAGGCGCTTTGCAGGAAGGGGAAGGAAGCTGTTTCGCTCATCGGGAACTCCTGATGTCAGGGCACCGCTTCCCGGCCCGCGCCGAATGCGCGAGGCCCGAAGGCGTTGGGTTGGGGGAGCAAACCTGATGCCACGCGGGGCGGCCTGAAATCAACCATAAATCAACCATTTAGACGCCCCGCCCGCGCCCGGCAAAACCATATCCGTCGCCGGCAGCCGAAACCGTGTACGGGCCGGGCCGAAATTCCCCGGCGATTGAACAGGAGTCGGTTCGGCCGCGCGGGCGTCCGGGCGGCGCGGTGACGGGTTCACGTCGGGAAAATGAGACGCGGCGGCCGGCCGCTTTGTCCGCCCTACGCACGGTCAAACTGAAACTTGACAGACGGGCTGTTGATGCATAAACTTGGCGTCACTTGGATAACCCTTTAAGGAGGCTGTACACGCGCTTTCCCGCACACTGGGTCTTCCCGCGTGAGTAGAACCAACACACTCGGTTCTCTACAGTAATCGGCGACTTAAGCGCCGTCTCCGCCAAATTTGGGCCGGGCTTCCGACCCAGCGAGCGCCCCACACAGGCCGGACAGCTTGTGCGGGGCGATGTCGCGTTTGGTGAAAATATGGCGCGGCCGGTCAGCGAGGGAGGGTGTTAACGCTTACGTCAGACTCAACGCCCTCCCTCGCTGACCGGCCCCCGTTTCTACTTCCTTTCACCTCACATAAATCGGGTTCGAGATGATCCAAGGCTTGTCGCGGAGGAAGCCGCCGAGTTGGTCGAGGTAGGCTTCTACGCGGTAGACGCCGGGGCGGTTGACGACCAACTCCTTCTCGGCCACGCCGGCGGCCTCGGCGAAGGGCTCGCCGTCGCGGAAAAAGAGCATGCGGCATTCGACCGGGGCGCGCGCGCGAAGCCGGACGGCCCCGCCCGCCGTCAGCGTCGCCTCCTCGCCCATCGTCTTCAGCCCCGCGCCGTCCTCGGCCGAGAAGCGGAAGCCGCGCGCGTCGCCGAAGATGTCGAAGGCGACGTAGCCGTGGCCGGCGCGCAGGGCTTCGAGGACCGACTCGGCGCTGACAGGCTCGCCCCTGCGCAGCAGGACGTGGTTGCGCACCACGCGGAAGCTGCGCTCGTAGGGGTCGAGCCTCACCCCGAAAAGCTTCCCGCCGCCGGGCCATTCGAGGTCGAATCCGACGTTGGCGTGCGCGTCGTTGCCGGCGACGATGGAGGCGCGCGCCGCGCCCGCCGCGTTAGCCTCGTCCCAGCGCCGGAGGTTGTCGCCGGGCCTCTCGTAGAAGGTGGCGAAGAGCAGCTCGGGGTGGCTCGCGTAAGACCAGAGGCCGTCGAAGAAGAGCCGCGCGTAGTTGATGGCGCGCGCGTTCGTGTAGAGGTTGTAGACCTCCACGCCGTCGTAGCCGCCCGGCGGCCACTGGCGCAACTGCTCCGGGTAGGCGAGCAGCGCGAGGCGGCCTTCGGCTTTCGCGCGGGTGATGAGTTCGGGAAGCGTGAGCGAGTCCGCGTCGGGCGCGGGCGTGGCGAAGCCGGGGACGACGAAGAGGCGCTCGCCGCCGCGCGCCACCAATTCGCTGCCGTTAAGGAAGAGGACGCCGCCGTGCTCGCCGCGCAGCGTCGCCTCGGCCGTGTTGACGCCGGCCGCCGGGTGCTCCGTCATCACGGCGAAGGCGAGGCCGTTGGCGCGCGCGGCGCGGACGATCTCTTCGGGCCGCCCCTCGCTGTGGCCGCCGAGCGCGGAGTGTACGTGGAAGACGCCGGCGTAATCCACGAACGCGTCACCGCCCGCGTCCGGCGCGCGCCGCGCGTTCAGCTCCGCGACGGCCGCCCGCAGGCGCCCGAGCCGGTGACGCCTCCACGCGAAAGGTGCCTGCGAGACGAGCAGCACGCCGAGCAACACCAGCGCGATCTTCTTCCGACGACTCATAAGACATTTTTGATTTTAGATTCTAGATTTAGTCGTCAGCCGTCAGTAAAGGCAAAGAACTGGTGACTGACGACTGAGGACTCCCGACCAGAAATCTAAAATCAAAAACCCGATCATTAGTCCTCGAAGTCTACCGAGGCGATGTGCTCGCTGATGCCGCGGCCGAACTCGGCGACGCCCATGTGGTCGGGGTGGACGGTGTAGGCTTCGAGGCCGGCGCGGTCGCGGAAGACGGCGACGAGGCCGGTGTCGTAGGAGCGCGGCAGTCGGAGCACGTCCGTGCCGACGGCGAAGCTCTGAACCTCGGGGATGACGCGGGGCAGCGCGCGCAGCAACTCGACGTGCTCGCGCCGCGCCTCCTCGCCCGCGTCGGCGCGGTACTTCCAGATGACGATGTGTGTCAGCAAGTCGGCCTCAGACCTCCGGCTGTGTGGGATAAAAGTCGCGGCAGCTACAATCGCACGCGCGGGCGGGCGGGCGCAAAGGGCGGCGCGCGGCGCGGCGACCTCGGCCTTCAACTCGTCGAGCTTCCGCGGCCCCGGCCGACTCCGCCCCTTCGGCTCGGCGCGCGGCCTCCATCGGGTTCCCCTTTCGCTCACCTGTCGCGGACGATGGCGACGGCGCGCAGCGGGCCGCCGCTGCCGCCCCTGATCTTCATCGGGAGGGCGACGACGTGGAAGCCTTTGAGGGGGAGGCGGTCGAGGTTGGCGAGGTTCTCGAAGGCGGGGACGTTCTGCTCGAAGAGGACGCGGTGGCTCTCGAAGAGCGCGGACTGGCCGTAGTCTATGCTCGGCGTGTCGAGGCCGACGGCTTTGACACGCCGCTCGCGGACGAGCCAGCGCGCGGCGTCGGGGTGGAGGCCGGGGAAGTGGAGCTTGGCGACGGCCTCGGGGCCGCGCTCGTCCGTGCCCATGTAGCTGCGGCGGTCGGGCCAGCGCCGCCCGAAGCCTGTGCGCAGCAGAAGGATTACGCCGTCGGGCAGGCGCCCGTTGACGCGCTCCCACGCGGCGAAGTCTTCGGCCGACACCTGATAGTCGGCGTCGCGCGCGCACCGCTCGGCCACGTCCACGACGACGCCCGCGCCGAGCAGGCGTTCGAGCGGCACGGCGTCGGCCGCGTCCCGGCCGGCGGCGAAGTGGACGGGCGCGTCGAGGTGGGTGCCGCCGTGCTCGGCCGTCGAGAAGTTGTTGGCCGCGTAGTAATAGCCCTGCGGCGTCATCCCGTCGGCGACCTTCTCCAGCTTAAACCCCTCGGCCGTCGGCCAGAAGACGGTCTGCTCGTCGTAGGCGTGCGACAGGTCAACGAGCGTCCCCGCGAAAGGGTCTGCCGCCTCCGGCCTGCACGAGAGCGCCAAAACGGAGACGATAAACAGCGCCGCCAGCCCGGCCCAACGGTTCATGTGTCGAAGCCTCCTTTGATGGGTCATTCACGACAGCGAGGCCGCGCCGGAGCTTAACGCACGGCGACGCGCCGGCGCAAAACAAGAGCGAAGGGGGCAAAAGGGGCAGAGGGAAAGGGAGCCGCAGCCGGCCCTCTCCCTCTGCCCCTTTCGCCTTTTTACCCCTCTCTTATCCGGGGATGGTGGCGCTGACGGTCTGACTCCACGGGCCTCTATCTTCGCGCGTGTTGACCCAGCGGAGCATGTAATGCGCGGTCTTGCCGGCGTCCGCGCCGCCGTACACGACGAGGTAGGGCGAGGCGGTGTCGAGCGCGAGGAATCTCATCTCCGAAGGGTCTGCGGGCGCGGGGTCGCCCACCTTGACCCAGATTTCGCAGCCGCGCATGCCTTCGGGCTTGACGCGCCGGTTCGGGGTCGTCTCGTCGGCGAAGCTGATGGTGTGACGCAGACGCTGCCCCGTGTCCACCTGCACGACGGGCCGGGTGGTCGGGATCGGGGCCGGCGTGCGCGTCGTCGAGCTGACGGTGATTCCCAAAGAGGCCCGGTCTGCGTCCTCAAGGGCGGGGAGCGCCTGAAGCCGCTTGACGGCGGCGCGCAGCGAGTCTTCCAGATTCGCGCGCGCCGCTTTCTTGGCTTGGGTGGCGCTGGCGGCGCTCAGCTGCGCCTGCGTGTGCTGGCTGAAGGCGGTGTCCCAAGTGGAACTGGCCGCCGTGAGCGCGTTGAACTCCGCCTCGCTGAAGCCGAGTTCGGCCCGGCGCGGGCTGAGCACGGTCATGAAATTAGTGAGCCACGAGTTAAATTCGGTGTCTCCGCCGGGGATGTAGTCAGGCATGAGGCGTGGTCTCCTTTCCGCTCCGAAGAGCGTGTGAGAGGTGGAAAGGAATGCGAGGTGAAGGCGCACGGGCCGGTGGTGAGGCGTCCGAACCGTAAACCTATGATAACTCTACATTTTTCCAGCCATCAAGCTTTTTCTGGCCCCTCCCGGCCCCGCCTCCCGAGCGGGAGTCAGTCGTTGACTCCACGGAGTCACCCGTTGACTCCCAATAGTCACCCGTTGACTCCCGGTAGTCACACGGTAACTATCGGGAATCACCGCTGACTATCGGGAGTCAGTCGTCGGCTAGCGGGAGTCAGTCGTTGACTCCCGCTAGTCATCCTTCGACTCCACGGAGTCACCACCCGACTAACGGGAGTCAACGACTGACTCCCGCTAGCCGACGACTGACTCCCGATAGCCGACGAATAATTACCCGGAGCAGAGAGATGCGGCCGCGACCTGATTGATTAAAACCTTCCGTCCACGCGCGTGCGGCACCGGGGTTGCCAATGGCCGGGGCGTCTAGCCGGTTCGTTAAAGATTAAGCGAGAAGAGCGAGCGGGTCGGTTCGCGTGGTGTGCGGAATTGGGCGCGGGCGTGTACCGATTCAATTCTCCCCGGGAGTTTGGCGAACAGAGGGAGGTCGGATGATGTTTGAAGGCGGTGGGGGTGGTGTGTGGGCGGGCCGGGCGGCGCGGCTCGTCTGCCTGTTGGTGTTGCTCGGCGGGGCGGCCGGCGCGGCGCGCGCGCAGTGCCCGACCTCGGACAACATCGGGTGGGCGCGCGGCTCGACCGTGCGCTTCTTCCTCGACCCGAACCTCTCGGCCGAGCAGAGGCGGCAGGTGCGCTGGGGCCTCGCCGAGTGGTCGCGCGCCAACAGCATCAACAACACGCGCGTCCGCTTCGTCGAGGACACGACGGGGCAGAACTTCCAATACCGCATCCTTAACGGGCAGCTCGGCCCCAGCACGCCCGCCTTCGCCAACAAGACCTTCCGCTCCGACGGCACGGTCGTCTCCGCCACGCTCACCTTTAATTTGAGCGCCACCTTCACCGGCTCGAACACGCGCATCGTAGACCCGAACCAGCCGGGCTTCGACACCATCATCATCAAGCTGACGCTGCACGAGACCGGGCACACGATGGGCCTCGACCACCCGCAGGGCGCTTCGGCCGACGCCTGCGTCCAGCCCGACGGCGCGACCGTGATGAACTTCATCTGCAACGTCAACGACCGCTCCAACAACATGCCGCTGGAGGTCACCGCCTGCGACCGCAACACCCTGAACGCGCTGCCGCGCTACCCGCCCTTCAACCAGACGCCGAACCCCATCGACCAGACCGGCGTCTTCGTCCGCCAGCACTACCTCGACTTCCTCAACCGCGAGCCGGACGCCGGCGGCCTGAGCTTCTGGTCTTCCGGCATAGACGCCTGCGGCGCCGACGCCGCCTGCCGCGACGTGAAGCGCGAGGACACGTCGGCCGCCTTCTTCCTCTCCATCGAGTTCCAGAACACGGGCTACTTCGTCTACCGCGTCTATCAGGCCGCCTTCGGCGACCTGCCCGGCCGGCCCGTGCCCATCACGATTCAGGAGTTTCTGCCCGAGACGCAGCAGGTCGCGCGCGGCGTCATCGTCGGGCAGGGCACTTGGGAGCAGCAGCTTGAGGCCAACAAGGTCGCCTTCCTGCAAGACCTCGTCACGCGCGGCCGCTTCGCCGCACGCTACCCCGCGAACGTGACGCCGGCGCAGTTCGTGGACGCGCTCAACGCCAACGCCGGGGGCGCGCTCTCGCAGCCGGAGCGCGACGCGCTCGTCGCCCAACTGGCGCAGGCCGACAACACCGCGCAGGCGCGCGCCAACGTGCTGCGCCGCGTCGCCGAGGACGCAGACCTCGTGCAGCGCGAGTTCAACTCGGCCTTCGTCCTCATGCAGTACTTCGGCTACCTGCGCCGCGACCCGAACGACGCGCCCGACACCAACTACAACGGCTACTTCTTCTGGCTCAACAAGCTCAACCAGTTCGGCGGCGACTACCGCCGCGCCGAGATGGTCAAAGCCTTCCTCGTCTCCATCGAGTACCGCAGAAGGTTCGGGCAGTAACAAAGTTTCGGGCCGCGAGTCGCGGGTTTCGAGTTATAAAGAGAGGGCGCGGGCGCGGCCGCCCGTCTTTAAACTCGCGACCCGCGACTCGCGGCCCGAAACTTTATGGCCCTGTCCTTCAACATCCTGCGTTACGACTCTTTGCCCTCGACGAACACGGAAGCGGCGCGGCAGGCCGCGGCCGGCGCGCCCGAGGGGCTGTGCGTCGTCGCGCGCGAGCAGACGGCCGGGCGCGGCCGCCAGCAAAGGCTCTGGGCCTCGCCGCGCGACGCCGGCCTCTACTTCAGCGTGGTGCTGCGCCCGGCCTTCGACGCGGCGCGCTGGCCGCTCATCACGCTCGCCGCGGCCCTCGCCGCCGGCGACGCGCTCGCCGAGGCGTGCCGCCTCGAAGCCGACATCAAGTGGCCCAACGACCTCCTCGCCCGCGGCCGCAAACTCTGCGGCATCCTCGCCGAGACGTTCGAGACGCCCCTCGGCCGCGCCTGCGTCCTCGGCGTCGGCGTCAACTTGGGCGACCGCGCCTTCCCGCCCGAACTCGCCGGCCTCGCCACCTCCGTCGAGGCCGAGACCGGCCGCGCGCCCGACCCCGAAACGCTGCTGCGCGCCCTCACCCGCGCGCTCGGCGGCTGGTACGCGACGCTCGGCCGCGAAGGCGGCCCGGCCCGCGTCGTCGCCGCGTGGGAGTCGCGCTCCTCCTACGCCCGCGGCGCGCGCGTCCGCGTCCGCCTCGCCGAAGAGACCTTCGACGGCCTCACCCGCGGCCTTGAGCCCGACGGCGCACTTCGGGTAGAAACAGACGCGCGCCTCGTCCGCCTCGTCCGCGCCGGCGACGTGGAGGCGGTCAGAGCGGTGACAGACCGTGAATCGTGACTCGTCAGAACCGTTGAGCGCCGCCGCCGCTTGAATGGCTCAGGCCGTGGCGGCGCTCAATCCGTCTTCACGATTTACGGCTCACGATTCACGGGCCGCGGGTCTTTACGGTTCACGCCCTTTATGAAGATCGTCATCTCGACATTCGGCTCGTTCGGCGACGTTCACCCGTACGTGGCCGTGGCGCTGGAGTTGAAGCGGCGGGGCCACCGGCCGGTGCTCGCCACGTCGGGGATTTACCGCGAGAAGACGGAGGCGGCCGGCTTGGAACTGCGCGCGGTGCGGCCGGAACTCCCGCCTTACGACCGGCCCGACGAGGTGAGCCGGATGGTCGTGGACTTCATGGACGCGCGGCGCGGCACCGAGCGCATCTTCCACTGGCTGATGCCGCACCTGCGCGACGCCTACGAAGACACGCTCGCGGCCGTCGAAGGCGCCGACCTGCTCGTCACACACCCGCTCCCGTTCGTCGGCCCGCTCGTCGCGGAGAAGACGGGCGTGCCGTGGGTGTCGAGCGTGCTCGCGCCGCTCTCCTTCTTCTCGGCCTACGACCCGCCCGTGGTGCCGCAGTTCCCGAGCTTGCGCCGCCTGCTCAGCCGGAGCCGCGCCGTCAGCCGCCTCTTCGTCAGCCTCGTGCGCCGGCACGGGCGCGGGATGGCCCGGCCCGTCGAGCGGCTGCGCGCCGAGTTGGGGCTGCCGCCCGGCGGCAACCCGATTTTCGAGGGGCAGCACTCGCCCACGCTCGTCCTCGCGCTCTTCTCGAAAATCCTCGCCGAGCCGCAGCCCGACTGGCCGCCGCGCACGCGCGTCACCGGCTTCTGCTTCTACGACCGGCGCGACTTCGCGGGCGACACCGCCGGGGCCTCGCCCGAACTGCTCAGGTTCCTCGACGCGGGGCCGCCGCCCGTCGTCTTCACGCTCGGCTCGACGGCCTTCTGGGCGGCCGAGAACTTCTACCGCGACTCGGCCGAGGCCGCGCGCGCTCTGGGCCGCCGCGCGCTGCTGCTCGTCGGCGAGCAGCGCAACCGCCCGGCCTCGCTGCCCGAAGGGGCGGCCGCCTTCGACTACGCGCCTTTCGGCGAACTCCTCCCGCGCGCCGCGGCCGTCGTCCACCACGGCGGCGTCGGCTCGACGGGGCAGGCTCTGCGCGCCGGCCGCCCCGCCCTCGTCGTGCCCTTCAGCCACGACCAGTTCGACAACGCCATGCGCGCCGGGCGGCGCGGCTGCGCGCGCACCCTGCCGCACGCGAAGTACGACGCCGCGAGCGCGGGCAGGGAACTGCGCGAGCTGCTCGGGAACCCGAGCTACGCGGAGAAGGCGGCCGCGGCCGCCGAGGTCGTGCGCGGCGAGGACGGCGCGAAGACCGCCTGCGACTTACTCGAAGGGGTCTTGGGAGGATAAACACCCGATGCTTCTGGTGATAGATGTCGGTAACACGAACACCTCGCTCGGCGTCTTCGAGGGCGAGCGGCTGGCGCACCACTGGCGGCTGACGACGGAGCGGGCGCGGACGGTGGACGAGTACGGCGTCCTCGGGCGCAACCTGTTCGCCTTCGGCGGGCTCGATTTTCAGGCCATCACGGCCGTCGCCATCGCGTCCGTCGTGCCGCAGCTCAACCACACGCTGCGGCGCATGTCCGAGGTCTACTTCCACCTCACGCCGCTCTTCATCGACCACGCGACCGACACGGGGCTGACCATCCTCTACGACCCGCCCTCGGACGTGGGCGCCGACCGCATCGTGGACGCCGTCGCGGCCGTCCACAAGTACGGCGCGCCGTGCATCGTCGTGGACTTCGGCACAGCCACCAACTTCGAGGTCATCGCCGAGGGCGGGCGCTACCTCGGCGGCGTGCTCACGCCCGGCATCTCGATCTCTTCGGACGCGCTCTTCGCGCGCGCGGCCCGCCTGCCCCGCGTCGCCATCGAGCGCCCGCAGCGCGTCATCGGCGCTTCGACCGTCGCCGCCATCCAGTCCGGCCTCTACTACGGCTACGCCGGCCTCGTCGACGGCATCCTCCGCCGCATGATCGAAGAACTCGGCTCGCGCCCCCGCGTCGTCGCCACCGGCGGCCTCGCGCCCCTCATCGCCACCGCCTCCGAGTTCATCGAAGTCGTAGACAAAACCCTCACCCTCGACGGCCTCCGGCTGGTGTATGAGAGGAGTAGACAGTAGACAGTAGACAGTAGTCAGTAGCGCTGCCGCGCCGCGACCGTTGACGCTGACATCCTGTCCGTTCTTAAGAGAAGCTTTTTCTACTGACTACTGACTACTGACTACTGTCTACTCTTGACTAAATCGCCCCGACTGTTCATCCTTGCTTGTCGGGCCGAACGGTCTTGAGGAGCTTCTGAAATCCCCTGCTCGCCTGAGCAACTGTTAAGCGAAACCCGAAGATGAGCAAGGCGGAAGAGGCGCGCTCCGGTCGAAAAGAGCGCCCCCCTCTCAATTACTTCAACTACTTCACCGAGATTGAAGAGACCTTCGTCCGCCGCCGCGGCAAGCACCTCCTGATCAGCCACCTCGACTGGGTGCTGATCGAGAGCTGGAAGCAGATGGGCATCCCCCTGCACGTCGTCCTGCGCGGCATCGAGACGGCCTTCGACTCCTACGAGTCGAAGCCCCGCAAGCGCAGCGTCAAGTCGCTTTACTACTGTCAGGAAGAGGTCGAGGCGCAGTTCGCCGAGTGGGTCGAGGCGCAGACGGGCGCGGCCCGGCCGGCGGCAGACGAAGGCGGCGAGGCGGCGCCCGCGGGCGAGGCGTCCGACGAGAAGGCGCGCGGCCTCCCTTTCCCGCGCGAGGTCATCTCGGCCCACCTCGCGGACGCGCGCGCGGCGCTCGCGCGCGGCGCCGAGAAGGCGGGCGGCGGGTTGGGCGAGGCGATGGCGCGCGCCGCCTCAAGGCTCGAAGAGTTGGAGGGCGACTTCGCGCGGGCCGCGCGGCCCGACGCCGCCCAGCTCGAAGCCGCGCTCACCGACCTCGAAGGACTGCTCGACCGCGCGCTGCGCGCCGCGACCCCCGCGGCCGAACTCGAATCAACGCGCGGGCGGGCCGAAGAGCAGTTGCGCCCCTACCGCCAGCGGATGGAGCGCGCCACCTACGAGCAGACGCTCGACAACCTTCTGGCGAAGCTGCTGCGCGAGGAGCGCGGCATCCCCCGCCTCAGTCTGTTCTACCTCTGAGACAAATCCCCCGCGCGGGTGAAGGAGACTTGCATGGCAAAGATGGTACTCAAGCGCGTCGGCATCCTCTCGATGGCGAAAATTTCGGGCATCGTCGGGGCCGGCCTCGGCCTCATCATCGGGGTCATCTACGGCCTGATTATGATGACCATCGGGGCGGCGCTGATGTCGGCGGCGGGCGAAGGCGGCGGGGCTGGGGCCATCGGCGGCGTCATCGGCGGCCTCGCCATGATCGTCATCTTCCCCATCTTCTACGGCATCTTCAGCTTCATCTTCGGCGCGCTCTACGCGCTCATCTACAACGTGTCGGCCGGCTTCGTCGGCGGCGTCGAGATGGAGTTCGAGTCGCCGGCCGGCGGCGACTACGCCGCCCCGCCCCCGCCCCAGTGGAACGCCGGCCAGCACCAGCCCGGCCAACAGCCGTACCCGTACTAAAAAGGCCGCGGATCGTGAATCGTGAACAGAAGTCGTCAGCCGCCGGCCGTCG
>Ga0196978_1000927_pt1 | contig 14084 bp, 10 predicted proteins | sample S3v_2013CmetaG_FD_155491 | JGI IMG/M metagenome (GOLD analysis project Ga0196978, IMG submission 155491) | Soil microbial communities from Anza Borrego desert, Southern California, United States - S3+v_20-13C | ecosystem: Environmental > Terrestrial > Soil > Desert | place: USA: California... | reverse complement strand
GCGCGAGGCGACCGGGGATGCGCCGCCGAAGGCCGCCGCCGATTACGAGCTCATCGGACGCACGATTCCCCGCGTCGACATCCCGGCGAAGGTGATGGGCTCACCGGTGTACGTGCACGACTTAGAGCGTCCCGGGATGCTGCACGCGCGGGTGGTGCGCCCCGAAGGTCCCGGAATGCGCCTCGCAAGCGATGACCACGCGCAAGTCGAAGAGATGCCCGGTGTGGTGAAGGTCGTGCGCGACGGGAGCTTTCTCGCGGTGGTGGCGCAGCGCGAAGAACAGGCGATACGCGCCGCGCGCAGGCTCGCGCGCATCGCGCGCTGGGAAGGCGGCGGCGGGCTGCCGGGCGCCGATCCGCGCTATCTGCTCGATCTCGAAACCGAGGATGAGCTGATCAGCGAAAAGGGCGCCCGAGCCGTGAGCGGCGAGCGCAGCTTCAGCGCCGAATACAGCCGCGCGCACCTCGCGCACGCTTCGCTGGGTCCGTCGTGCGCGGTTGCCGAATATCGCGATGGCCGCTACACGCTGTGGACCCACAGTCAGGGGATCTTTCCGCTGCGGGCGGATCTTGCGGCAGCACTCGGCGTCGCCGAGGAGACGATCGAGATCGCGCACATGGAGGGTGCCGGCTGCTACGGCCACAACGCTGCCGACGACGCAGCCTGCGACGCCGCGCTCGTTGCACGCGCGCTGCCCGGCGTGCCTGTGCGCGTCCAGTGGACCCGCGAAGACGAGTTCGGCTGGGAGCCGTTCGGCTCGCCGATGGTCGTGCGCATGCAGGCGGCGCTGGATCGCGACGGAGGGATCGTCAGCTGGAGCCACGATCTCTGGAGCCACGGCCACAGCACGCGTCCGGGCGGCAAGGGCGGGGTGAATCTGCTCGGCGCGTGGCATCTCGCGAAGGCCGTACCCGCTGCGAGACCCGGCAATCCGCCGCTGCCCGCCGGTGGCAGCCACCGCAACGCGATACCGCTGTACGAATTTCCGAATCAGCGCGTGACCAACCACCTCGTTCGCGCCGCGCCGCTTCGCACCTCCGCAATGCGTTCGCTCGGCGCGCACGTGAACGTGCTGGCGATCGAATCGTTCATCGACGAGCTCGCGCTCGCCGCCGGCGCCGATCCGATCGAGTTCCGGCTGCGTCACCTCAAGGACACGCGCGCGCGCGCCGTGATCGAAAAAGCAGCCGAGCTCGCCGGCTGGCGCGCGAACGAGCAGGGCAATGGCGAGCGCGGGCGCGGCATCGGCTTCGCGCGCTACAAGAATCTCGGCTGTTACGTCGCGGTGATCGTCGAAGTCGCGGTCGCCGAAGCGGTGCGCGTGCAGCGCGCATGGTGCGCGGTCGACGTGGGGCAGGTGATCAACGCCGATGGCGTCATCAACCAGACCGAAGGCGGTATCGTGCAGACGGTGAGCTGGACGCTCAAGGAGCGCGTGGCGTACGACCGCACCACCGTCACCAGCCGCAATTGGAACGACTACCCGATCCTCACGTTCGCTGAAGTACCGCAGATCGAGGTCGCGCTCGTCGACCGTCCGGAGCTCCCGCCGCTCGGCGCGGGTGAAGGCACGCAGGGACCGACCGCGGGCGCGATCGGGAACGCGATCTACAATGCGCTGAAAGTGAGGCTGCGGGACATGCCGTTCACGCGCGAGCGACTGATCGCCGCGCTCGCGGCATGAAGGTCAACCCAGCGTATAGATACGCCCGAGAAAAGCCGCAGCGTCTTCTTCGCGCAGCGCTTCGGCCTCGCTGCGGGCGGACTGCGATGCGGTGCGCGCGCATGACGCGGCGAGCAAATCGATCACCGGATTCCAGTTGGCGCAGAGCAGCTCCTCGCCGTAACGGCCTTCGTCGCGGCCTTCGACTGCCTCGTCCTCTTTGCGCCCCTTCATGACGGCTCCCGCTTTATCCCTATAACAATGCCATCCCGCTCATACATAACCCATCCGCTTGCCGGCACAGAGGTCATAGATCACGAAACGCCTTCGCCATACGGGCCGCTGCGCGTGGACTGGGCACACGTACAGGCGGCAGCCCGGATGCTCGAGGGTCACGCCCACCGCACGCCGGTGCTCACCTCACGCTCCATAGACGAACGCACCGGCGCCATTGTGTTCTTCAAGTGCGAGAACCTGCAGCGCGCCGGCGCGTTCAAGTTCCGCGGTGCGTACAACGCGCTGGCACGGCTCGGCGCTGACGCGCGCGTGAAAGGCGTCGTCGCCTACTCCTCTGGCAATCACGCGCAGGCGGTCGCGCTCGCCGGTCAGCTCCTGAGCATCCCGGCGGTCATCGTGATGCCCTCGGATGCGCCGCCGGTGAAGATCGACGCCACGCGCGGCTATGGTGCCGAGGTCGTCCTCTACGACCGCGCGCGCGACGACCGCGGCGCGATCGCGGCCGAGCTTGCGGCAACGCGCGGTCTCACGCTCGTGCCGCCGTTCGATCATCCGCACATCGTCGCCGGCCAGGGCACGGCGGCGAAGGAGCTGATCGAAGCGGTCGGGCCGCTCGACTTGCTGCTGGTGCCGTGCGGCGGCGGCGGGCTCGTCTCGGGCTGCGCGATCGCGGCGCATGCGTTGTCCCCCGGCATCAAGGTCCTCGCAGTGGAGCCGTCGCTCGGCGACGACGTACAGCGTTCGTTCCGGACCGGCACGATTCAGAGCGTGGTGAACCCCGCTACAATCGCCGACGGCGCGCGCACGGCAGCGCCCGGCGAAGTAACTTTCCCACTCATCATGCGTTACGTGTCCGACGTGCTGACCGTCGACGACACGGAGCTCGCGCGCGCGATGTGGTACCTGTGGGAGCGACTCAAGGTGATCGTCGAGCCCACCGGCGCGCTCGCAGCGGCCGCGCTGCTCGAAGGCAAGCTCGATGCGCGCGGGCAGCGCGTCGGAGTCGTGCTCTCGGGCGGCAACGTGGACATGAAGGCCCTCTGCGCCCTTCTATAACCAACAAGAAACCCCGATGTTTCTATACGCGGCAACGATTTTCCTCAGCGCGTTCCTGCTGTTCCTCGTCCAGCCGATCATCGCGAAGCAGATCCTGCCGTGGTTCGGCGGCGCGGCGTCGGTGTGGGCGACCTGCCTCGTGTTCTTCCAGACCGTGCTGCTCTTCGGCTACGCCTACGCCGACTGGACCACGCGTTCGCTGAAACCCCGTGCGCAGGTGATCCTGCACGTCGCGCTGCTTGCCGTCAGCCTCGCGCTGCTGCCGATCATTCCGGATGTGCAGTGGAAGCCCGGCGTCGACGACAAGACCGGCCCCGCCATCGCGATACTCGCGCTGCTCGGCGCGACGATTGGCATGCAGTACTTCCTGGTATCGACGACCAGCCCGCTCGTGCAGGTGTGGTTCTGGCGGCGCTTTCATCACGCGGTGCCTTATCGCCTGTTCGCGCTGTCGAACTTCGCGTCGCTCCTTGCGCTGCTGTCCTACCCCGTGCTCATCGAGCCGGCGCTGACGCTGGTGCAGCAGTCGATCTCGTGGTCGGCCGCGTACGCCGCGTTCGCCGTGCTGTGCGCGGTGACCTCGATCGTCACGCTGCGACATTCGAGCGCGGCCGCAGCCGAGGCGCCGCAGGCGCAGGCCGCGCCGGAGCCCGAGCCCGCCATCGGCCGGCGCGTGATGTGGGTCGCGCTCTCGGCGACCGGCTCGTGCCTGCTTTTGGGTGTGACGAACCATCTGACGCAGAACATCGCCTCGATTCCGTTTCTCTGGGTCGTGCCGCTGTCGCTCTATCTCGTCACGTTCATCCTGTGCTTCGACCACCCGCGCTGGTACGTGCGGCCGCTGTTCCTCGCGGGCGCCGCCGTGATGATCCCGCTGATGGCGTGGTACAGCGATTCCCTCGATCTGTGGCTCGCCGCGCCGCTCTACACCGCGGGACTCTTCGTCTGCTGCATGGTGTGCCACGGCGAGCTGTACCGCATGCGCCCCGGACCGCGGCATCTCACGATGTTCTACCTGATGATCGCGGTCGGCGGCGCGCTGGGGGCGCTGCTCATCGGCATCGGCGCCCCAAGCCTGCTGCCGGGCTATTACGAGCTCGGCATCACGCTGATCGTGGCGGCACTGCTGTTCGCGTGGCGCACCCGCGGCGCGCCCTTGTGGATCGGCGCGGCCGCGCTCGTGGTGTGCGCCACCACGATCGCGTTCACGGTCAAGAACGTGCGCGAGTACCGCACCGATACCCGGGTCATGGTGCGCAACTTCTACGGCGTGGTGCGCACGCGCGATTTCACGCACCCGGTGCCCTTCCGTGCGATGTACCACGGCGGCATCAATCATGGCGGCCAGTTGCTGGACGCCGACTGGCGGCGCTATCCCACCACGTATTTCAGCCGCACCAGCGGTTACGGACGCGTATTCGCGAGCCTGCCGGACCGGCCGCGGCGGGTCGGCATCATCGGCCTGGGCGCCGGCGCGCTCGCGGTGTACGCGCGCAAGGGCGATTACTTCCGCTTCTACGAGATCGACCCGCAGGTCGCCGCGGTAGCACTCTCGGAGTTCACGTTTCTGGCGGATGCGCCGGCGCAGACGGACGTCGCGCTGGGCGACGGGCGGCTGTCACTGGAGCGCGAGCCGCCGCAGAACTACGACGTGCTCGCGATCGACGCGTTCTCGGGCGATTCGATCCCGATGCATCTGATCACGCGCGAGGCGATGGCCACCTATGCGAAGCACGTCAAACCCGACGGCGCCATCGTGTTCCAGGCGACGAACCGGTTCGTCGACATCAGCCCGGTCGTCGCGCGTCTCGCGGCGGAGCTCCGCATGACCGCGGTGCTGGTGTCGGACGCACCGGAGGGCAGCTACGACAGCAAGCACGAATACTGGAACTCGAGCACGGACCAGATCATCGTCACGAAGAATCGCGCGCTGCTCGAAGCCAAACCGATCCGCTCGGCGGCGCAGCCGCTCGTGCCCCAGGACGGCTTCCGCGTCTGGACCGACGATTTCTACAACCTGTTCCAAGTCCTGAAAAGATAGCGCGCGGCGCGCGCGGCCGTTTGCGTAATTTTTACGCAGACCCAAGAACTGTCGCCGGTTGGCGACTGCAGGCGCCGGGCCTGCACGGCTTACCCACATGGTTATCCACAGAAACTGTGGATCACCGCCACCGAGGGTCATTAGAAGCCGAAGAGATTGCGCCGCGCGTGCTGCAGGTGCGCGACGATCGCCGCCCGCGCACGATCGGCATCGCGGGCTTTCAGCGCCTCCACGATGTCGCGATGCTCCTGCTGGTACTCGATTCTGCGCTCCGGCGTGACGATACGGTCCTTGAGCTTGCCCCATTCCGCCTGGTGGCGCACGGCCGCGACCATGTCGAGGACGCGCGAGACGAAACGGTTGTGCGTGGCGGTGCCGATCGCCTGATGCAGTGCCGCGTCCCAGAGCTCGAACTCGTCCAGCGTGCGTGCGTCCTCGGCTTTCGCGAGACATGCTTCCATGCGTTCGAAGTCCGCCGGCGTCGCATTGGTGACGATCAGCTCCGCGATCGCCGGCTCGATCCGGAGCCGCGCCTCCATGAGCTCGGCCGGGCTCGTGTGCGCGAAGCTTTCTGCGGAGAATCCCGCCTCCGGGTCCGCTGCGCGGCCGGCCAGGAAAGTGCCGCGGCCGACGTGACGGGTGATCGACCCTTCGGCCTCGAGCTGCGCGAGCGTCGCGCGCACCGCGTTACGCGGCACGGCGAAGCGGCGCGCGAGCTCGCGCTCCGTCGGAAGCTTCGATCCGGGCGCGAGTGAACCGTTGGCCGCGCCGTTCACGATGAACTCGCGGATAGCGCGTGCACTGGATCGCGCCGCGCCGCGATTCTGCTGCAGGCCCATGCCGCGCATTCTGCTGCTCGTGAACCAATGTCGTCAATTGGTTCAATTCGTTGACAATTGGTTTAGGCCTGCCTAGCATCGTTCGCACAATCACGCGGCGACCGCCGCGCTTCTACCATCCTCAGGAGGAGCATGTCCCAACCCGACGCGCGCGTTCAGGCCGCGGTCGCGCATTGGGCGCCGCGGTTCGTCGCGAACGGCGTGCCGCTGGGCAACTTCGAGGAGGTCAGCGCCGGAATCTCGTGCTGGGATGACGGGTGCCTGGTGTGGTCCGACCGCGCCGCGATGCACGAAGGGCTCGGACGTGAAGCGCTAGCGCGGTGGTACGGTGCGCGAATCGCACCTAACCGGAGGGAGGGGAGCATGGGACTTCGTCTGACCATCTGTGGTGTCGCTGCCGCGCTCGCGATGGCGACCGGCGTCGCAGCCGCGCAGGACTATCCCGTCAAGCCGATACGCATCGTCGTGCCCTTCGGCGCGGGTAGTGCGACCGATGCGCTGGCGCGAACGATCGGCCCCAAGATGACCGAAATGTGGGGCCAGCAGGTGATCGTGGAGAACCGGCCCGGCGCCGGCAGCGTCGTCGGGACGTCGGTCGTCGCGAAAGCGCCGCCCGACGGCTACACGCTGCTCGTGGTGTCGGCGAGCCACGCGATCAACGCGACGCTGTACTCCAAGCTCCCGTTCGATCCGGTGAAGGACTTCGCCGGCATTACGCCGCTCGCGCTCATTCCGAATATCCTGATCGTGCACCCGTCGCTGCCGGTGAAAAGCGTGAAGGAGCTGATCGCGCTCGCGAAATCGAAACCCGGCACGTTCAATTACACCTCGGCGGGCGTCGGCTCGAACTCGCATCTGAATGGAGCGCTCTTCCGCAGCACGGCGGGGATCGACATCGTGCACGTGCCGTTCAGGGGCTTCGCGGAAGCGATCACCGAGATCGTCTCGGGGCGCCTCGAGATGACGTTCGCGCCGGCTATCCTCGCCTCGCCGTACATCAAGGCCAATCGAGTGCGGCCGCTCGCCGTCGGCAGCAGCAAACGCTCGTCGGCGTTTCCGCAGTTGCCGACGATGGTCGAAGCCGGCGTCAAGGACTGCGTGTTCGACGGCTGGTTCGGCCTGATCACCGTCGCCGGGACGCCAAAGCCGGTGATCGAGAAGCTCAACGGAGCCGTGCTAAAAATCCTGGCGACGCCCGACGTCGCCGCGCAGCTCCGGAATCAGGGCGCGGATCCCATGCCGATGAGCGCGGACGAATACGACAAGTACATCCGCGCCGAGGTCGTGAAGCTCGGCAGGATCGTCAAAGAGTCCGGGGCGAAAGCCGAGTAATGACCGGGCCAGGCAAAGACAAGCGCGTCGAGATCGCGATCCACAACTGGGCGCCGCGATTCGTATCGGCCGGCGTGCCGCTCGCCGACTTCGAGGAAGTCACCGCGCAGATCGAGCGTTGGGATGACTGGTGCGCGGTGTGGTCTCGGCGCGCCGCGCTGCACGAGTCGCTGGGACGCGAGGCGCTCTCGCAGGGCTACAACCGCTCCGCCGCCGGCCACCTCACGCGCGCGGCACTGTGCTATCACTTCGGCAAGTTCATGTTCGTGCACGCGCCGGACGAGATGCGCCGCGCGCACGAAAAAGTCGTGGAGTGTCGCAGCCTCGCGCTGCCGCATCTCGATCCGCCGGGCGAGCGCGTCGAGATCCCGTACGAGGGGCGCACCCTCTACGGCATTCTCCGTAAGCCGAACCGGCCGCACACGCCGGGCAAAGCGCCCGTGATCGTCATGTGCGTGGGCCTCGATTCGACGAAGGAAGAGCTCGACGTCTACGAGAACATCTTTCTGGACCGCGGCATGGCGACGCTTGCGTTCGACGGTCCGGGCCAGGGCGAGGCCGAGTACGACCTGCCGATCCGCGGCGACTACGAAGCGCCGGTGCACGCGGTGAACGACTACGTCGGCACGCGCGGCGATCTCGACGCCGACAGGATCGGGATCATGGGCGTCTCACTCGGCGGCTACTACTCCGCGCGCGCCGCGGCTTTCGACAAGCGCATCAAAGCGTGCCTTTCGTTCTCGGGCCCTTATAGCTGGGTCGAGATCTTCGACGGGCGTAACGAGTTGTCGCGTGAAGCGTTCCGCGTGCGCAGCCATTCGAGGACGATGGAGGAGGCGCGCGAGAAGGCGCGCACGCTCACGCTCGAAGGCGCCGCGATGCGCATCAGGTGCCCGATTTACATCGTCGCCGGAGAGCTGGACCGCCTGACGCCGCCGGCCAACGCGGAGCGTATCGCCGCGGAGGTTGCAGGTCCGAAAGTGCTGGAGATCGTCAAAGGCGGCAATCACGTCGTGAACAACCGGCGCTACAGCTACCAGACGCAGAGTGCGGACTGGATGGCGGCGCAACTCGCCGTGCCGAAGAGCTGAGCGAGGCACAAGGACATCTATGGATCTGCCACACGGAAAGAAAGACCCGCGCGTCGAGTCGGCGATCTCGCACTGGGCGCCGCGCTTCGTCATCAACGGCGTGCCGCTCACCGATTTCCAGGAAGTCACGGCCGGCATCGAGCGCTGGGAAGACTGGTGCAGCGCGTGGAGCGCGCGCGCCGCGCTGCACGAGGCGCTCGGCAACAAGTCTCACGCCGAAGGCTGCAATCTCTCGGCGGGCGAGCATTGGACGCGCGCGGCCGTGTGCTATCACTTCGGCAAGTTCCTGTTCGTGAACGATATGACGCAGCTGAAGCAGGCGCACATGAAGGCCGTCGAATGCCGCAACAAGGCGCTGCCGTACCTGCGACCGCCGGGCGAACGGGTGGCGATCCCCTACGAGGGCAAGCACCTGTACGGCAACCTGCGCAAGCCGGCGGGCGACGCGAGACCGCCCGTCGTGGTCATGTGCATGGGCCTCGACTCGGCCAAGGAGGAGATGGACGACTACGAGAACCGGTTCCTCGCGCGCGGTCTCGCGACGCTCGCGTTCGATGGTCCCGGCCAGGGCGAGGCGGAGTACGATTTCCCGATCTGTCCCGAGTACGAAAAGCCGGTCGGCGCGGTGATCGATTACATCGAAAGCCGCGGCGACCTCGACGTCGATCGCGTCGGTGTGTGGGGCGTATCGCTGGGGGGCTACTACGCGCCGCGCGCGGCCGCTTTCGAAAAACGCATCAAGGCTTGTGTGGCGCTCTCCGGCGCGTTCGAGCGCAACGGGACGTTCGAAGGCCGCCCGGTCATCAATGTCGAAGCGTTCCGCGTGCGCTCGCACAGTAAAGACCTCGACGAGTTGGCGAACGTCGCGGTGCGCATGACGCTGCGAGGTCATGCGAAGAAGATCACGTGCCCGATCTACATCGTGGCCGGGACGAAGGACCGCCTCACGTCACCCGATGAAGCGCGCAAGCTCGCGGCGGAAGTCTCCGGGCCGTGCGTGCTGTCGGTGATCGAAGGCGGCAATCACGTGGTGAACAATCTGTGGTATCGCTATCGAGACCAGACGGCGGACTGGTTGGCCACGCAACTTGGCCAACCGCGCCGGTGAAGTGACGTAGTGACGTAGTGACGTAGTGACGTAGTGACGTAGTGACGCAGTGACGTAGGGTGCGCTGGTAGCGCACCGCAATCGAGTCATCAAATGGCAACGAAGAAAAAATCACCCGAGCCCAAACGCGTCCGCGCTTCCGACATCGATCCCGGGAAGCGCGCCTCCGAAGCGCCGGACGTGCTCTTCGACCCGGCGAACCCGGGCCATCGATGGGAGCGCCCGCTTCAGGCGCCCGGCCGCATGCAGGTCGATTTCGAAGAGCGCGTGGACTTCAGGCGCCTGCACGAGTATCGGCTCGCCCGCACGCGCAACGCGCTCGCGAAATCGGAGCTGGGCGCGCTGCTCGTCTTCGACCAGTACAACATCCGCTATGTTTCGAGCACCGTCATCGGCGAGTGGGCGCGCGACAAGCTGACGCGCTGGTGTCTGCTCACCGGCAATGGCGAACCCTGGGTATGGGACTTCGGCTCCGCCGCGCGGCACCACCGGATCTACGCGCCGTGGCTGCCGAAGAACCACTGTCTCGCGGGGCTGGCGGGCCTGCGCGGCGCCGTGTCTCCGCGGGTCGGTCTTTTCGAGCAGATGGCGCAGGAGGTCTACGACATCCTCGTGCAGGAAGGCGTGGCCGACATGCCGCTGGGGATCGACGTCGTGGAGCCGCCGTTTCTCTTCGCGCTCCAGAAGCTCGGGCTCGAGGTTCGCGACGGCCAGCAGGTGATGCTCGATGCGCGCGAGATCAAGAGCCACGACGAGATCACGCTGCTCAATACGGCGGCGTCCATGGGCGACGGCGTGTACCAGGATATTTTCGAAGCGCTCAAGCCGGGCGTGCGCGAGAACGAAATCGTCGCGATGGCGACGAAGCGGCTCTACGAGATGGGCTCGGACTGCGTCGAAGCGATCAACGCCATTGCCGGAGAGCGCTGCAGCCCGCATCCGCACAATTTCACCGATCGCATGATCCGGCCGGGCGACCAGGCTTACTTCGACATCATCCAGTCGTACATGGGCTACCGCACGTGCTACTACCGCACGTTCACGGTCGGATCGGCGACGAAGCCGCAACTCGATGCCTACAAGAAAGCACGCGCGTGGATGGACGGCGCGATCGCGATGCTCAAGCCCGGCGTATCGACGGACAAGGTTGCTCGCGCATTCCCGAAGAGCACCGAGATCGGTTTCGAGACCGAGATGGCTGCCTTCGGCTTGAACTTTTGCCATGGGCTGGGCCTGGGCCTCCACGAGCGGCCGCTCATCTCCCGGCTCAACTCGTTCAAGGATCCGTACGAGCTCAAGGCCGGCATGGTGTTCGCGGTGGAGACCTTCTGCCCCGCGACCGACGGCGTCTCGGCGGCGCGCATCGAGGAAGAGGTCGTGCTCACGCCGGACGGCGCGAAAGTCATCACGCTGTTCCCGGCGCAGGAGCTCCCGATTGCCAACAAGTACTGATATGGCCACATCGATCAAACCCCAGAAAACCGCACAGCCCGAGCTCGACATCGGCCGCGAAACGCGGCTCGAGCTCTATCGACAGCAGCTCGAGCTGCGCTACTGCGAGAAGCGCGCGTACGATCTATTCCTGCAGAACTTGGTCAAGGGCACCAGCCACCTTTCGCTCGGCCAGGAGGCGATCGCCGCCGGGTTCGGCGTCGCGATGCGGCCCGACGACTGGACGTTCTGCACCTATCGCGGCCACGCGCACACGCTCGCGCGCGGCGCCTCGATGGCCGGCGTTCTCGGGGAGCTCATGGGCCGCGAATGCGGGCTGCTCGGCGGCAAGGGCGGCTCGATGCATCTCACCGACGTCTCGAAAGGCGCGATGGGGTCCTACGCGATCATCGGGGCGCACCTGCCGGTCGCCGCGGGCGCGGCCTGGAGCGCCCAGTACCGCGGCACCGGGCAAGTCGCCGTGTGTTTCTTCGGCGACGGCACCACGAACATCGGCGCGTTTCACGAGGCGCTCAATTTTTCGGTCGTCTGGAAGCTGCCCGTCGTCTTCGTCTGCGAGAACAATCTCTACATGGAGTACACGCCGATACGCGCGGTAACGGCGGTGGAGCACCCGGCGGCCGATCGAGCGTGTGCCTACGGTCTCGAGAAAATCGTGATCGACGGCAACGACGCGGACGAGGTCTACACCACGGCCGTGAAATACATGACCCGCGCCCGCGACGGCGGCGGTCCGGCGCTCGTCGAAGCGATCACCTACCGGCACAGCGGCCACTCGCGCGCCGATCCCGCGAAATACCGGCCGGAAGGCGAGCTCGAGAAATGGCTCCAGCGCGACCCGCTGACGCTCTATCGCGCGCGATTGCTGGAGCTCGGTTTGGCCGAAGCTACGCTGAAGGACATGGAAAGCGAAGCGATGCGCAAGGTCGACGATGCGACCGAGATCGCCAAAGCGTCCGACGTGCCTGCGCTGGACGCGATCGAGAAGGACGTGTGGGCCGATGGAGGCGCGGCATGGCGGAACTGACTTACCGTGACGCGGTGGCCGCCGGCATCGCGCAGGAGATGGCGCGCGACGAGAACGTCGTCTTCCTCGGCGAGGATGTCGCGGCCGCGGGGGGCGTGTTCAAGGCGACCGTGGGGCTGCTGGAAAAGTTCGGCCCGAAACGCGTGCGTGACTGCCCGATCTCCGAACAGGCGATCCTCGGCGCCGCGATGGGCGCGGCGATGACGGGGCTCAAACCGATCGCCGAGATCATGTTCTCGGATTTTCTCGCGGTGTGCTGGGACATCGTGGCGAACGAGATCGCCAAAACCCGCTATATGACCAACGGTCAGATCGCGCTGCCCCTCGTCATCCGCACCGCGAACGGCGCGGGCTCGCGCTTCGGCGCGCAGCACTCGCAGTCCGTCGAGAACTGGGCGATGGCCGTGCCCGGGATCAAGGTGGTCGCCCCGGCGTTCCCCGCCGACGTGAAGGGACTCCTCGCAGCCGCCGTGCGCGATCCCGACCCGGTGCTCTTTTTCGAGCAGAAGTCGCTGTACCCGATGAAAGGCGAGGTGCCCGACGGCGAATACGTCGATGAGCTCGGCAAGGCGCGCGTATTACGCACCGGCGGCGACTGCACGATCGTCGCGCTCGCGGCGATGGTGCATCGGTCACTGGAGGCCGCCGAAATTCTCGAGAAGCAGCACGGGATCTCGTGCACGGTGGTCGACGTGCGCTCGCTGGTGCCGCTCGACACGCAGACGATCCTCACCGAGATCTCCAGGACCGGCCGGCTCGTCACGGTCGAGGAGAACCCGCGGCTCTGCGGCTGGGGCGCGGAGATCGCGTCGATCGCCGCCGACGAATGTTTCTGGGATCTCGACGGCCCGATCCTGCGCATCACGACGCCGCACGTTCCGTTGCCGTCGGCGGACGCGCTCGAAGACGCCACGATTCCGTCGGTCGGGCGCATCGTGCGCGAGATCGCCGAGAAAATCGATTGACGTGCAGGCACACCATCGTCATGCCCGAGCAGCCGGGCATCCAGAGCGCCCGGCGCGCTGGCCCCCGCCTTTGCGGGCGCGACGTAGTTGCGATATGAGGAACACGGGATGGATGTAGTCATGCCGCAGCTCGGCGAGACCGTCGCCGAAGGTGTGGTCACGAAGTGGTACAAGAAAGTCGGCGAGCCGGTCAAAGCCGACGAGGCGCTGTTCGACGTCGAGACCGACAAGGTCAGCACCGAGATTCCGGCCCCGGCGAGCGGCGTGGTCGAGGCCATACTCGTCGAGGAGGGCGCGACGGTGAAAGTCGGAGCGCGGCTTGCGGTGATCCGCGAGGCGGGTGCCGCCGCGACGCAGCCGGCGCCCGGCCCACTGTCTCCCGCGGTGACCACCGACGGCACCGGCGCGCAACGCCTGAGCCCGACGGCGGAGCACGTCGCCGCGATCGTGAAGCCGCCCTTAGCGGCGCCGGAAAGCGGCAGCCAGGCTCGTCTCTCACCGGTCGTGCGCAAGCTGATCGAGGAGCACGGCCTCGACGTACAGGCGATCGCCGGCAGCGGCCGCGAGGGCAGGATCACGCGCGCCGACGTGCTCGATCACGTCGCGCGAATGAAAACGCAGGTGCCGCACGCGCATGGCGAGCGCATCGAGGCGACCGCGCCGGCGGCGCCCGCGGGCGCGCCGGGACAGGCGCTGCCGCTCAGCGCCGTGCGCAGGCGCGTCGCGGAGAACATGCTGAAGTCCTGGACCAGCGTGCCGCACGTGATGCAGGTCGTCGAAGCCGACTTCCACCGCATCGAGCAGGCGCGCCGCGAGCTCGGTGCGGCATGGAAAGCGCGCGAAGGCTTCGAGCTCACCTACCTGCCGTTCGTCACGCGCGCGGTGTCGATCGCGCTCGGCCGCTATCCGAAGTTGAATGCGACGTACAGCGAAGCAGGCGTCACGCTGCAGCGGCGCATCAACATCGGCATCGCCGTGGATCTCAACTTCGAGGGTCTCATCGTGCCGGTGGTCAAGGACGTGCCGAATAAATCGCTGCCGCAGCTCGCGCGCGAGATGCGCGATCTCGCCGTGCGCGCGCGCGCCGGGAAGCTCAAACCCGACGAGCTGACGGAAGGCACGTACACCGTCACCAACAACGGCGCGTACGGCACCGTGATTACCGCGCCCATCATCAATCCGCCTCAGGTGGCGATCCTCTCGACGGACGCCGTGCGCAAGAAGCCGGTCGTCGTCGAAGCGCCGGAGGGCGACAGTATCGCGATCCGGCGCT
>Ga0196978_1000925_pt1 | contig 14099 bp, 8 predicted proteins | sample S3v_2013CmetaG_FD_155491 | JGI IMG/M metagenome (GOLD analysis project Ga0196978, IMG submission 155491) | Soil microbial communities from Anza Borrego desert, Southern California, United States - S3+v_20-13C | ecosystem: Environmental > Terrestrial > Soil > Desert | place: USA: California... | reverse complement strand
AGAAAGGAGAGGCGGACTACTCGGCGCGTCGTGCGATGCATGACAGCCCTCCATCGCAGACCTCGGTCAGCCTGCGTGCGTGTCGTTTGGATAGCGTAGGCCCCTCTTCGCGCGCACTGTCAAGCCAGCGCCACGGCGCATTGCGCCAATGGCGCAGCCCATGCATCCGCAAGGCACCCGCGCGCGGGCAGCTGGCCTCGAAGCCCGTGAATTTCTTTGGGTGTGGCAAGCATCGTTCTCATACGGCGCGGGGCGAGTAGCGCATTGACACCAGGCGGCCGGCGCGAAACATTGGCCGACTCAGGGAGGGACCGACCCACATGAGAACTCATCGTATCGGCGCGTGGCTTGCCGCGGCCTCGTTCATCTTGACGGCACAGGCTGCGCACGCGCAGATCGAGAGGCCTCGAGAGGCCTACATCGATTGCCAGGAAGCGTTCCTGAAGAACTCGGCCAGTCTTCTCAAGAAGCGCGTCGACTCGCTCCTCAAATGCACCGACAAGCTGCTCGCATGCGCCCTGGACGACGAGCTCTCGGGCGGCAACTTCGAGGCGTGCATCACTCCGGCGGTCGCCTACTGCGACGGCACCTTCGACAAGCTGTCCGTCAGTGAAGATTCGGTGGCGGCCAAGATCGCCGGCAGCTGCGAGCCCATCCGTCCCTACGATTACGCCACCAGCGTCGGCCTGGGCTTTCGGCGCCTGGCCGGCACCTGCGGCGCGGTGACCAACGGCGCCCAGGCCATCGAGTGCGCCCTGGCGCGCCTGCGCTGCCGCGCCGCCGACTTTGCCGAGGACATATCACCTCGCATGTTCGAGCTCCTGGACCGTGCCGGCCTGACCTCGACTCACCCCGAAGCGACCTCCTGCCTGGAGGTGCGAGCAGACTCTCCGGCAACCAGCGGCGACCCGGATCTTCTGGCTTCGTGCCAGCGCGGCCTCGCCAAGACCCTCTTCAAGCCGTTCGCCAAGCTGCCCAAGGACATGGCCCCGTGCATCGGCGGCCTCTACGAATGCCGACTCAACGGCGATCGCCTGATCACCTCGCTGCCCCAGCCCCCTTCGTGCTACGTCAACGACGACACCTCCAAGGCCTGCCCGAAGGCGCACGGCAAGGTTTCGACCGCCATCGGCACGGGCGTGCTCAGCAAGGCCTCCGCCTACTGCGACGGCGTCTCGGTCGACGACATGCTCGACGGCCTGGGCTTTGGCCTGCACTGCGGCGGGGCGATGACCACCGGCGGCGCAATCATCTGCGCGCAGGACACAGCCGAAGGCGCGATCTTCGCCGCCATCGACGAGGTCGCGCCGCGTACCTGCCAGCTCGGCAGCGAGTCGCCGTGGTCGCTGTTCGACATCGTCAACTTCTGCGCGCCCGAGTGCGGCAACAACGTCGTCGACGACGGCGAGGTCTGCGACGACGGCAACCTGGTGGACGAAGATACGTGCAGCAACACGTGCCAGGTCGGCCCGACGGCCTCGCAGCCCGTCAGCATTCCGAGCTCGGCCGATCCGGCCAACACGCCCGACGGCACCATCGCCAATGCCGTGCCGGTCGGCGGAACGCTGTATCGCCAGTTCGGCAGCACCGTCTTCAATCTCAACAACGCCTCCTACGTGCGCTACTTCGCGCCCGGCGCAGGCGATCCCGATGCGGTGCTGGTGCTGATTCCGGGCTTCGCCGGCGGCGCGCATTCTCTGAAGATCGTCTCCGAAAAGATGGTCGCCAAGGCCGCCGACGAAGGCAGCATCGCGCTGGAGGTGTGGGCGTTCGACCGCCGCACCGATCAGCTCGAGGACGACGCGGGCGCTTCCTTCGCCGAGCTCGAGGACGACCCGCAGCTCGCGCTCGACTGGTATTTCGGCGAGGAGCTGGGCCTGGACCTCGACGACCGGCTGAGCCGGCGCGCCAACTTCCACGAAGACAGCGACATCGCCTTCATCGCCAACTTCACCTACAACATGTTCATCCACGACATCGACGCGGTCATCGATGCCGCGCACGCGCTGCCCAGCAACCCCAAGGTCTTCCTGGGCGGTCACTCGCTGGGGACCCTGTTCAGCGCGCGCTATGCGGCAACCGACCTGGACGTCGGTCCCGCGGTCGAGGCGGGCTATCAGAAGGTGGACGGCCTGGTGCTGTTCGAGGGCAACGGCGACTCGCTGCCGGTTGCGCCACCGAGCAACGACGCTCTCGACATGGTCATCGCCAAGGCCGACGGGGGGCTTTATCACGCCATCCGGACGGGGACGCCGCGCTGCTATGACGGCAGCCCGTGCATCACGCACGGCGACTGCTCGGCCATCCCGCTTGCCGCGGGCGCGCTGAACAACAAGTGCGTGCAGCCGGTGGCGGCCTTTGCCGGCGACGTGATCTCGCCCCAGATTCACGCGGTCGGTGATGCGGTCAGCCTGCAGGCGCGCCGCTATCCGGATTCGCTCTCGATCGCGCAGGTGGACTTCGGCGACGGCTCGGCCGTCGAGAACGTGCCGGGCCTGAACCTGCTGACCTTCCTGCCTCTGGGCAGCGCCGAGGCTTCGGTCGGCTTCTTCCTCGACGACGACTACTCGCCCGAGGTCTCGTTCATGTCGTCGATGGGCTTCTCCGACAACGGTCCCAACATCGACTTCGGAACGTTCCTGCTGCCAGGCGAGGCCAGCAGCGACCCCTACCGCTACTGGAAAGGAATCCAGTATGCGATGCCGCCCGCGGCCGTGCCGAACAACGGCATGCCGGCCGACCGCTTCGACGTGAACGGGCAGGAGAAGGAGATCTCGCGCATGGAAAGCGTGCTGACCATGGTGCGCACCGGCGACCGCAACATCGGCGACTGGTACTTCGCCTCCTCGGGCCTCGGCGTCACCAACGAGCTGGTGGTGGGGACGGGTGGATTCACCGGCGGGCTGGACTCCTCGGCGCTGTCGATCGGCCGCGGCAGGCCCGACATCGAGAACCTGACCGAAGGCGCGGCCATCGACGTGCCGGTGATCGCCTTCGGCGGCAGCAACGGCATCTCGCCGACGATGGGATCGTGGGAGCCTTTCGCGCTGAGCATCGCGCCGTGCGCCGCGGCAAGCTGCACCGGCGCCCCGCGGGTGGTCTCGACCGGCGAAATCGACACTGTCTACGGCGGCATCAACGGCGGCTTCGAGGCCTACGTCAGCGAGGGCTATGCCCACATCGACGTCGTCTCCGCCGAAGACCACCCCTCCCACAACCAGGTCTACGATCCGCTCCTGGCCTTCCTCATCCGCAACACCCAATAAGGAGAGGGGTCAGGTACTGAAAATGCGGTGCTGAAAATGCGGTGCGCCGCGCAGTGACAGGGTACCTGACCCCGTTCTTCGCGCCTGCAGGCACGCAGCGAAATTCACGACCTGACCCCGGAACCGCACTTTCAGTACCTGACCCCACTCCCTCTTGGCACTTGGTTTGCTTCTGTTGTCGCGAGGTCTGACCGAACCGGCGCCGTCGCCGCGTCGGTCGCTCAATCAACAAAGAAGGAACGTAAGACAATGAAAGGTTGGGTTGCATTCTGGAACGATGAGAGCGGCGCGACCGCGATCGAGTACGGCCTGCTGGCCGCTCTGATCTCCGTCGTTGCCATCACGGCCATGGGCAGCGTGGGAACCAATCTGGCGGCAAAGCTGGACGAGGCGGCCACGACGCTGAGCTGACTCCGAAAGGCGCTCGCTGATCGGAAAACTCGCCCCGGCTCCGCAAGGACCCGGGGCGAGCGCGTTTCTGGAAAAGGGCTCAGGCACCTTTCCCGAAAAGGTGCCTGACCCCTTTTCCTTCCGCGTGCGTGAGAATCCCCGCGTTTGTGCGGGAGCGTTGTCGCACTAACTGCGGGCCTCGGCCCGCATCCAGCCGAGGGCTGCGGCGGCTCGTTGCCGCCGGGCGCAAACCCACCAGCTGCAATTTCAGCAACTTAGCGCCGTTCCACAAGTTGGCATCGCGCTTGCTTTATTAGGCCCGGGAGCGAGCTGAGGCGTTGGGACGAACGACTTCGGTACTCCACTAAACCAAGAAGGAATCAAAAAAATGGGACGTTTTGTAGCATTCATGAAGGACGAGACTGGCGCGACGGCAATTGAGTACGGCCTCCTGGCCGCTCTGATCTCGATCGCGGCCATCACGGCCATGACCTCCGTGGGCACCAACCTGTCGGCCAAGCTCGACGAGGTCGCCACGGCGCTCAGCTAAGACCTAAGGACGAGGCAACTCCGAACACAGCTCGCCTCGGCTCGAAAGAGCCGGGGCGAGTCTGTTTTTGGGCGCCGCAAACGCTCCGCCTTTCCACCGCACCCTCCGCCTTTCCACCGCACCCTCCGCCTTTCCACCGCACCCTCCGCCTTCCGCCGCACGCTCCGCCTTTCCACCGCACCCGGCATCAAATTCAAGCAACCATTCCCCTCGGCCGTTCAACGGGACCGTCCCGGTAAACACACAACAGCCGCTTAAGGAGACCGTCCCCTTGAACACGGCACGACGAAAAAAGGGGTCAGGCACCTTGCCCGAAAAGATGCCTAACCCCTCTTATTCTTAAGGGGACTGTCCCCTTAAACGTTTTCAGTCGTCGCCGAACTTCCCGAACGTCGTCTCGCTGAGCGTCGTCGCCAGGTCGTCGGCGGCGTTGCCGAGGCAGGCCGGATCGGCGTCCATGCCCTCGAAGCGGCAGCCGAGCAGGTCGGTGGTGTCCTGGCACTTGTCGACCGAGGCATCGACCGACGCGCGCAGCGCCGCGATCTCCTCGACCAGCGTCGCCGCGCAGTCAGCGTCTTCGTCGTCGGCAAGCACTGCCGCGACCTCGCACTCGTTCAGCGTGGCCGCGATGCGCGCCATGCCCTTTTGCAGGTCGCGAAGGATCCTCTCCTGGCACGCCATCGCATCGTCGCCCGCGATCACGTTGGGCGGCAGATCGGGCGGCCCGGTGCCGACGCCGCTGCGCAGGAAATCCGTCATCACCTCGTCCTGCACGCAACGCAGGCACGTGCCGATGTCCGAGATGTTGTTGACGGGCACGTCCGCGCACTCCCCCGGGCATTCGTTCGGGAACCCGAGGCTCGCCCGCGTCAGGCCGGCGCCCGCACACAGCTTGTCCTTGGCCCCGCCGATTGCAGCCGCCAGCTTCTGCGCCGCCTTGGCCAGCTTGAGGTCGCGGGCGCCGGTGTCGCACGCACGTCCGGCCAGCTCCTCGAGGTAGCAGCGGTTCCATTCGCGAAGGTGCGCCTTGGTGTAGCGCGCCAGCGATTTTGCGATCGACTCGAAGCACGGCGCCCGCAGCGCGCCCTCGGCCGTGGTATCCGGCGTAGCGACGGCGCTGATCTCGAAGTCGTACGCGGGCTCGTCCGGATCGTTGGAGTGGATGCGCAGGGTGGCCGACGAAAAACTGCTCGTCGTGGGCGTGAACACCAGCTGGATGACCTCGCTGCCATCCAGCGGGATCGACAGCGGCACGCTCGGGCCGTTCAGCGACAGCGAAGCCGGCGCACCCGGCAGCAGCTCGTACCCGCTGATCTGCAGAGGATCTTCGCTGCCGTTGTTGTGAACGGTGACGTCGAAGGTTTCGACGTCTCCCACGAACGCCACCATGAAGCCGGAGCCCGGCGTCACGCGAATGTCACGCGGCTCCAGGCAGCTCGCCACCATCGGCGTGATGTAGGTGTCGTAGCCGTCCGGCGGCAGCACGGCCTGCACGAAGTTGGTGCAGTTGAAGCCCGGCAGCGTCAGGTAGTCGATGATCTCCTGGCCATTGGTGAAGCCGTCGCCATCGCTGTCGGCGCCTTCGACGTCATCGAGCGACTGTGCCACCGACTTGCCCAGATAGAGCTGCTGCTCCACCGAGTGTCCGAACGGATTGCGCGCACCCGAACCGGTGAAGCGAAAGTGGCACACTCCGCACGTATCGAGGTTGCTGGCCTCGAGGATGCCGTAATGGGCCTTGAAATTGTCGAAGTAGGTCGGACGCGCCGACGCATCGCCGGCAACGATTGCCGTGCATGCGAGCGCAGCGAGTCCGGCCCGTCGAATGAACTTGCTGGTGCGGCTCACGGGTAGGCCACCTCCGCATACGCCGGCACCACAGCGCCGAGCGCATCCTCGATGCACTGGTAGGCCGCTGCGCTGCCGGCGCCGTCCGCGCATCCCTCGATGCTGGTGAACGACTCGCACGCACCGACGCGCGCTGCCGCGCTGCCCTGGGCCGAGCCGATCTTGCCGCTGGGATCACTGGCGCAGTCCAGCGGCGGCACGTTGGTGCCGTTGGCGTTGCCGGCTTCGCACTTCTGCAGCGTCCTGGTCCAGGACGTGGCCAGTTTGGTCGCAGCGTCGGCGATGTTCTGCTGGCACTCCAGCGGCGCACCGAAGTTGACGCTCTCGGGCACCTCGGGCGGCGATACGCCGTAGGCCGACGACAGGGCCGCGTCGGCAACGGCCTCTGCCATGCACACGGCGCAGGAGGCGACGTCGGTCAGATCGAACAGCGCGATGGCAGAGCAGGGCACCGGGCAGTAGCTGCCGAGCCCGATGCTGCCGGGCGTAAGGCTCGCGCCGGCGCAGCGCTTGTCCTTGATGCCGCCGAGCCGTTCGTGCAGGCGGGCTTCCGCAATCTCGAGTGCGTCCTCGATCGCGGTCTCCTCACAGGGAAGGCTGCCGGCCTCGGCCGCGTAGCATGCCGACCACTGGCCGAGATAGGTCTTGAAGTACTTGGCCTGCAGCTTGTCGACGTTCTTTCGGCAGGCATTAACTACGTCCTCGTCCGTCTGCAGGAAGAGGCGGGCCATCTCGACCGGCGGCGCCTGACCGTTCTGATCCCACAGGTCGAACAGGATGGGCCCGGCTGCGTTGGTGATGTTCTCGTCGCGCAGGAACTCGACGTACTCGCGCGAAGTGGTCTGGTAGTACAACGTCACTTCGGCAGCCACCGCGTCGGGACCGACCGGATAGACGACGTCGTCCCAGTACTGGCCGTCGGCGAACGTTGCTCCGACCGGATGCGCGTCGACCGCTTCGAAGGCGGCGTTGGTGAAGCCGCGAGGAGGAATGCGATTGTCCTTCTCGCGCACGTTGTTGAGGATCAGGTGGAAGTCCGCGTCGGGATCCAGGCCCGCGGCCAGCGCCACGTCCGGGCTCATGCCGTGCAGCGCTTCCCAGACCTGGAGATGCGGATCGTAGTCTTCGTCCGTCGGCGCCGCGTCGTAGCCGGCGATGGTCGCATCGGCGAAGGAGTAGCGGCCCGAGCTCAGCAGGACGTTGCGGTCCGCGTCGAAGGCGCGCACCTGCAGCCACATGCGGCGCCCCTCGGGATAACCGGTAGGCAGCTTGTGTCCGGTCTCGTTGGTCACGCGCACCGTCAGGTTGCCGCCGGCGATGGTCGCCGAAACGGTCGCGGCACGCCGCAGCATCTGCTCGGCAGCCTGCGCTCCCTCTTCGAGAATGTCGGGATCGACCTCGCCGCCGAAAGCCGGATGCAGCGGAATGATCCGCGGCACGAACGTGTTGGCGCCGACCATGCTGTGCAGCGGCATGTTCTGACGTGTGATGCCGGTGCTGGCGTCCTTGCCGACGATGCGCGGCATGTGGCAGCTCTGACAGGTCGAGACGCTGTAGTCACCCTCGACGCCTGCGCCCGCGCCGGCGAACTGCGGCGCGTGCACGCCGCCGTCGGCGTACTCGCTGTTGGCCCATTCGTCGTAGGTGGACTGCTCGGGGAAGGCCAGGCTGAGGTCCCCTTGCTGGTCGAAAGTGTTGAGCTCGTACTCGCCGCCCATGTTGCGAGTGAAGATCGGGTTCTTGACGTTGTGGCAGGTGCCGCAAAGCTCCGAGGACTCGTGGTAGGGCGAGACCAGCGTGTCCTTGGGATGCGGATTGCCGCCGAGATCGGCGACGATGTCGAAGGGGCCGCGCAGTCGCTGCAGGGGATCGACGATCATCTGCGCGTTACCGAGCGTGGTTACCGGCTCGGTCAGCGCCGCGAGGATCGCTGCGTCCTGCGCCGGAGCTCCTGGGTTGCCCTCGGGATCGACGAGGCGGTGGCAGATGCTGCACTGGACGCCGTGACGATCGTCGGCAGTGGTGGCCGTGGCGTCCTCGGGTACCGAGCGCCCTTCGAGCCAGCCCTTGGGCATGTGGCAGCGGATGCAGGTCTCGCCGGCATGCGGCGCATCCTGATTGGCGATGGCCATGGCCGCGTACATCAGCGGATCGCGCCCGGACTGCGCCATCATCGAGCCCTGCCAGTTGCGATACGGTTCGACGGCCGGCGAGCCGTAGTCCGAATGGCAGGGCGTGCAGTCGGTGGGCACTGCGAAGGTGTCGGTGACGGACAGCGGCTGGGTGCCGGGCGCCTCGAAGTCCTGGCGCGTGGAGGGAAGGGGAGCGGCCTGCGCCGCCATCCCCCCCGACACTGCAAGGGCTACAACGAGAGCGGCGGGAAGCGCTCGTCGCACTTCCCGCCGCCGCTCGGCCTTCGAAATCGAAAGCCTGATCAATGGAGTGACCCCCTACGTTACGGGCAGACCGGGAACGGCTCCGCGCCCTCATGCAGCGAGAATTTCGGATCGGCCACTGTTCCCGCGAAACAGGTTCCGTTGGTGTCGGAGTCCAGCGCGAAGACCCAGTTGCCGAACGAGTAGAACTCCTCGGTGTCGGGATGCGGATTGCCGCCATTGGCGGTCACAGAGTTGTTGCGGAACTCCAGCCGCTCCGTGTCCTGGTCGGCGCTGGTCGGCTCGAACGGCCCGGGCCCCTCGACCAGGAAGTTGATGATCTCCTGATCCAGGATCGCGAAGCCGAACGTGTCGTTGTCGCGCACCAGATTGCGGCGATACACCGAGTCGTCATCCGAGATGATCATGAAGCCCGTTCCGTACAGGACCGCCGAAACCGTGCTTCCCGGAATGGCGAAGTTCGGCGTGTTGTTCTCGTACGAGACGTTGTCGAAGAAGTGGTGGAAGCCGTGCGTCTGGATCGCCGGTCCGGGCAGCTTGAACGAGAGGATGCCGCCGGTGTTGGCCGTGGCCACGTTGCCGTAGACGTCGGCGTTCAGGCTGTTCTCGATCTCGATGCCGGTGACGTTGTCGTGCACGTCGTTGTAGCGCACGGTGATGTCCGAGGACTGGCCGACGTAGATGCCGGCATCGCGCACGGCGAAGACCTCGCTGCCCTCGACCAGCACGTTGCGGCTGACCACGGGGAAGACCGCGTAGACGCTGAAGTCGGCGTCGGAGGTGTTTCCGTCGCCGAGGATGTCACGGAAGCTGATGCCGTCGGCGTTGGTCGCGAAGACGCCGTTCTCGTCCCAGCCGCGCAGCTCGAGCGCCTGGAAGTGCAGGCCGTCGACGCCCGCGGCGGTGATGCCGTTGGGGTCCGCGCCCATCAGCGGAGGCGCCAGCACCGGACGGTTGTCGCTGGCCGCGCCGCAGCCGACGATCGAGACGCCGTCGCTGCCCGACTCGCAGGTTCCGCCGCCGTCGCAGTCGCTGTCGCCGAGGCAGGCGGTGCCGGGCTCGCTGCCGCCCACGCACAGCGCAGGCTTCATGATGATGCTCTCATTGTAGGCGCCCGATCGGATCAGAAGCTTGTCGCCCGCAGCCGCAGCATCGACTGCGTCCTGAATGGGGCTGGCGCCGACGTCCGCTACGACGGTGCCGGTCTCCGCATACTGCTGCTCCACGATCTCGAACGTGGCGTCCAGGGTGCTGCATTGCAGGCACTCGACGACATCCGCACCGGTGGTCGCACCCGGGCATGCAAAGAGCGATTCGATGACTGCCGGCGAGAGCGAGTTGCAGTCCTCCATGACTGCTTCACTGCTCTTGGCCAGGGCCGCCGCGATGGCGTCCGACGTGTCGGTGTCGCCAGGCGGCGTGTAGACGCCGCCGCTCATCGAGCCGAGGCACTCGTCGCCGATGTCGGTGAGCTCCCCGTCCTTGATGCGCGTCTCGATGCACTTGTCGACGGCCTTGAGGACCGCAGGCAGGACCTTTTGCGCTTCCTTGGCGATGCTGGAGACGCATGCGTCACGGCCGAGTGCGCCAGAGACGACGCCGGCGGCGCCGTGGGTCAGGCCGACGAAGATCTCGCCGGTGCCGTGGTGCTGGGAGAGGGTGCAGCTGCCGACGTCGATGCCCTGCGCGGTCGAGTACGAGCTGCCGAGGGCGCTCACGTTACCGCATGCGGCCGTGATGGCGGTCTCGGCCTTCAGGGCCGCCTTGGCGATCTTGAGGTCGTCCTTCTCGTTGGGGCAGGCCGTGTGGTCGCCCTTGGAAATGCATTTGCCGCGTGTCTTGACGAGCGTCTTGACGAACTTCTGCGAGTTCTTGGCGATCGCCGACTGGCAGGCCACGCCGTCAGCGCTGGGCGCGGTGATCTGCAGCGCGGCACGATCGTGGCAGTAGACCGGATGGTCACTCTGGGCCGACGCCGCCGAGGTCAAGGCAAGAGACACCGCGACCGCCGCGGCGCCCGAGAAACGAATCTTCATGAAAACCCTCCCCTGGGTTAGATGGTGCGACCCGGAAAAGCCCGGGAAGCGGGGCACCCTAACTGCGGGAGAGGACTAGTGTCAAGGAAAGTTCCGCCGCTGCGCGGCGTTATCGCTGCCTCAATGCGTGCGGGCCTCGACGTCGGAGAGATGGCCGAAGTCGGCCACGGCCCGGATCGCCTCCGAGTCCTGGTTCTCGAGCGCCGCCGACGCCAATTTGCTCGCGGGTAACGAGACCGAGAAGGTCTCGAAACGCGACGGCTTGGCGGCGTCCGGCTTGTCGGCAGTGGCCTGAACGCCGAACTGGAACACCAGCTCGAGCCCGCCCGGGTCCAAATGGAAGGACTTCATGTCCTCCAGGACCGGCCCGGCCACCTCGCGCCAGATCGCATCGGTGCGGCCATTCTGCGTCGTCTCGGGCTCGGCGAAGATGATGCCGGTGTCGATGTCGATCTCGAGGTAGTCCTTGCCCAGGCGAGCCGATGGCCCGGCAACCCGCACTTCGGTGGGGCCGATGGCACCGGCGGCCAGGCTGCGCATGAGCAGCTTGGTTTGCAGGATGACACTGTCGGGGCCGTGGGCGCTGGCAATGCGGCGCAGCTCGGCGGCCAGGTTGTTCATCCGCTCGCGCTTGACCTCGTCCGGGATGCCCTCGTGCTCGAGGATGGGATCGGGCTGCGGCTCCGGCTCCGCTGCCACCGGCACAGCTACGGGCTCGCTCGATGGCTCGAGCCTGCCAGCGCCGGCGTGAACGGCGGCGAGCAGCATGAGACTGCTCAGGGTCGTCACGGTCGCCAGCCAGGCCATGAGCCGATGCTGCCAGCGGAGGAACGGGTTTGCCAAGACCATCCCGGTCCGTTTGCCCCTGCCGCGCTGGTGAAGATGATGCGCCCCGTGTCCCGCGCCGCCAGCAATCGACTTCCGCGCCGCTCCTTTGCCGTGCTGGCAAAGGTGCGATCGGCGCTCGAGGAAGCCGGCGTCCGCGACTGCCGCATCCTGGCTGGCGTGTCCGGGGGCGGGGACTCGATGGCGCTCCTTCTGATGCTGGCCGAGCTCGCCTCCTCGCTGCATCTCGAGGTCGAGGTCCTGTGCGTCGATCACGGGCTGCGAGCGGAGGCCGCGACCGAGCAACAGCTCGTTGCCGAGGCCTGCAGTCGTACTGGATTTCCCTTTCACCTTGCGCGCGTAACGCCCGAGGACGACAGCGAAGACGCCTGCCGGCGCCACCGCCACGCCGCGCTCGCGCAGGCCGCAACCGAGCATGGCTGCCGCTGGATCGTGCTCGCGCACACCGCCGACGATCAGATCGAGACGATCGTGCTGCGCTTCCTGCGCGGCGCAGGCCTCGGCGGCCTGGCGGCCATGGACCCCGTTTCTGACCGTGTTGTCCGGCCGCTGCTGGACGTGCGTCGCTGCGAGCTGCGAAGCTTCCTGATCGAGCGCCGTCAAATGTGGGCCGATGATGCCACCAACCTCTCGGATCGTTATGCGCGCGGCCGGCTGCGCACGGGCGTCTTGCCGGCCATCGAGCGCTCGTTCGGGGAAGGCGTGCTGACGCACCTGTTGGAATCGTCGCGCCACTGGCGCCGCGACCATTGGTTTCTGGAGATCGAGGCGGCTCGCCTGGAGGCGTACTGTGTGCGTCGTGGCCGCAATGGCAACGCCGAGATCGAGCTGGCCTCGGTCATGGATGCGCACATTGCGCTGCGTGCGCGAGTCGTGCGCCGATGGCTGACCGGGCTTGGAATGTCGGGCGCGCCCGATGCCAGCTACGTCGAACAGGTGCTGGCGATGATCGAGGCCGGCAGTGGCGCATCGGGAATCGATCTTCCTGGCGTGCGTGTCTGGTGCGAAAATGGTCGCTTGGTTGGCGCACGCGCAGGCGACGAGACTTCCCCTATGGGCACGATCGGTGGGCGCTCCGGCGTGTTGCCGCCTGCCAAGGGGCGTGTTAGGTTGCGGCGCGTCACGAAGAAATCATAGGAAATTCGAGCGTTTGTAACTGTGCATCGGGCTCTGCCGGATGCCTATAAGGAAGCGACGAACCGTCCGCATGAATCAGTTCTCTCGAAACCTAGCGTTGTGGCTCGTCCTTGGCCTGATGGTCGTGTTGCTGTTCAACATGTTCCAGGCCCAGCAGATCCGGGATCAGGAGATCAGCTACAGCGACCTCATCGCCGAAGTCGACGCCGGCAAGGTTCGCAACGTCACCGTCCAGGGTGAGCTCATTCGCGGACAGCTTTCCGACGACCGCGACTTCCGCAGCTACGGCCCCTCCGAAGACGCCATCAAGCGTTTCATCGACAAGAAGATTCCCTTCTCGGTCAAGCCCGAAGCCGAGGATCCCTGGTACGTGATCATGCTCGTCCAGTGGTTCCCGATGCTGCTGCTGGTGGGCGTCTGGATCTTTTTCATGCGCCAGATGCAGATGGGTGGCGGCAAGGCGATGTCCTTCGGCAAGAGCCGCGCCAAGCTCCTCAACGAACATACCAACAAGGTCACCTTCAGCGACGTGGCCGGCATCGACGAAGCCAAGGAAGAGCTCGAGGAGATCATCTCGTTCCTGCGCGATCCCAAGAAGTTCACGCGCCTCGGAGGCCGCATTCCCAAGGGCGTGCTGCTGGTGGGCTCGCCGGGCACGGGCAAGACGCTGCTCGCTCGCGCGGTTGCCGGCGAGGCCGGCGTTCCATTCTTCAGCATCTCCGGCTCCGACTTCGTCGAGATGTTCGTCGGCGTCGGCGCATCCCGCGTCCGCGACCTGTTCGTGCAGGGCAAGAAGAACGCGCCCTGCATCATCTTCATCGACGAGATCGATGCCGTCGGACGCCACCGCGGCGCGGGCCTTGGCGGCGGACACGACGAGCGCGAGCAGACGCTGAACCAGCTTCTGGTCGAGATGGACGGCTTCGAGTCCAACGAAGGCGTCATCCTGATGGCCGCCACCAACCGCCCCGACGTGCTCGATCCGGCTCTGCTGCGCCCGGGACGCTTCGACCGGCGCGTGGTGGTTCCGCGGCCCGACGTGCGCGGCCGCACCGGCATCCTCAAGGTCCACACGCGCAAGGTGCCACTGGCACCGGACGTCGACCTCGAGCAGCTCGCCAAGGCCACACCCGGATTTTCCGGCGCCGACCTCGAGAACCTCGTCAACGAAGCGGCGCTGCTGGCTGCGCGCGAAGGCCGCGACACGGTGGTGCAGCGCAACTTCGAGGATGCCAAGGACAAGGTCCTGATGGGCAGCGAGCGCAGAAGCCTGGTGCTCTCCGAGGAAGAGCGGCGCAACACTGCCTATCACGAGTCGGGACATGCGCTGGTAGCCAAGATGCTTCCGGGCGCCGACCCCGTGCACAAGGTCACGATCATTCCGCGCGGAATGGCCCTCGGCCTGACCCAGCAGCTGCCCGAAGAGGATCGCCACTCCTACGGCCGCGCCTTCCTGCTCAACACGCTGGCCATCCTCTACGGCGGGCGCGTGGCCGAGGAACTGGTGCTGAACGAGATCACCACCGGCGCCGGCAACGACATCGAGAAGGCCACGCAGCTGGCACGCAAGATGGTCTGCGAGTGGGGCATGAGCGAGAACCTCGGCCCCGTCATGTTCAAGCGGTCTGCC
>Ga0196978_1000924_pt1 | contig 14105 bp, 10 predicted proteins | sample S3v_2013CmetaG_FD_155491 | JGI IMG/M metagenome (GOLD analysis project Ga0196978, IMG submission 155491) | Soil microbial communities from Anza Borrego desert, Southern California, United States - S3+v_20-13C | ecosystem: Environmental > Terrestrial > Soil > Desert | place: USA: California... | reverse complement strand
CAACTGCGGTAAGGGACATTATACGCCATCCGAAAAAAAACGCGGAACGCCCGAGACGCTGCGGCCGGGCCGAAAGGGGGAGGCTCTTCGGGCCGGTCGGCTTGGTCTCGCGGCGTCCCGCGTCAGGCGGTAAAGCCCCCGCGACTCCGGGCAGGAGGTCATTTGGGAACGGGGGCTTGCGGCCGCGCGACGGCAGAAGGGATGCCGCCACGTTGCGCGGTCGCTTCACGGCCACTCGGTTTAGGGGCGGGCGAGGGCCGAACCGGCGAAACGTTTCAAAGAGCTTTAGAGTCAGGCGGCCGCGAGCCGCCGGGTGAGGACGGCGCGGCGGACGGTATCGAGCAGGCTCTCGACATCGAGCGGCTTGCTCAGGAAGCCGTCCGCGCCCCGGCGGACGCAGTCGCGCCGCACCTCCGGTGAGGCGTCGGTGCTGGCGACGAAGACCTTCGACGACGGCAGGTGTTGCTTGACGTAGTCGAGGATGCGCAGGCCCGTGTCGGGCGAGTCCTGCGTCGGCGGCAGGTGGAGGTCGAGGATCGAGACATCCGGCTCGTAGGCGGTGGCGCGGCGGATGGCCGACGAGAGGTTGTTGGCCGTCGTCACCTCGAACTCCTCGCACAGCGTCCAGAAGAGCTGCTGGGCGATGGCCTCGTCGTCGTCCACGATGAGAATTTTCGGCTTCATTTCTGCTCCCGTTGGGGCTTTCCCCCTGCCGGCACGCGGCCGGCGGTTCTACTTACGCCCGCCGCCGCGTCGCCGGATTCTCAAGGGGAGGAGCTTCACACGCAGGCCCCGCGTCGCAACGCCCGTGCCGCGCGCCCGCCCCGCGGATTTCCCGCCTAAAAGCCGCGCCCGCCCGCGAACCCGCCCGCCAAGTGTAGACGCCAGTGGACGCCCGGACGCCCGCCTGCGCACTCCTGAAGACAGACGGGGGCCGGGTGTCGGGGGCCGGGGGGACGACTGCCTGAACCCGGCCGCCGCCCCCGACGCCCGGCCCTTCTTCAGTTGATTTCCAGTTCGCTGATGAGGCGGTGGAGGTAGGAGCGGCTGATGCCGAGGCGGCGGGCGGCGGCGACGCGGTTGCCGCCCTCGGCTTGCAGGGCGGCGGCCACCATGCGGCGCTTGAGGGCGTGCATGGCGCCTTCGAGCGTCGTCTCGTCGGCGGCCGGGGCCGGGGCCGCGCCGCCCGCGGCCGGCACCGCCCGCAGCATCTTGTCGGGCAGGAATTCGAGGCCGAGCGGCGCGTCCTTCGTCAGCACGACGAGCCGCTCGACGAGGTTCTCAAGCTCGCGCACGTTGCCCGGCCAGTCGTACTCGCAGAGCGCCTCGACGAGCGCCGGTTCGAGCGCGGGCGTGGGCCGGCCGTGCTTCGCGGCCGCCTTCGCGGCGAAGTGCGCGGCCAGCACCGGCACGTCCTCGCGCCGCTCGCGCAGGGGCGGGAGGTGGAGCGGGACGACGTTGAGGCGGTAGAAGAGGTCTTGGCGGAACGCGCCGCGCGCGACCTCCTCTTCGAGGTCGCGGTTCGAGGCGGCGACGAGGCGGATGTCGACCTCGACGGTGCGCGTGCCGCCGACGCGCTCGAAGTTGCGCTCCTGAAGCGCGCGCAGCAGCTTGACCTGCATGGGCTGGGGCAGCTCGCCGACCTCGTCGAGGAAGAGCGTGCCGCCGTCGGCCAGCTCGAAGCGGCCTTTGCGCGCCGCGACCGCGCCCGTGAACGCCCCCTTCTCGTGGCCGAACAGCTCCGACTCGATGAGCGTCTCGGGCAGCGCCGCGCAGCTCACCGCGACGAAGGGGCGGTCGCGCCGCGCGCTCTCCTCGTGGACGGCGCGGGCTAAGACTTCCTTGCCCGTCCCGTTCTCGCCCGTGACGAGCAGCGTGGCGGTCGTGTCGGCGACGGCGCGCGCCTGCTTGAGCATGCGTTCGAGGGCCGGGCTTGAGCCGACGAAGCGGCCGAAGCCCTTGAACATCTCAAGCTCGTTGCGGAGCCGCAGGACTTCGGCTTCGAGGCGGCGGACGCGCGCCGCCTGCGCGACGATGTGCGAGACCTCGCCCTCGTCGAAAGGTTTCTGGAAGAAGCCGTAGGCCCCGCGGCGGATGGCTTCGAGCGCGTCCTCGCGGTCGGCGCTGGCCGTGATGACGACGACGGGCACGGCCGGGCGCTCGCCGCGCGCCGCCGCGACCACGGATAAGCCCTCCTCGATGCTCGTCGAGCGCGGCGACAGGCGCAGGTCGCAGATGACCACGTCCACGCGCTCACGCTGGAGCAGTTCGACCGCCTCCTGCCGCGCGGCCGCCTCCAGCACGCGGTGGCGCTCGGCCAGCGCCCAGCGCAACTGCTTGCGCAGCAGGTCGTCGTCGTCAACGACGAGCACCGTCGTCTTCTGTTCCGCCTCTCCGGTCATGTTTCTTCAAGAAGGTGGTGGCGAAGCTTCGCGCCCTTCGCGGAATTAATTCGCGCGCGGCCGGGGCCGGCGTGGCGTGCGCGGCCGTCGGCCCGGCGGTGAGTGAGGGTGTGGCGGCGGCGAACGCGGGGCGGTGAATGACGGAGCGGAAGGCGGCCGCCCCGGCGCGGCGCGCCGGAGACTCCCGCGTTCTCTTCCGCCCGCCCCGGCGGTCGGGCTGCTGACCGGACCCGAGGGGCGCGCCTGCCGGACTTTCAGTTGGTAAAACTTGGCGGTCGGGAAAAACGAAAGGGTCACTTCACGCGCCCGGCTCGCCCGTCTCGGGGTCGCGCGCCCCCTTCTGCGCGGGCGCGCGCCGGTCGGCGGAAATGATCAGGCGGGATGGTAGCACGACGCGGAAGCGCGTGCCAACGCCGAGCCTCGATTCGACTTCGAGCCGGCCGCCGTGCGCCTCGACCACCTCGCGGCAGGTGTAGAGGCCGAGGCCGATGCCCTTCGTCTTCGTCGTCGAGAACGGGCGGTAGAGGCGCGTGCGCAGGAACGTCTCGTCCATCCCGACGCCGGTGTCCGAGACGGCGAAGTAGACGAGGCCGTCGCCCAGCTCGCCGGCCTCGACCGTCAGCCTCCCGCCGGCCGCGCCCATCGCCTCGACGGCGTTGATGACGAGGTTCTCGAAGACGTTCTCGATGCGGTCGGGTTCGACCGTGGCGACGAGCCTGTCGGGCAGCTTCGCCTCGACCTCGTAGAGCGAGGCGTGCGGCTCGACGTTGGCGGCGAGCACGCGGCGGACGACGGCGACGAGGTCGGTCGGCCGCGCCTCGCGCCGGTACTCGCCCGAGAGCGATTTGACCGGCTCGCTCAGGCGCGCCACCAGCCGGCGCAGCTTGTCGGTCGCCTGCCGCAGGCTGTTGACGGCGTCGGCGCGGAACTCCTCGCGGTGGATGTGCTTCTCCATGTTGTTGACGAGCAGGGAGAGGCCCGCGATGGCGTTCTTCAGGTCGTGCGAGAGCATCGCCGACAGGCGCATGAAGGACTCGAACTGGCGCGTCTCGGAGGTGGTCGTGATGTGCGCGCGCAGGCGGTCGCTCATCTGGTTGAAGCTCTCGGCCAGCTCGCGCGTCTCGGCGCCCATCCCGCCGGTCTCGACGCGCTGGTTGAAGTCGCCCGCGGCGACGGCCTTCGCGCCGAGCGTGACGCGGCGCACGTCGCGCGCGGCGCGGCCCGCGAGCGCCCAGACAGAGGCGAGCCCGGCCGCCGCGGCGAGCGCCGACAGCAGAAGCCCCCACCGCAGCGCGCGGCGCACGCCCGCGGCCGCCGCCGTGTAGTCCTCGGCCACGGCCACGGCGAGCGTCGGGTTCTGCGTCTGCCGGAAAGAGGCGAGCCAGCGGTCGCCCGCCGCGGTCTGGTATTCGACCTCGCCCGCCACCGATTCAAACATCCGGCGCGCGGCCGGCTCGAAGCCGGGCATGGCTCTGGCGACGGGCACGTGGCGGAGCGCGTGGATGGTGTGGTAGGCGATCACGTCGGAACCTTTGACGAGGGCGACGACCGTCTCCTGCGCGCGCGCCGCGCCCGCGACCGGCGCGGCCTCGCCCCCGTCGGCGATCCTGATCAGGTCGGTGAGGCGGACTTCGGCGACGAGTGCGCCGCCCGTGGGGCCTTGCTGCCCGGCGGCGGGGATGGTCGCGGTGATGAGCAGCGACGGGCCGTAGGCGAGCGGCTCGGCGGCGAGCGTGCGCCAAGCCCCCGCCTCGGCCCGCGCGCGCTCGTCGGGCCGCACGTGGCCCGCGACGATGCTCTCGGTCTGGAAGGCCGCGCCGTCGCCCGCGGCCGCGAGGCGGAATATCGGTCGGCCTCCGGCGTCGAAGCAGACGACGGACTCGAAGTGGGTGTGGTTGTCGTCGAAGAAGGCGGCGAGGTGCGCGCGCGCCGTCTCGGGGAGGGGCTGGGGAGGCGCGGCCTCGCCCGCGGCGCGCACGAAGTCGCCCAGAGACCGTCCTTGCGCCAGCTCGCTCAGCCGCCCCTGCTGCTCGTCCAGCTTGCGCTCGATGCGGTGGGCGATGCGCTCCGCTCGATCGCCGGCCCGCGCGCGCAGCAGCCCTTCGACGGCCCGCCCCCCCGTCGCGTAGCCGAGCACGCACACGGCCGCCAGCGGCAACACGCCCGCCCCGGCGAAGACCAGCAGCAGCTTGTTTCGGAGAGACATAAGGATCAGGTAGACAGGAGCCGGTAGTCAGTAGCCGGCAGGCCCCGCGCTGTGGGCGCCGACGCCGGCGCTCGAACGATTCGACGCCGAAGCTCTTTTCCACCGACTACCGCCTGCCGGCTACTCACTTTTCTTCGCCAGCCAGCGGAGGACGTTGAGGAGGAACCGCGCGTTCTCCGGGGCCTGCGGCGCGTTCATGCCGACGCGGGCGCGGTTCGGCCCGGCGAGTTGCGCCGTGAACATCGCCGCCTCGCCGAAGAGCGCGACGCGCCCCTTGCCGAAGCGCAGCGCCGCCCCCTGACACCAGCCCTCGACCTCGACGCGCGGCGTCTGCTCCGTGAACTGCCAAGCCACCTGCGGCGTCAGAGAGACCACCCCCTTGCCGAAGACGAGCAGCGGCTCGGCCCCCGCGCCCGGCTGAAACGCCGAGCCGGTGAAGGTCGCCACCTGCTCGATGCGCCCGCCCCCCGCGACGCCGCGCGTGATGGCGTGGTCGCGCAGCGTGCCGTCGGCGCGCCTGAAGACGAGCGGGGATTGCGCGTCGGGGACGACGGCGAAGCCGTTGCTCCAGCGGACGCCGAACGCCTCGCCCAGCTTCCGGGCCGCCCCGCCCATCGGCATGTGGTCGGCGATGAGCAGCAGCGACCCGCCGCCGCGCACCCACTCGCGCACCGCCCCGACCTCGGCGTCGGTGAAGGCCGAGGGGTTCGGCAGAGGCCAGTCGCCGCCGGCGTTGCGCTCGTGGAGCGCGTTCGAGATGACCAGTATCCGCGCGCGCTTCAGAGACTCTTTCGTGAAAGGCTCCTTCGACGCGCCGACGCGGTAGCCGTCGCGCCTGAGCAGTTCGGCGAAGGGCTGGTAGCGGCCCGAGGCCGTGTGGAAGTTGTGGTGCGCCTCGTCGATGAGGACGACGGGGCCGCGCCCCTGCTTGTAAGCCGGCCGGGGGATGGCCGGCCTGAAGTCCGGGTCGGCGACCTGCTGCGCGAGGGCGGCGGCGCACGCGAGCAGGAGGGCGGCGAGCGTCCGCGGCAGTCTCGACGTGAACATAGGGGCGGGCCTCCGCTGATAAGGGGTGTCGTCGGGCGTCGGGGATTGTAGCCGAGAAAGTTTCGAGTTTCGAGTTTAAGGGTTCGAGTTAAGAAACGGATCGCCTTTAACCCGAAGCCCGCGGCGCGAAACTCGAAACCCTCCCGATCGGTTATAATGGCCCCACGCATTCATCAGGCAGGAGGCGCGCCGGTGCTGTGGATCATCCAGTGGGCGAAGTCCGCGACGTGGCGGAACGAGTTCGACATCCCGATCAGGAACTTCGCGAAGGTCTCGGAAGGGGTCTACAGGGGCGCGCTGCCGGGGGCCGAAGCCTACCTCCCCCTCGCCAACAAGCTCGGCGTGCGCCGCGTCCTCAGCCTCACCGAGGGCGCGCGCGAGCGTGACCGCGAGGCGGCCCTCGCCGGCGGCGTCAGGGAGTGGCGCCACATCCCCTTCGCCGACCGCGAGAAGCCCAAGCCCGAGCGCGTCCGCGAGTGGCTCGACGTCGTCCGCACGGCGCCCACGGACGGGGCCATCTACACGCACTGCATGGGCGGCCGCCACCGCACCGGCGTCCTCATCGCCGTCCTCCGCGTCGCCGACCACGGCTGGACGAAGCAGCGCGCCTTCCGCGAGATGCTCGACTTCGGCTGGTACGACGCCCGCGGCCACCGCCCCCTCCGCGAGTGGTTCTTCCACGACTTCGACCCCGCAGACTTCGCGCCTACGGGCGAGGCGGTGGCAGCCGTGACTCGTGACTCGTGACTCGTTAAAGACCTTGAGGGCCGCCGTCGTTTGAATGGTTCAAACCACGGCGGCCCTCAACGCGTCTTCACGATTCACGAGTCACGGCTTTCACGTCTGTCGCGGCTTGTAGTCGTCGCCGAGTTCGGCGACGCGTTGGAGTTGGGTGATGCGGTCGCGGATGGCGCGGGTGAAGCAGTCGGCCTCTTCGGGGGTGGCCCCGCTGGCGTCGAGGCCGTCGCGGAGTTGCCGGTCGGTGACGCGGCCGAGGTAGCGGCAGAGCCAGCGCACGTCCTCGACCGTGATGCCCTCGGTCGCCTCGTCGGTGCGCTGGCCCGTGTAGCCCCAGCGGACGACGCCGCCCTCGACGCCCGCGACGAACTCCGGGTTCTGCGACTCGTAGCCCGCGCAGTCCCACTTCCCTCTCGTGATCGGGCTGCCCCACTTCCCCATCGAAGCGCCCCAGTCGATGATGAGGTAGCGCGCCTCGCGCGCCCCGCCCGGCAGCGTGTACTCGAAGACGGCCGTGTTCGAGCCGCGCGCCACGTCGCGCACGTCCTTGTTGTCCCAGTTCGACAGGAGCATCGTCATGAGCTTGAGCCCCGCCAGCTCCCGCGTCCCGAGGAAAGGGTTGTCGTCCCACGACCAGCCGTGCTCGTCGAAGAGTTTGCGCACGCCCGGCTCGTCGAGCTCGAAGCGCGCGTCCTCGAAGCGACAGTCCTCGGTGACGCAGGTGCTCGCGCGCCCGAGGTTGGTCGCGCCCTCCAGCTCGCCCTCGGGGACGAAGTAGGCGGCCTCGGCGTGGAAGCCGGCGGCCCACGCGAGCCGCACGCAGAAGGTCTCGCTGCGCACCTCGTCGCCCCACTTGACGCGCCACGTCCGGCCGCGCGCGTCGCGCGCCGACAGGCACGGGTTCGACCCCGTGGCGTGCTCCTCGACGAAGCGGAAGGGCGGGACGGGCGCGCCGCCGGGGCCTCCGGGGCCGGCGCGGAAGTCGAGGCGCTCGACCTCGCCGGGGTCGCGCCACAGCGTCTTAACGGGCGCGCGCACCGGCCGCTCGCGCGACGCCCAGACCTTGTAGCGCGACACCGCCCACCAGTAGGCGTAGACGCACACGACGCCCACCAGCGCGCCGATGACGACGATCCAAACGAGGGTGTCCAGTTCCGGCATAAGAAGTCTTGCCGAACACTATAACATCCGCCGGCGCTCTAATTGGTGATTCGCTCCTCGATGACGAAGAAGCCGGTCTCGCCGCCGCCGGAGGTGACGTTGACGACGGGCGAGCCGGAGAGCCTGACCATCGCGCCCTCGACGCGGCCGCGGAAGAGGAAGGGGTTGGTGTCCACGTACATCGGCCGGAGCGCCCAGCGCCGCTCGTCGAAGACGGGGAACTCTTCGCGGCGCAGCTCCAGCGCGTCCTGCACGACGTAGTCGGCCTGCAAGGCGACCGCGACCGCGTCGTCCCATTCGGACTCGTTCGCGCGCGGGCCGAGGACGAGGCCGTGCCCGCCGTAGTCGTCGTTCGGCTTGAGGACGAGCGAGCCGCGGTTGGCGCGGACGTAGGGCAGGAGGTCTACGGCCCGGCCGTCGCGGGTCGTCCGCCGCTCGGAGACGCGGCGCGTCCACGGGACGCAGGCGCGGATGGCCTCGCGCTCGGCGGGCGCGAAGCGGAAGTCGCGCCCGTCGTCGGTCAAAAGCTCGAAGGCGGCCTTCTTGTGCAGCGGCTTGCAGCGGAAGGAGTTGACGAGGCAGACGCGGCCGTCGCGGTAAGCCCGAAGCAGCGGGTGAGAGTCGTCGCAGCGCGCCAGCAGTTCGTGCATGATGACGCGCTTGTAGACGAGGTCGACGCGGAAGTCGCCGCGCCGCAGCCGCCCGCCCGAGTATTCGAGCTCGTCGGGCGCGCAGATGACGGTCGGGACGCCGCGGCTGACGAAGTGGTTGCGCAGCAGCGCGAACTCGTGCGCGGTCGGCAGGTTCGCCCAGTCCACGACGGCGACGTGCGGCGCCTCGCGCGTGCCGCCCCACTCGCGGAAGGTTTCGAGGAGGCTCGCGAGGAGCGCGGCCGCCGGGTCGAACTGGCGCAGCCGGTAGCGCTCGCCGAAGCGCGCGAGGGCCGGCACCTCGAACATGATCTGGTTGAGGCCCGACTGGTCGGTGAGGCTCGAAGGGTTCTCGGCGTTGTACTCGACGAACCTGACCTCGTCGTGGTGGACGAAGGCGTCGAGCCGGGTGGTGACGGCCGGGTAGGCGTAGCCGGGGTCGAGCTCGGCGTAGCTCCGCTCGCGCCCCGTCATCCCGACCTCGTCCATCAGCGAGGGCTCGGCGGCGAAGGCCGCGGCCAGCTTCTCGAAGGCCGAGGCGACCAGCTCCGACGAGCGCGCGAGCCGCGCGTACTGCGCCCGCGTGAGCAGGTGCGGCCGGAGCGCGACGCCGATCTCCCGCTCGCCGTACAGCATCCCCGCCGCCCGCATCAAAGCCTTCAGCCGCGCCAACAGCTCCGGCGTCAGACTCTCGTCGGCCTCAAGCAGCCGGTGGTATTCGGCAATCGCCTCGTCACGCATAAAAAAGTAGACAGTAGTCAGTAGTCAGTAGCTTTCTGACGGGCGTCGAGCTTACACCCTGACCGCCCGGAGCGCGCAAGTTTTTCTACCGACTATTGTCTGCCGACTACCGGCTACTCTCTCTCACTTATCGCGGGCCGCCCCGCCGCCCTGCTCTTCGAGCGCGGCCTGCGCGGCGGCGAGGCGCGCGAGGGGGACGCGGAAGGGCGAGCAGGAGACGTAGTCGAGGCCCGTCTCGTGGCAGAAGGCGATGGAGCGCGGCTCGCCGCCGTGCTCGCCGCAGATGCCGACCTTGAGGCCCGGCTTGACGGCGCGCCCGCGCTCCGTGCCGATGCGGACGAGCTGGCCGACGCCGTCGCGGTCCAAGACCTGAAACGGGTCGTCGGGCAGCACCTTCGTCTCGACGTAGACGGAGAGGAAGCGGCCCGAGTCGTCGCGCGACAGCCCGAAGGTGGTCTGCGTCAGGTCGTTGGTGCCGAACGAGAAGAAGTCGGCGTGGGCGGCGATCTGGTCGGCGGTGAGCGCCGCGCGCGGCAGCTCGATCATCGTCCCGACCGTGTACTCGACCGCGAGGCCGTGCTCGCCCGAGACGGCGCGCGCCACCTCGTCGATCAGCTCGCGCTGGCGGCGCAGCTCCTCGGCCGTCGAGACGAGCGGCACCATGATCTCGGGCGCGACGGGCTGGCCCTCGCCGCTCAACTCGCACGCGGCCTCGAAGACGGCGCGCACCTGCATCCGCGTCACCTCGGGGAAGATCATGCCGAGGCGGCAGCCGCGGTGGCCGAGCATCGGGTTGGCCTCGTGCAGGCGCTCGACCTGCTGGAGCAGCCTGCGCTTCTCGGCGATCTCATCGAGCAGGCGGTCGGTCTCCCGGATGCTCTCGGCGCGGCGCACCTGAAGCTTCAACTCGTTCAGCTCGCCGATGAGGTCTTCCATGCGGGGGAGGAACTCGTGGAGCGGCGGGTCGAGCAGGCGGATGGTGACGGGCAGCCCCTTCATCGCGCGGAAGATGCCGAGGAAGTCGCCCTTCTGGAGCGGGAGCAGCCGGTCTAAAGCCTTCTCGCGCGCGCCCGTGCCCTCGGCCAGAATCATCTCGCGCATGGCGGCCAGTCGCTCGTCGCCGAAGAACATGTGCTCGGTGCGGCAGAGGCCGACGCCCTCGGCCCCGAACTCGCGCGCGACGGCCGCGTCGTGCGGCGTGTCGGCGTTGGCGCGCACGCGGAGGCGGCGGAACTCGTCGGCCCACGAGATCAGCTCGCGGAAGTCGGGCCCGAGCGCGGGCTGCACGGTCGGGACTCGGCCGAGGAAGACTCTCCCGGTCGAGCCGTCCACGGTGATCCACTCGCCTTTGGTGACGACCGTGCCGTTGACGCTGAACTGCTGCTGGCCGTAGTCGATGTCGAGCACGCTCGCCCCGCAGACGCACGACTTGCCCATGCCGCGGGCGACGACGGCCGCGTGGCTCGTCATCCCGCCGCGCGCCGTGACGATGGCCTGCGCGGCGACCATGCCGTGGAAGTCGTCGGGGCTGGTCTCCTGCCGGACGAGCACGACCTGCTCGCCGCCGCGCGCCAGCTCCTCGGCCTCGTCCGGGTCGAAGACGACGCGCCCCTGCGCCGCGCCGGGGCTGGCCGGCAGACCCCGCGCGACCTCTCTGGCGTCGGCCTTCGGGTCGACGGTCGGGTGCAGGAGTTGGTCGAGCTGTTCGGGCGTGACGCGGCCGACGGCCGTCGCCTTGTCGATCAGACCTTCGTGAACCATGTCCACGGCGACGCGCACGGCGGCCGCGCCCGTGCGCTTGCCCGTGCGCGTCTGGAGCATCCAGAGGCGGCCCCGCTCGATGGTGAACTCCACGTCCTGCATGTCGCGGTAGTGGCGCTCGAGCAGCTCGACGATCGACCTGAACTGCCCGTAGGCTTCGGGCAGCTCCTCGCCGAGCTGGTTGATGGGCTGCGGCGTGCGGGTGCCCGCGACCACGTCCTCGCCCTGCGCGTTCAAAAGGTATTCGCCGTAGAGCTTCTTCTCGCCGGTCGAGGGGTTGCGCGTGAACGCCACGCCGGTGGCGCTCGCCTGCCCCATGTTGCCGAAGACCATCGCCTGCACGTTGACGGCCGTGCCGAGGTCGTCGGGGATGCGGTTGACGCGGCGGTAGTCCACGGCGCGGCGCCCCATCCACGAGTTGAAGACGGCGGCGACGGCGACCCTCAACTGCTCGAGCGGGTCTTCGGGGATGGCGTGGCCGCCCTGCTCGGCGAGGATGATGGCCTTCTGCGCGGCGATGACTTCGCGGAGTTGTTCGGGGCTCAGATCGGTGTCGCGCCCGCCGGCCGTCTGCGCCTTGAAGCGCTCCATGACGCGCTCGAACTTCTCGTGGGCCACGCCCATCACGATCTCGCCGAAGAGGGTGGCGAAGCGGCGGTGGGCGTCGAGGGCGAAGCGCTGGTCGCCGGTCTGCGCGGCGAGCCCCTGCACGGTCTGCTCGTTCAGGCCGAGGTTGAGGATGGTGTCCATCATGCCGGGCATCGAGAAGGGCGCGCCGGAGCGGACGGAGACGAGCAGCGGGCTCTCGGGGTCGCCGAACCGCTTGCCGGTCTTCTCTTCGAGCGCGCGCAGCCCCCCGATGACCTGCTCCCACATGCCGCCGGGGAAGTTCTTGCCGTTGGCGTAGAAGGCGTTGCAGGCTTCGGTGGTGATGACGAAGCCGGGGGGGACGGGCAGGCCGGCGCGCGTCATGTCGGCGAGGCCCGCGCCCTTGCCGCCGAGCAGGGTGCGCTGGCGGCCGTCGCCCTCTTCGAAAAGGTAAACCCACTTGTGCGTTCGGCTCTCTGGCATGGACTCACATCCCTCCCGGTCTTGAAGTGATAAAGGGGCGCGGCCCGGCGGCGGGGCGGTTCGTCAGGTTCCGGCGCGGATGCCGCAGAGCGTAACCCCGGAGGGGGGCAGGGCGCAACGCCCATGCCGCGCGCGGGCCCTGCTGAGCGCGGGTGAAGGATGAGAGTGGCCGGGGAAGAGCGACTCGTCTTCCCCGGCCCCCGGCCACTGAAGCAGGTCAACCGTTTAATCCTCTCCCATCCCGGTGAGGCGTTCGACGCGGACGCGGAAGACGGTGGGGGAGGGGGCCGAGGCGTCGCCGGCGATGAGCGACTCGACGGGCGTGAGGCGGGGGAAGGCGGCGAGCAGGAGGTTGAGGGCGCGGCGGCGGTCGTCGGCGCTCGTGACCTCCTCGTAGCGGCCGAAGGCGAGGACGCTGCGCCAGCCGAAGTCGTCGCGCGGCCCGTCGAGCTGAAGGCAGACGCGCGGGTTGGCGCGCATGGCGTCCACCTTGCGGCCGGGCAGCGAGTGGATGAGGGCCGACTCGCCGTCGAAGACGTAGAAGTAGTCAGTAGTCAGTAGGAAGACCTTCGGCGGCGAACCGTCGGCGTGCCGGCGTCAGCGTTCCTCACTGACGGTGCGAGGCGACGGCCGCCGTGGGGGCGGGCGCGGGCGCGCCGCGCAGCTCGACTTGGCCGAGGCGCGAGAAGTTGATCGAGTCGGCGAGGATGCGGACGGCCTCCTGCGAGGCGTGGAAGCCCATCGAGTTCTCGGCCTCGACGAAGTCGAGGTAGAACTGCGCCTTGCGCTGAAAGTCGCGGGCCTTCGCCAGCTGCTCGTCGGTGCGCCCGGCCGCCTTCGCCGCCTTGATGTCGTTGATGAGGTCGACGAGCGCGTCCATCGCCACGTTGCGCATGTTGAAGGTGCGCGTCTGGTTGGTGTGGACGCGCGCGCGCAGCTCGTCCTCGGGCCACTTGTGGCAGGTCTGGCAGGCGTTGTTGACGTTCAGGAGCGGCGAGCGCACGTGGTGGTCGCTGACCTTCAGCGCCCCGGAGCGCACGTAGGGCATGTGGCAGTCGGCGCAGGACACGCCCGAGCGCGCGTGGATGCCCTGACTCCACATCTCGAACTCGGGGTGCTGCGCCTTCAGCACGGGCGCGCCCGACTCGGCGTGCTGCCAGTCCTTGTGCTGCACCTCGTCGTAGTAGGCCACCACCTGCTCGACCTTCAGCCCCTTGTGCCACGGGTAGGTGAGCCGCTTCTCCGGCCCCTTGAAGTAATACTCGACGTGGCACTGGCCGCAGACGAAGGCGCGCATCTCCTGACGGGAGGCGAGGCGGTTCACGTCGTAGGAGCCTCGCCGGCCCTGTTGCCGCCAGCGCTCGACCGAGGGCAGGTGCGGCACGGGCTCTTCCGACGCGGCGAGCGTCGCGATGCCTTCGAGGAAGCCGGGGCGCGTCACGCGCAGCGCCATCGTCTGCGAGTCGTGGCAGTCGATGCAGGCGACGGGGTGAGAGACCTGCTTGCGCGCCTCCATGAAGGGCATCCGGTTCATGGCCTCGAAGCCCTTCATCAGGTCGCCGCCGCCGGCCCGCTTGTAGGGGACGTAGACGGAGGCGTGGCAGTGGATGCAGGTGCCGGGCTGCGGCGTGGCCTGCTGGCGCTCGGTGAAGACCTGATCGGTGAGCATGTGGGCGTGGCCGCGCTCCTCGCGGAAGTCGCGCGAGAAGGCGTAGCCGGCCCACATCACCCTCAGGCGCGGGTCTTCTTCGAGGCGCGACTGCGCGACGATGGAGCGCGGGTCGGCCTCGGAGGGCGTGCGCGGCACGGCCTCGCTGCCGCCGTAGCGGGTGCGCACCTGATCGACCGTGCGGAGGTAGCCGTCGTACTGCTGCGGGAAGTTCTTGCCCCAGACGGCCGGGTCTTCGGTCTCGTCCGTCAGTTCGACGACGCGGTAGAAGGGGTTGCGGGCCTCCTCCTTGCGCTCCATGATGTTGACCAGCAGCGCCACGCCCGCCGCCGTCGCCAACAGCGCCGCGGCCGCAACCAGCGCGATCGTCCTCAGCGTGCGCCTGTGCGGCGCGCTCGCCCCCTGCTCCCTCTCTTCTTCAGCCATGTCCTCAAGAAGCGCGGAGGTCAGAGCGCCGAACGCGGAACTGAAGACAGCCCTCTTAATTCTGCGCTCCGCATTCCGACCTCCGCGCTTTCCTTTCCCCCCTTCAGTGCGTCATGTGCCCGACGCGGCTGTGGCAGCGGATGCAGGAGAGGTCGCCCTGCCCGGCGTGCCCCTCGATGGCGTCCGTGACCCGCTCGTGGCACTTGCGGCACGCCTGCTCGGTGACCTCGCGG
>Ga0196978_1000922_pt1 | contig 14127 bp, 8 predicted proteins | sample S3v_2013CmetaG_FD_155491 | JGI IMG/M metagenome (GOLD analysis project Ga0196978, IMG submission 155491) | Soil microbial communities from Anza Borrego desert, Southern California, United States - S3+v_20-13C | ecosystem: Environmental > Terrestrial > Soil > Desert | place: USA: California... | reverse complement strand
TCCTGGTCCGTGCCCCACGAGCAGTTAATGACCCGCGCCTCATGCTCAGTGGCGTAGTCGATGGCCTCGACGGCGTCAGCCATGTTCCCGGTGCCGGTGGTATTCAACACTCTGAGGCTCATGAGGGCGGCCCGCCACATCACACCCGTTGTTCCCGCGCCGTTATTGCCCTCGGCGGCGATGATGCCGGCCATCATGGTGCCGTGCCCGTTCTCGTCTACGACTGTTCCACTATCGGCGACCCAGTCCCAGCCGTGCAGATCATCCACCAGGCCGTTGTTGTCGTTGTCGTTGCCGTCGTTGCTTTCGGCGCCGTTCGTCCACTTGTTGTTCTGGAGGTCGGGGTGGGTGAAGTCTATCCCGCTGTCGATGACGGCGATGACGGTGGTCTGAGCGCCAGTGGTCGTCTCCCACGCCGGCACGGCCTGGATGTCCGCATTGGGCTGGCCGCCCGTCGCCCCCGTGTTCCTCAAAGCCCACTGGTCATTAAAGCTCGGGTCGTTGGGGACGACTTCGTCTCGCGTGACCAGGTAGTTCGGCTCGGCGAGTTCAATCGCAGGGTTCTGCCGCAAGTCCGCCAGCGTCGCGTCCAAGTCCTGCCCCGGCTTGAGCGTGAGCTTCTCCAGGCGCGAACGGCCGCGCAGGCGCTTAACGCGCTTCATCCCCTTCCCTTCCACCAGCCGCGTCTTGTCCTGCTCGGAGGCGCCCTGGCGGAAGCGCACTAAGAGTTCGCCGTCGCGGCGGCCACCCTTCTTCTCCTCCTTGGCCGCGGCGGGCTTAGGCTCCAGCTTCTCGGCCGGGGACGCCTCGACTCGCCTGACGGCGAGCGGCGAGAAGAGCGAGAGTGTCAGCGTGTAGACGAGGAGCAGCGAGAGGGAGTCGGGCAGTGGGCCAGAGAAAGAGCGGCGTGCGCGCATGATGAAGAATTATCTCCGTGAAGTGTTAGGGGCAGACTCGGACGCTTCCGCGCACACTCCGACCCTGAAAAGCAGGAGAACGGCTTTCCGGGCACAATGAGGGCAGAGCGCGAGGAAACATCTATGAAAAGTTACTTTCGATTGTTAGATTGAACGTGAGAGTGACGGCAGGTGAGACCCAGTGCCAGCACCTCGGGAAAAACGAACTGCGGACTTTAAGGCACGCGATCCTATTTGTCAACAGCCCAGGCAAATTTTGTTGGATGGCTTATGTCCATCAAGGCAATGAATAACTTGTCCCCTTGAGGTCATGCAACATAAAGCCCGTTACGTTGTATAAGCCCTTTGAGAAAGACCCCTTCTGACCGCCTTCGGTTTGACCAATCGCTAAGCCCACCTTCGCAGGGTTATCGTGCTCAGAAAGGCGTACTTACGTTTCGCCCGAATAAGCCCCACATTGTCCGCATAAGGTACGGCTTTTAACCCCTCCTCCCTCCTGCTACCTTGCCCCGAACACCGGCAGGAGGGACATGATGAGAGCAGATTCAACGCCACCAAGGCGCTTTTCGCCCCGCGCCTCGTTAGCGACAATCGGGCTCAGGCTCCGGCAGCTCGACCTCTTCAGGACCATCAGAGAGACAGTCCGCATCCCGCAGAAGACCGTCAAGCACTCGCCCGCCGAGAAGCTCTACGACGCCTTCGTCGCCATCCTCGCCGGCTCGCACGGCCTCAACGAGATCAACTCCCGGTTGCGCTCCGACGAGGTGCTACAGCGCGCCTTCGGGCGCACCACCTGCGCCGAGTATTCCGTCGTGCAGGACACCCTGGACGCCTGCACGCCCGAGAACGTCGAGCAGATGAGGCTGGCGCTCAACTCTATCTTCCGGGAGCACGGCCAAGCCGCGCGGCACAACTACGGCCACGGCTTGCAACTGCTCGACATTGACATGTCCGGCCTGCCCTGCGGCCCTCAGGCCGAGCTCTCCCGCGAGGGCTACTTCTCGAAAGCAGGTATCCGAACGGGCCGCCAACTCGGCCGGGTCGTCGCCAGCCGCTACGAGGAGATCGTCGTGGATCAGACTTTCGCCGGCAACATCCAACTCACGTCTTGCTTACGCCCTCTAGTCAGCGCAGCGGAGGAGGTCCTCCAACTAGACTACGACAGGCGCACCCGCACTCTGCTCAGGATGGACGCCGGAGGCGGCACGCTCGACGATCTGAACTGGTGCCTCGCCCGCGGCTATCAACTTCATTGCAAAGACATTTCCAGCAAGCGAGCGGAAGCCTGGGCCGCAACCGTGCGGGAGTGGTTCGAGGACCCTAATAACCCGGACAGGCAGTTCGGGTGGGTGATCCCCGGAGACTCTCTGGACTACGTGCGCCCGGTGAAGCGGCTCGCCATCAGGTGGCGCAAGCACAACGGCCAACTCTGCCACCAACTACTCGTTTCCACACTGGAGCCTCGTGAAGTCATGGAACTGCTCGGCCGCCCCCACAGGAATATCTTTGAGCCGGAGCTGGTGGCCCCGGCCTACGCCCGGCTCTACGACCAGCGGGCCGGAGCCATCGAGATCGAGTTCAAGGAGGACAAGCAGGGCGTCGGCCTGACCAAGCGCCGGAAGAAGCGGGCCGCGGCGCAGCAGATGGTCGTGCTCCTGAACAGTCTCGCGCATAACGTGTTGGTCTGGGCCAGGGGCTGGCTCAGCGCCGAGCAGCCGCGCGCGAAGCGGTACGGCATCCTGAGACTTGTTAGAGACGTGTTCGGCGTCAGCGGCTTCGTGGAGTCTGACGAGGGTGGGGAGATCAGGAGGCTGGTGCCCAACAAGAGGTCGGCCATCGCGCGCTCATTCCTGGTGAGCTTCCAAGCCTTACTGCGTGCGCAAGGAGTCATAGTCGAGTTGGGCAGCACGTGAGAGACATCTTCCCTGCCCCGACCCAACAAACTACATCTTTATCTTCATCGGAGCAGCGTCCGCACGCTCCACAGGCCGGCGTCTGAACTCGGACGCAACTTTTTCAATGAGCTTGTGGTCGGGCCCTGCATAAATGTCTGCGCCTCACGTCAGCCAACTCATCTTCACTAACAAAAACGGCCCCCCAAGTTGAAAAGTATATGCATCTGGTCAGACAGATATGAAAAGTAAGACTGGTCCAATTCGGGCGAAACTAAGGCCGTAACGCCAATTATCAGAAGTGATAATGAAAACGGAGGGGGATTTTAAGGGTAAAGCACAAGGTGTAGGCACACGAGATGTGCAAACGAGAAGGTTTCACGGATTTTGAAATAGTGTGCGTCCGGCCACAACCTATGGTAGTCGGGATTGCTGAATAGTTTTTATGCATAAAAGAAGATCCGGGAAAAAGCGACTACAGAATATACTAACGTTCATTATGTTAAATTAGTAGATGATGCAAGCTAAACCACTCTCTTTTATAACACCTCTGATATTAACCTCCATTATTACTCTTATCTTTCTGCCTTCAGTTCTTCTTGCCCAGAAGGCTCGTCGAGTTAGAGCAACTAATTCTCCATCAGTTTGCACCATGGACCGTTCGGCCGGACCGAAACTGCGCGGGGTCTATGTCGGGATGCCTGTCGAAGAATTCCTGCGAATTTACCCTTCATCTAGGCAGGATGGTTTAGGCAATCCCCGTGTGGGGGAAATTAGTTATGACATCGCCGAAGACGAACAGCCCTCTGCAAATGACGTAAGAATCCTGGCGATCAAATTTCTCGACGACAAGCTCTCCTTTGTAAGTTTCAACTACTGGAATTTTGATCCTGTCAACGTAGAAGACTTCGCTCGACAGGCCGCAGAGAAATTCAACCTCCCCTCAAGGGGCTGGAAGGCAGAATTCGGATTCCTAACTATGAAGTGTCAGGGGTTTCGCGTGAGAGTTTGCAAGTGTACCGGCCCGAGAGAGTTGGGACCTACTCTGATTCTTGATGATCCTGAAGCGGAACAAATAGTTCAGAGGCGCTTGAAAATCAAAGAGAGGGAGGAACGCGAGCTGAAACGGCGCGAAGAGCAAGAGCGTCGGGTTTTCAAGCCTTAATTTTTAGCGCGGGAAATTTCACTAATATACGCCTAAATATGGGCACTAATTCCCTGCATGACACAATACTGCCGTAGCTTCCTTATTGTTAAGAGCCGCCGAAGTAGTACCCAGCGGTGGCTTTGTTGTGCAACATAAGGCTCCTTATGTGATATAAAATTGCCTGCCCGTTGGAGTTGAGCGTATCGAAAGTTTATCCTGTAACTCATATACCGGAGAGCTATGGAGTGGTCTGAAGCGAAAGTCATTGCCGCCGCCCTGCTCCTCGGGGCTCGCCAAGTTCCGGGCTGGACGATGGACGAGGAGCGGCTGACTCACCGCCTGCCGCCGCTTCGATCACCCCTTATTGACAAACTCCGCCGCGAGATTGTTAAAGGCAACGACCCTCTCGGTGACATCTTCTGTTCGCTGAGGCCCGCTCATCAGAGGCGCGAGCACGGGGCGACCTACACGCCCTTAAAAATCGTGCGGGCCATGATCGCTTGGGCGCGGGCGCGCGCCACGCCCGGCCGCGTTGTGGACCCGGGCGTGGGCTCCGCGCGCTTCATCCTGGAGGCCGGGCGCCACTTCGAGCAGGCTAGCTTAATAGGGGCCGAAATTGACCCTGTGGCGGCAATCCTGGCCCGCGGGAATCTCGCCGCCGCCGGCTTCGCGCAGAGGTCTGAAATCGTCCTGAGTGATTACCGGGACTTAAGCCTGCCGGAGATAGACGGGAAAACCCTCTACGTCGGGAACCCCCCTTACGTGAGGCACCACCTCGTCGGTGGCGAGTGGAAGGAGTGGCTCGTGAGGGAGGCGGCCGCGCTCGGCTTGCAGGCCAGCCAACTCGCCGGGCTCCACATCCACTTCTTTTTAAGCACTGTCCTTAAGGCGAAACCCGGGGACTTCGGCTCGTTCATCACGGCCGCCGAATGGCTCGACGTGAACTACGGGAGTTTGCTGCGGCAGCTCTTCCTGGGCGCACTGGGCGGCCAGCGGATCGTCGTCATCGAGCCGACCGCCATGCCATTCCCCGACGCCATAACCACGGCGGCCATCACGTCGTTCGAAGTTGGAAGCCGCCTCCGGTCCGTTAAACTTAAAAGAATCCAATCGCTCGACGAACTCCGCGCCGCTAACGGCGGGCGGGCGGTGCGCCGCGAACGACTCGAAGTCGAGCGCCGGTGGTCCCATTTCACGCGGGCGGCGAGGACTGAAAAAGATGGGTACGTCGAACTCGGCGAGCTGTGCCGCGTTCACCGGGGGCAGGTGACGGGGGCGAACAAGGTCTGGATCGCCGGGAAACACAGCGAAGGGCTCCCCGAATCCGTGCTCTTCCCGTCCGTAACGAGAGCGAAAGAATTAATTCAGGCAGGGCTGGTGCTCGACGACACCTCGCACCTGCGCCGGGTCATTGACCTCCCAACCGACCTCGACGCTTTTGATAAGGAGGAGCGCCGCGTAATAGATCGATTCCTCAGGGTGGCTAAGAGCCTTGGGGCCGCCGAAACTTTCATCGCACAGAATCGCAAAGCTTGGTGGTCGGTAGGGCTGCGCGAGCCCGCACCTATCCTGGCGACTTACATGGCGCGCCGCCCCCCCGCTTTCGTCCGCAACCTCGCGGACGCAAGGCACATCAACATTGCTCACGGGCTCTACCCCAGAGAGCCGCTCTCCGAGCGCGTGTTGACGGCCCTCGTCGCGTATCTCGCGACCGCCACCAGCGTCCACGACGGCCGAACCTACGCCGGCGGCTTAACTAAATTTGAGCCCCGGGAGATGGAGAGAATCTTCGTCCCGACCCCACAACTGCTGAGGAGCCTCGCGGCATGATCGAGCGCCCGCGCTGGACCGCGGAGGAATTAGACAAGGCCCGTAAGCGCGCCGTTGAGATATTCCGCTCTCAGCGGATGGCGGAGCCGCTGGAGGCGTACCTGGAAGCCTTCGACGACTACCAGGGCGTTGTCGAAGACCTGCTGGAAACGACCGTTGATCTGACCGACCTCGAAAGCACCGCACTGAGTGTTCTTACAGACGCGAAATTGCTGGAGGCTTTTAGGTATATTGCAGGCCCGCCGGTCTCCGCCGACGATCTCAAAATCATCGCCGAGGCCGTCTTGAGCAACAGCCGACTCAAGGCGGACCCGGAAATGGTGCGCCGCATTGTCCAAGTCATAATCGCCGGGTTAGACCGCAGGCGCTTCCCGTGGGTTGCGGAAGGACGAGACCCCACGGAGGCCGAGCGGAGCGCGGCGGTGCTGGCTTCCGCCGCGCTCATGGCGATGCGCAAGCTTGAGACCGCGCGGCGGAGTGACGAGAAGGAGAAGCAGGAAGATCGAGTCGAAACAACTCTGCTCCAGAATGGTTTTGTAAAAGTCGCGACCCGCCCAGTGACGACCCTCGCGCTGGCGCCGGGCGCCGGCGAGTTTTGCAGGGAGAGTATGCTCGGAAATCGCAAGGCGGATTTCATCGTCGGACTTTGGGACCGCCGCACGATGCCCATCGAATGCAAAGTAAGTAACTCAAGTACGAACTCGGTGAAGCGGCTTAACAACGATGCCGCGGTGAAGGCCGAAACCTGGCGGAAGGATTTTGGGGAACTTAACGTCGTCCCGGCGGCCGTCCTGAGTGGCGTCTACAAACTCCACAACTTAGTAGACGCGCAGGCCAGGGGGCTAACATTATTCTGGGCGCATGACCTGCAAGGGCTCCTCGACTGGGTTGACAGCACTCGCCGGCGGTGATTGCGTCTATGAAAGGTACTCACTCCGACGGGGTGAATCTGCCGCGCGGCCTCTTGACACCGTTGTCTGAGCTACTTCATTTGCGGGTGTTGGTGTTTTTAGTAACTATAGCTGGTAAGCGAGGCAGTTTCCTTACGATAAGTTTTACAGATTGCTATGTAAATGACGCCGACAGATACTCACATCGCTCTAACTCCTCAGACCGAATTGCTGACCCGTCCTGCGGATAATCGCATCTGATACATCTCCAAAAACAACATGCTCTTGGCGAAGTGGCACAGATTATGGATCATTAGGTCTGTGATCTCATCATTTATGCAGACACGTCTAAATCACTTGCCTAAGCCCCAGCTTTCAGCTACGACCTATAAGGTATAGAATAGTTCCCCCTAATTTACGAAGGAGACACTATGCGAACCCAACTTACTTTTGAGGATCACTTTATTCAAAGCAACGAAACCCCGCCTGCAATAAGGTGGCATCGAGACCTTGCCCCAACAATAGACATTATTGAGGCCATCAAGGCTGCGAAGTATGACCCTACTGTCGAGGTGGCAACTGGCCTGTTACAGCACGAGTGGGAACATGACGGGAAAAAGCATCCATACTATGCGGTGGTAATAGCACCTGACATAAACCTTTTGCCCAGCGATAGAATTGCAGTGAGCAAGGAATCTTTTGAAGATTTCATAGACAAATGATCTTACGCTAATCATTGTCCTGATTATTAAGAATAGACACTGAAGCGTTATCATTGAAGTGGTGAATCTGGGTTTCTTTACCACCCCTTTGTGTTTCCGCCACGCAAATCTGTTGGGTAGTATGCACGGTTCTGTTGCGAAAAATAATTCAGGGCAAAAGAAGGTCGTAGCTGAAACTCGGCTATGCCGCGACCTGGAAGAGGCTGGCGACGAACTTCGCCTGTCCTGCCGGATCGCTTCTAACTAGCCTTTTAATTTGCCCTTTCCTCATCATGTTGATCGCTTCGACTCCCTGGATTGTTCGCTCTGCCGTGTCGAACGAGCGATAGCCGAGACATGCCCTTACACGTTTCGTAATGAAACGATGGTCCTGTTCTATGATATTGTTGAGGTACTTCACTCTCCTTAATTTACAATCGTGAGGCAGCACTTTCTCCTTTTGTGAAGTAGTAAATGCTTCAGGGTAAGCGGCAATTTTTATCCACAGAAATGGTGAATGGCAGCCGCCTGTGGTCAGCCCTCATCATCTTCTTAAAGAACCGTTTTGCCGCGGAAACATCGCGTTTAGCAGAGAGTATGAATTCGATGGTGTTCCCCGCTGAATCAATGGCGCGGTATAGATACTTACAGCTCTCCCCGACTCTGATGTAGGTCTCGTCAATACGGTAGGAAGCGCCGGCTAGTTTGAGATGCGGGCGGATTCTTTTGTTGATATCGGGAGCATATCTCTGAACCCACCTGAAGATTGTAGTATGGTCAACTCTCAGGCCACGCTCCCTCATCATCTCCTCCAGGTCGCGGTAGCTCAACTGATAGCGGCAGTACTAGCGAACGCATAAGAGGATAAGGGTGGGCTCATAGTGACGCCACTTGAAAGGAGATGAAATGTGCTTCACGCTGAAGATCCCGAAGAGAATGAAAGATGAAAGAGGGGTGTGATTATAGACGAGAAATCATTTCTTGCAACAGAACCGTGATCGCGTCCCTTACCAGTAGGTCCAGTAATATGTCTTCCTGTATTCTTCACGATTGAGGAGATAATTCTTGCCGGCGACGATCAAGCGAATGCCCGTGAGTGCGCGCGAGACCCCTAAAACAACGCCACCTAATTTGATTAAATCTTTTTTGCCCTCAATTTGTGCTGCCATTTGCTCGGGCGTCCCAGGTGTCACCGACAGTTCTGTCCCGTAGTCTACGAGAATCTCCCCGATCATTGAGGCCCACCCTTCGGCCGCGAGCGAGCCTAACACATAATTGACTCCGTGGGCCGTGATGCGATAGCCGAGCAGCGCCAGGGGGCCCAAAAAATTAACGGCGCCCTGAGCCGTGCACTTAACGACAGCAACCCAAACCGAGAGTTCCTTGCGGCCGGTCAGCGCCTTGACTCCCATGACCGCGGTGTCGAACAGCAGGAAAGCGATGGCGCAGCCCCACAGCGCCCAGTTCCCGATCCATTCGGCAGGAATAGGTGTGGGCGACGGCGCGAAGTACGATAACCCGGGACACGCTAAGAGCAATGTTGTGAGCCGCCCAAAAACTTCAAAGAGCTGCATGCCTGCGTCGAAGATCGCAGGCAACTGAGCCGCATCAGCCCCCACGCTGACGTGCGAGCGTATGAGGCTTGACAGGTCCGTCAGCATCGTCAGGACTAGTCCGGCGACGCCCGCCCCCCAGAATCCCCAGTGCAGCCGGAAATTTTCATCCGCTTCGCCAGCGAGAGCGCCTTTCGCGGGGTCCGAAACGAGCGGAGTTTTTCCCGTCAGGGCTCGGCCGATGGCCGATATCGCGACCGCCGGGGCGAAGAGAAAAGCATTGGCGATAGTGAAGTTCTTCCCCGGCAAGAGAATCTTCTCGAAGAGCGGGCAGATGAGCGGGATGGGAATGCGTGTGTTGAAAAGAACTTTCTCCATCGTGATGAGGAACTCCTCCAACACGATGAACAAAGCGTCAATGATAGCCTTACCGCTAGCCAGGGCCATCTCGACAAGCCCTTCGCCCAGAATCTCTATCAGGTGGCCGAAGGTGAGCGTTTGCGACTCCGCCGCCGCGCTCAGGCGCTTGCCGGCATGATCGAAGGCGTCTGCCCAGGACTTGCCAAGCGGCATCAAACTTTCATCGGAGACTCTCTGGAGCGTCTTGAACAACTCTTCGAACACATCAAGGACCGGCTGGAAGATCGCCGCCGCGCCGCTCGACCCGCCGGGCAGCAGTTGGGAACCGCCCCATGACATGACGGGATTGCGGGTCAGTGCCGCCGTCGGAGAGCCGGCGTGCTCTTTCTCCTGTTGACGCGCCTCCTCCGACACCGATCCGATCTTGATGTCCCGGTACTCGTCCGACGCCTTCTCGATCTCGCGCCACTGATCGCGTAAGCCGTCGAGCCACTGGTCCGCCTGCTTTCTGGCTTCCCCCAGGTTTTCGCGCATGAACCTGAACATCCCGCGCGCCTGTCCCTCCAGCACGTCGTGCACTTGGCGGATCGCAACGGGATCGAAGACGACGCCGAGCCAATGGATTAGGTCTTCGACATTGAAGCCGAGGACCGATTTCATGATCGCGTCCAAGGCATGCAACGCCTGCTTAGCAGTTTTGACGACGAACTCGACGGCACCCTCGATAGTTTGGAGCACGACCCTGGCCCCGTTGACGAGGGGTTCCACCAATACCCAAGCTATTTTTCCGGCGAAGCTCTCTTTAATCGTCTGCACGAGATTGCCGAACCAATCGCTCAGAAAAGTAATCGGGCCCCCGGCAGACACGCGCAGGCGGGTCTCCGCAAGGGCCGCGTCTCCTTCGATCAGACGGACGGTGTCTCCGGTGAGATCGAGGGCGAACGCCTGCGGCGACGCGGCCTCAGGGGGTCGGAGGCGAATGGCTTGGCCTGAAGCGCGGCGCCCGGGAATAGACAAATATACCCCGTGGCGGGCAAGCGACGCGTGGGCCCCTTCCTCCCCCGTTAAGAGGCGCTGGGCCATCTCGTCGGTCATGCCGCTCAGCTGTCGCAGTACAGCGGCCGCGTGCCCGGCCCCCTCGTCGGTGGCAAAGCGTCCTTTGAGCAGCGGCTTCCCGTCCCGATCTTTCAACTGCTTGAGAGTCGCCGCGTCGGTCTTCGCCAGTCGTTGCGTTACATGCGCCGCCGGATCGATGGTCAGTGTCTGGGCGACGCCCGCGATGGAGAGTGACACTCTGGGTGTCGAGATGCCTTTCGCGCGTACGCCGATGTTGATGACGCCTTGGGGATCGGTCTCAGCCGCCAGGCTCTCGCCCGGGCGGACGAAGCGCGTGTGGCCGTTGACTTCAAGCTGAGCGCCGTCCTCGGCCGAGACCCGCAGGTCAAGTGAGGCGGCGGGCGACCCGTCGGCTTTACGCAGGGCGACGCGCGTCAGGTAGCGGTGGGTCTCACGGCAGGAGCCGTCGTCAGGAAGTGTGATCGTGTCGTGCTGCCAGATGGTGGATTCGCTCTGCCAGAAGTAGGCGTGCTCGCTCGGGTCTTCGGACGCCGCGAAAAAGTGATGCACGAGCTGTCCGCGCTCACGCGCCGCCGCTACCGCCTCCACCCCGGAGCGTATGACCGTCAGCTTGTTCCAAGCCGTGCCGTCATGAGCGGTATGCCACAGCTCTTTGGTGTCCGTCAGCGCGTAGAGAGCATCATTGCCCTCCTCATCCTGAGTCACTACCAAGTTCCTGATGGGCGCGCCAGCCGGAAGCACCTGTGTGCCCCGTGGGCCCTCCTCGCCCGCCGGCGGCAGCCCCTCAGTCACAGACTTGCCCTGTTCGTGGGCAGTGAGGAGATGCACGCCATACTCAGAGCCCACGAACAGGCGGCTGAGCCCCTGCTCGTCGTCCGCCACGGCCAGACTGTAAGGGTTGCTGCCGGTAGCAATGATGCGCGTGCGCGGCGTGCCAGACTCCTTATTAATGAATGTGACGAAGCTTATTCCCCGGCCTCCGCCCACTTCATAGAGCACGTAGGCGCCGTAGCCTATGTCACTGGAGCCGATCTTCAAATCCAAGACTCGGGTCCAATCGTGCGGCAGGCGAAAAGGCAGCGGGCCTTTATCCGTCCCCAGGAGCAACCGCTGCATCTCCCCGAAGGACCCGCCGGCCGCGCCGGCGACAAAGAGGTCGGGTCCCTCCTCATGGCCGCGGCCGATTTCCATAAAATGCACGGGACCTTTGAGCGTAACGTCGGCGACGAGCCACTGCTCCGAGGTGCCGTCGTCGGCAAGGTGCGGCGTCCAGTAGACGATTGACGGCCCTTCCTGCTGCGACGCCGGGCGGACGGCCACGGCGGTGGCCAAACCCTCGGCGTGCCAGCCGACAGCGAAGCTATCAATAACCAGCGGTTCTTCGTCGGCGGCGCGAGGCGGGCCGGGCACTATCTCGCGCCGTTGCCACCCGTGCCGCGCATTTCCGTCTCGGCGGGTCGCGTATAGTTGACCGCTCGTGCCGATTGAGAAGAGAGTCGGCTCGCCGTCCCCACCCGTCGCCAACACCATGCGCCGATTCAGGTCAATTACGCTCCCACCCTCATAAGCCTTCGTGAGTTGTGAGCAAGCGTCCACCTGGAGCGGCCCGGCGTCGCGCCGGCCGCCGTAGAGCACCGGCAGATCAAAGGTTGTCCCGCAACTCAGATTACCGCGCATCATCTCCTCCTTCTCGGCCCCGACCCTCATACGTGTAGTCGAACATGACATCGACCAGCAGGTTGAGCTGGTCGTCGAAGCGCAGATTACTGAAATTAAAATTGGCGTTGCCGGGCGGCACGAAGTCAAAGCCCTCGAAGATTGTCTCGCTCAGCTGCTTCTCCGTCTCGACGAAGGCGCGCGCATCCCCTTCTATCTTCGCTCGTGTTTGCGCGATCTGTTCTTGCAGCTTAGGGAGACGCTGCAGGGAGTAGAGCATCTCAAACCAGCTCTTCTCGTCAATATGCAACGGGTCAAAGGGCTCACCGTTCCAGTTAGTTCCGGACACACGAAAGTCTATCGACTCGGCCACGGCCCGCCAGTGTTTGGCGCTCTGCGGCGGGGTCTGAAAGCTCAGGGTGCCCCTGTAGTCGGCGCGCACCTGGCACTTCAGCGTGTACAGGCCGCCGTTGGGCATTGGAGTGGATTCCATCAGGGTTTTCGCGCTAGTCCATCGCAGATCGAAGGAGCGGCGATCAGGGCGGAGGGTGAGAGAATAGCTTGCCGCGATTAAATTGAAGGCCTCCGACGAGGCGCCTTTCAAAGCGGGTAGCCGCGTGAAAGTGTTCGCCTCGCCCGCGTTTACCAGTTGCACGTCCCACGCCGTGACCCAGGCCGCGAGATTGAGACGTTCAACCGTCGTCGTTAACGCCGCCTCGGCATCCAGTATCAGCACGCCGTCGACGTTATCTCCGGTGGGCAACACACGTTCGAACACTTTAGGTGTCTCATGTGTAGGCACGGGCCGCCCCTGCGTTGTCATCAGCATCGCCAGGTAGCGCATCGGCTCCGTTTCACCCTGTAGCTTCTTTTCTCCTGTACTAAAAGTGATGCCTGTAGGGTGCACCGTCGGCTCCAGTCCAGGCTTAGGCTGCGAGGGCATCACGGTGATGAGCGTCGAGTCGAGGTTTGTTTTTCGCTCTTCAATCCAGCGGCGCACGTGCTCCCGCAGTGCGCGCTGCCCCACCTGCATTAACTTCGGCGGGCCTATTACTACGAGCGAGTCTTCGTCAATCAGGTTAACGTTCTCAAGGTCTAGATAGAGGCAGCGGTAGTCTAGGTATTTTTCGCCGAGTGATTCCAACTGGGCGGCCAACTCGGGCGGGACCACTCCCCCCGCCTTCTTAATGCGTTCGGCGAGGTCTGATGTGGCGAGGTTGGTCGAGAAGGTTATTACCCAGTTGTTGATCGGGAATTCAACACGCTGATCATCATCCATGTAGGAGAAGTGCCCGCGTCCCAAATGGAGTGAGAAGTCAACGCGCGCCCCCTTCTCCGGCGTCCAACCTGGGTGGATGCGCACCGTCGGGGGGTTCAAAGCATTTACGTCAAGTGTGCTCTGCCCGCCCGCCGTCGTTGTATCTGACTTCCAAGTCTGGGGCAGCTTGCCCGCACTGTGCAGGAAGCTAAGAGAGTCGTTCAGGCACTCTTCCTTAATGGTCAGTGCGAGATCAATGCCTTCCAGGCGCGCCCCCAGCGCGGGTATTGAACTGGAAGCCGTTCCAGCAGTCGCAGATGCCGGGCTCCCTTCGCCTCCAGAATCTTCTTGGATAGACAGCCCCTTAATTCCATCTTGCCCTGGGTTCATAACCGTGCCCCTGTCTCTGCGTAGTGAAGTTAAATGACGAACAGATTCTCCTACAGTCAGGTTGAAACAGCCCGAGCCAATTGATCGGGAATATCAGTGTGCGTTTTAAGGGATCTCTACAACTCAGGGTTTCGTTTACGCGGGACTACTAGAGATGAGGCCTACGTGAACGAAGTTTGCAGAGAGAGCGAACAATATAGTAGCTGTAAGAAACCTGTCAAGAGGGGTTTCGAGTTTGTGTGACCAACTATTTCGATACGGAATAACATTGGCGAGTCCAGCGCTACTCTTCATCGTAGCCGAGGAAATTCACCGCGTTCTGGTTCAAATTCTCCCTGCCGTGGTCGTAGCGCATGACGGTCTTCGGGTCACGGTGCTTACTCATCATCTGCACCTGGCGGTAGGTGAGCCCGGAATCAAGTGCTCTGGTTATGGCTGTGCGCCGCAGGTCGTGTG
>Ga0196978_1000921_pt1 | contig 14133 bp, 6 predicted proteins | sample S3v_2013CmetaG_FD_155491 | JGI IMG/M metagenome (GOLD analysis project Ga0196978, IMG submission 155491) | Soil microbial communities from Anza Borrego desert, Southern California, United States - S3+v_20-13C | ecosystem: Environmental > Terrestrial > Soil > Desert | place: USA: California... | reverse complement strand
CCCTCGCCTCAGGGCGGCACGGTGACCTACACGGTCAACGTCACCAACGCGGGCCCCAATGCCTCGCCGGACGTCTTCGTCACCGACACTCTGGACGCCAACACCGAATACGTCAGCGACACGGCGCCCAATGGCTGCACCGAAATGGCCGGCGTCCTGACCTGCCAGCTCGGAGCGCTCGGCGTCGGAGGCTCGACCAGCTTCACCGTCACCGTCCTCGTCGATGGCACGGCGCCCACTGCCGGCACCACGACCACGGGCCTGTGTACGGCGCCCGGCGTCGACATCTGCAATACCGCGGTCGTCGATGCCGTTTCCACGGCCGATCCGACGCCCGGCAACAACACGGCCACGCAGCCGACCAACATTCTGGCGGTGACCGCCGACCTCTCGATCATCAAGAGTGACGGAGCGCAGGATCCCATCCGCGAAGGCGACGTCCTGTTCTACACCTTCCAGGTCACCAACAATGGCCCTGATACGGCCAACAACGTCGAGGTCGTCGACGTCCTGGATCCCAACGAGTTCTATCTCGAGGACACGGCCTCGGGCGGCTGCATCGAGGACCCCTTCGGAACCGTCACCTGCAGCCTCGGCAGCATCAACAACGGCCAGACCGTCAGCTTCACGATGGCGGTATTCGCACCGACTGGCGTGCCCACGGCCGGCATCCTGCAGGTCGACCCCTGCGACGGCAGTGAAGACCTGTGCAACAACACGACGGTCTCGTCGTCGACGACCGATACCAACCTCGCCAACAACAGCGACGACGAGCCCACGGATGTCGAGCCGGCCGAAGCCGACATCATGATCACCAAGACCGACGTCTCCGATCCGGTCGCGGTCGCCGGCACCGTCACCTACACGATCGTGGTCAGCAATCCGGGACCCGACGACGCGCAGGACGTGGTCGTCACCGACGTGCTCGACTCCGACACGACCTACGTCAGCGACGATTTCGGCTGCGTCGAAGCGGCCGGGACACTGACCTGCGACCTGGGCGCCATGCTGGTCGGCCAGAGCCAGGAGATCGAGATCGTCGTCGCCGTCGATGCCGGCGCCCCGACGGCGGGAACGCTCCAGGTCAGCCCCTGCAACGGCAGCGAGGATCTCTGCAACAACGTCAGCGTGGCCACCAGCACGGTCGATCCCGACCCGAGCAACAACAGCTCCGACGAGCCGAGCAACGTCATCGTCGCCAACGCCGATCTGCAGATCGACAAGAGCGACGCCGGCAGCGACCCGGTGCTGGCCTCGGGAACCGTCACCTATGCGATCACGCTGACCAACGCCGGCCCGGATACGGCCGACAACGTGGTCATCACCGACACGCTCGACAGCAACACGACCCACGTCAGCAACACCGGTGGCTGCGTGGAGGGACCGGTGGGCACGCTGACCTGCTCGCTCGGCTCGGTGGCTCCGGGTACCACCAGCTTCAACGTCACGGTCAACGTGGGCGCCGGCGCGCCGACGGCGGGCACCACGCAGAACGGAGCGTGCTCGGCGCCGGGCGTCGACATCTGCAACACCGTCACGGTGACCTCTTCGATTCCCGACCCGGTGCCCGGCAACAACACCTCCGAGGAACCGACCAACGTCGTGCCTCCGAGCGCCGACCTGGCCATCGTCAAGGGTGACTCGGGCACGGCCGTCGTGCAGGGCAACAACGTCACCTACACGATCAACGTCGCCAACGCCGGACCGCAGACGGCGACCAACGTCGTGGTCGTCGATACGCTGGATGCCGACACCACCTTCGTCAGCAGCACGGGTCCATGCGTGCAGGGGCCGGTGGGCACGCTGACCTGCAGCCTGGGCAACCTGGCCGCGAGCAGCTCGACGAGCTTCACCGTCACGGCGCAGGTCTCCGCGACCGCGCCGACGGCCGGGACCTTGGAGACCGGCACGTGCGACGGCAGCGAGGACATCTGCAACAACGTCAGCGTCTCCAGCAGCACCAGCGACCCGACGCCGGGCAACAACACCTCGGACGAGCCGAGCAACGTCATTGCGCCGAGCGCGGACCTGTCGATCGTCAAGAGCGATTCGGGCGCGGGCGTCTCGCCCGGCGACTCGCTGACCTACACGATCAACGTCGCCAACGCGGGACCGCAGGCAGCCACCAACGTCGTCGTCACCGACACGCTGGATGCCAGCACGTCCTTCGTCAGCAGCACGGGCGGCTGCATCGAAGCTCCGGCCGGCGTGCTCACGTGCAGCCTGGGCGGCCTGGCTGCCTCGGGCGCAACGAGCTTCACGGTCACCGTGCTCGTGGATGCCGGCGCTCCCGAGAGCGGAACTCTGGAGACCGGCCTGTGCAACGGCACCGAGGACCTGTGCAACGACGTCTCGGTCACCGCCAGCCAGAGCGACCCGGATCCGAGCGACAACACCTCGGACGAGCCGACCGACGTCGAGACGCCGAGCGGTGATCTCTCGATCACCAAGACCGACGATCCCGACTCGGTCCAGCCGGGCGGAACGCTGACCTACACGATCACCATCTCGAACCCGAGCAATGCACCGCTCGACAACGTCGAGGTGGTCGAGACCTACGATCCGCGCACGACGTTCGTGTCGGCCTCGCCGGCTCCCGACCTCGGCGACAACCGCTGGCTGTTCGGCACGCTGCTGCCGGGCGACGTCGAGACCATCACCATCACCACCACCGTCGATGCCGGCGTGGCCGACTGCACGGTGCTGACCAACACGGCGGTGATGAGCGCGGACAACGAAGAAGACACCGAAGTCGAGGAGGAGACGACCGTGTCGGCGCCGGCTGCGGGCCGTGCACGTCTGGGCGTGGACAAGAGCGCCGATCCGGCCTCGATTCCCGCCGGCGGCATCCTGACCTACACGCTGACGGTGCGGAACACGGGTGCGGCCACGGCCTACGACGTCGTGCTCAGCGACGTGCTGCCGGCCGGCCTCACCTACCAGAACGCGCTGCCTGCGCCGGATCAGCAGTCCGGACAGTCGGTGCAATGGGACGTCGGTGATCTGCCGCCTGGCGGCGCCGAGACCTACCAGATCTTCGTCGAGGTCGACGGCAACATGGCCGACGGCACCGTGCTCGAGAATACCGCAACGGCGGTGGGCCAGACGGGCGCCGGCACCAACAACTCGTGCGGCCTGGCTGCCGAAGGCACTGCGGCCAGCTCGACCAGCGGCCCCGGCACCGACTGCAGCCTGGTCATGCGCAAACGGCACGTCGGCATCGTCACGGCGGGCAACGAGATCGTCTACCGCTGCCTGTGGTGCGATCCGTGTGTGGATGCCCAGGGCGTCACCATCGTCGACCAGGTGCCGGCGGGCCTGGAGATCGTCTCGGTGAGCTCGCGTGATCCGTTCACGATCGACCACACCACCAACCAGGTCCGCTTCGACATCCCGACGCTCGCGGCGGGACGCGCGGGCCAGGCCTACATCACCGTGCGCGTTCCGGAGGGCACCGAGCCCGGAGTCGTCCTCGAGAACGTGATCGAGTTCAAGGACGCGGCGCTGCGCGAGAAGACCGGTACCGACGTGGCCGTGGTCGAAGGCGCCAACACCGGGCCGAGCGTATCGCGCACCGCGTCCCTGACGATGACGGGAACCAAGCGCGCCACCGATGGCGGAACGATCAACGCCACGCTGCGCTATCGCAACGTGGGCGAGGCCAGCTCCATCACCGCGCTGGTCACCGACTCGATCGAGATTACGCGCGTGACTCCCGCCCCGTCGGTGAGCTCGGGCTCGATGATGGTCTGGAACAACATCGGCACGGCCGGCGTCATCAAGATCCGCGCACGCGCGCGTGTCGTCGACCAGGATGCTCGCGGCGCCGTCGGCTCAATGGACGTCTCCCTGTCCGACAGCACGACCGGCAAGGTGCTGGTGAGCGGGCTCGATACGGCAGTCGTGGCATCCCTTACGCCGGGCGGCACCCCGCCGCCGGCGTCGACGCGGACGCTGAGCATCGGTCTCGTCGGTGCGCGCTACGTCAGCCCCGGCCTGAGCACGCAGCTGACGCTGCGCTATCGCTACCTTGCAGTGGCCAGCGATGCCGTGATCACGCTGCCAACCGGGCTGAACTTCGAGTCGGCCATCCCGGCGCCGAGCAGGATCGAGGGCAACCAGCTGACCTGGAGCGGCGTGCAGCCCGGAAGCGGCACGATCAAGATCCGCGCCACAACCGACGCGAACCTGACGCCCGGGACCAATCTGGCCGTCGGCACCACGCTGCTGACCGATTCGAACGGAACGGTGTCCGACGAGCATCAGATGACGGTGCGCTGAGCACCGTCTGCGTCTGACCCGGCCATGAAGACAGGGCCGCGAGGTGTACGCCTCGCGGCCCTTTCTCGTGGCGGAGCCGATTTGTCTGCCGCCGTAGAACCTGTTCTACTCGCGTGGCGTCGCGCGCACATGCCCGTACGGGTCGCCGCGACAGGCCGGCCGCGCGGACGCAGAGCCGGCAGGAGCGAATCATGGTGGACCTCGGCTATCTCAGCTTCGACGGCGACAACCATTATTACGAGCCGCGCGATGCCTTCACGCGTCACATCGAACCGAAACATCGCGACAAGGCCGTGCGCGTGGTGCGGGATGGCACCGGCCGCGAGAGCATCCTGGTCGGCGACAAGCCGTTCACTTTCCTGGCCGACATGGAGCTGAACTTCGACCTGACGCTGAAGCCGGGATCGCTGCGGGACTATCTGCGCTACCTGACCGGTGAGAACGCCGGCGGCGACGACGGCGTCAAGGAGCCGGTGCAGCCGGCCTACATCAACCGGGATGCCCGCCTCGCGCTCATGGACCACCAGCGCCTGGAATCCTCGCTGCTCTTTCCGACCCTCGGCGTCTGCGTCGAGCATTTCATGAAGGACGACGTCGAGCAGAGCTATGCCAACCTGCGCGCGTTCAACCGCTGGCTCGATGAGGACTGGGGCTTCGACTACCGCGGACGCATCTTCGCGGCGCCGATCATGTCGCTGCTGGATGCGGACGAGGCGGTCAAGGACATCGAGTGGGCCATCTCGCGGGGGGCCCGCATCATCGGCATGCGGCCGGGACCGCAGGGCGGGAAATCGCCGGCCGATCCGGCCTTCGACGCGTTCTGGTCGCGCGTCAACGAGGCCAAGCTCGCCGTCGCCTTCCACGTCAGCGAATCGGGCTACAACGAGATGATGTCGGTGCACTGGGGAGAGAACCCCAACCCCAGCTCGCACAGCCAGTCCGCTTTCCAGTGGTGCAACTTCTACGGCGACCGTCCGATCATGGACACGATCTCGGCGCTGATCTTCCACAACCTGTTCGGGCGCTATCCGAACATCCGGGTGCTGAGCGTCGAGAACGGCTCGCTGTGGGTTCCCTACATCATCAAGGCGATGGACAAGATGAAGGGCATGGGACGCAACGGCCCGTGGATCGGCGGCCGCTGGCACGGCCGGCCGAGCGAGGTCTTCCGCAAGCACATCTACGTCTCGCCGTATCATGAGGAGGACATCGTCGCGCTCGGCAACCTGATCGGCATGGACCGCGTGGTGTTCGGCTCGGACTATCCGCATCCCGAAGGCCTTTGCGATCCGGTCGACTTCGCCCACGGACTCGAGAAGCTCGGCCCCGCCGAGCAGAAGATGATCATGCGCGACAACCAGCGGCGCCTGGTCGGCCTGGACTCTTAGCATTGCTGCGGTCGGCTCGCGGCCGCGCTGCAACGACGAGGGAGGGAGACACCTCATGGCGGGAGACTTCACGGGCCGGGTTGCCCTGGTCACTGGCGGCGCGGGCGCCGGCATCGGCAGTCACACGGTCCAACGATTGGCGAGCGAGGGCGCCGCGGTGGCCGTCGTCGACATCCACGAACGGCGCTGCCACGAAGTCTCCGAGCGCATCGCCTCCGAGCTCGGGACCCGAGTGCTGGCCTGCCCCGGCGACATCGCCGACCGCGCCCGCATGCACGAGGTCGTCACGACGGTCCGCGACCAGCTCGGGCCCATCGACGTCCTGGTCAACAACGCCGCCGAGAACGTGCTGGCGCCGGTTGCCGAGTACTCGATGCAGGACTGGGACCGCGTCCTGGACGTCGACCTTACGGCGGCATTCCATCTGATACGCCTGCTGCTGCCCGACATGATCGAGCGCCGCCGTGGCAGCATCGTCAACGTTGCCTCCATCGCCGGCTGGCTCGGCGACGCCAACGAGGGCCGCGAGGCTCCCTACGCTTCGGCCAAGTCGGCGCTCTTCTCGCTCACGCGCAGCGTCGCCTTCGAGGGCGGCCCGCACGGCGTGCGTTGCAACGCCGTGGCTCCGGGCCTGATCTGGTCGAAATTCGTGGCGCGCTACCAGGATCAGTTCCAGAAGGAGGTCGACCGCACGCCGCTTCGCCGCTTCGGCAAGCCCGAGGAAGTCGCCGAGCTGATCGCCTTCCTCGCCTCGGACCGTTCCGCCTTCATCACGGGCGAGGCGGTCAACATCAGCGGCGGCTGGTACATGCGGCCGTGACCCGTCCGTGATTTCGCAACCGGCACAGCTTGCAGCGTCGGACCGGCTCGCACGACGCCGCGCACGTGCCGCGCGCGCGACCCCGGGTCATCGTCACGATCGTCGCGGCGGCCGAGCATGACCTGGCAGTCCTCGCTCATCACGCGATACTCGCTCGTGATGCCCACCGCGCGTCCCGCCATTCCCGGCGAGGCGCCCCAAACCGTTGCAGCCGTGCTCGAAGCCGGTGTTCACGAACATCCAGCACGCCCAGCCCTGGTCGGCCGCCATGCGCGCTACAGCTATACGGAGCTCGACCGCGAAGCGGCTCGCGCTGCCGCAGCGCTCTGGAAGCTCGGAGTTCGGCCCGGCGACCGCGTCGCCGCATGCATGGGGAATCACCCCGACATCGTCATTCTGTTCCTCGGCTGCATGCGCATCGGTGCAATCTGGGTCGGCATCAACCGTCCGCTGGCGCCGCCGGAGAAGGCCTACATGCTCGCCGATGCGGCGGCGTGCCTGTTCGTCGGTGAGCGTGCGACGTGCGAGCAGGTGCGAGCGCGCCAGCACGAGATTCCGTCCCTGCGCAGCGTTCTCGAGATCGATCCCGGCAACGACGACTGCGAGTGGAACCGCGTGCTGCGCCAGAGCATCGAGGCAGCACCGCACGTCGACATCGATCCCTTCGCGCCCGCTGCCATCGCCTACACCAGCGGCACCACCGGCTTTCCCAAAGGCGCGGTGCACAGCCAGCACAATCTGCTGATTCCCGGCGCCGTGGCTGCGGCCACCGGCGTGTATCCGCATGGACAGGTCCAGGGAGTGCTGCTGCCGCTGACGATCCTCAACCTGATGGTGCTGGTGCCGCTGCTGACGTTCCAGATCCGCGGTACCTGCGTGTGCATGGATCGGATCGACGCCGTCGGCGTGGCCGAGTGGGTTCGCAGCGAGAAGATCGGCCACTTCGCAGCGGTGCCGGCGGTCTATCACGACCTGCTGACGCATCCGGAGGTCCGCGACGAAGATCTCGCCACGCTCGTTCGACCCGAGGTTGGTGGCGCCGAATGTCCACCCGCGTTCCTGCGCCTGTATCGCGAGCGTTTCGGTGCCGACGTTGCCATCGGCTACGGCATGACCGAGGCACCGACGGCCGTGACGCGCTCGCTTGGCGACAAGCCTCCCACGCCCGGCCTGATCGGCCGCGCAGTGCCGCAGGTCGAGATCCGCATCCTGGACGCCGACGGCAAGCCCGTCATCGCCGGCGAGGTCGGCGAGATCTGCGTTGCGCCCGCTTCGAGCGGGCCGTTCTCAGGCGTCTACACGCCGATGCTCGGCTACTGGGGCAAGCCCGAGGAAACCGCCAAGGCGCTCCGCGGCGGCATCCTGCATACCGGTGATCTCGGCGCGACCGGCGAGGACGGCAACTACTACATCCGCGGCCGCCGCAACGAGCTCATCCTGCGCGGCGGGGCCAACGTCTATCCGGCAGAGATCGAACGAGTGGTGCACCGCGACGCGCGCGTGGCAGCCTGCGCAGTACTCGGCGTTCCCGACGAGAGACTCGGCGAGCGCGTGGTCGCGGCAATCCAACTCGCTGAAGGCGCAATCGTCAGCGAGGACGAGCTGCGCCAGCACTGCATCGCCGAGCTGGCGCGCTACAAGATCCCCGAACGTTTCTATTTCGTGGAGAGCCTGCCGCGCAATTCCATGGGCAAGATCGTCAAGCATCAGCTGCGCGCGCAGCTCGGGCTCGGCTGAGCGCGCGACCGCGGGATGGAAGCGACGTTCACGGTCGTGGGCCTGATCGGGGCGTCGGCCTATGCGAGCTCGGCGCTCGAGCGCGTGCGCGCAGCCGCCGAGGCGTCCTGCGCCGCGGGGGATCAGATCGGCAAGACGATGTCGGATGCGATCGTGCTGTTGTCGCGCGAGCCGGTGGCAGCGCTCGAGCTGGCCGGCCGCGTCCACGCCCGGCTGACCGCCGAGCCGGATCTTCCGTTTCGCATCGCGGTGCATCACGGCGAAGTGGTGCGCCGCGGTGGGGAATGGTTCGGCAGCACCATCAACATCGCCGTGCGCATCCTGGGCGAGGCCAGGCGCGGTCAGATCATCGCGACGGAAATCATCGCGCGCCAAGCGAACGAAGCCGGCTACCTCGCCAGCGAGATCGGCAGCGTCGAGTTGCCCAGCGTGCTCAGTCCGGTGCAGTTGTTTGCGCTCGACCTGCAGGCTGCGGAGATCACCCTGCCGTGCGATCCCGTCTGCGGCATGGCCGTCGATCCCGATAGCGCCGCCGGCATGCTGCGACACGACGGAGTCGAGCACTGGTTCTGCTCGCTGGCATGCGCCGCGGCATTCGCTGCCGATCCCGAACGCTATCGCGCGCGCTGAAAGGATTGCGACGACCTGAAAAGCGAACGGCCGGCCTTCTTGCGAAGGCCGGCCGTTCGGTCAGCGTCCTGTGCTGTCCGCTCAGAGAGCCGGGACGATCACCTCGCACGTCGTCGGGTCGAACGTCACCTTCAACGCATTGATGGTGGCGCCCAGGAATCCGGAGTCGGTCGCGTCGCGTCGGACCGGTACCGGGGTCGTGTTGGTCATCAGCACGAAGTCGTCCTTGGCCGGTGGCAGGTTCGTGACGGTTCCGCCGAGGCTGATGGGAACGTCGTGATGCAGGAACTCGTGGAGCGCACTGCCCTGGAAGTTGGCCTTGAACTCCACATGGATGAATGCCGACATCGCAACCGTACCCGTTCCTTGCTGTCCGTAGGGCTTGACGTCGAACACGCCCTGCGGGTTGCCCGGATTGTCCTCACGGATCGTTCCGATCGAAGGACGCGGGTCGATGTGCGTCGCGCTCAGCGGAATGCCCTCCTCCGGATACAGATCGACCTTCGCGTACGTGTCCGAGTTCGGATCACCGGCCTCGAAATTGATGTCGACGATCTCGACATCGATGATCTCGTTACGGCCCGATCCCGGTGCATCGCGCCGGCTGGTCAGGTCGGCCCGGACCGTGACCTCGGCAGGTCCCTGCGCGCGTAGCTCCAGATTGCCGAAGTTGGCAACGACCAGCGTGGCATCGACGCACGCACCGGAGAAGGTCCACTGCAGCACGCCCGGCAGGGTCGTGGTGGTCGTGGTCGTCGTCGTCGTGGTGGTGGTCGTCGTCGTGGTGGACGTCGTGGTCGTCGTATCCTCGGTCGTGGTCGTCGTATCCAGCGTGGTGGTGCTGGTATCGAGCGTGGTGGTGCTCGTGTCCAGCGTCGTGCTGGTGGTGGTCGGAGGCGCACTGCCCGGAGGGCAGGTGTAGTTGGCCTCGCCATCGTCGTGCAGGTCACAGTCGGCGGTCAGGCCGTCGATGGCGTTCAGACTCATGCACGCACGGCACTGAACCGTGCGGTCCAGGCAATTGCCGAAGGCCAGGACTCCGACTGCATCGTTGCAGACGCCGCCGAAGATCTCGTCGAGCTGCATCACGTTGCACGAGCCGAGCGTGTCCAGCTGGAACGTCGTCATCGCCTTTTGGACCAGCGCATTCGCGTCGCTGGTGATCTGGGCGAAGCAGCCCTGCAGGTCGGCAGCCGAATCGATGGAGCCGAGCGTCAGGCCGTTCTTCTTGCAGGCAAGGAAAGCCTTGGCCACGGTCGCGGAAACGCGTCCGTAGTCGCGCGCCACCGTGTCGCGGCATGCGCGGCTGGCCGCATCAGTGGCCATCGGCGCCGATCCGTTGAGGAACGCGGTGCCGAAGATGTCCTCTGCCAGGTTGCGCTCCTGAAGCAGCGCCGCCCCGTTGGCGATTACACCCGAGGTGAAGCCGAAATCGGGCGGATCATCGGTGCAGTAGGACGAGCCCGCGACAGCTGCCAGCTTCTCGGTCGCGATGCCGATGCGTCCCTTGGTGTCGGCGAGGACGCAGTTCAGCACGTTCTGACCGCTCAGCGCGTAACGCAGGCACTCCTCGGCGACCTTGCGGACGGACGAGGAAACCTTGATCGCGGCCTTGTTGACGCCCGTGATGCACTTGGTCTGATTCTTGGTCTGGAGCTGGGCCGACGCCGGCGCGGCCGTGAAGGCCAGCGCCAGCGTCATCCCGAGTCCACTGAGAACGATCTTGCTCGAACGGTTCATTTCTTCAGTCCCCCGTACCCTTCCGCCGTCTTACTGGACGTCCATGTAGACGCCCAGGAACCCTGTGTTGCCGATGCGCGTGATATCGACGGGCGTCGGCGTCAGGCCCAGGAACTGAGGCAGCGGGAACGAACCGAGCTCGCTGCCGAGCGACGGAATCAGCGGCAACAGCAGCTCCAGCAACGTGCCCTGCAGAGCCGCCTCGGAAGCGCCCAGCGGGTTCGTCAGCAGATGGATCGAGATGTCGTCCGCGTCCGGAGTACCCAGCGCAGGCACCAGCGAGTTGTTCGGTCCGACGTTCATGTCGAAGGTGGCATCCATGTCGGCGGCGAGCTCGCCGTAGACGACGTCTCCAGGGCCCAGCACCAGGACCTGGATGTGCGAGATCTTGAGCACGCCCAGTTCGCCGTTCGGTCCGGCCTGGCCCGTCAGCACCGGCGCCAGCGTCGGCTGCAGCTTCACCTTGAGCGGGGTGTTCTCGTCGATCTGGCCGAACTCCGGAATGAGCACCGAGAGCAGGCCCGCGGTGATGGGCTGCGGGCCCTGACCGCTGATGATCTCGAGCTCGGTGACCTCGAAACCCAGCAGTCCGCGCTCGACCTGCGCCGCCAGCATCTGGTTGAAGGCCGTGTCGGCGATCGCCAGAGCCATGCCGAAGGGCTGGTTGTTCGGCGCATTCACCGCGCTCAGCGACGAGAACGGGAAGGAGGACGGCACCACCAGAGTACGCGGGAAGCGCGGCGTGGTCGGCAGCGGATTCAGCGTGGTCATGATGGCGTTGGAGGCCAGCGTGACGCCGTTGACGTCTTCCGGAACGTTGAAGAGAGGCGTCTGCAGGTTCACGCCGAAGGCCTGACCGATCGGACCGGCCAGAGTAATGGCCGTCAGTGCATCCTCGATCGCCTGTGCGATCGGAGCGTCGCCCGCACCCGCACCGTCCGGATCCTTGAGGAAGTTGATCAGGCCGTTGCGTACCGTCGGCTCGATGTCGCCGACGATGGCACTGATGATGTCGCCGATCAGGAACCAATCGCAGACGCCGCTGGTGAAGTCGCGGTTGAAGTTCGAGAACGACACCGAGACGTCGCCGTTCTGGTTCACGTCGATGTTGGACGCGTCCACCGTATCCGGTGACAGCAGGTAGTCGCCGTTGATGACGGCCGAGCTCGCGCTGATTCGCACGCCGCAGGAAATACCGCCGCTGATCTGCACGTTCACGGCGATGTTGTTGAGCGTGATGATTCCGTCGACGAAGTTCGACTGGGAATCGACGTTCAGCGTGAAGCCGCCCAGCGACGGCGGCGGGTTACTGACGCGGGCGGTGACGCGCATGATGCAGCCGAAGATCGAGTCGAGGAAGCACTCGTTGTCGACGATCAGCGTGCCCACCGGCAGCAGCGTGGCCAGGTCGAGATCGACCGCGCCGGCCAGGATGCCCTCGAGCTTGTTGAAGCCGCGGTCGGTGACGCGCAGGCCGACCGACTGCGAGACGGTCGAACCCATCGCGACCGAGTTGCCCCAGACGACCACGTTGCGGTCACGCACCGTGAAGCCGGTCGCGTTCTGCGTCAGCTCGGCGCGGATGCCGTTGAAGATGTTCGCCGACACCAGCGGGATCGACGCCGAGAACGTGCCGTTCGCGTTGATCGGCACCACCTGGCCGTTGATCCGCAGCGTCACGCTCGAGATCGGGTTGGCGGTCACGGTGCCGGTCGCAGTCGTGGTGCTGGCCGTGGTGAAGCTGCCGTGTGTCGGTCCGGTCAGCGCCACGTTGATCGGATTGCAGGTGCCACCAACAGGGTTGCCGTCGAAGCCCGGCTTGCATGCGCAGCTGAAGGCTCCGGGCAGGTTGGTGCAGTTGGCATTGATCGAACAGTTGTTGCCGCTGCCCTGGCCGAAGCACTCGTTCTGATCCGTGCAAGTGATGCCGCTGCCCTGGTAGCCCGTCTTGCAGCTGCAGGAGAACGTGCCCGGCAGGTTCAGACAGTTGGCGTTGATGCTGCAGTTGTTGGTCCCGAGCTGGCACTCGTTCAGGTCGGTGCAAAGCACGCCGTTGCCCGAGAAGCCGGAGTTGCAGGAGCAGGAGAACGAGCCGGGCAGGTTCAAACAGGCGCCGTTGGCCGAGCAGTTATTGCCGCCGTTCTCGCCGATGCACTCGTTCAGATCGAGGCAGCTGACGCCGTTGCCGGAGAATCCGGGATTGCAGGCGCAGGCGAAGGAGCCCACCAGGTTGGTGCAGGCGCCGTTGGCGGAGCAGTTGTCGGTGTTGAGCAGGCACTCGTCGACGTCCACGCAGGTGACGCCGTCGCCGGCGTAACCGAGCTTGCAGGCGCAGACGAAGGAGCCGGGAACGTTGACGCAGCTGGCGTTGGCAGAGCAGTTGTTGCCGCTGCCCTGGCCCGCGCACTCGTTCTGGTCGGTGCAGGTGACGCCGTCGCCCGCGTAACCGGCCTTGCAGGCGCAGTCGAAACCGCCGGGCTTGTTCGTGCAGGTCGCGTTGACGTGGCAGTTGTTGTCGCCACCGGCGCGGCACTCGTTGACGTCGTTGCAGTCTTCGCCGTCGCCGCGGTAGCCATCGTTGCAGGTGCACTCGAAACCGAGTTCTTCGTCGGTGCAGGAGGCGTTGGTGTCACAGTTGTGGCCGCCGTTCTCGCCTTCGCACTCGTTGGCGCCGGGGTCGACGCAGCTGCGGTCGACTTCGCCATTGTCGAGAACGTCGCATGGCTCGTTGAGGCCGTCGACGACGTTCAGGGCGATGCAGGTACGGCAGGAGACGCGCTCCTGGATGCAGGTCAGGAAGTCGGGCGAGTCGCCGCAGACTCCGGGGAACGCCGTAGGAACGTCGACTGCCGCGCAGCGCTTGACGACATCCTTGGCCAGCTTGAGGAAGGCCTTCTGGATGCGGCCGTCAGCATCTTCCTGAACGGCGTCGAAGCAGCCTTCCAGCTGCTCGGCCGAGGTGATGCGGCCCTCGCGCAGGCCGTCGGTCTTGCACGTAATGAAGGTGCGGTAGCGTTCCGCGACCAGACGCCGGTAATCCTTGGCGACCGCCGCCTGGCAGCGAGAGCCGGCGCGATCCACGAGGGGTAGGATCGACTCGGCGTTCTCGTAACCGAAGATCTCGGAGGCGAGCTGAATTTCGGAGTCCAGGATGGCGTCCGAGACGTCCTGTGCGCTGGCGTATCCGAAGTCGGGAGTCTCGAGGCAGGTACGCAGCTCGGCGTCGGAGGCCGCGGCGATGACCTGCTGGAGCTTGCCGGTGGGAGAAGCCACGCACTCGGCAACGCTCAGACCAGGGGGGAGAAGACCCGCCTGCGCATTGGCGATGCAGGTCAGGACCTGCAGACGCTGCTCTGCGCCAATCGATTGCGCTGCGCGGTTCATTGCGAGAATGCACGCGCGCTGGTCGGAGGTCTGAATCTGCGCTCGTGCCTCTGCTGCCAGGCCGAACGTCAGAGCGACCGCGAGCATCGACGCACCAAAGCGCATCAGACGATAGGAACGAGTACAGTGACCCATGGGCCCCCCAAGTTTGAT
>Ga0196978_1000919_pt1 | contig 14155 bp, 1 predicted proteins | sample S3v_2013CmetaG_FD_155491 | JGI IMG/M metagenome (GOLD analysis project Ga0196978, IMG submission 155491) | Soil microbial communities from Anza Borrego desert, Southern California, United States - S3+v_20-13C | ecosystem: Environmental > Terrestrial > Soil > Desert | place: USA: California... | reverse complement strand
CGAATGATTACACGACTTCGATGACGGGAATGAAGTTCAAGATCGCCTACAAGAAAGCAGGAACCGATAAGTGGAGCGCCACTCCGAAGGCGCAAAGAAGGCGCATGATCAAGTTCCTGAACGACATCATTGACGACCTGGAAAAGCAGGAGACCGAGGAGCTCGAGGTCAAGGCAAAGTCACCGGCCAAAAAGAGCTCCAGGAAGCCGAGCCGTACGCGTTCCGCAGCCTGACGGCCGTCGCAGGCCGCCGCCACCGACCGCCCATCCGGGTTTGATCAATCAGACCGAAGTTCCGATTTTCGCCCTTCCGTTTGTCGGCACAAGCTGATCTAATCCACGCCGTCAATCCCCTTCGTCTCCCCAAATCATCCCAAATCATCTCAGGAGCAATCATGCCTGGACTCGGTGCGTCACGGGTCGGGTGGGCGGGTGTCCTCTTGCTATCGGCGTTCGGGGCCGGAGCGGCGGAGCTGTTGTTTCGGCAACCGCGACATTTCACGCGACGCATTGACGATCCGATCTCCGGCACCGCGCGTCTCATTGAAGAGTATTGCGCTGGCAATCAGGTGGTCACGATCAGCGGCGACTCCGTGGCCATCGCCGATTATGCGAAACAGGAGCTGATCGAGATCGATCGCGCCGCCGGCACGTACAGCATTACGTCGTTCGACGCCATTGCACGCGCAAATGCGCATCACACGAGTAACGACGACGTGAGCGTCACAGTGCGCGTCGATCCGGCCATTGCGCTTTCCCGTAGTGCGGTCGAAGTGCTGATCGGCGCCGCGTATCCGAATCAGCGTCGCAAGGAGCACGAGGTCACGCTTGGCCGCAGCCGCGGTGTTGTAACGCAGAGCGCCGATTACGCGCTTCCTGTAGAACAGACCATCGAGCACGACGGTGTGACGATCACGAACAAGATCGTCGCGATTTCCGCGGATCGCGTTCCGCAACAAGCGCTGCTCATCCCGCCTGGCGCGAAACTCGTGGAGTCGCGCATCACCCGTCTCGCGCGCGAGCTCCGGGATCTCGACCGGCTACCCGAATGAATTTGCGCCGTTCGATTCTGCTCGCGATCCTCATCGCGCCGTTCGCGATGCCGGCTCGCGCGGGTGAGGTCGCACGCGGTGAGCTCCCCATCATCGGCCTCGGATTGGGGGTCGATCGCCAGCCGGTACGTGCGGCGACCGGTGTGCCCGGTTTCGTACAAACCATCTTCGGCGGCGCAATGAACGATCAGGCGCCCGTCGCACCCGGTCTCGCCGCACAGGGCGAGCTCACGGGTCCGGGAATCGACGCGCCGGTCACGCTCTCCGCGATCCCCGGAAAGAAATTCGCCATTCCCGCTCTGCACACCAAGGGCGAATACACATTACGCAATATTCGCCTGATCGGCGCCAACAGCGAATTCCTGCAACATGCCACCCCCGATTTCGCGACGATCATCGTCGATGACGCCTTATCGACCAAAGTGCGTGTGCGCCAGCTCACCGCCGCCGAATTGCGAGAACGTGGCATCAGCGTCGACGCTCGCAATTACGACGTCTATGAGTACACCTTCATCTTCATGGTCGATGGTTCTGAGGTTGAGATCCCGTATCCGGTCATTGTCGACAAGGTCAATCGTGCCATTCAGCCACTCGGACCGCAGGTGCAGATGCCGCCGCCGCTCCCGCGCAACGGGCCTCGTCCACGCTTCGTCCCGTCGCCGCCTACGATCTTCGATCTAGGCCCAGGCGCGGACCTGGCTCCACCCTCGGAACGCGAATCGGAGGCGAGGATCAGTCCGCCGCGTCTGCCCGCCGCATTGGTCGTGCCGACCGGCTTCGGAGTCCTGCATCAATTCTTCGCCGTCATCCTCGACGTTTCGAATTCGAGCGAAGCCGGCTCGAACGTGCGCATCGACTCCATTACAGCCACGCTCGACGCTCCGCAGCAAATGCGTGTCGCCAAGGTGTTGCCGCCGGTGTCGATCGGACAACCGGTGCCCATTACAGACGAGGCCACGGGCGCGACGTTTCTTGTGGCGGGCGCGCGCGGCAGCGCGGAATGGACGCTCGAAGCGCTCAAGACCGGTTCCCATACCGTCAGTCTCGAAATTCGAGCGATGTATCAGAAGCCGGGACAGGATGACTTTCCGATGTTCGGACGCGCGCAGGCGTCCATCGTCGTCAGCGATCCGCGCTTCCAGATCAATTTCTCCCATCCCGACACGGTCCGCAAAGACCAGCAATACACCGCGTACGCCTTCGTGACGAACATGAGCGAGCAGCCGCAGCACGTCCTGCTCGACACGCGCGATATCCCCCCTTGTACGACCGGCGCCTCCGTCGAGAACATTTGCCGCGTGAGCGACGGCGGTTCAGGCGTCGTCGAGCTCGACCTGCAACCCGGCCAGATGACGCCGGTGCCGTACAAGCTCTCATCGAAGGTCACCGGCCGCGTCTTCGCCGCCGCGGGCTCCGCGAACGACGAGACCGTCGGCGTGAGCGTGCGGCTCTCCATGGGCGTCAGCACGTCCGGGATCCCGCTGTCGCCGGCGACGCTGCTGATGCCGCATTACGCACAATGGGTCCCCACCCCCATCGTCGACGCCAATCTCCAACTCCTCGGCCTCGGCTACAGCCTCGCCAGTGCGCCATTGAACAAATACACGGCCGCGCAGCCGCGCGTGATCCGCAGTGACGTCTTCACGCGCGCGCAGCAGATTGCGCGTGCGGGTCAGCGCGCGTTCAATGCCCACGACGGCGAGGCTCTGATGCATCTCTCCCTCGACCTCCTCGACAACGTCGAGCGCGTCGATCATCTCGCGCGTACGCCGCAGCTCGAGGAGTGGGACCAGCTTCGCCGTCAGGAGCGCGCCGGACGCGAAGCCGCAGCCGCGATGGCGCGAGAGCTCGAGCGCGCCAATCCCGTCACTCCGTTGCAGTTCGTCGACGCGTTCGCGGTCGCGACCTCGCATCGCTCGCCATTCCTCTTCGCGTATGTCCACGGCGATGCGGCGCTGTCCGTCAGCGGACGCGGAACGTTGCTCGATGTTCCGTCCGAGGAGCCGACCGGCTGGGTGCGCACGCTGCCAACAGGCGAGCTCACGAAATTGACGCTCAACGGTCAGCCGGGCCAGCTCGCGTTGGTCGGACGCTGGCAGGAAGAGCTGCGCGTGCTGGTTCGACCTGCCGCAACGTCGTTCACGCTGCACCTGCTCTATCCCGGCGCGACAGACGGCGCGATGCTTCGGCAAGACATCGACGTCACCAACGCCACCATCGGTGTGCCGATGACGTTCGACGTGCAGCGCTCTGGAGCGACGGGCACGCCGGTTCCGCAGACGCCGCTCCGCGCGATCGGCGCAGCGCAGGACCTCTATCTCGACGCCGCTGGCCACATCGTTACGTTGCTCTTCAATCGCCCGGTCACGATCGAAGAAGGGCAGAGGTGGCGCGATCGGATCGCGCTGACCATCGACGTGCCGCAGGCGAGCTACTCCGCGACGCGCCGCAATGAGCCATTGGATCCGACCGCCGAGCTGCAGATCCCCGGAGCCGCGCTGCAGGAAGACGGACGGCTGCTCGCGATCACCTTCGACAAGACGCTCTCGCGAAACGCGAGTTACGAGATCGCGGTCGACTCCGTACTCGATCTCGCCACACGCGCCGCATTGAACACGACCGTCGTCCCGCGCGTCGACAACGATCGTCCCGGCGCGATCCTCACGGGTCGCGTTCTGCTCCCCGACAACACGCCTGCTCCGCGCACGCTGGTCTCGCTATCGATGCCGGACGTGAAAGTGACCAGCGGTCCCGGCGGCTTCGAAGGCCTCGATCAGGTCGACATCACCACGGCCGATGGCCGCTTTCTTTTCGAATACGTGCCGCGCGATATCGACCGCGGCTTGTTCGGCCAATACGAGCTCCGCACGAGACTTGCGGATGGACGCGCGACGGAGCTCGCCGGCGCTGTGCGCCGTCCCGGCGAAGTGCACAACGTCAACCTCGTCTTCGCCGGACGCGGACGCGTCCAGGGTCACGTGCGTTACGACGACGGAGCGCCGATCGCGCAGCGCCTCGTCTCCGCATCGAGCTCGTTTCACAAAGGCGAATTCACTGATGTCACCGACGCGAACGGCTTCTACGAAATGGAGGTCGGCGTCGGACCGCTGACGTTCTTCGTCGTAGATCGCGACGGCCGGACCACCTTCGCCACGAACCAGCTCCGCACGGCGGGTGAAGTCATCACGCAGGATCTCGTGATCCTCCGCGGAAAGCAGGGTGGCTTCGGCACGATTCGCGTCCACGTGCGCCGCGCCGACACGAACGAGATGTTGCCCGGCGCATCGGCCGCCGTCAGCGTCGACGGCTACACGTTTCCCGATCAGCGCACCGACGCGAACGGCAGCGTCACGTTTACGAACGTGCCCGCCGGCGTCGTCACGATCCTCACCGGCCACAGCGGTGCCGGCAGCTCGATCGAAGTCGATCTGCGCGCCGATCAACTCGTCGAGCAGACCATCGTCCTCGACATTCGCGAGATCGCGATCTCACTGGCCACGTTGTCCGGTGTGGTCACGCGCGATGATCCCACCGCGCCGAACGAGACGCAGAACGACCAGCCGGTACCGGGCGCGAATCTCGCGATACGAGGCATCGGCACCATCGTCGCGAACACCGACGGCTCGTTCGTCATCCCCGACATCCCCACCGCGCTCTCAGGCGCGCAGATCGCGGTCTTCGATCCGATCACCGGCCGCAAAGGGTGGTTCCGCGTGCCGACGCTCATCGCGAACACCACCAGTCACCTGCCGCTGCGCCTCAGCACCACCACCATCTCCACGGGCACGATGCGCGTGCGTCTGTACGGCGCGCGCGGCGAGCCGGTCTCCGCGTTCCAGGTGTCGACGCCTGGCTATCCGCCGCAGAAGTACGTCGAAAAATCAGCGGGCATCTACGAGGTCGCGAACGTGCGTGTGCCTCGCAACGAGCCGGTCATCGCCATCGCGCCGAATGCGAACAGTCTGTACGGCGATCAGTACGTCACCGGCTCCGTGCGCATCGACTTCGACGGCCAGATCGGCGTCACCGATCTTCGCCTGCCCGGTTCCGGCACGCTGAACGTGCGCATCGAAGTCGAACAGTCGTGCTCCACTCCCCCTTGTTACGCGCAGGCCCTCGGTCCCGCATCGATCACGTATCGCTACTGGGACATCTTTCAACAGAGCGTATCGACGAAGACCGTGACCGCGGAGCCCGATCCGGTCACAGGCATCGTCACGTTCACCAGAGTCCCCGCGCGCCAGTGGATCACCGTCGACACGGTCCGCAACCCGCTCGGGCACGCGCAGGAAAAGGTCTTCCTCGGCTACGACGGCGACGCGCGCAACGTCCACTTAAGGCTCAAGGACATCGGCGACGTCACCGGCCGCGTCTTCGCGTTCGACGGCATCACGCCGGTGAGCGGCGCGGCCGTGCGCATCGTGACGCGCAACGCGATCGATTCGACGCAGCTCTCCAGGCCCGACGGCTCGTTCCGCTTCGCCGCTATTCCCGCTGATTTTTCGTTCGAGATCGTCGCCGACGTTTCGCAGGACGGCATCTATCGCACCGGCATCGCGTACGGCCGCACACCGGCGGGCGGCGGGCCGGTGGGCAATCTGCGCGTGGTGATGCGTGAGCAGTCCTCCATCGAAGGCGTGGTCGTCGATGCGAATCGCGCTCCGGTTCCCCTGGCGCGCTACTGGATGCGGGAGCTCGCGTGGCCACATCGCACCATCGGCACCGCGAGCGATCCGTTGCAGGCCGACCTCGCCGGCCGCTTCGTGCTCGCCAACATCTTCACCGGTCCGTTCCGCATCACCGCGGTAGCGCCAGACAATCAGGAGTTGCGCGGCGATTACCAGGGCACGCTCGCCCAGGAAGGTGACACCAGCCAGCGCGACGTCGAAGTGCGCATCGGTCAAGCCGGCACGGGCACGGTCAGCGTCACCGTCCTCGATCCGCTTCTCGGATTCGAGCCTGTCGCGAATGCCGAGGTTGCGTTGTTGCGCAACGGGTTCAGCTTCGATTTCACGTCGACGAATGAAAACGGTGTGGCCTTCTTCGAACAGGTGCCGGCCGGCACGTATCGCGTCACCGGCTATTCGAAAGCGCGCGTGCGCGGGGGTGCCAGCAGCGACTTCGCGGTGTTCGCGGGACAGACCTCCGCGGCGACCGTGCAGCTCGAGTTCCGCGGCTCCGTCTCCGGTTACGTCACCGATCCGGATAGCGAGCCGGTCGCGAATGCGCGCGTGCCTGACCTGCCGGTGACGATCAGCGGCCATTCGTATCAGATGCGCGACTCGACCGATGCGAACGGCGTGTTCGAGCTGATCGGCACGCCCGAGGGTCCGTTCAAGATCCATGGATACGAAATCGGGACCGAGCGGATCGCGTTCGGTCCGCCGAACCTCTTCATCAGCCGGCTCGTGCCGGAGCGCACCAACATCCATCTCGAGCTCGAGCGCTTCGCGAAGCTCACGGTGAAGGTGCACCTTCCCAACGACAGCGGCGGGGCGGGCGCGCTGGCACCGATGGCGGAAGTCGAATCGTGTCAGTGCGCCCCTTCGTACGGCGATTTTCAGTACCTGCGCGCGTTCCAGGGAAATCCGATCGTCTTCGAGCGGATGATCCACCGTCGCGCATACAATCTGAAGGTCCGCGAGATCGGCGGCGAGGGGCGCACCGTCGACACGTTCGGCTGGTTCCCGGCCGGCGTGTATCAGCACGATCACGTCGTGGTGCTGCCCGCGTCGGGCACCGCGGAAGTGATGGTGCGCGACGGCAGCGGCAATCCGGTCGGCGACGCGTACGTGCGGTTCTACGCCGGCCGCTGGTACGAGCTCTTCACGCCGCCTTCGGGCCTGGTCACGATTCCAAACGTTCGCTTCGGCGACATCAGCGCCACTGCGTCGAAAGGCTCCGTCACTGCTGCCGGCAGCACGCGCGTCATCAGCCGCTCGCAACCCGCCCGCATCAATCTCAACCTCGGCACCAACATCTCGCTATCGGGTTTCGTCGATGCGGAGACCTCACCGTCGACGCCGTCCATCGGCACGCGCGTCGTGCTCAACGTCAGCAGCCGGCTTGGCTCACTGCGACTGGAAACGCGCACCGGCACGGACGGCGGTTACTCGTTCGCAGGCGTGCCGGTCGGCAGCACGACGCTGACGCTGCTCTACTACAGCGACGCGGACACGTTCATCGGCGCGACGCAGGTCATTCCGATCGCGGACGGCGCGACGGGGAACGTGGCATTGCCGCGCGTGCGACTCGACGCGACGCCGCCGCGCATCGTATCGTTCGATCCGCCGCCGAACTCGACGAACGTTTCGCCGACCGCACATCCGAGCGTGACCTTCAGCGAGCAGCTCGTAGCGCGCGACCTCAATCCCGTCTTTTATCGGTTGACCGCCTCCGACGACGGCAGCCGCGCCACGGTTTCGCTGCAGTCCTCGGTGCGTCCCGACGGAACGTTCATCGTCAAGATCATTCCCGCCGCGCCGCTGCGGAGCAACGTGCTCTACCGGCTCTTCGTCGATGGCGACATGCACGACATCACCGGCCATCGTCTGCAGCTCGGCGGTGGGACGAGCTTCACGACGGTGAACTACACGGAGCCGGCGATCGTGCGCGTGCAGCCGGCGGAGAGCGAAGCGCTCGTCGACGGCCAGACCTTCCGCATCAAGTTCAACAAAGCGATCGATGTCGCGTCGTTCGACGCCGGTAACGGCGGCGTTGCTACGCTCGACCGCCTCGCGTCGTACAAAGGCGCGATCCTCGAGCCGATTCCGATCGCGCGCTCCATCGATCCGGTGGATCCGTCCACACTCGTCATCGCGCCGGTCGGCGTGGCCGTTCAGGAGTCGTCGTTCTATCGGCTGACCATCGCCGGCGTGCGCGACACCATCACGCCGCCGAACGTGCAACGCGATGCGCGCGTCCTCGAATACGTCTCATTCGATCGCGTGAAGCCGCTCGCGAAAATCGTCTCGCCCGTCGCGGTGGGGGAGAAGCTCGTGGCCGGCGTGCTGTACGCCGCGACCGCGATCGTCACGAATGAAGGCAGCGGCGACGAAGCGGGCGACGTCGCGTACATCGACTGGCTCGACGCAGCAGGCGTGTCGATCGCTCGCGCGAAGACGAAGCCGTTCACGTACAACTTCGTGGTACCTGCCGGCGCCACCAGTCACACGCTCAAAGCCAGTGCGACGGACCTCTCGTTCAACACCGGCGCGACCGATTCGATGACATGGGAAGTCGCGCCGAACGAAGCGCCGCGCGAGCTGGCGGTGACGAACACGCCCGCGTCGGAGTACCCGAACCGTCGCGTCGAGACACGCGTGAAGTTCAAGGACGAAGGTCTCGTCGTGACCGTCGCCGTCACGCTGAACGGAGCGCCGATCGCGTCGCAGAAAATCACGCGGCTCTCCACGACGGAGCCGTTCAGCGACGCGGTGTTCCTCTGGACCGTGCCCCTCGACAGCGGCGAAGGATCAGCGACTGTAGTCGCCACTGTTACCGACTCGATCAACAAGAGCACCACCGCCGAAGCACCGCTGGCGATCCTCACCGACACGATCGCACCGCGCATCCTCGCGTTCGCGCCCGACGCGGAGAGCCGCTATCGGTTCGGCGTCAACGGTTCTTACGAGATCGTGGCCGTCGCGCGCGATGACCAGAGCGGCATCGCACGCGCGACGATCACCGTCGGCGGCGTCGAGGTCTTCAACGGCGCCGGTACGTTCGATCCGAACACCGGCGTCATGACGTTCCGCAAGACCGTCGCAGTGCCGCCGAAAAATGCCGATACGCGCATTGCGATCGTCGTGCGCGCGTTCGATCACCGCAACAACTCCGTCGCCGAAACGCACGAAGTCATCTATGAGCGCGTCGACGATGCCACACTGCCGGAGGCCGCGTGGCTGTCGCCGCTCGATGGAGCGACGCTGCCGTCGAATGTCGCGGGCTGGCTGGCCACGCTGCGCGTGCAGGCCACGGACGACGTGAAGGTCACGTCGGTGCGCTTCGAGTCGACCGCGCTCGCGGCACCGATCGTGGTGACGTCGCCGAAGAGCGGCGCCGCAAATATGTTCGAGACGAAAGCCGCGCTGACGATGCCCGCTGACGGCTCGTCATTCGTCATGCGCGCCATCGTCTCCGACGGCAATCCCGCGCACGACGTCGAGCTGCCGATCACGATCGAACACGTCGCGGCCGCGCCGGTCATCAATGCCGACATCAACATCTCCTCGTTGACCGCGTCGCAATATGCGAACAAGAGTGTGCTCATTCGCGGCGCGCGCGTCTTCATCACCGTGCCGCTGACGCTCAAAGACCTGATCCTGGTCGATGGCGCAGTGCTCAGCAATCCGGAGGAGACGAAGCTCGATCTCACGATCACGGATCGCCTCTTCATTGACGCCGACTCCCGAGTCGATCTCACCGGCAAAGGTTTCCTCGGCGGCCTGCGCAAGCGCGAAGACAACAGCTTCACCAACACCTCGCGCACCGGCCGCACGATGAGCGGGCTGACAGGCGCGATCGATGCGGACGCGTCGCACGGCGGGATCGGCGGTTCCGGCTTCGGCGCCACCAATCTCACCTACGGCTCCATCACCGATCCGACCGATTTCGGCAGCGGCGGCGGCGCGAATCTCCACGACGCACGTTCCGGCGGAAACGGCGGCGGTGCGGCGGTGCTGCGCGGTGGACGTTTCGTCGTGGCCGGTGTGATTCGCGCCGACGGCGGGCCGCGCAGCAACGAGTTCGTCTGGGGCGCGGCCGCGGGCGGCAGCATCAATCTGCGCGCACGCGCGCTCATCACCGGGCCGATCACGCGCATCACCGCGAACGGCACCGATCAGGACGAGTCGAAGGACAGCGATCGCGGGGGCGGCGGCGGGCGCGTCGCCGTGGTCACCACCGAACGCCTCGAGCTCGACCCGACCGTTCCCGTGCTCCAGGCGCGCGGCGGTCGCAATGGCGCGTGGGAAGACCCACAGTTCGTCGATGGCGGCGCCGGAACGATCTACGTAAACGGCCATCTCCTCGTGCAGCCGTTCTCCGCGACGCGTCCGACGGCGGGCACGCCGATCGCCGGCACGTTCGACGCGATCACGGTCGGCGCGCGTGCGCTCGCGCGCTTCGACGCGATTCCCGGCGGCGCACTCCACGTCGATCCGACCGCGCTCGCCGTCACGCCCGCGGATCCGCCGGTGGCCACGATCGTGTCCACGAGCACCACCACCGTCCCGCGCGGTGGCTCCGTCATGACTCGCTGGAGCGCGTCGAGCATCGCCGGCGTGCGCCACGTGCGCCTGCTGCTCGACGCGCTACCGAACGCTGTCTCCGTCTATCCGCGCTTTGTGAAGAACGTGCCGGAGACCCAGTCGGCCATTGCCGTTCCCGCGACCGCGCCCCTCGGCAACACGCTGCTTCGCGTCCGCGTGAGCGATCGCGCCGGACGCGTGGTCGACAGCACGCCGGTCGCATTCAACATCATCGAGAACACGCCGCCCGTCATCGACACGTTCGTCGTCACGCCGCCGGACGAGCTGTACGCCGGCCACACGATCTCCGTGAGCGCGACCGCGTCGGACGACGTCGCCGTGACGTCGCTGACGCTCGCTTCGACAGTCGGTGCCGTGCAGAACCTCAACGTCAACATCCCGCCGTCCACGCCGGGCAATTCCAACGTCACGCTCACGCTCTCCGCGAGCGACGGCTTCCCGTCACGGCCGCCGACCACGCGCACGCACACGCTGCGCATCCTTCCCGATACCGGCGCGCCGTCGCTGGCGATCCTGAAGCCGGCGCCAAACGTTCATCTGCAGGAAGGCAGCGGTGCGGCGTTCGTCGTCGAAGTCGATGCGGCCGACCTGGAAGTGGCGATCCAGCGCATCACGGTCACCTTCGACGGCGCCGACTATCCGCTCGTTTTCGCCGGCGGCACGACGTATCGCGCAACGTTGAATGTGCCGCGCGTTGATGGCGTCGATCCGGTGGCGAAGACGCTGGTAGTGAATGCGTTCGACTACGCAGGAAACTCGTCGACGCGCGATGTCGCGTTGTTCGTCGATCCACTCGTCGATCCGAACGCGCCCGCACTGCAATGGGTTTGCGCCAGCCCCGGTGCGATGGCGCCGCCCGGTTACGAGCTCCTGCTGCGCATCTCCGCGGTGCCGTCGTCCCAGGCGAATGGCGTGAGTGCGGTCGAGTTCACAATCGACGGCGGCACACCAATCGCGGCGACGAGCGCAGGCACGAACCTCTATCAGGCGAAGTACACCGTCCCGATCGGCACGGCCGACGGCACGACGTTCGAAGTGCGTGCGATCGCGCGCAGCGTGGCCAACAACGAAGCCGTGCTGTCCGGCACGATCACCGCCGTCACCGGCATCGACATCGCCACCGCGTCGATCATCGCCGCGAACGATCTCGCGTTCGAGAATCAGTCGGTGATCGTGCGCGACGGCGGCACGCTCACCATTGCGGGCGCGCATACGTTGCGCAACATCGTCGTGCTCAGCGGCGGCCGGCTCGTGCAGGAGCATGCCGATCTATCGCGCGGCGATCTCGTGACCGCGGCGCGCATCTTCATCGCCTGCGGCGGGACGATCGACGTCACCAGTCTTGGCTTCGCCAGAGTGCAGAGCGCGCCCGGAGCAGGCGTTGCCGACGATCTCTCGGGCGGCAGCCACATCGGGCAAGGCAGCCGCTGGACGCGCAGCGCCGGTGGAACGTTCGGCAGCGTGTTGCGTCCCGCGCAGGCAGGGGGCGGTGGACACGTGCGCGTTCCGGGCGCACCCGCGCGTGCCGCCGCCGGCGGCGGCATCGTGCGTCTTTATGCCGCGACGTCGATGGCCATCGACGGTCCGATCCTCGCCAAAGCGAACACCAGTCAGATCACGGAAGGCATGGGCGCCGGTGCGGGCGCGGGCGGCTCCGTGTGGCTCACCACCGCCGGCTCGCTCACCGGCTCCGGCTCGATTGACGCGCGCGGCGGCGATGACGGGTCCACCGGCGTTCAGAACCCGGGCGGCGGCGGCGCGGTCGCCATAACCTACGGTTCCTACGCGGGCACGCTGCTGTCGCACGTCAACGCGCGCGGCGGGTACAACCCCTTCGGCCGGCATGGCGCCGCGGGCACGGTCGTCGTGCAGCGCGATCTCGTCATCGACAACGAGTCGCTCTCCGCGGCGCGCGCCGTCACCGAGTTGCCCTCGTTCGGACGCCACACGATCACCGCCATTGGCTCGAACATCACCATCGACAGCGCATGGATCGATCCCGCACTCGAAGGTCACACGCTGCGCGTCTTCGGCCTGGATGAAGCGATTCGAGGAGATGTTCGCATCGCCACCATCACCAACGACGCGATCCCAATCGGCGGCTTCGCCGAAGTGCGCACGCAGGACGCTACCGCGTACGACGGCTATCTCGTCTACTCGCCGCAGGGCATCGGCGGCCGCACGTTCGTCGCCGCGCGCCGCGCCAACGACCGCTGGGAGTACGACACCGACTCGATCTTCACGGCCTTCAATCCGCGGAGCGGCGATGCGGTCTTCGCGACGTTCAGCAAAGACGCGACGAAGATCACCAGCGTCTCGACGTTCCATTGCGCACCGACATGCGCACCGATCCACGATCTTGCGGCGCGCGAGCTCGCGGGCGGTGAGATCGTGGCCAACGCCATCGCCGGCACTCAATCGTGGGGTCACCCCACCGACCTCGGCACGCCGGACAACGCCGAGTTCTTCCTCCGGCCCGACAGCGGCGGCCGGTCGTTGCTCTTGTCCAACGGCACGAACGCGAGGCTCATGATCGCTCCCACATCCGTCGCGATCGAAGCGGGCCATGCGCTGCAAGGCGTCTATCAGTTCGATTCCGTCAGGCTCGCCACCGCGCGCGTCGTCACCGACGATCTCATCGAATCACTCGCGCCGCCGCAACTCGACGCAAACTCGTCACTCGATGCCGCGAGCGCGACCATGCCGTCGATCGATGACACGCGCATCACCATCGAGCGCGGCCTGTTTGGTCCGGTCATCGTTGGCGCCGCGGGAACGGTCGACGATCCCGAATCGCCGCTCGACGTCGACACGCAGGCCGCGTCGCCGCGTACGCTGTCGTGGACCAATCACTGGCTGATCTACCCGGGCACGCGCGGCGGTCTGTCGCTCGGCCGGCGCGTTGGCAGCGCGGGCGGCCCGTACACCATCTCCACGTTCGAGACGATCGCCACGCGGGGCCACGTCGCATTCACCCCCTCGCAGACCGATCAGGAAATCCGCGCCGGCCTCGGCCCGCACACCTTCCGCCTGCTCACCACGGCGCGCTATGAAGTGTGGGCGAACGGCGTGCTGGTCGCCGGGAAAAATGGCGACTACACCTCGCGCACCGTCTTCCGCATCGAGAAGACGCCGTTTGCGATCCGCTTCCACGTCGACGGTGTGCGCGTCTACGAGCTGATCGCGAACACGCCGCCGCTTCGCTTCGACGTCTCGATCCCGAGCTCGCAGACGGCGGAGCTGCACTCGATCGATTTCGACACGGCCAGCGACGACGGCCGCTTCCGCATCGCCGCGAACATCGACGGCTCGTTCCGTCTGCCGCTGCGCGCGAACGCGGGCGACTCGATCTCGGTCCGCGCACGCGATCGCCACCGCCTGCCGCTCGAATCGCGCGCCGTGACATTGACCATGCCCGCGGACATTGGCATCGCCTCGCTGAGCTTCGCGCCTGCCGAAATCATCGGCGGACGCACGACGACAGGCAGCGTGACGCTGGCCGCGCCCGCGGGCAGTGCAGGCGCGCTGATCGACGTGGCCGGCGACGCCGCGTCGGTCGTTCCGACGTCCGTCACCATCGCACCGGGTGCGACGTCGGCGACGTTCACGCTCTCGACGAACGGCGTTGTGGCGGCGGCCGATGTGAACGTCACCGCCAGCCATGGCGGCAGTGTCGCGAGCGCCGTGCTGCGCATCGCGAAAGACAGCGTCGTTCCCGTCATCACCATCACCGCGCCCGCCTCGCTATCGCGCTACACCGAAGGTTCCGCAAACAAGATCGCGGTACGCGCGACGATCACCGACGCCGACGCCGGCGTGTTGCGCGCGGACG
>Ga0196978_1000918_pt1 | contig 14162 bp, 8 predicted proteins | sample S3v_2013CmetaG_FD_155491 | JGI IMG/M metagenome (GOLD analysis project Ga0196978, IMG submission 155491) | Soil microbial communities from Anza Borrego desert, Southern California, United States - S3+v_20-13C | ecosystem: Environmental > Terrestrial > Soil > Desert | place: USA: California... | reverse complement strand
CGTTCACGATGCCGGGATCTAACCCAAGCTCGCGAACCACGGCTAAAGACTGCGAGGCGAATGCTTCGTTCAGCTCGATGAGGTCGAGCTGCTCTTTTTTCATGCCGGCTTTTTCCAGCGCGGCGGGAATGGCTTTCACCGGGCCGATGCCCATGATGCGGGGCGGCACGCCGGCGACGGCATAGCTGACGAGCCGCGCGATAGGCGTTACGTTCAGCGATTTCACCATGCGCTCGCTCATCACCAGAACGAAAGCCGCGCCGTCGGAAGTTTGTGAAGAGTTGCCCGCGGTCACGCAGCCTTTGTCGGCGAAAACCGGTTTTAATTTCGCCAGCGCTTCGAGCGAAGTGTCCTGGCGCGGACCTTCGTCGGTGTCCACGCTGAGCTCGCGCACCTTGCGTTTCATTTTTTCGTCGACGTACGTTTCCTGCACGGTGATCGGCACGAGGCCGTTTTTGAAACGCCCGGCGTGAATGGCGTTGATCGCTTTCTGGTGCGACTGGTAAGCGAACTGATCCTGGTCTTCGCGCGAGATTTTGAATTCGCTCGCGACCGCTTCCGCCGTCAGGCCCATGCCCCAGTACCAGTCGGGATGCGTTTTCGCCACTTCGTAGTTCGGCACCACACGCCAGCCGCCCATCGGGATCAGGCTCATGCTTTCCGCGCCACCCGCGATGATGCATTCCGCCATGCCCGCGCGAATTTTCGCCGATGCGATCGCGATCGTTTCCAAACCGGAGGCGCAGTAACGGTTCACCGTCATGCCCGGCACCTTATCCGTGTCCAATGCGAGCAGCGAAATGAGACGGCCCATGTTCAGGCCCTGCTCCGCTTCCGGCATCGCGTTGCCTACGATCACGTCGTCGATGCGCTCCTTGTCCAGCTGCGGGATCGAAGCGACGAGGCGCTTGATCACGGCCGCCGCGAGATCGTCAGTGCGCATGAAACGGAACACGCCCCGCGGCGCCTTGCCTACGGGACTGCGGAATCCGGCTACGATGTATGCTTCCATGTGTTGAACTTTTTGTTTGCTGCTTTGACCCCACCCTACCTTCTCAAAAGGAGGGGTACCGAACACCCCTCCCTTTTGAGAAGGTAGGGTGGAATCTTACTGAAACACTTCCTTCGGCGTGATGAACAGGATGACCGTATCGCCTTCGCCCAGGCCGCGCACGCTCAGCTTGCAGCTCATGCTGTTGATGCCGCAGTGGCAGAGCTGCCCGATGTCGTAGCGCAATATGCCGTCGGGCAAAATATGGTCGGGCTGCTTCACGCCGTATTCTTCTTTTTTGCGCCAGATCACCAGGTCGTATTCGCCCCAGACGATCTCGATGTTGTCCGGGTGCGTCTGCTCGCTGACGAGGTGCATGTACTCGATCTCGAAAGGCTGGGGCGTGAGCGGGCGGCGCTCGCTGCGCTCGCGGTCGAAAACGATGGCGGCCCTTGTGCTGCGCGTTTCCATGTTCAGTTCCGCAGGATTTTTCCGCCCGTTAAAATGCTCTGCATGCGTTCCAGCGTTTTGCGCTCGCCGCAGAGGGAGAGGAAAGCCTCGCGCTCGAGGTCGAGCAGGTATTGCTCAGTGACCAATGAAGGTTGAGACAGGTCGCCGCCGCAGAGCACCCAGGCCAGCTTCTGCGAGATTTTCGCGTCGTGCTCGCTGATGTAGCGGCCGCTGAGCATGGAGTCCGCGCCGAGGTAAGCGAGACCGAGCGCCTGTTTTCCCAAGACCCGGACATCTTTGCGCGGCTGCGGTTTCGAGTAGCCGTTTTCCGCCAATTCGATGCAGCGCAGCTTCGCTTTGCTGAGCAAACGGTTGCGCGAAACCACGACGAGGTCTTGTCCTTGCCGCAGGATGCCGAGATCGTACGCTTCGTACGCGGACATGGAAACTTTCGCCTGGCCGATGGTGAGAAAACGTTTGCGGAAACGGTTGAGCTCTACGTCGCCCTCCTGCAATTCGCTGCTGAGCCGCAGCGCAAATTCTTTCGTGCCGCCGCCGCCGGGGATCAATCCCACGCCGAATTCGACAAGGCCGGTATACAATTCCGCATGCGCCACCACGCTGTCCGCGTGCAGGCTCATCTCGCAGCCGCCGCCCAGCGACATGTTGTGCGGCGCGACGATCACGGGAATGGCCGAGTAACGCACGCGCATCATCGTGCTTTGAAAAGTGCGGATAGCGAAATCCAGCTCGTCGTATTCCTGCTCCACGGCGAACATGAAGACCATGCCGAGGTTCGCGCCGGCGGAAAAATTCGCGCCTTCGTTCGAGATGACGAGCCCGCGGAAATCCTGCTCCGCTTTGTCGATCGCGGTGTTCACGCCCTGCAGGATCTCGCTGCCGATCGTGTTCATCTTCGTGTGGAACTCCAGGTTGAGAATGCCCTCGCCGATGTCGGTGAGCGTGGCGCCTGCATTTTTCCACACGGTCTTCGTGCCGCGGATGACGTCGAGCAGGATGAATTGCTCGGCGCCGGGAACGGGCTTGTAATTTTTCGAAGGGATGTCGTAATATTTTTTCACGCCGCTTTCGATGACGTAGAAGCTTTTCGTTCCCGTCTCGAGCATCTCGTACACCCATTGCGCGGGCTTGTGCCCGGCGGCTTCCATGGCCTTCACCGTTTCGCTCACGCCCGCGGCGTCCCAGGCTTCGAAAGGCCCGAGCTCCCAGCCGAAGCCGGCGCTCAACGCTATGTCGATCTTGTACAGCTCGTCGCTGATCTCGGGGATGCGGTTGGAAACGTAAGCGAACAAGCCGAAAAACATCGCGCGGTAAAATTCTCCCGCTTTGTCTTTCCCGGCGAGCAATAGTTTCATGCGTTCGCGCGGATCGTCGATCGTCTTCGTGGCTTCGAGCGTAGCGAATTTCGTTTTCGCGGAAGGCTTGTACTCGAGCGTTTGCAGGTCGAGCGCGAGAATTTCGCTTTTGCCCTGCTCGTTCTTGATCTTCTTGTAAAAGCCGCTGCCCGTTTTATCGCCCAGCCATTTGTTCGCGATCATTTTCTCGAGGTAGCCGGGCAAACGGAAGAGCTCGCGCGCTTCGTCGTTCGGGCAATTGTCCGCCAAACCTTTCGCCACGTGCACGAGCGTGTCGAGGCCGACGAGGTCGCTGGTGCGGAAGGTGGCGGATTTCGGCCGCGCGAGCACGGGACCGGTGAGCTTGTCCACTTCCTCCACCGTCAGGCCCATGCGCTCGACGATGTGAAAGAGCGACATGATGCTGTACACGCCGATGCGGTTGGCGATGAAGGCGGGCGTGTCTTTGCAGAGCACGGGTACTTTCCCGAGGTGGCGCTCGCCGTAATCCATCAGGAAATCGAGCACCGCGCGATCCGTTTCCGGGCCGGGAATGAGTTCGAGCAGGCGCAGGTAGCGCGGCGGGTTGAAGAAGTGCGTGCCGCAGAAATGCTTTTTGAAATCTTCGCTCCGTCCCTGCGTCATCATGCGGATGGGAATGCCGGACGTGTTCGTCGTCACCAGCGTGCCGGGCTTGCGGAGCTGATCCACTTTTTCGAACACCTGCTGCTTGATGTCGAGCCGCTCCACGACCACTTCGATCACCCAGTCGCAGGAAGCGATGCCGGGCAGGTCGTCTTCGAAGTTCCCGGTGCTGATGCGCGAGGCGAATGAGGCGTGGTAGATCGGCGAAGGATTCGATTTCAGCGCAAAGCTCAAGGCTTCGTTCACGATGCGGTTGCGCACCGCTTTGTCATTTAACGTGAGACCTTTTTTCTGTTCGGCTTCGGTCAATTCGCGGGGAACGATATCGAGGAGCAGCGCTTCAACGCCGATGTTCGCGAAGTGGCAGGCGATGCGCGAGCCCATGACCCCGGAGCCGAGGACAGCGACTTTGCGGATGGTGCGGTTCATAAAGAGAGAATGGCTTCTCTCAAAGTTAGGCGAAATAAGCACTCAGACGATCGAGGTGCAGATATGCAGATTCCAGCTATGCAGATCAAAGGAGGGATTGCGGACAGATGACTACTCGACCCAATCCGCGATGAACACATTCGTATCATGCCCGCCGCCGTTGTCGCGGTTGGAGCAGAAGACAATCTTCTTGCCGTCGGGGGAGAACATCGCGAAGGAATTGAAGATGCTCTCGGTGGTGATCTGCTCCATGCCGCTGCCGTCCTCGTTGATCATGTACAGCTGGAAATCGTAGCCGCGCGTGGAGTGGTGGTTGGAGGAGAAAATAATTTTTTTGCCGGAAGGATGATAATACGGCGCCCAGTTCGCTTTGCCGAGCTTCGTGACCTGCTTCAGGTCGGAACCGTCGACGTTGCAGGTGTAGATTTCCATGTTGGTGGGCGCGACGAGGCCTTTCGCCAAAAGCTCCTTGTATTCTTTGATGTCCGTTTCCGACTGCGGGCGGGAGGCGCGGAAGACGAGCTTCTTGCTGTCGGGAGAGAAAAATGCGCCGCCGTCGTAGCCGAGGCCGGAGGTGACCTGCTTCTGGTTTTTCCCGTCGACGTCCATCGTCCACAACTCGAGATCGCCGGAGCGCGTAGAGGTGAACACGATCTTTTTCCCGTCGGGCGAAACGGTGGCTTCCGCGTCGTAGCCGGGAGAATTCGTCAGCTGCTTTTTGATCCTGCCTTTCAGGTCGGCGGTGAAAATATCGTACGTGCCGTAGATCGGCCAGAGGTATTTTCCGCCTGCGCGCAGGTCGCCGGTGGGCGGGCAGCTATCGCCGCCGAGGTGCGTGGACGCGTACAGCACTTGCTTGTTGCCGGGCATGAAATACGCGCAAGTCGTGCGGCCTTTGCCGGTGCTCAGCAGGGGGGGACGGTGCGCGGCGGTTCCCGCTTTCTTCAGGTCGAGCAAAAAGATCTGGTCGCAGCCCAGTCCCCAGGCTTTGTTGTTCGACTGCATGACCAGGGCTTTACCGTCGAAGCTGAAATACGCTTCGGCATTGTCGCCACCGAAAGTGAGCTGGCGGATGTTGGTCAAATGTTTTTCTTTCGGCTCTTCGCCGCGGAACGCTACGAGGATCAGCAGGAGCAAAAAAGCGGTGACGGGGATGCGCATGAAAAGGGTCCGGTTTGGAATGAGCAAAATTAAAAGTAATGTCGGCCCGCCGTGTCTGATTTTTGTCAAATACCCTTTTTTAGGGAGAAGAAGGAGCGCGCGCAGGTATGCGGCAAAGCTTGCACGTTTGCGCGGCGGGTAGTTTTTTCAGGTATCTTCGCTCACCTAAAACGTAAAAGAACTGAGAATGAGAAAAATTACGATCGCGACCTTGTGCGCCCTCGGCCTGCTCACCGGCCTCCAGGCGCAAACCAAGCAGGCGGTGAATGCCACGAAAATGGACCGCGGCATGTTCATCGTCCAGCAAAGCAACATCCAAACCCCGCCCCTGCAGACGCAAGCCATCAGCGGCTTGTACACGCAAGGTTTCGAAAGCACCACCTTCCCGCCCACCGGCTGGCAGCGCAACAGCGTGCAAGGCGCCAACCAGTGGGTGCGCTCCACCACGGAAGCGCATTCAGGCGTAGCCTCGGCCTTCATTTCGTATCAAAGCACCACCGGACTCGACTGGCTGATCCTGCCGCACTACAGCGTAACGGCTGCGACGGATTCGCTCGTCTTCTGGATGAAGCTCGACTTCCAGGGCTACCAGCCGGACTCGCTTTCCATCAAGATCTCGACGACCGATTCGGCGCTGACCTCGTTCACGACGACGCTGCGCAAACTGCAGGAAGGTGTGAACTACCCGCCGGATGACGACAACTGGTACCGTTACGCCGCCAGCTTGCAAAACTATGTCGGTCAGCAGGTGTACCTCGCGTTCAAGCATTATAACGTCGACGGCGACGGGCTCTTCATCGACGACGTGCGCCTCGGCACCGTGCCTGCTGCGGAAGTAGCGCCCAGCTCGATCGGCGTGCCGACTTCCAACGCGATCACTTCGATCACGCCGCAGGCGACCTTCGTGAACAACGGCAGCGCAGCGCAAACGTTCAACGCCACGATGACGATCACCGGCGGGTACAGCGACGTGCAGACCATCACCGGCCTCGCGCCCAGCGGCACCAGCACCGCCACTTTCGCCGCCTGGATGCCCGCAGGCGCCGGCACGTACACGGTGACCGTGATCAGCCAGCTCGGCGGCGATGCCAACCTGCTCAACGATACGATGACGAAAGTGGTGAACGTGTACAATACGTTCGGCCACTTCGGCTGGGACAACATGCCCGCGCTTCCCGGCGGACGCTGGGCCACCAGCCCGGTCTTCGTCAAGCCCTGCCTCTCGAACACGGACACCGGCTTCGTTTATCTGATCAGCGGTTATGACGCGGCGTTTTCGAACACCACGGTGAACACGCGCTACAACACGGTGACCGGCACGTATACAACGCTCGCGCCCATCCCGCAATCCCGCGGACAGATCACGCCGGTGCACGTGCGCGGCAAGATCTACGTCATCGGCGGCTACAGCGGCTCCTTCTCGCCCGTGACGACGAACAGCATTTACGACATCGCGACGAACACCTGGACGACGGGCGCAACGATCCCGCAGGCCGTAGGCGATTACGCGATCGGCGTGTACGCCGATACGCTCATCTACGTGGTGGGCGGCTACACCGGGAGCGCTGACGTGAACCTCGTGCAGATCTACAACACGACGACGAACACCTGGACCGCAGGCACGCCGAAGCCCGGCACCGCAGTGGCAGGCGGCCGCCTCGGCATCAGCGGAAACAACATCGTTTTCGTGGGCGGCTACAGCCAGGCGCTCGCCGCTACGCAATCGGCTGCTTACCTCGGCGTGATCAATCCCGCCGCTCCTGCAACGATCACCTGGAACACGCTGCCTGCTTATCCCGCAGGTCCTTCGGGACGTCTCGCGGGCGGTGTCGCTTTTGAAAACAACGGTCTCGTTTATTTCGCCGGCGGCGATCCGACAGGACAAGGCACGCTGGTGTTGAATTCGGTTTATGCGTACAACACCACGCTCGGTGCCTGGGAGATCGGCCCGAACATGCTGACCAGCGTGAGCAACATCTCCGCGCTGGCCGGCGCCGTGCACAACGATTCGCTGCACCTCATCACCATGGGCGGCTACAACGGCGTGAGCGTTACCACGACGCACCAGTGGCTGAACATCGGCCCCGCCGCTCCGCTCCCGACAGGCCCGGCCGATGCTTCGATCTGCTTCGGCGATTCGATCACGCTCACGGCTGCAAATGCATTGACGTATAGCTGGTCACCCGCCACCGCGCTCAGCAGCGCCACCATCGCGAATCCCGTTTCGACCACGACGATGACGATGACGTACAGCCTCACGATGACGAAAGCTTACGGCTGCCCGGTGAACGAGCAGGTGACCGTAACGGTCAACCCGCTGCCGAACGTGAGCGCGAGCGCCAATGACAGCACCGTCTGCACCGGCGACATGGTCACGCTCACGGGCGCAGGCGCAACGGGCTACAGCTGGACGGGCGGCGTGACGGACAACGTGCCTTTCGCTGCGACGAGCACGAGCACGTACACCGTCACCGGCACCGACGCGAACGGCTGCATCGACACCGCTTCGCTGATGATCACGGTGAACACATTGCCTTCGGTCACGCTCAGCGGCGGCAGCAGCATCTGCGCAGGCGACAGCACGCTGCTTACCGGCTCTTCCGGCGGCACGAGCCAGTGGTACCTCAACGGCGCAGCCATCAGCGGCGCGAACAGCAACACGTATTACGCCACGATACCCGGCGTGTACAACATGACGAAGACCAACCTCAGCGGCTGCTCCGACTCGGCTTCCGCAGGCATCACCGTGGTGGTGAACGCGATTCCCACGGTGAATGCGAACGCGACCGCGACAACGGTCTGCGCAGGCACTTCGGTCACGCTCAGCGGCACGGGCGCCGACACTTACGCATGGACGGGCGGCGTGACGGATAACGTTGCGTTCACCCCGACTGTGACCGATACGTTCACCGTCACCGGCACCGACCTGAACGGCTGCATGGACACTGCAACCGTGATGATCACGGTGAACGCGCTGCCCGCGGTGAGCGCCAACGCAACTGCAACGACAGTTTGCGCAGGAACCCCGGTCACGCTCAGCGGTTCGGGTACGGCAACTTCGTATTCGTGGACGGGCGGCGTGACGGACAACGTCGCATTCACGCCTGCAGTAACCGATACGTACACCGTTACCGGCACCGACGCGAACAATTGCTCGGACACGGCAACCGTTATGATCACCGTGAACGCGCTGCCCGCAGTAGTGGCCAACGCCACCTCGACGGAAGTTTGCGCAGGCGCTTCGGTAACGCTTACCGGCAGCGGCGCGACGACTTACGCCTGGACAGGCGGTGTTTCGGACAACGTGGCATTCACGCCTGCTGTGACGGATACGTACACCGTCACCGGCACCGACGCGAACAACTGCTCGGACACAGCGACCATTATGATCACCGTGAACCCGCTGCCCACGGTCACGTTCACGTCTTCGACCGATACGATCTGTTTCGATGACGCGGCGATCACGCTGAGCAACGCATCGCCTGCAGGCGGCACGTTCAGCGGCAGCGGCGTCAGCGGCACGACCTTCACGCCGGCGACGGCGGGCAACGGCTCGCACACGATCACGTATTTGTACACCGACGCCAACGGCTGCGAAGACAACGCGACGGACATCATCGTGGTCGACCCCTGCACCGGCATCGAAAATGCGGCGGCGGCGAATTCGCTGAGCGTTTACCCGAACCCGGCGGGCAACCAGCTCAGCATCACGGGCAGCTTCAGCGCAAGCACCCGCATGCAGCTCAGCCTGGTGAACATGCTCGGCGAGAACGTGCTGCTCATCGGAAGCAACGTGAGCGGTTCTTATTCGCAGACGATTGATATTTCCGCGCTGCCGGCAGGTGTGTATTTCCTGCAGGTGAAAGACGGCGATATGCTGCTCGTGACGAAGAAAGTGGTGAAGCAGTAGGCTGAAAATTTTTCAAACCAAAAAGCCCCGCTTCTACACTCCGAAGCGGGGCTTTTTTATTTTGCATCGATGAATTTCTTCAAACGGCGCTTCGGCAGAACACCCGCGGATCAAGCATCGCTGCTGAGCGATTGGAATTACCTGAAAGCAAAAGTCTATTTCGACGAAGGATCGGCGCTCGATATCGTTGTTGAAGATTTTGCTCCCGGCGATTGGGACAAGTGGGCGCAGCTGGTCGAAGAAGAATACCCGTTTTACGATGGAACGCTCGACATGAATTTAGTGCGCAGCTATTGGCTCGGTGAGCGGGATGAAGGTGCTTCGGTCATTTTCGGCGCGGGCAATATCCGGATCGGCTGCTGGTACTTGGACGAGGACAAATTCGAGAACGTCGTTTACCCGGACGATTACAAAAGCCTGCATGATCACGAAACGCTGATGGAATATCTGCAGCAGCTTTCTCTCGTGCTAGGAAAAAAAGTTTTCCTGGCGCCGGAAAATTCGCATCACATCAGCATACTGGAAGTATCGGGAGAAACGATCACGCTGCCGTAGCAGCGGCCTGCACCTTCGGCCTGATCTTGCGGAAGCGCATCTGCAGCACGCCCCAGAACGCCTCTTTGAAAATTTTCGTGCTCATTTTCGATACGCCTTCGAGGCGGTCGACGAAAGTGATGGGTACTTCCACGAGCTTGAAGCCGAGCTTGTACGCGGTGTATTTCATTTCGATCTGGAAGGCGTAGCCTACGAAGCGGATCGCGTCGAGATCGATCGTTTCCAAAACTTTCCTGCGGTAGCATTTGAAGCCGGCCGTCGTGTCGCGCACGCCGAACCAGAGCACCATGCGCACGTACACCGAGGCGTAATACGAGATCAGCCTGCGGCCCAGAGGCCAGTTCATCACTTTGCCGCCTTTCACGTAACGCGAGCCGATGGACACGTCGCCGCCTTTCAGCGCGCAGGCTTCGTAGAGGCGCGGCAGGTCTTCGGGATTGTGCGAGAAATCGCAGTCCATCTCGAAAATAAATTCATAGCCGCGCTGCAGCGCCCATTTGAAGCCGTGGATGTAAGCGGTGCCCAGGCCGAGCTTGCCTCTGCGCTCTTCGAGGAAAACGCGGCCGGGAAATTCGCTGCGAAGAGTTTTGACGATGTCGGCCGTGCCGTCGGGTGATCCGTCGTCGACGATGAGCAGGTGGAAATCGCCGGGCAGGGACATGACCTTGCGGATCATCTTCTCGATGTTCTCCTTCTCGTTATAAGTAGGTATGATGACGATTCGCTCAGGCATATACTTCGCGGGAGAGCAACGAAGTTAGACTACGTGGGGCTATTTGTAAAAAGAATTCGGGGCGAAATTAACATTTCTTACCTACCGGGTTTTCGACGAACGGCAGAACTTCGCACCCTGCATTAGCGTAAACTAAAGTAAAATATTGTGTTTTCCATGCTGCGTTATGGGATGATATCGTTTTGCCTGCTGAGCTGTCTCGCCCTTTCGGCGCAGCGCGACAGCCTCGCGCGCTCGACCATCGACGCAGCCCCGGTCTTCGCCCGTCCCGATACCACCGCGCGCAAAAGCGATACGATCTTCATGGCGCCCGTGCTCGTCGAGACCGGGCAGGCCACCTGGTACGGAAAAGTTTTCGAAGGCCGCCTGACTTCCAGCGGTGAACGCTTTTGTCCCGACAGCATGACGGCCGCGCACAAAAACCTGCCCTTCGGAACCTTGGTGAAAGTGACGAACCTGAAGAACGATTCCGTCGTCATCGTCAAGATCACCGACCGCCTGCCGCAAAACTCCCCCCGCTGCATCGATCTCACCTCCGGCGCAGCGATACGTCTCAATTTTTTACGCCTGGGCGTGACGAACGTGAAGCTGGAAAAAGTGGGAAAAGCGCCGCTGTACAAGTCGCCGAAGAAAACAACGGTGAAGCCCGCTCAAAAAACGCCCGCACAAGGCGGAGCAGGCAATGCGCCGAAAAAGAAAAGTCAATAATTCCTTCTCAAGCCTGCATCGATCTTCTCAGGCTGTTCACCTGCCCGAGGTGATAATTGAAGTGTCCGAACAGCTGCACCAGCACGTACGCGATCTTCGTTCCTTCACCGAACGAAGACGTGGGATACGGTCTCAGCAAGTCTTCATCCGAAAGCTTCCCGATCACGTCTGCCAGCATGCGCTCCGTTTCTCCGGTCATGCGCAGCAACTCCTCGCGCGGAATATTTTTTTCAGAAAATTCCTTATCGCGTTCGCGCACGTAACCCGTTTTGCCGATCGTGGCGCCGACGTAGTGGTTCAGGTTGCCGTTAAGATGCAGCGCTAAATTTCCCGCACTGTTCTTCAGCTCGCCCTGCACGCGCCAGAGATCTTTTTCGTCGCGAAAAGCGAGCAGCTCTTCTTTCAAATGACCGAGCTCGCGTTTGAAAAGCGGGATGAATTCGAAATCGTCGATAAGCATGAAAGGTGGTTTTGAACGCCAGTTTAGGACTTTTCCCGTGAAAGCGCTTCAGATGTTGTCGGAAAAAGCGAAAACTCCAATGTTATCAATGCTTTGCGGCTAGCGGGTGACGGCTGGACATGTATAGTATTGAACGAAGATGTCCGGAGGTCTGACGCGTTGGAAAGATGTCCGGCCGAAACTCCTGAAACCCTTTATTCACAAGCCTTTCATCACGTTCGCAGGCAGCCGGGAGAAGGCTGGACATGTTTAACAATGCAACTATCGGGCTTGAACGCACTTTAAAGGCGGCGGTTCTTTGCTTCATGATCAAACAACTCCGAATCATGAACGCAAGAATTTTTTCTCACGGCCGTATCCGCAAAAGCGCAGTGCTGTTTTTCTTCCTGCTGCTTTCCACGCTCACGCTGCGCAGCGCCAACTACTACTGGGTCGGCGGCACCGGCGACTGGAGCGATTACGGCGCGCACTGGGCCACGGCCAGCGGCGGCCAGGTGTTCCACATCCAAGTGCCCACGCCTTACGACACGGTGCATTTCGATTCGCTTTCGTTCAGCGGACCGAACGACACGGTGTACTGCGATTCGTCCATGCTTTACTGCGCGAAGATGGTCTGGAGCAATCTGGCGCAGCATCCCGTGTTTGCTTCGCGTTATTATTCGAGCGGCAACATTATCCGCATCTACGGCTCGCTGCAGCTCGACACGGGCATGACCTGGGCGTACAACGGGCAGCTCTGGTTCGAAGCACTGGATACGGCGAACACGGTCGCCTGCGCGGGACACAGTTTTCCTTACGTTGAATTCCGCGGCGATTCGGCGGCAGACTGGACGCTGCTCGATACGATGCGCACGCATCAGCTCATTTTCCGCTCCGGCATTTTTCACGCCAATGGGCAGACCATTATTTGTCACCGCGTTCGCAATACGGTTGCTAATAAAGCGTCCGTGCTGCTCGATTCTTCCTGCGTGATCGTGGGCGATTCCGCGGTTTTCGATCTGAATATTTTACTGCTCGATGCCGACAGCGCCACCTTCATCATGAACGGGACGCATTTCTTCGGCGGCAGCCACGCTTTCGGGACCTTGCTGCTGAACGGCGCGATCATACTTTATGATGACAACAGCATCCGCAAGGCCGTGTTCCAGCGCTACGCGCAGATCTACGGCTCGAACACCTTCGACACGCTGATCTGGAACGGCGGCGGCTACGTGCTCTCGCTGATGAACGGCTCCACGCAAACGATCACCGACTCATTGCTGCTCAACGGTTCCTGCGCGGGCATGACCACGGTCGAAGCGATACACATGGGCAACCCGGCGATGATCAGCAAAGCGGGCGGCGCGATCAATTGCGATTACGTGGTGCTCGAAGACATCGACGCCAACGGCGGCGCAACGTTCACCGCGAGCAATTCGCTGGCGCTGGGCAATACTTCCGGCTGGAATTTTATTTCCACGCCGGCGCCGCGCAACCTCTGGTGGGTGAACGGCACGGGGAGTTGGAGCGACACTTCACACTGGTCGCTGAGCAGCGGGGGCGCGGGCGGCAACTGCGCGCCGAACCTGCAGGACAACGTGTACTTCGACAACAACGGGCTCGGCGGCAGCGACACGGTAACGGTGGACAGCTTCATCGCGTATTGCGAGGATTTCGATGCCAGCGCGCTGAGCAACTTTTCCGCGGTGCTGCAGTTTCCGTTTGCAGCCAACCTCGCCGTTCGCACGTTCGGGTCGCTCAGGCTGAGCGCGCAGATGCAGTGCGGGCCCGGCAATTTCATGTTCCGCTCCCTCCTGCCCGGCCGCACGATCGATCCCGCAGGGCACACGCTCGGCCACCTCGCGTTCTACAATTACGGAAGCTGGTCGCTGCTCTCGCCGCTGAATGCCTCAGGCCTGCAAAACATCTGCGGCGATTTCTTCAGCAACAGCCAGCCGCTCAACGCGGGCTACATGCACAGCTGGAACCATTACCCGAAGAGCATGATCCTCGGCGCTTCCGCGATCAGCACCAGCCTCTGGTGGCTGGAAGGCGGCAACCTCCTGCTCGACGCCGACTCGACGACGATCAGCATGAGCGGCGAAAAATTCCTCGACGTCGACCCGAACGTTTACAACGACGTGAGCTTCGGCAACAGCGCGCACCTGTTCACCTCCTGCACGTTCGACGACGTCACGGTCAACGGCTCGGCGGAAATTTTCGGCAACAACACCTTCGGCGATCTCACCTTCAACAGCGCAGGCAAGATGATCAGGCTCGCCCCCGGCTCGCTGCAGGTGCTGAACGGCAGCATGACGGTGAACGCCAACTGCGCAGCGTACGCGGGCATCGAATCGATGAAGCCGGGCGTGCAGGCGGGTTTCGACAAAACTTCGGGCAGCATCACGATCAGCGACGTGATCATGCAGGACGTGAGCGCGGTCGGCGGCGCAACGTTCAGCGCGCTCAACAGCGTGGCGGTGACGAACGTGAGCGGCTGGAACGTCACGCCTCCGCCCACTGGCGATTTTTACTGGATCGGCGGCAGCGGCGACTGGAGCGATCCGCAGCACTGGTCGATGAGCAGCGGCGGCGCGCCGGGCGCCTGCGTGCCTACGCCCCTGAACAACGTGAACTTCGATGCGCTTTCATTCAGCGGCCCGAATGATCTCGTGAACGTCGACGTGGAGAATGCGTACTGCAAAAGCATGGACTGGACAGGCAGCACCGGCACGCCGCAGCTCACGCGCGCTTCCTTCACTCATGCGCTGAAAATTTACGGCTCG
>Ga0196978_1000916_pt1 | contig 14177 bp, 11 predicted proteins | sample S3v_2013CmetaG_FD_155491 | JGI IMG/M metagenome (GOLD analysis project Ga0196978, IMG submission 155491) | Soil microbial communities from Anza Borrego desert, Southern California, United States - S3+v_20-13C | ecosystem: Environmental > Terrestrial > Soil > Desert | place: USA: California... | reverse complement strand
TGACCCGCAAGCTCGAAGACGACCGCGCCGAGCTGGAGCTCAAGCAGGAAGAGCTCGAGCTGCAGGCAACGAAGGCTCGCGAGGCGCTTGCCGCCGAGACCGAGAAGCTTCACGCCGCCATCGCCGAGCGCGAGGCCACTCTTGCCGCCAAGGCGCAGGAGCAGCGCGACGCGCTGGCCGCCGAGGCCGCACAGCACAAGCAGAAGCTGGAAGCCGAGACGACGCAGCGCCGCCAGAAGCTCGAAGAAGAGACTGCGCAGCAGAAGGCGGCCTTTGCCGCCGAGACGCAGGCGCAGCGCGACGAGCTCGCGGCCGGCGCCGCCGCGCTTGCGGGCGAGCGCGAGCAGCAGACCGAAAAGCTGCGAGCCGAGCGCGAGCGTCAGGAGGCCGAGCTGGCCGCCAAGGCCAAGGCGCAGGCCGAGGAGCTCGCGGCGCGCGCCAGATCGCAGCAGGAAGAATTCGAGACCGCCTCCAAGCGCCGCAGCGCCGAGATCGACGAGCGCGAAGCGAAGCTGGCGGCCGAGATCGAGGAGCGCCGCGCCATCATCGCCGAGCGCGAAGCCGAGCTGGAGCAGGCCGCCGACCGGCTGAGCCACGAACGGGACTCGCTGCAGAGCGAGATCGTCGCGCTCGAAGAGAAGGCCGAGGCCGAGTTCCTCGCACTGGACGCGCGCGACCACGCGCTCCAGCAGAAGGAGACCGAGCTGGCAGGCACGCGAGCGGAGCTCGAGCGCGAGAAGCTCGAACTCGAGCATGCACGCGCAGCCAAGCTCGCCGATCTGTCGGGCCTGGAGAACTGGCTGGCCGATTCGCGCAAGAACCTGGAACAGCAGACCGAGCAGCTGCAGGCCGCGCGCACCAAGGTCGAGCGCATGGAAGCCGAAGCTCTCGAGCTGATGCGCACCACCGAGCAGGAGCTGGCCGCGTCCAAGGCGCGTCTTGCCGAAGACCGCGACGCCTTCGAAGCTTCGTGCCGCAGCATCGAGGAGCGCCACCTGGCCGAGCAGGCTTCGCTCGACGAGCGCGAGAAGACGCTCAAGGCCAATGCCGATCGCCTGCGCGAGGATCGTCAGGCCCTGGAAGAGGAGCTGGCCGCGCTCGAGAAGCAGTCCGAGGCCAAGGCGGCAGCGTTCGCCGAGCAGGACAGGACTCTGGCGAAAGCCCAGGAAGAGCTGCGCGTCCAGCGCGATCAGGCGCGCGCCGAGCACCTCTCGCTCGAAGAGCGCGCCGCCGTGCGCAGGGCCGAGCTTTCGGGCCTGGAGAACTGGCTGGCCGCAGCCAGGGCGAGGCTCGAAGAGGAGCTGGGACAGCTCGCCCGCGAGCGCGAGGAGATGCGCAAGGAGCGTCAGCGGCTCCGCCGCCAGGCCGCCTCCCTGCTGAGCGACCTCGAAGACGAGGGCGCCGGCGACGGTTCGTCTTCGGACCGGTAGGCGCGTAGAAGACTGGCCCTATGAACGACACGGTCATCGACCAGGCGCTCAAGCTGACCGGCGTGCGAGCCGCTGCGGTGGTTCGTCCGCCCGGAACGGTGGCGGCCTCCAACATCGAGTCCAAGCCGCTCAACACCTTCTTCGAGATGCTCTACCGCGCGGCCTACGAGCTGGATCGCAAGGCCGGCCTCGGCAGCGTCTCGGCCGTCGTGGTCCGGACCGACAAGGCCCAGGACCTCTCCCTCCTCATGCACGATCAGAAAGCCCTCGCGGTGGTCTCCGAGGGCACCCGCCCGCTGGCCGACCTGTCCGCGGAGGTGCGAGAACTTCTCCGGTAGAGGTGGCGTGTGCGGACGCTGTTGCGGGATCTAGGCACCTTGAAGGGAGTCCACGGCGGCTACGTCGTGCGGCGCGGCGAAGTTCTCGCCTCGTCGTTCCCCGACGATCGCAATGACGCGCTGTCGGCCTCGCTGGAAGTCGTGACCAAGATCGGCGAGGGACTGGCCAAGCTCGACTCCAGCTTCGAGGAAGTTCGCATCGAGTTCGGACAGCAGTCGCTCATGGTCATGCCTGTCGACGACGGCTTTACGCTGGGGCTGCTGACCGGCGCCGACGTCGATCTTGCGCTGCTGCGCGCGGTCATGCAGTCGAGCGTTCGCCAGCTTCGCCGCATGGCCGAGCTACCGCCTCGGCCCGTGACCGAGCCCGTGCTTCCTCCGTTGCCGCCGCTGGCGGAGCCGGCCGCGGCGCCCGCCGAGACGCCCGCTGCGCCGGCGTCCTCTGCTGCAACCGCAGCCTCTGCTGCACCCGCCGGCAAGGCCACGACGCCGCCGGCCGCTGCCGCAAAGCCCGCCGAGCCTGCAAAGCCGGCGGCGCAGGCCGCGCCTCCTGCGGCGGCTGCACCGGCGGCTTCCGAGCCGGCGCCTGCAAAGCCTGCGGCGCAGCCCACGCCTTCGCCTCAAGCGGCCAAGCCCGCCGTGCAGCCCGCGCCGCCCAAGCAGGCCGTTCCGCCCAAGCCTTCGCCGGCCGAGCAGGCGCAGAAGCTGCGCGAGGCCAAGGCGGCCCAGCATGCTGCGCAGCAGGGCAAGGGCCGCGATGGCAGGCCCGAGCAGAAGAAGCCGGCGCCTGCGCCAGAGCCGGCGCGCGCGCCTTCGCGCGATGACTGGGATGCCGAGACCGTCCTTCCCAAGATCCGTGACCTGCTGACCGAGGCCATCGGCCCGGTTGCGCGCGTGACCTTCAAGAGAGGCGTGGCCAAGTGGACGGACGGGCACGCGCCGACCCTCGGCAACCTCCCGGCGCTTGCCAAGATATTGGCCGCCGACCTCGGCTCGGAGGCCGAGAAGAAGAAGTTCGTCGACGCCGTCGAGCGCCTCCGGCAGGGCTGAGGAAAAGAGGAAAGGGGTCAGGCACCTTTTCGGCAGCCGAAACGGTGCCTGACCCCTTTTCCGTTTGGCGGCGGCTCGTCCCAGGCCATTGCACCATGTATGAGGTTCAGGATGGGGGAGCGGGGGCTGCCTTCCGCTTAGACTGAGGAGCGTCGTCCTTGAACAGCATCCGAAACAAGATCCTCCTGGCCATCGCGCTGGTCACGCTTCCTCCCCTTGCCGCGCTCGGATGGTACGGCGGCAACCAGGTCGAGAAGGCCCTGCGCGAGCACGGCATGCAGCGTCTGGAGACGCGCATCAACGTGCTCTCGGCGCAGCTCGACAAGAGCCTGGCCGGCATCGACGGCGACCTGCTACTGCTGGCCGATGCCCCTTCCCTCTCCCAGTATTGGCTGGCGCTCGACAGCGGCGACGCGGTCCTGATCGAAGCGGCCAAGAAGAACCTGGCGCAGAACTTTACGCGGCTGCTGCAGATTCGCGGCAGCTACCATCAGGTGGCGTACCTGGATGCCGCCGGCATGGAGAAGATCCGTGCGCAGCGCGCCAGCGGCGATTCGATCGTGGTCACGCCCGAGTCGCGGCTCGAGAACTCGGCGAGCCGCGCGCTCTTCACCGAAGCGGTCAAGCTCTCCAAGGGCCGTGTCCACGTCACGCCGCTCGAGCTCAATCGCACCGGCGGCAAGCTCGAGGAGCCGCACCGCCCGGTTCTGCACTACAGCACGCCCGTCTATGACGCGTCATCCAAGCGGCGCGGCGTTCTCGAGATCACCGTCAACGCCAAGCCGATGCTCGAGCTGGTCGCGGCCGCACCCGAGGAAGGCGAGACGCTGCTGTTCGTGGACTCCAGCGGCTCCTACATGAGCCATCCCGACGCGTCCCGGACCTGGGGCGGCACGACCGACCTCGGCACCGCGCACAATCTTTCCGCCGACTTCCCGCGCCTGAGCGCCGCGGTGCTCAGCGCCAAGGAGCCGCTGCGCGACGAGAGCGCCGAAATCATCACCATCGCCCGGCCGATTCCGGTCCCCGGCGTGCGCGACAGGACTCTGGGCGTCCTCGTCGACATGATGCCGACCAACGCGCTCTACGCGCGCGCTCGCGAGCTGCGCAACTTCTTCTGGATCCTGACCGGCGCCGCGCTCGTGTTCGCCCTGGTGGTCGGAGCGCTCGTTGCGTACTACCTGACGCGGCCGATCACGGCACTGACGGTTGCCGTCGATCGCATGAGCCGCGGCGAGCTCGAGGAACCGATCCGCATCACCTCGGGTGACGAGACGCAGAGGCTTGCCGAGGCGATGGAACGGCTGCGCAAGTCGATGAAGCTGATGCTGGACAAATTCGAGGACTGACGTACGGGATCAGCGTTTTTGCTGTATAGACCGGCGGCCGTCGATAGCGCCCCATCTGCTGCGTTGGACGCGCGACGCTCGCTACGGCGTACAGGAAGTACGCCTGCGCTCGCTTTCCGCGGCGTCCGCCTTGCATCTGGGGCACTCTCGCCAGCCGGCGCCCGGTCGTTGCACTCCGGGGGACGGGGCGGCGTACCGGGCGTACACGTACCGCTTTCCGTGCGTTCGCCTTGCATCTTCGCCAGCCGGTGCACGGTCGCTGAGCTCCGGGGGACGGGGCGGCGTTTCGGAAGTGTGTGTACCGTTTTTCGCGGTCGGCTGATGTCGCCATGTGATGGAGGGTTTGGTGGAACGACGACGATTGTTGATTGTTGCTGCGGTGCTCGCGATTGCTTGCCTTCCGGGCTGCTCCATTCGTGTGCGCGGCGTGGTGACTGACAAGGTGACCGGCGATCCGATTCCGGCTTGCGCGATCGCGATCGGTCCAAAGAAGCTGCAAACCAGACCGGACGGCCGATACATCGTCTCGACGTATACCGACTGGCACATCATCACGTTCGATGCGCCCGGATACGAGCCCATGAAGATCGACTTTTCGTACTCGAGCGACCGCGACACCATCATCAACGCGGCGCTCGAGCGTCAGGGCGCCCGAGCGAGCGCGGAAGATGCGAGCGACTGAACGGGGAGAGATTTCGTAGCCGGATCAGGTCCGGGGTCAGGTCGCGGATTTCAGGCGCCGTAAGACGCAGGGCCTGAACCCGTTCAGTACGGGCGCTGGCCGTTGATGTTTCCCGCCGGGCCGTAGTTACAGACGATCGAGTATTCGTAGAGCAGGTCGGGGCAGCGGCTCTTGGCGCAGCCAACCTCTTTGCTGTTCTGCCACACCAGCTGCGTGTAGTGGCCGCACTGCTGGGTCGGGACGCAGGTGTTGGTCGCGTAGATGTACCACTGGCCTTCGCCGGCCCACGCATCGACGGCCGTCTGGTAGTGGAAGGGCTGGTTCTGCGCGTAGATGTTCTCGCCCACCTTGTAGGGATGGCCGTCGTGGCGGTTCGGGTTGTGATCGATGGCGCCGGCCGGCGCGACGTCGTCGACGCACGCTTCGGCCCACTCCCTGGCCGTTGCGGCCAAGGCGTCGCTCCAGACCAGTGGACTTACGCCGACGTTCTCGCGCACCTCGTTGTGGGCTTCGGTGATGCCTTCCAGATCGGGCGGCTCGCCCAGAGTCGTCGTCGTGGTGCTGGTGGTCGTGGACGTCGTGGACGAAGTGGTCGTCGAGGTCGTCGTCGTTGCACACGGCGGACAATTCATCTCCGTGTCCTGTCCGACGGCAGCCTTCAGGATCGTCAGCGCGTCGCTGGCGGCGATGGACCCGTTGCCAGTGACGTCGCAGACGCACAGCTCGCAGGTCCCGCTGCCGACGGCGCTACGCAGGGTCGAAAGCGCGTCGGAGGCGACGGGGCCGTCGCCGCTGCTGGCGGGCTGGCCGCAGTCGCCCTGCTCCGCGCCGACCGCGGATGCGACGAGCAGCAGAAATAGCGACGAGCATAGCAACACTCGCATGGCAGACCGTGCGTCGAGCGCACTTATGATCGGACCAAGCTCGGCGCGCAATGTTCGCCCGCGCGCGACAAAGATTGCCGACGGGGGAGCCGAACGGGCCGTGCTCGCAGCCTCATGAGGGTACGAATCGCAAACGGACCTCGCTACGTGCGGGAAACCCGTGCTTGTTTGGAAGGACATGAACGAGCTGGAGCGGATCGTCATCGAAGCCTCGCGTCTTCACGCGCGACGGTCGGCATTCCTACTGGCAACCGTGGTGCGGGTAAACGGATCTTCGTACCGCAGACCCGGCGCCCGAATGCTTGCGGCAGATGGCCGCTGGATCGCCGGCTCCGTCAGCGGCGGCTGTCTCGAAAGCGACGTCGTGCGTCGCGGCGAACACCGCAGCCGCTTCGGCCCGGTCGTGGTGACCTACGATTCGACCGAGGAAGGAGAAGCATGGGGCAGCGGGCTTGGCTGCGATGGAGTCGTCGAACTGCTGCTGGAGCAGGTCGTGGCCGGCGCCAGACACGAAGCGCTGGTGTTTGCCGAGGCGTGCTTTGCCGCAGAAGCAACCGGCACTCTGGTCACGGTGATACAGTCCGCCGATGCGAGCATCCCGGTCGGAACACGGCTCGCCGTCGGTCCCGGCCAGCATCTGCTGCGACCCATAGCCGATCCCGTCATCCGGCGAGCGATGACGGATGCGGCCGGCGGCGCAGCCGGTGCGATCGAGCTTGCCGCCGCGGGCATCGCCGTGCTGGTCGAACGCGTCGCGCCGTCACCGCACCTGTTCGTGCTCGGCAGTGGCCACGATGCGGCGCCGATCGTCGCACTGGCCCGGTCCATCGGCATGCGAGCCACCGTAGTCGACCGCGTCGTTGCACCGAGCTGCGGTGTCGGCGCGCATAGGACGATCTCGATGGGAAGTGATTGGAACGCGCTTCTTGCCCATATCGATGCTGCCGCCGAGGCGTATGTCGTCATCAAGCACCATCAGCGCGACGCCGACCGCCAGGCCCTGTCCGTGGCGCTTTCGTCGCAGGCTCGCTACATCGGCGTCCTCGGCCCCGCACGCAGAACGAACGAACTCCTGGAACAGCTGGGCCGGCGGCCCGGAACCGATCCGCGCGTGCACGCGCCCATCGGTCTCGACATCGGCGCCGAAACACCCGAGCAGATCGCGCTCGCCATCGTTGCCGAAATCCAGGCGGTGCGCGGGCATCATCCCAGCAGATCTGTACGGGACCGGACTCGCCCGCTGCATGCGGACGTCGCGATCGCGGTGCTGGCAGCCGGAGGATCGCGCCGCCTTGGCCGTCCCAAGCAGCTCGTGCTCATTGACGGTGTTCCCATGGCGCGCGCCGTGGTCGCCACCTGCTCGACCCTTCAGGCCGGTCCGGTCGCCGTCATTCTGGGCGCGCAGGCAGCCACCGTCGCCGCTGCGCTCGAGGGGGCGGCGGTTACACGGATCGTGAACGAGGCGTGGGACGAGGGAATCGCCTCCTCGATCCGCGCGGCGGTGGCCTGGGCCAGGACGACGCCGGCCGCAGCGCTGGTCATCGTGCTCGGTGATCAGCCGCTGCTTACTGCGGAGCATCTTGCGACACTGCGCAACGCATGGCTGAACGGCGCCGATCTGGTTGCTTCGCGGTACGAGGACGTCCGCGGCGCGCCTGCGGTGTTCGACCGTTCGCAGTGGGATCGGCTTGCACGCCTCCATGGCGATCGAGGCGCGGCGCCGCTGCTTGCCGGACAGGATGTGGTCACGATCGACTGGGCCGGAGCAGCCGTAGACATCGACACGGAGGACGACGTTGCCAGCGCCTCCACGATCACCGCGCCGTCGGCATGCGCGATCAGCTAGCCGGAGCTATTCCGCCGCTCGTGCAGTTCGGGTCACGTCGTCATCGGCATCTGCGTGATCAGCTTGTCGAGTGTGATCGGATAGTTTCGTACGCGCACACCGGTGGCGTTGTGGATCGCGTTGGCGATGGCCGCGGCGACGCCGCAGATGCCGAGCTCGGCCACGCCTTTCGCCTTCATGGGTGAGGAGATCGGGTCTGTCTCGTCCAGGAAGATCACCTCCTGGTGCGGGATGTCGGCGTGCACCGGCACTTCGTACGACGCCAGATCGTGGTTCACGAAGTAGCCGTAGCGCCGGTCCACGAACAGCTCCTCCATCAGCGCCGCTCCTACTCCCATCGTCATCGCTCCGATGACCTGGCTTCGCGCAGTCTTGGGATTCAGGATCCGCCCGGCTGCGCAGACCGCCAGCATGCGACGCACGCGCGTCTCGCATGTGGCGGCATCGACCCCGACCTCGACGAAGTGCGCACCGAAGGTCGACTGCTGGTATCGCTTGTCGAGATCACCGTATTCGATGAGGTCCTCGGCGACCAGCTCGCGATCGCGGGCGACGTCGGCCAGCGCGACGCTGCGGGCCCCGGCGCGCACGCTGCCATCGGCAAACACGAGCTCGGAGCTGCCCAGCCCTGCCCTTTCGCCGATGGCTTCGCGAAGCTTGACGCAGGCCGCATAGACGCCGGCCGTCGAATTGTTGCCGCCCCACTGTCCTCCCGAGCCGCACGAGACCGGAAAGCTCGAGTCGCCCAGCCGAACCACGACCTTGTCCAGCGGTACGCCCATCATCTCGGCGGCAGTCTGGGCGATGATCGTGTAGCTGCCCGTGCCGATGTCGGTCATGTCGGTCTCGACGGTGACCACGCCTCGCCGGTCCAGGCGCACGCGCGCGGCCGACTTGGTCAGAAGATTGTCGCGCAAGGCCGCCGCCACGCCGATGCCGACCAGCCATCGTCCGTCGCGGATGCTGCCGGGCTTGGTACTGCGCGCGCTCCAACCGAAGCGGGCCGCTCCCACCCGGAAGCACTGCGCAAACTGCCGCTGCGAGAAGGGCGGGTTCGGGTCGAGCGCCTTCTTGGGCTCGACCATCGCTTGCGGATCCTGCGACCTCGGCTTTTGCGGATAGTCGGGGACGACCTGCGTGTCGTTGAGGATGCGAAACTCGATCGGATCCATCCCGAGCTTCTCGGCCATCTCGTCCATCGCGATCTCGAGCGCGGCGAGCCCCGGCGCCTCGCCGGGTGCGCGCATCGCACTGGCTTCGGGAAGGTCGAGGACGGCCAGGCGATTGGCCGTCATCCGGTTGGCGCCGGCATAGATCGAGCGCGTCGGCATCGACGCGGCCTCGGGACGTCCGCCGGGCAGATCGCCGGACCAGCTTTCATGCGCAATGGCGCCGATCCTGCCGTCCTTGTCCGTGCCGATGCGGATGCGCTGGATGGTTGCGGCCCGATGCGTGGTGTTGTTCGGCATCAGCGCTCGCTGCAGCGAGACCTTGACCGGACGCTGCGCCACACGAGCGCCGAGCGCAGCAAGGACGATGTCGGCGCGCAGGAACAGCTTGCCACCGAACCCGCCGCCCACATAGGGAGAGAGCACACGGATCTTCTGCGCATCGATACCGAGCGTGTGCGCCATGTCCTCCACGGTCCAGGCAATCATCTGGTTCGACGTCCAAAGCGTGAGCCGGTCCCCGTCCCATGCGGCGATGCTCGCGTGCGGCTCCATCATGGAGTGCGACTCGTACGCAGTGGTGTAGGTGGCATCCAGTTGCACGGCCGCCGCCGCGAATGCGGCGTCGAAGTCGCCGACCCTGCTCTCGGCCACGTCGCCGCCCGCGACGCTCCGGCCGACGGTCGCGGTGTCCTTGACGGCGTCGAGATCGAATGCGCCCTTTTCCTGCGCGTACTCGATCTGCACCAGATAGGCCGCGGCGCGCGCCTGCTCGAAGGTCTCGGCCACCACCAGTGCGACAGCCTGATGGTAGTGCTGGATCTCGGGGCCACCCAGAAGCACCGCGGTGTTGCGACTGCCCTTGGCCAGCTTGCCCGCATTCTGCGCGGTGACGATCGCAATGACGCCCGGCGCCGCTTTGGCTGCAGCAAGCTCCATCGAGCGAATGCGACCCTTGGCGATGGCCGCGCCCACGACGAAACCGTAGGCCTGGTTGCCCACTACGTCGTGACGATCGTAGGCGTACCTCGCCGTGCCCGTGGTCTTGAGCGGCCCATCGATGCGATCGATCGGCTGTCCGACCACCTTCAGCTGATCGATGGGATTGGTCGTGGCCGGCGTATCGAACTTCATGGTTGCGCCTTCGCTTCCGCCATGACCGAGGCCAGGGTGCGCTCGACCAACGGTACCTTGAACGCGTTGTCGTGCGTCGTCCGCGCGTCGGCCAGGAGCTCGGAAGCCACCGCTTTGGCGCCCCTGCCGGTCTGCGATTCGGCGGCCTCGACACGCCAGGGCTTGTGCGCCACGCCGCCGAGCGCGACCTTGCCGGTTCCGTCGGGCTGGACGATGGCGGCGACCGAGACGAGCGCGAACGCATAGGACGCACGGTCGCGAACCTTTCGGTAGACATGCGTGCCGCCGGCCGGCGCGGGAAGCACGACCGCGGTGATCAGCTCGCCGGCCTCCAGGGCATTCTCGATATGCGGGGTGTCCCCCGGAAGACGATGAAAGTCCGCGATCGTGATCGTTCGTGTCGAGCCGTCCGAACGTACGGTCTCCACGTTCGCATCCAGGACGCGCATCGCCACCGCCATGTCGCTCGGATGCGTGGCGATGCACGCATCATTGACGCCGACGATGGCATGCTGGCGGCTGAAGCCGCCGATGGCGCCGCATCCGCTGCCCGGGCTTCGCTTGTTGCACGGCTGATTGGTGTCGTAGAAGTACGGGCACCGCGTCCGCTGCAGCAGATTGCCGGCCGTGGTCGCCTGGTTGCGGATCTGTCCCGACGCTCCCGCCACCAACGCGCGCGTCAGCACGCCGTAGTCGCGCCGCACCCGCCAGTCCGCCGCAAGGTCGGTGTTGCGAACCAGCGCGCCTACTCGCAGTCCGCCCTGGTCCGTTGCCTCGATCTTGTCGAGGCCGACGTCGTTGAGGTCGATCAGATGCGAGGGCGTCTCGATCTGCAGCTTCATAAGATCCAGGAGATTGGTACCGCCCGCAATGAATCTGGCGCCCTCGACTCGAGCCGCGGCGGCCGCCGCTTCGGCAGGGGAAGACGGCTTCTCGTAGGTGAAGGGCTTCATCGCCGCACTCCGGCCACTTCGCCGATGGCTTCCTGAATGTTCGAGTAGGCCCCGCAGCGGCACAGATTGCCGCTCATGCGCTCACGCAGCTCCGATGCGCTCAGCTCGACGCCGCCGGTCAGGCTGGCGGTGGCGTGGCTAGGAATGCCGGCCTTGACCTCCTCGAGCATGGCTACCGCGGAGCATATCTGGCCGGGGGTGCAGAACCCGCATTGGAAGCCATCGTGCCTGACGAAGGCTGCCTGCATCGGGTGCAGGTCCCCGGGCGTGCCGAGGCCTTCGATCGTGGTCACGTCGTGGCCTTGCTGCATCACCGCCAGTGTCAGGCATGAGGTGATCCGGCGTCCGTCCACGATCACCGTACACGCACCGCACTGTCCCTGGTCACAGCCCTTCTTGGTGCCGGTCAGATGCAGCCGCTCGCGCAAGGCATCCAGGAGCGTCGTGCGCGGGTCGATCATCATCTGATGCTCGGTCCCGTTGACGCGCAGCAAAACATTGACCGTCGACGGCGCCGCCGGCGCAGATGCGGCCGGGGCAGGCGTCGTACCGTGGGATTCGCGCAGCAACGGACGAGCAGTGACGGCGCCGCCGGCTGCCAGCAGCGCCTTGAGCAGCTTTCGTCGCGTCAGATGGAAAGATGCCATTGGAGGTCTCCCTTGGCTTCGCACGATTGTGGCGGGTGGAGCCATGAGTAGACCGACCCGGTCGCCGGGCAGCAAGTACGATGAAAAACTCCGTTCCTGCGTGGGGGCAGGGAACTCACGAGAGTACCGGCAGGAATCGCCCTGAGGTGAGCGCGCCAGCCGGCGCACGCGAAGTTTTCGCTAGTGGCCGCGACTGCCGAGAGCGGGTGCGACCACAGGCATCGATGAAAGTGGGAATAGACGATGACACCGCCGCTGCATGAGAGTACAGTGCCGGTACGACGAGGAAACTTCCTTGCCCTCCGGCCTTTCTGAACTAAGTCAGGAACCGCTGGATTCACCTCCCTTAGCCTTGTCACCCTTCATTGCAGCGGACCGACCTCGACTTGCTCGAGGCCTTTCTCTTTGCCGCAGGGCGATCTGCCGGACTTCCGGCTCAGGAAATCATCATGAAGCTCTATGTAGGAAACCTCTCCAAGACCGTCACCGACGCCGAGCTCAACGCACTGGCCATCCCGTACGGCAAACTGCTGTCGGCAGTGGTTGCCATCGAGCATGGCAGCGGAGCTTCGAAGGGCTTCGGGTTCATCGAGTACGCGAGCGCCCAGGAAGCCGAGAACGCAATGGCCGGGCTCGATGGGCGTGAGGTCGATGGCAAGTCGCTGCGGGTGAACGAGGCGAAGTCGCGACGCAACGACATCCCCTCGCAGTAGCCGCACGTTCACGGCCGGAAGGCAGCACGGCGATGGCCCGCAGTGCTGCCTTCCTCTTTCGATAGGCGCACCACCTGGCAAGGAATCCCGATGAAACTTTACGTAGGCAATCTGTCCAAGGGCATTACCAAGTCTCAGCTGAGCGAGCTGGCCAGACCATATGGCAGCCTGGTGACGCTGAAAGTCGCCGTCGATCCGACCAGCGGCCAGGCCAAGGGCTTCGGGTTCATCGAGTACAGCTGCGTCGAGGAAGGCCGCGCCGCGATTGCCGGCCTGGACGGCCGCGACGTCGATGGCCTGGCGCTGATCGTCAACGAGGCCAAGCCGAAGGCGCACATCCCCTCGCCCATGGAGCGTTGAGCTTCGAGCAAGTCGCGGCAGCGCGGCCTGCCTGGACGGTACACTCTGCGCGTCGTACCCGCACCGGCGCCGGGCTATCCTGCCCGGCATGCAAACCGACGTACGTCGCTTCCCGCGATCCCTGGCATGCACGATCGCGCTGTGTCTGTCCTTCGTTTCCGGCGCTCGTGCTCGAGACGCCGAAGCAGCAGACTCGGTCGGCCTGACCATCTACAGCACCGCCCGGCCGGGCGCGATACCACCGAGCCTCTATCGTCCGGTACCTGAGGGCGACCAGCACCATCGCGGATACCAGGAAGCGGTACCCGGATATGCCGTCGTCAAGCAGGAGCGGCAGATGGAGCTGCCCGAAGCGAAGAGCGTCGTGCGGTTCACCGACGTTGCCGCACTCCTCGATCCGACGACGGTGACGTTCGAATCCATGACCGACGCGGCAACGCGCGTGATCGATCAGAGCTACCAGTTCGATCTGGTCAGCACGGCCAAGCTCATGGAACGCTACCTCGGCCGCGACATCACGGTCGAGCAGCTGCAGGGCGACCACGTCGCGACCATCTCCGGAACCTTGCTCAGCACCTCGGGCGGACTGGTTCTTCAGGACGTCGAGGGACGCGTGCAGTCGGTCAGCGGCTACAGCAACGTCCGCTTCCCCGAACTCCCCGGCGGACTGATCACACGGCCGACGCTGGTATGGGAGGTCGCAGCGAACCGGACGGGCTCGCATCAGGTGCGCGTGACGTATCAGACCAGCGGCATCACCTGGTGGGCCGACTACAACGTCGTCTTCACCGAAGGCAAGGACGCCAACAGCGGCGTCCTCGATGTCGGGGCGTGGGTCAGCATCCTGAACCGCTCCGGTGCAACCTATGCCGATGCCAGACTCAAGCTGATCGCAGGCGACGTGCACCGCAGCGAGCCGGCCGCGGACGTCCTTGCCGTCCAGCGCCGCGAGGTGGCGGCGATGGCAGCGCCGCCGGTTGCCGGCTTCGAGGAAAAGTCGTTCTTCGAGTACCACCTCTACACGCTCGGCCGCAGCACGACGATTCCGGACCGCTCCACCAAACAGATCGAGCTTTTCGCGACCGCTCGCGGCGTGCCCGCCGAAAGGGTTCTCGTCTACGATGGAATGGAGCCGCAGTGGCGCATCGCGCAGCGCATGCCGATGACCGACCGCGAGTACGGCACCGGTGCGAGCAAGAAGGTCGCGACCTATCTTCGCTTCCGCAACGACGAGGCTTCGGGAATGGGGATGCCCCTGCCCTCGGGGCGCATTCGCGTGAGCAAGCTCGATGTCGCCGACAAGACGCTGGAGTTCATCGGCGAGGACACCATCGACCATACGCCCAGGAACGAGCAGGTGCTGATCAAGATGGGCAACGCCTTCGACGTCGTCGGCGAGCGCCGGCAGGTCAACTTCCGCATCGACACCGACGACGACTGGATGGAAGAGGACGTGGAGGTCAAGCTCCGCAACCACAAGCAGGAATCGGTCAAGGTGCTGGTGCGCGAGACTCTCTACCGCTGGACCAACTGGACCATCCAGTCCGAGAGTCACGACTACGAGAAGGTCGATGCCCGCACGATCGAAATACCGGTGGTGGTGCCCGCCGACGGCGAGGCCG
>Ga0196978_1000914_pt1 | contig 14190 bp, 8 predicted proteins | sample S3v_2013CmetaG_FD_155491 | JGI IMG/M metagenome (GOLD analysis project Ga0196978, IMG submission 155491) | Soil microbial communities from Anza Borrego desert, Southern California, United States - S3+v_20-13C | ecosystem: Environmental > Terrestrial > Soil > Desert | place: USA: California... | reverse complement strand
CGTCCTCCGGCGAGGCGTCGATGGCGTTGGCGACGAGCTCGACGATGACCTGCTCGAACAGCGTCGGGTCCAGGCGCGCCGATCCTGCCCTGTCGCTTTCGTGCACCAGCGATACCTTCTTCTGCGACGCACGGGCGCGCGAGATCTCGACCGCGCGAGCGACCATCTGATCGAAGTCGACGAGCTCGGGGCGAGGCTCGAAGGGCCGGCTGAAATCGAGCAGGTCGCGGATGCGCTTTTCCAGGCGGCCGGCCTCCGAGCTGATATCGCGGAAGTTCTCGCCGGCAGGATGCTTCTCGAACTCCATGCCCCCGAACTCGGCAGCCATCTTGATGGCGGCCAGCGGATTGCGCATCGCGTGCGCCACGGCGCCCGACAGCTCGCCGATGGCGGCCAGTCGCTCGCTACGGATGAGCTGGCCCTGCGCTTCCTGCAGCTCGCGGTTGGCTCGCGTCAACGCCTGCGCCTTTGCCTCCAGGTCGACGTTGAGAAGGCCGATGGTCTGATACGCGTGCGCATTCTCGAGCGCGACCGCGAGCTGATCCGACATGGTCCGCAGAAGCTCGGCGTCATCGCCGGTGTGATAGCCGCCGGCACGTTTGGTACCGATGGCCAGAAACCCCGTCAGCCGACCTTCCAGGCGCATGCTGGTGGCGAGCACCCTGTGCACGGTCGCGAGCTCGGGCAGCACGCCGGCCACCGCCGCCTCAACCGGAGACGAAGAAGGGATGCCGGTAGTGAGCAGGTCCTGCTCGGCCATCATCTCCACCACAGGCGACAGCTCCGGCGCAGCATCGTCGCGGATCACGAAACGTCCGTTGCCATCGGCGTCATACAGCAGCAGCCCGCGGCGCGTGACGGCCTCGCCGGCCGCCACGGTGAAGATCTCGGCGCTGACCGGCTGCACGGTCTCGTCGATCAGCTCGAGCGCGGTCCGCACCAGTGCGTTGAAGTCGAGGATGGAACGGAAGCGACGCGACACCGAGCGCACCACGTCGCGGTACTCGTAGCGCCGCCGGTCGTAGATGCGGTCGACGAAGCCCTGCACGCGGTCGCGGCTCGGATTGAGCAGCAGCAGCAGGGTCAGCACCAGCAGGCCCGAGGTCAGGCGCTCGGCAGCGCCGGTCAGGTTCTCGAAGAGAAGCTCGATGATCGTGATCGTCAGGCCGTACAGACCGAGCACGGCCGCGCTCAGGATGACGTAGGCCAGCGCGCGCTTGATCAGCCGGTCGATGTCGAAGAGATCGTGCTTGGCGATGGCGTAGCCGATTCCGACCGGGAAGATCACGAAGAACACGGTCAGCACGTTGAACGGGATCGCCGCCAGGCCCGCATAGAACGCGAACACCGCCACGGCAGGCAGGAACGCTCCGAGGCTGGTCAGCAGCACGACCTTGGTACGCTGGCGCGCCGCCTGGTCGCGCGCATTGGCGAAGTGCCAGGCGAAGAAGCCCATCGCCGTCAGGATGCTGGCGGCAAGATAGACGTGGAAGAGGCGGTCCAGCAGCAGCAGCGCGTCGCGGTCGCGGAAAAAGACGAGGTTGGAGGCGATTCCGAACAGCAACGAGATCGCCGCCGCTGCCATCAGCGCCGGCGTTTCCCACGCCTTGCGGATGCGTGCGACGGGGAAGAAGCTCAGCACCAGCAGCGCACTGGTGGGCGCGAAGCCGGCAAAGAAGAAATAGAGCTCGCGAAACAGGTAGGGCCCGAACAGGTCGATGGCCGTCGCCAGATACAGCGACAGCACGGCCGCGAAGGTGAACAGCGATCCGGAATCGGCGCCGCGCGGCTTGAGGTACAGCATGATGACGGCAAGGGTCATCAGCGCCAGCGCATCGAACAGATAGACGCCGGTACTCTCCATGTACTCGCGCAAGCCGAACGTCTCCACCGGTACGCGAGCGGTGTAACGCTCGCCCTGATGATCGGCTTCGTAGGTGACCAGGTCGCCCGGCGCCTTGCCGGCGAGCACGCGCTGCAGATCGCCGGCATTCGAGAGCGGTACGCCGTCGGCCGACAGCAGCCACGAATGGTAACGCAGCCCCGACTCGACACCGCTCCACGAGGACGCGCCGATGGCCGGCACGAACAGGTTCTCCCACACGAAGAACCCGGGGAAGGGCTGGCCGACGCGCGCGGCCGAGTGGAAGCCGCAGATCGAGACGATGACGAGCGCGGCGATGGCCGCGGCCACGCGCGCCAGCCCCGGCGCCAGCAGTCTCGATTCGGCTGCGGATGCGCGGGGTGCGGCAACGGTGGCTGGCGAGCCCGGATTCACGGCGACAGCCGTACTATACGCGACCCGCCGACGGCAAAGGCGGCTGCGAGCGCCGCGCTACTGACCCGCGGCGCAGCGGATCGAGCGCAGCGTGCTGGTGCAGGTGACCAGGCTCGTGAAGGCGTCGTCGTCGATGGTCAGCGACAGCACCAGGTTGGCGAGCGTCTCGGCCGGCACGGTGTCGAGGATGTCGAAGCCGCGTGCGCTCAGCGTCGCCTTGATGAACGATCCGCGCACCTTGATGCGCGCCCGGCGCACGCCGGAGTGCTCGCCGTCGGCGTCCTCGTAGGCATAGACGCCCGGCTTCTTGACGACGAACTCGCCGGCGAGCGAAGCGAAATAGTGCAGCCGGTCGCCCTCGACGAGCGAGACCTCCACCGACTCTCCGTCGGGTGCGATGCTCTGGCCGACCTCGAGCGGGAAGCGAAGGTTCAGCTTGATGCTGTCGGCGCCCACGCCGCCGCGCGGCTGGAGCGTGGCCTTGGCGCCCGTGAACGTTCCCTGAAAACGCGACAGCGCCTGCGCACATTCCAGGCAGCCCGAGGTCTCGTCGTCGACCACGCACGTGCCGTCGCAGCAGTTGCCCTGGCCGTCTCCGTCGGTGTCGACCTGGGCGGGATTGACCGTGGAGGGACAGTTGTCGTCGCACGCGGTCTCGGCAGCCAGGGACTCGGCCGTGCAGGGACTGTCGCCGACCACGAGGCTGTCATCGCCGTCGTCGGGAATGCCGTCGCCGTCGCTGTCGATCTGGCCCGAGATCGAGGTGGCGACCGTGACGACCGCCTGGTCGCGGATGACCGGCTGCGCCGGCGGCGGGTCGAGCACGTCGAGCGTGCCTTCGCCCGAGACCTCGCCGGTGCCGAGCGTGACGACGATGCCGTCGGCGCTGTCCAGATTGACGAACTCGAATTCGGTGTTGGAGTTGAAGTCCGGCGACAGGATCTTGAGACCGCCCTCGACGTGCAGCTTGACGCCGAAGCCGCCGACGGGCGGATCGGCGACGTTGCCCAGCGAATCCACCGGCAGGAGCCGCAGCTCGACGATGTCGCCCTGCGGAACCGCGATCTCGCCGGCGGGCACCACCAGCTTCCTGCCGAAACCGCCGACGCCCGGCGCCACGCGCGCCGTCATGCGCGAAGCCGGAACGTAGCGGACCGGATCGACGTTGCGGAACAGGCGCGCTCCCACCACGTCGCCGCTGATCGAGACGAACTGATCGATGCTGGCATTGCTGCCGTCGACCGGCACCGAGAACACCTCGGGAAGCTGGGCGTGATCGGGCGCGGGCAGGAAGAACTCGGACGGATTGTAGAAGAGGATGTTGGGGCCGTCCGGATCCGGGGCGTTGGGCTCGTCCAGATAGACGATGCGCACCGGATCCAGCGGCGGAAAGAACGGCCACTGCGTAAGAATCGGCGTGCCATCCGACCACAGCTGGCCCGAGTCGCTGCCCGTGTACATGCCGGCCGTCAGCGCCACGACGAGGCCGCCCATGCTGGCCGGAGCGGCGATGCGAACGCCCATCGTGTTGACGAAGCGTCCGGCGGTGACCTGCCCGACCTGACGGCCCAGGTTGGCGATGGCCTCCTGCAGCTCGATGCGGTTGTCGGCGTTCCCGTCGCTGCTGGTCGGCCCGATGCGGCCGTCCCCGTCCAGATCGGCATAGGCGAACACGGCCACCGGGCGATCGTCCATCTCGGCGGTGCCGAGCACGGTTCCGTACATCTCGATGCCGGGTCCGTCGGTGACGAAGGTGGTGAATCCGATCTCGTCGCCCTGGGCGCTGCCTCCGCCGCCGGCCACGTTCTGCACCAGAGTCGGGTTGCCTGCGCTGCCGGCGGGAGCCGGAACGTTGGCCTCGGAAGGAAAGCTGCCGACGCGCACCGCCAGATCGACGTCGCCGGTGAAGCCATTGTCGATGGTGGGCTCGCCCGAGTTCCAGTCGCCGCGCGGGCCGTCGGCCGGAAGCACCAGCGGCAGGCCTGGCAGCATCGGGTACGGGCCCGTCAGCGGATCGCACGGATCGCCGTCGAAGACGGTGGGAACCAGGTCGCACAGCGTGGCGTGCGCGCTGCCCGCCGGCAGCGGAGCCAAGAGCGCCGCAGCGACGGCGAGAATTCCTGCGCGTCTCACTGCACCACTCCGATGGTGTCCTTGCGCGCCGGGATCTCCTCGATCTCCTTGAGCGAACGCGACAGCGTGTTGCTGATGATCGGCGAGATGTAGTCGCCGTCGATGACGAGATAGGCGATCACGGTCAGCGGTCCGACGCCGCTAGGAATCGGAAGCGCCAGCTTCATGCGCTGCGCCTCGATGCTGACGATGTTCGAATTGATGTCGATGGTTCCCGCAGCCTCGATGCCCAGCAGCTTGTTGCCGTCCAGACCATCGTCGATGTCCTGCGCCAGGCCCGGGAAGTTCCCGCGGTAAGCCTTGTCGGGATAGTTCAGCCTGACGAAGTTGTCGTCGCGAGACACCAGGATGTTGAAGGACAGACCGTTGGCGACCTGCAGCAGGTTGTCGAACTCCCACGTGCCGCCCAGGCGGATGAATGCGCCGGACACGGTGGGCTCCACCTGCATGGACCCGAGAGCCACGAGCACGCGGCAAGAGCCCGCTCGCACGACAGCGGCGCCGATGGTCGACACCAGTGCCACGCCGATGACGGCGATGGCGATGGCTCGAAGACGGCTGTGGGTAGCGCGGCGCGGCGGATCTTGCACAGAAGACGCCGCGGCTTCCGCTCGGTTCGATGGCATCATCCCCCCTCCTGCCGCAGTTATTGTCATCCCGACCACTGCAAGACAACCGGCTTTTGAGTCGCGACGCGTGAAAGCGAAAGCCGTCGCCGCGTTGAACTGCTGTTCAGTGCAGCACGAAGCGCCGTGGCGCGCTCAGGTGTGTTCCGGAGCGTCGTTCCACAGCGACGTATCGGGAACCATCGTGCCGACGCGCTGGACAGGGCCGGTCATCCGCACTTCGAAAGCGTCGGAGACGACGATGCTCAAGGAGCCGCCCGGCATGTGCACGGTGATTTCGGCGTCACACAGAGAAAGCCGGCGAGCGACCGCGGCCGCGGCACAGCTGCTGGAGCCCGAGGCGAGCGTGTAGCCGGCGCCCCGCTCCCAGATCTCGATGCGCACGTTGCTGCGGTCGAGCACCTGCAACAGCTGCACGTTGGTACGGCGCGCAAAGCGCGAGTCGTTCTCGAGCAGCGGTCCGATCGTGCGGGCATCCTCGGCCGTGGGATCAGGCATCGGCACGACGCAATGCGGATTGCCGATGGATGCGGCCGAGAAGCGCAGATCGCGCCCTGCCACGCGGATGGGTTCGTCGAGAACTTCGCGGCGCGGGCCCGCAACCGGGATCTCGCTGCTCCAGAACGTCACGCGGCCCATCTCGACGCACACTTCCCCGTCCTCGAGAACGCGGCAGCAGACGCGGCCGCCGGCCGTATGGACGTCGAAGCCCTGGTGCGCGACCTCGGCTCCGTCGAAAAGGTAGCGCGCGAAGATGCGCAGGCCGTTGCCGCTCTTCTCGGCCTCGCTTCCGTCGGGGTTGAAGATTCGCAGACGAAAGTCGCGCGAGGCCAGGCGCAGCAGGATGCCGTCGGAGCCGAGGCCGCGATGGCGATCGCACAGGCGTCGCACCGTGGCCGCAGTCAGCTCGGCAAGGCCCAGCTCGCGCAGATCCGCCTCCTCCAGAACGAGGTAATCGTTGCCGAGAGCCTGGTATTTGGTCAGCGACGGCACGGCGGCGTTCCTTGCCTGGCGGCGGCGGCGCGCGCAGTATAGCCGCCCATGGCCGACCGACAACGTCTGCTTCCCGCCGCCAGCGCGATCGCATGCGCGGCTTTGGCCCTGAGCCCGATACCGTCGCAGCTCGCCTATGCTGCCGATGTGCCTGCCAGTGCCACCGCGCCGGCAGCGGCATCCGCCGGTGGCGAGGCGGCCGGCTCGGGCGCCGAGGCTTCGGATGCGAGGGCGGGCGCGAACGCGGCCGACTCGAAAGGCGGCGGCAAGACCGGCGCGAACGCGGCCGATGCAAAGGCCGGCTCCGACGCGGCGGAAGCACCGATCGAGATCCGCAACGTGGCCACTTCCTGGGACAATCTGTCCGAGCTGTTCTCGGGCGGAAGCATGGCCAGTCCCTTTGCCGAGGGCAGCGTGTTCGTGGTTCGCGGCGAGCTGATCAATCGCAGCGGCAGGCCGGTTCACCACGTCCTTCTGCGCTATGAGCTTCTCGACGGGGCCGGCGCGGTCGTGCACGACCTCGAAGGCTACAACCGTCTGGCGGAAGCGATGCGGCCCGACGAGTCGGGCAAGGTCGACGAGGCGGCGGTCCGGGCGATACCGCCACGCGGCAGCGACACATTTCGTATGGTGTTCTTCAGCGAAGAGATTCCGCGCTTCGCGTCGCATCGCGTGCGAGTCGTCGAAGTGCACGACGGCGCCAAGTGAGCGCGCTCGGCGCGGCGAGCAGCCGCGCGTCCGAAGAAGCGACCTTCGATGCGACGTTGATGCGTCACGGCGCTGCGGCTCTGAGGCGGGCTCACGTCACGACCCTGCAGATCAACGTCGGCAAGGTCTGCAACCAGGCCTGTCATCACTGTCACGTCGAGGCCGGTCCCAAGCGCACCGAAACGATGAGCGCGGCCGTTGCCGAGCGCGTGCTCGACCTGCTCGGGTGCTCGCCGCGCGTGCAGCTGCTCGACATCACCGGCGGCGCGCCCGAGCTGAACGCGAGCTTCACGCGTCTGGTCGAAGGCGCGCGGGCGCTGCAGCGGCGGGTGATCGTGCGGTGCAACCTGACCATCCTCTTCGAGAAGGGCATGGAGTCTCTGCCCGACTTCTACAGGCGCATGGGCGTGGAGCTGGTGTGCTCGCTTCCCTGCTACACCGGCCAGAACGTGGATCGCCAGCGCGGGGTCGGCGTCTTCGACAAGAGCATCGAGGCCCTGAAGCTGTTGGGCGCGATCGGCTACGCGCGGCCGGGCAGCGGCCTTCGTCTCGACCTCGTCTACAACCCGCTCGGCGCGCTCCTTCCCCCGCAGCAGCACGAGCTCGAAGCGAAGTATCGCGAAGAGCTCGACCGGCTCTTCGGGATCCGTTTCGACCGCCTGCTGACGATCACCAACATGCCGGTCAAGCGTTTCGCCGAAATGCTCGTCCGCAGCGGCGAGCACGACCGCTACATGGGCCTGCTCGTGCAGCACTTCAATCCGGCCACCATCGATGGGCTGATGTGCCGCAGCATGATCAGCGTCGGCTACGACGGCGCGCTCTACGATTGCGACTTCAACCAGATGCTGGAGATGCCGCTGACGCGCGACGGCGCAGCGCAGACGTTGTGGACCATCGCCTCCACCGACGACCTCGCGGACACGCGCATCGCCACGGCATCGCACTGCTTCGGCTGCACCGCCGGCGCCGGCTCCAGCTGCAGCGGCACCCTCGCCCAGCAACCTTTAAGCCTTTAAGGGGACTGTCCCCTTAAGGTTAAGGGGACAGTCCCCTTAACCGGCTAGTTCATGGAGGGTGGGACTACGCTGGTGATGGCGGCGCGCAGCGTTGCGGGGTCGTCGGTGCCGGGACGGCAGACGTGGTTCTCGCAGACGTACGCGGTGGCCCGCCCGCCGGCGGCAACCTTGCGCGCGAGGACCGGCAGGGCCGGCATCGTCGCATCCTGCCCTTCGCCCCTGCTGACGACGATCGCGCGGTTCGGCAGATAGGTGCGCGCCAGTACCTCGCGCAGCGCGCTGCCGTCGGCACCGTCGGGAACGACCAGCACGATGCCCTTGAACGGATCGTCGAACGCGTCCAGCCCCGCCGCCAGACCCGGCGCCGTCAGCGGTCTCAGCTCCAGCACGTGGGAGAACGCGCGCAGAGTGCGCTCAGCGGCTTCGCGGTAGACCGCGGCGTCGGTGAAGGCGTGCAGCCGCATCAGCATCGCCACGGCGGCCGAGTTGCCCGAAGGCAGCGCCGAGTCGTAGTCGGGCTTCGGTCGCAGCAGCAGCGGCTGCGCGTCCTCGGCAGTCAGGAAGAAGCCGCCCGTGTTGTCATGCTCGAATCGCGCGAGCATCTCGTCGGCGAGCTCGCGCGCGGCCGATAGCCAGCGCGCCTGCGGATCGACTTCGAACAGATCGAGCAGACCGCCGGCCAGGAAGACGTAGTCGTCGAGGTAGGCGTCGCCGTTGCCGCAGGGCGAGCGATCCTCGTAGACGCAGTGCGAAAGCGTAGCGGTGGCCGCAACGGGCGCGTTCGCGGCAGGCAGCTCCCGCGCCACATCGACAGCGGCGGGCGTTGCAGCGCGCGCATCGCCGTTGGGCCCCGTCGCATCGCCATCGCCGATGCGTGCGGTTGCGACGCTGCCTTCGGCGCCGGCCGGCGCAACGGCGCGCCGGGTACGGCGATGCCGCTCGAGCACGAAGCTGGCCGCAGCCGCAGCCTGCTCGCGCAGCGTGGCGTCGTCGAAGATCATCGCCGCGCGCGCGAAGGCACCGATGGCAAGCCCGTTGGCATCGGCCAGGATCGCCTCGTGCCGCAGCGGGCCCCCGAGCTTGCGACGCTCCGCCGCCAGGCGCGTGCGCTGCTCCGGCGATGCGAGCGCCGCGGCCCGGTCCTCATCGGAGATGGCGTAATAGCAGCCCGAACATGCCGCGCCGTCGGGACCTGCACCTTCCGAATCGAGCGATGCGAAGAATCCGCCGGCCTGCGAGCGCAGGCGCTGGCTCAGGAACTCGAGCGTGGTGCGCGCCGTCTGCGCGAGCTCTTCCCTGCCCGTGGCCTGCCACGCATCCAGATAAACCGCCGCGATCGCCGCGTTGTCGGCAAGCGTCTTCTCGTAGGCCGGGTTCTGCCAGGCGGGCCCGCGCGCGTAGCGATGGAAGCCGCCGTCTACGGGGTCGTGCAGCGCGCTCTGGCGTACTCGCAGCAGCGTCGTCTCGACCATCTCGCTTGCGACCTGCTGGCCCGTCCTGCGGTGCAGCCGCAGCAGGAAGTCGATGGCGGGCGGTCGCACGAAGCGCGGGGCATCGCCGAAACCGCCGTGCTCGCGGTCATAGCTGTGCGCCAGGTACAGCATCAGCGGTCCGAACACCTTGCCGGTCTCGGGAAGGTCACCGGCCGGACGAGGTTGCGCGTAGATGCGCAGCTTCTCGTTGGTATCGAAGGCACGCGCGCTGACCACGTCCATTCCGATCTCGACCTGCACACCGACGGTCTCGACCACCTCGCGCAGGTCCTTGCGCTCGCCGCCTGCAGCGGCGCCGTACGTGTAGGCCTGGAAGGCCGCGCCGGCGGGATCCAGAAAGACGATGGCCGGCCAGCCGGCGCCGCCCGTCAGCAGGCGCACGGCATTCATGTAGACGGCGTCGACGTCGGGCCGCTCGTCGCGATCGACGAGCACGGGCACGAAGCGGTCGTTGACGTACTCGGCGAACTGCGGATCGGCGAAGGCGCCGCGCGCCAGCACGTGGCAGCCGTGACACGCGCCGAATCCGAGCACGAGCATGACGGGTCGCTGGCGACGCGCCGCCTCTTCGAATGGCGCATCCTCCCAGGAGCGCCAATGCAGCGGCTGCGAGGCGTGCAAGCGCAGGTAGGGGCTGCGGCGCTCGCCGAGCAGATTGCCGGTGCGCACAGGCGGCGGCGCCGGTGCCGGCCTGGACTCGGCAGTGCCGCCCGGCTGCGACGAACTGTCACGCGGCGGCGACGGATCGCACGCTGCCAGAAGGAAGGACATCGTCACGAGGAGGCTGGCGAGCAGGCGCACCGGCAGCACCATACCGAAGTTGGCGACAGGTCCCGAACCGGCGTCGCAACGAGGACGCGCGCGCCCCGGCAGCCGAAGGTTTTCGATCGCCGCGGCGGTGGCGATGCGCCGAGCGGGAGCCCTGGCAGCCGGCGACTCGGGCGTTGCCACGCCGCCTGGCTCGCACGGACGCGCCGGCCTGCGCTGACTGGACCTGCCTCGGTGTTTCGCGGAAGTTTTCGCGATGAAAAAGGCAACCGTCGACAACCCGTCCACAGGCGAGGTCGCAGCCACCTTCGAGCTGCTCGAGGCGGATGCGGTAGCGCCGCTGCTGGCGCGCGCCGGCAGCGCCGCGCGGGCCTGGGCGGCAAGCAGCATCGACGAGCGAGTCGCGCTGTGCGAACGCTTCCTCGAGGCTTTCGACCTGCGCGCCGAGACCATCGCGCGCGAGCTCGCCGTCCAGATGGGAAAGCCGGTGGCGCAGGGACGCGGCGAGGCTCGCACGATGCGTGCGCGCGCCGAGCACATGATGGAGGCCGCGCCGCGCTGCCTGCGCGACGTCGAGTTGGCGGGCAAGTCCGGTTTCGAGCGGCGCATCCAGCGCGTCCCGGTCGGAGTCGTGCTCGACATCGCGGCGTGGAACTACCCGCTGCTGATCGCGGTCAACGTGGTGGTCCCGGCGGTGCTGTCGGGCAACGCCGTCATCCTGAAGCACTCGCGCCGCACGCCGTCGTGCGCGGCGCACTTCGAAAGCGCGTTCGCCGAGGCCGGCGCGCCCGACGCACTTGTCACGGGCATCGTCGCCGAGCATCGCGTGACCGCCGACATCGTCGCGCATCCGTCGGTCGGATACGTCGCCTTCACCGGCTCGGTCGAAGGCGGACGGGCCGTGTCGCAGGCTGCCGCGGGGCGATTCATCGACGTAGGCCTCGAGCTCGGCGGCAAGGATCCGGCCTACGTGCGCGAGGACGCCGACGTGGCGACGGTGGCCGAGTCGCTGGCCGAAGGCGCGTTCTACAACTCGGGCCAGAGCTGCTGCGCCGTCGAGCGCATCTACGTGCATCGCTCGTGCTATGCCGATTTCGTCGATGCGCTGACCGAGGCCGCGCGCACGTGGACCATCGACGATCCCCTGCGCGAAGCCACGATGCTGGGTCCCATGGCCCAGGCCGATGCGGTCGCGACGCTGGAGCAGCAGATCGAGCAGGCAGCGGCCAGGGGCGCGCGCGTGACCGTCGGCGGCAATGCCGCCACGCGCGGCGGGCGCGGGCGCTGGTTCGAGGCCACCGTCGTTGCCGACACCGATCATTCGATGCAGATCGCGACCGAGGAGAGCTTCGGGCCGGTCGTGGCTGTGGCGCCGGTTGCCGATGACGAGGAAGCGCTGCGAATGATGAACGACAGCCGCTACGGGCTGACGGCGTCGATCTGGAGCAGGGATGCGCAGGCGGCGCGAGCGATGGCGCCGCACGTCCAGGCGGGAACCGTGTTCCTGAATCGCTGCGATTTCCTGGATCCGGCGCTGCCGTGGTCAGGATGGAAGGACAGTGGCGTGGGCATCACGCTCTCCGATTACGGGTTCGATCGCATGACGAAAACCCGCGGCTGGCACTTCCGCATCGGGTAAAAGGCGCGGCGCCGGCAGCGCGTCGCCGCTCGCCGCTACCGGCGCGAAGAATCGTACCGGTCCCTCGTTCAGACGGTGCCGGCCATGTAGTCGCGCAGGTATCGGGCCTCCGAATCCTTCTGGTCGTACTGGGCCTTCACGACGTCGCCGATCGAGATGATCATCACCAGCTTCTTGTCCTCCAGGACGGGCAGGTGGCGGATGCGGCGTTCGGTCATCACCGACATCACGTAGTCGAGGTCGTCCTCGCACACGCCGATGACGACGTCCTTGGTCATCACCTCGGCGACCTTGAGCGACAGCGCCGAGACGAAGTCGTCGCGCGAGCACAGCCGCAGCACGTCGCGCTCCGAGATGATCCCGACCAGGGAGCCCGCCGCGTCCACCACCGGCAGCGCTCCGATGTTGAACTGGCAGAGCTGCTTGATCGCGTGATGGATCGTCTTGTCCGGAGCGATGGTCTGCATCTGGATGGGCTTGCTCTTCTGGATGTCGCGGATCTTCATCGGGCAACCTCTCCGTCGGGCTTTCGTCCGGCCTCGCCCTCGAGACGCTGACGCTGCGTACGCGTCGATGACCTCGGGCGCAATGGGCCGAGTAAGACACTCCGTCCCCGTCGCGTCAACAGCAGTGAGCGTGCAGCGGCGCGCAACCGCCCCGGCTCGCACGCGCACGGTCGTCGACGACGCATCGCGCTGCGCGGTTGCCACCATGCAATGATCTTGCGATTGTTGCGCGCCGCGGCATCCGCGGAAGCGTCGCGATGTCCGAGCCCGTATCAGCCCCCAACACAGCGACCCGCAGAGGGTTCGGCGGCCTTCGCGTCATCTCTTTCGAGAGCCGCATGGCGACCGAAGCCGTTCGCCTCATCCACAACGCCGGCGGCGTGCCGATCTCGGCGCCGACGATGAAGGAAGTTGCTCTGGAGGCGAACGAACCCGCGTTCGCTTTCGCGGACGAGCTTCTGGCTGGCACCCTCGACATCGTCATCTTCATGACGGGCGTCGGAACGCGGTACCTGTTCGCCGCCCTGCAAACACGCCATGACCAGGCAGCGCTGACCCGGGCCTTGTCGGCGGTCACCACCGTGGCACGGGGGCCCAAGCCGACTCGCGTTCTGCGCGAGCTGGGCGTGCCGGTCACCATCACCATTCCCGAGCCCAATACCTGGCGCCAGATACTGGCGGCGCTGGACGAGGCTACCGAGGGCGTCGAGATCGAGGGCGCACACGTTGCGGTTCAGGAATACGGCGTTCCCAACGACCAGTTCGTCGACGCATTGCGAGCCCGCGGCGCGACGGTGCGCCAGGTGCCGGTATACCGATGGGAGCTGCCCGACGACGTCCGCCCCATTCACGATGCCATCGCGCAGGTGCTGGCGCGCACGGCCGACGTCCTGCTCTTCACCAGCTCCAACCAGCTCTACAGCCTGCTCGAAGTCCTTCGCGGCATTGGCAAGGAGAACGAGTTTCGCGACGCCGCGCGCGAGCTCGTCATCGCGTCGGTCGGCCCGGTCTGCAGCGAGACGCTGGTCGAGAACGGATTCCACGTCGATCTGGAGCCCTCGCATCCCAAGATCGGTACGCTGATCAAGGAGACGAGCGAGCAGTCGCCCGGCATCCTCGCCGAGAAGCGAGCCACGATTCGCGCCGCCGTTTCGACCATTCGCGCCGCGCGGACCGCCGGCCCTCCTGCAGCCGGCCTCTCCAAGCTGCGCGAGAGCGTCTTCCTGAAGGCCTGCCGCCGCGAGCCCGTCCCTCACACGCCGGTGTGGCTGATGCGCCAGGCCGGCCGCTACATGCAGGAGTACCGCGAGGTGCGCGCGCGCGTTCCGTTCCTGGAGCTGTGCAAGACGCCCGAGCTCGCCGCCAAGGTGACGGTGGAGGCGCAGGAACGCATCGGCGCCGACGCGGCGATCCTGTTCTCCGACATCCTGCTCATTCTCGAGCCGATGGGGCTCGGTCTCGAATACGTCCACGGCGACGGGCCCAGCCTGTCGCGTCTGGTGCGCGGCCCCGAGGACGTCGACCGGTTGCGCGAGATCGATCCGCGCAGCGAGCTGGCGTTCGTGTTCGATGCCATCGCGCGGACCCGCGCCGAGCTGCAGCCGCACGTTCCGCTGATCGGCTTTTCCGGCGCGCCTTTTACGCTGGCTTCCTACGTCATCGAGGGCGGCGGCTCGCGCAACTACACGGCCACCAAGCGCTTCATGTACGCCGATGCCGGGGCGTGGAACGCGCTGATGGGCGTACTGTCGCGCGCGGTGGCGGCCTATCTGAGTGCGCAGGCTCAGGCCGGCTGCCAGGCGCTGCAGATCTTCGACAGCTGGGTCGGCTGCCTGTCGCCCCATGACTATGAGACCTACGTGCTTCCGCACATGCACGGCATCATCGAAGCTCTGCCCAAGGACGTTCCGCTCATACACTTCGGCACCGACACCGCCACGCTCCTGGACCTTCAGGTGCAGGCCGGTGCGAGCGTGCTCGGCGTCGATCACCGCATGAGAATCGCCGATGCGTTCACACGCTTTCCT
>Ga0196978_1000912_pt1 | contig 14217 bp, 10 predicted proteins | sample S3v_2013CmetaG_FD_155491 | JGI IMG/M metagenome (GOLD analysis project Ga0196978, IMG submission 155491) | Soil microbial communities from Anza Borrego desert, Southern California, United States - S3+v_20-13C | ecosystem: Environmental > Terrestrial > Soil > Desert | place: USA: California... | reverse complement strand
GAGAACCATTGGCGCGTGATGGCGACGACGCGGTCGCGGACGCGGCCGGGCCGGTCGTCCCATTCGGCAGCGGCTGCCGCAAAGAAGCAGCCGCCGCGAAAGACGGGGTGCTCGACGTGCCGGAGCCAGCCCTGGACGACAGCCACCAGGCGGGAAAGGCCAGGCGGCTCGGCGGCAGCCGGGGCCAGGACCTCGGCGGCGAAGAGGTCGCGCGCGGTCTCCAGCACCGCCAGCTGAAGCTCCTCCTTGGACCCGAAATGAGCGAAGAGACCGCTCTTGCTCATGCCGAGCGCCTCCGAGAGCCGGCCGATCGAGAGGCCTTCGAGTCCCTCGGCGGAGGCCAGGTCCGCGGCTCGCAATAGAATCTGGCGACGTGTCGCCGTGCCCTTGGTTGCCACGGTGTCGTTGTAGCACGCTCGTTCGAAATCACTGAATAGCACGATCGTTCTTTTTATGTGTCCGGCGCGGGACCACGTGAAACCGCAACGCGGGCGTCCGGCCGCGGACAACCCGACAACACATCCCGCCGCCGCGCGCATCGGCGTTGTCCGAATCGGTCCGGACCGTTTCAATGCGGCCATGGAAACAAAGCGGCGTACCCTCGGTGTTCTGCTCTTCCCCGGCTTCGAAGTGCTGGACGTCTACGGCCCATTGGAAATGGTCGGAAATCTCAAGGGCATGATCGATATCGTGATGGTCGCCGAGCACGCCGGGGCGGTCACCAGCTCCCAGGGTCCGCAGACGCTGGCCGGCGAGGGATTTGCGACCTGCCCCAGGCTCGACCTTCTGCTGGTCCCGGGCGGCATCGGCACGCGCAAGGAAGTGGCCAACGAGGCGCTCCTACGCTGGCTTCGCAGCGCCGCCGCATCGGCCGAGATCGTCACCTCGGTCTGCACCGGCGCCGGGCTTCTGGCCAAGGCAGGTCTGCTGGACGGCCGCCGCGCGACCACCAACAAGTTCGCGTTTTCGTGGGTGGTCGAGCAGGGCCCGAAGGTCGAGTGGATCAAGGAGGCGCGCTGGGTCGATGACGGCGACCGGGTGACTTCCTCGGGCGTCAGCGCGGGAATGGACATGATGCTGGCGCTGGTCGAGCGCCTCTATGGAGCGGATCTGGCCACGACTGTCGCGCAGCGCGCCGAGTATGAATGGCATCGCGATGCGGCCTGGGACCCGTTCGCGAGGCTGTGCGGCCTGGTCGACTGAGCCCGCCGCCAACAGCAGCTCAGGTCCGGCCGCTGCGCGGAGCACGCCCGCCCGGCTGCGCCCGGAACGGATGGTCATTCCTGGTGGCGGAAGTTTCCTATAAGCTCCCGCACCCGGCCGACGATGACAGCCTCCTCGACCACCACAGCTGCGCCCAGCACCGAAGGGCTCATCAAGCTGTTCAGCTTCTATCGCGACGCGGAGATCCGCGGGGCCAGCCTGCTCATGAAGATGATGCAGCGAGAGAAGGACCCCGAGGCCCAGGTCCTGTTCACCCGCCACATCAGCGACGAGATGCGCCATGCCTGGCTATGGACCAAGCGCATCCGCCAGCTCGGCGGCCTTCCTGTTCCGGTCCCCGATGGCTACCAGCGCCGCCTCGGCAAGGCGCTAGGAATTCCCACCAGCATCCTGGATCTGTTCGCGCTCACGGTACTGGTCGAGGAGCGCTCCGAGCGCCGCTACAGCGAGCATTCCGCCAGCGCCTATTGCGACGACGAGACGCGCGCGGTTCTCGACGAGCTGACCAAGGACGAGAAGTGGCACATCTCCTGGATGGAGGAGTGGATGCTGCGTCTGTCGCGCCAGCACGGCGGCGAAGACAAGGTGCGCGCGCAGATGGCGCACTACCGGACCGTCGAGCAGGAAATCTTCGAGGCGTTCAAGGAAGAGGAGCGCACCTGGCTCGGGTTTTCCTTCTCCGATTCGGACGAGTCTGCCGCCGTTGCTGCGGGGTAGTCTCGATCTCGGGGACTTCGGTCCCAACGAGAGCCTGATCGGCCAGCCCCGCTCACGCAGGAATCTGACCACGCCCGCGCTCGTGCTCGATCTGGACGTACTCGAGCGCAACATCGTGACGATGGCCGAGCACTGCAGGGGCGTATGGCTCTCGCTTCGCCCTCACGCCAAGACGCACAAGTCGATCCGTATCGCCAAGGCGCAGATCCAGGCCGGCGCCGTGGGCATCTGCTGTGCCACGGTCGGCGAGGCCGAGGTGATGGTGGGAGCCGGAATCTCCGGCGTGCTGGTAACGTCGCCCGTGGTGCAGCCGGCAAAGATCGGGCGTCTGGTGACCCTCAATCTTGCGTCGGACGTGATGGTCGTCGTCGACAATCCGCGCAACGTCGTCGAGCTGGGCGTCGCTGCCGAGGCGGCGCGCAAGCCGATCAAGGTGCTGGTCGATTTCGACGTCGGCCTCGGACGCACCGGTGTTGCCAGCGCCGAAGACGGCGCGGTGCTGGCGCGCATCGTTCGCGACACGCGCGGCGTCGAGCTGGCCGGCGTTCAGGCCTACTGCGGCCATGCACAGCACATCGAGGGCTTCGCCTCGCGCGCCGAGGTCTCGCTCGAGCAGCTGCGGCGCGTGATCACCTTCGTTTCGGCGCTGGAGAAAGAGGGAATGAAGCCGAAGATCGTCACCGGCGGCGGCACCGGCACCTTCGACATCGATCATCAGGCGGGAATCTTCACCGAGCTGCAGGCCGGGTCGTACGCGGTGATGGACGTCGAGTACGGCGACGTCGAACTGCGCGCAGGCGCGAAAACGTCGCCGTTCCAGCCGGCGCTGTTCGTGCAGACCACGGTCATCAGCAACAACGCGCGCGGCATGGTCACCACCGATGCGGGTCTGAAGCGCTTCGCCACCGACGGTCCCAAGCCGCGCATCGCAGCCGGCGCGCCGGCCGGTGCCATGTATGCATTCTCGGGCGACGAGCACGGCTGCGTCGTCTTCGCCGATCAGTCGCAGACGCTCGAGATCGGCTCGACCATCGAGTGCATCGTCCCGCACTGCGATCCCACGGTGAATCTCTACGACTACTACCACTGCGTCCGTGGCGACAAGCTCGTCGGCATCTGGCCCGTCGACGCTCGCGGCGCGGTTTGAACCCACCGTCTGTCGAGCCGCGCCGACGCCAATGACGCCGGCGTCCTTCCGCGTCTACGGCTTTCTCGCACTGCTGTGCGCGCCACCGCTGGTATGGACGATCGACCTGCTGACTGCCACGCCGGCGATCGTGCTCGCGGCGGCCACGGCGCCTGCGCTAGTGTTGGCCACCGCGGTGCTGCTCGTGCGGCGGCGAAGCATCAACCGCGCCTACGTGCTGGCGCTTCTGTGGGGAGCGACCGGTGCGGCCTTCCTGTCGATGCACGGCAACCAGCTCATCGGCCGCACGCTCGCCTCGGCAGAGTTCGAAGGTCGCAGCATCCTGGCCGTCTTCCTCGCGCCGGTGATCGAGGAAGCCGCCAAGGCGCTCGGCCTGCTTCTTCTGTTTGCAGTTCCACTCCGGCGCATGCCGCACGTAGCGAGCGAGGAGACGCTCCTCGAGGGCATCGCGTGCGGCGCTCTCGTCGGCATCGGCTTCGTGTGGACGGAGAACTTCCTCTACCTCGGCATCTCGATGCTGCAGGGCGGAGAGGCGGGGCTGGTCGCAGCGTCGTATCTGCGCGGGTTTCTCGGCGCCTCGGCGCACGCCGTGTTCACGGCGTGCAGCGGAGCCGGCATCGCATGGTGGGCCGCCCGCGGCGGGGCGGCAGCGGCCGTTGCCGGTATCGTGGTCGCGATGGTGCAGCACATCGCGTGGAACGGCGTCGCGGCACCGCTGGTCGTATCGACGCTGTGCTCGTCCGCCGCCGGCACGATGTGCACGGGCCACGAGTCGTCGGTGCTGCAGTTCGGAGGTGCAACGGCGATCGCCGCGGCGTTCCTGGTTCCGGGTTTTGCAGTGCTGTGGTTTTCGACGACGAAATCACGCTCGCAGGGAGTAACGGATTCTGGGGACAGGTCGCCGAGCGACGTGGATCGGGGTTGAGGGTCGTGACGCTGGCCGATGGTCTCATCGTCACGTCCGCCGCCTGACCGTATGGGCTGTGCTCGCGAACGAGCACGGAATGCTCACCTCATCCGCCGCCGGAAATTACGCAGAATCACCCGCTGATACCCTTGCGGCATCAGCCGCGCCACGAAGTCGAGCGTTCGTGCATCCGGCCCGATCAGCACCCGCCGCTGGTTGCGCTGGACCGCGCGCAGGATGGTCCTGGCCGCGCTCTGCGGCGTGGTGATGAAGAACTTCTCGAACTCGGCACGCGCCGTGTCGGGATCGGGCATGTGCAGGTCTTTCAGGTTGTCGGACATGCGGCCGCTGCGTGCGATGTTGGTCTTGATGCCGCCCGGATGCACGCACGTCGCGCTGACGTTGCCGCCGGTCAGCTCGAGTTCCTGGCGCAGCGCCTCGGTGAAGCCGCGCACCGCGAACTCGGAGGCGTTGTAGGCGCCGTTGCCGGGCACGGACAGGATGCCGAACAGGCTGGAGATGTTGACGACGTGCCCTTCTCCGCTGGCGCGAAGGTGCGGCAGGAACGCCTTGGTCCCGTAGACCACGCCCCAGAAGTTGATGTTCATGACCCACTCGAAGTCCTCGTAGCTGATGCCTTCGAGGGTGCTGCCGATGCCGACGCCGGCGTTGTTGAAGACCATGTGGACGCGGCCGTGTTGCGCGACGACTTCGTCGGCCCACGCGTAGACGGCCGCGCGGTCGGCGACGTCGAGCCTGGCCGTGGTGGCGCGGATGCCGCCCACGCGCAGGATGGCAGCGGTCTCCTCGAGGCCGGCCTGGTCGATGTCGCTCAGTGCGACCTCGCAGCCCGCGCCGGAAAGCTCGATGGCCAGAGCACGGCCGATACCCGAGCCGGCGCCGGTGATGGCGGCGACCTTGTCCTGGAATGTCTTCATGACACGCTCCGGATGTTCCAGTCGTTGTCTGGCCGGCACCGATGGTGGTGATGATCGCGGAATGCCGCCGGCCAGCCCGAATGGAAAATGCTCGCGCGAAACATCGTACCTGTCCCCATCATTGGCCTCGGGGGGCGCGGCGGACGCCGATGTGCCGCTTGCCGGATTCGCGGCCGCCACCGACGGACCACGCGATGCTCTGCACGCCGACGCCGGCAAGGAAGCCCGAGAGGATGCGCAGCTCGATCTCGTCGGCGGCAGGCGCCTCCATCGCAAAGCGCAGCGGGCGTTTGCCACTGGCACGCGCGCTGCCGAAGGCCTCGTACACGACGTTGCCGGCGCGCACCGCTCGCACCGACACCAGCATCTCGTCGACGGCGCTGCGCAGCGACGGGACGATCTCCAGCGCCGTGGCGGTGATCTGATCGCCGTCCAGACTCGAGAGCCGGCACGCCATCGTCGGTACCGCCGCGGGCCACGGCCCCGGATTCTCGAGTGTGCTCGGCGATGCGCCGGTGCACGAGCTCCGCACCGGCGTGCCCGAGACGCTCGGCGTGCCGTCTTCGAGCGTCTTGGTCTCGTTCTCGCCGTCTCCGTCCATCACCTGCACGCGCAGCGTCTCTTCGGGAAGCGCATCGATGGGCTCGAGCCTCTGATGGTCGGAGGCGACCTGCGAGGGCAGCAGATCGCAGACGGCGAAGGACTCGCCCTGATGAACGTGCGCGCCGCAATCCGGACGGAGCCGCGAGCGCGGATCGTAGACCGCATGCGTAGCGGAGGTGCGAGCCGCTTCTTCGAAGGCTCCGCGTCTCGGGTCGCCTGCCAGCGTCGCGGCGCGCAGCCGAAGCCTCGCCTCGGCGCGCTCGCGCGAGCCGGCAAAGACGACGGTGGACCGGTCCAGAGCGGCCACGACATGACGTCCGGTCAGCGCGGGAAGGCGCTCGGAAAGCTCGGGCGCCGCGGCAATGCGCGCGTCGCGCGGAAGCGCCCGCAACGCGTCCATGGCAGCCGAGAATCCCGCATCGGCCGGCTGCACCACACGTTCCCTTTGGCCGCCGGCACGGTGCACGACCGTGGCAAGCAGCGGCGGCGTGGCAAGGATGGCGATGGCCAGCAGCGCCGCGCCTTCGTCGAAGCCGAGCGCGCGGCGCGCCTCGGTGATCGCGAACGCCGCCAGCGCCGCGAACGGCACCATCCACAGCGCGCGGTAGACCATCCACGGCGACAGCAGCGTACCGGCGGCAACGGTCAGTGGCGGAAAGAACGCGACCGCTGCCCCGGTGACGGTGGCAGCCAGGAGAAAGTCGCGCGAGCTGCCCTTGCGAAAGGCCAGAAGCGGCAGTGCCATCAACCCGATCAGCAGCAGCGGATGCGCGACCAGGCGCGGGTGCACGACGTAGCCCATCCTTCCCAGGTGAACCAGACGGGCACGCTCTTCATGAACGCGCACGACCGGGTGACTCATGTCCTTGAGCTCGGCGCCGATGGCCGCCAGGTCGCCGCGCACCATGATGCCGACGGCCGCCGGATAGGTCGCCACTCCCAGAAGGACCGCGACGCTCAGGACGATCGACGCGCGATGCTTGCGGTCGGTCAGATAGCGCACGCCGGCGAACGCCAGCAGCGGCGTGATCGCGAGAGCATACACGAGGGCATGCACCGAGGCCGTGGCCAGCGCCGTCAGCCCGATCACGATCACCCAGCGGGACTCGCCGCGCACCGAGCGCAGGAACGCGGCCGTGCAGACCGTTGCCGGCAGCGCCTGCGCCAGGATCTTGTCCTCGCCCGCGCGTGCGAGAAGGGGCACCAGCCCGCCGCCCCACAACACCACCGAAGCCAGCACGCAAAGACGCGCCGAGGCACCGGGCCGGAAGACCGCGCGCGCCAGCGCCCATGCGCTCGAGACGGCAAGAGGCGCGATCAGCAGCGGCGCGACGCGCTCGTACAGCCAGACCGGATCGGCGCCCGCCACCCGCGCCCACAACGCAAGCCCCATCAGCCACGGATGGATGTTGAAACGCGCGAAGGTGTTGGCGGTCCCGAGAAACGGTTCCTCGATCGAGAGCTGCGGGCGCTCCAGGTAGGCGCGCACGTAGGCCAGATACCACCAGCGGTCGATGCTTCCGCGCGGTGCGAAGAATGCGGCGGCTGCCGCAGAGACGACCACCATCACCAGCACGATCCATGGCCACCACTGTGGTGCCACCTGCCACTTGTCGTCCTCGTCCTCGTCGCTGACCGGCTGCTCCGGGCGCTGATAGCCGATGCGCACGGCGTAGCAGCCGGCCACCGTCAGCGCTGCCAACAGCAGCGGAGTGGCGGACAGCGGAAGGCCCGCCACGACCGCAATTGCGAAGGAGGCGAAGAGGAGGGTCAGCGATGCCGCGAACGCGAAGCCGGGCAGCTCCCAGCGTTCGGGCCGCGCGTGCGTGGCCAGCACCAGGAACGCGCCCGGAACGACGAAGAGGGCAAAGCCTGCCGCCAGTGCGAAGACGAACGCGGCGACCATCGCGGCCGGCGCAGGCTCAGGCTGCCGGTGCCATCATCTGCATGTAGAGCGAGCAGATGTCGGGCCCCATGTCCGTGGGAAGCCCGAGGATGGGCAGATCGACGCCGCCGCTGCGCCACTCGGCAAGGCGCGTCCGGCAGAAGTCGGGCTCGCCGGCGATGACGAGCGCATCCATCATTTCGGTGGAGACGGCGGCTGCCGCCTCGTCGCGCTTCTTCTCGGCGTAGAGGTCGCGCACGACGTCGGCGTTCTCGCCGTAGCCCATGCGCGTCAGCAGGCCGTGGTAGTAGACGCCCATGCCGCCGATGTAGAAGGAGATGAGGCCGCGCGCCGAGTTGTAGCTCATCTCCTTGTCGGGCATCGGGATGACCGTGGTGAAGGGCGCCACCGCAACCTCGGCGACGTCGCGGCCGCTGCGCGCGGCGCCTTCGGCAAGAAGCTTCACGCCCTTGTCGAGCTGCTGCCATGGCCAGAACGTGGGCATCCATCCGTCGGCCAGTTCGCCTACCATCTGGATGGCCTTGTCGTTCAGGCATGCGCAATAGATCGGGATGCGGTTCCTGACCGGCGTCATCTCGAGCTTGAAGTGACGGAAGTCCCACAGGTCTGCGCCCGCGTCGGTCAGACGCTGGCCGGCGATCAGAGCCTGCACGACCTGGATGTACTGCCGCAGACGCGTCAGCGGCTTCTCGTAAGGGATTCCATGAAAGCCTTCGATCACCTTCTCGCCCGATGTGCCCAGGCCGAGAACGAAGCGGCCTTCGGAGATCTCGTCGAGCGTGGCCGCGTGCATGGCGACGAGGCCTGGCGAGCGACTGAACACGTTGACGATGCCGGTTGCGAGCTTGATGCGCTTGGTGGCCTGCGCCATCTCCGTCAAAAGAGAGAACGCCTCGTAGGCCCATGCCTCGGGGACCCAGAACGAATCGTAACCGAGCTCGTCCGCCTGCTGCACGTAGCGCAGCATCGCCTTGCGATCGTAGTTCTTCCAGAAGGGAACGAGGCCGGTTCGTTCTTGCATATTCTCCTCGATCGCCGGGACCGCCTTGCGTGCCGTGGCGCGGCACTAAAGGAAGGCGAGACGGGGGAGTCAAACACGCAAAGCGATCGATTCCGTCAAGGCGCGCGCTCGCGTAGACAGCGACCACTGCATCGGCAAAGGGGACTTCATGCACTCGCAGATCCTGGCCACTCTGTTCGGCGCCGCCTTCCGTGTGCGCGCGGCGCACCACATCGCATGCCTGCTGCTGGTCGGCGCGACGCTGTCGTCGGCTCCCGCCAGCGCATCGCAGTTGCTGACGCCGGCGGTCGGTGCTGCCGATTCGGCGATGGCCGGCGCGACCGTGGCCGCGCCCGAATCGCCGACGGCAGCGGCCTTCGCCAATCCTGCTTCGCTGGTCCTGTTCGATCCCGGCTTCGTCAGCGGATCGTTCGGTCTGGCGTTCGGGCACACCGGCTTCGATGCGTCGGCGCCGCCCGGCTACTCCAATCGCGACGGCTTTACCGGATACATTCCCGAGGGAAGCGTGGTGTTCGGCGGTCCGCGCGACGTTCGCGCCGGTCTTTCGCTGTATGGCAGCCTCGGCGCGTCGTTCGATACCGATGCCCAGCCGGCCTCCGGTGTTCCCGTCGAGTTCCTGTCGCGGCTCGGCGTGGCCAACGTGGCAGCGTCGGTGGCGTGGAACGCCGGCGATCGCGTCAGCTTCGGGATCGGGCTGACGCTGCTGCTCGGCGACATCAAGCTGCGCTATACGCCCGACATCCCCTACCACTTCAGCGTGTGGGGACCGGGTGTGCAGGCCATCGCCGGCGTGCGCTACCAGCTGAGCGATCGCGTCGCGCTGGGCCTGGGAATCCGCTCGCCGGGGATGGTGTGGGCCAGTGGCGACATGCGTCTGCCCACCGGCGAGAAGCAGGACGTCGAGCTCGACCTGGATCAGCCCGCGCAGGTGTTCGTCGGCGTGAACGCGGACGTGACCGACAAGCTCCACGTCGGCGTGTCGGGCCGCTGGACCGATGCGAGCATCTTTTCCGACTCCTTTTTCCGGTTCGAGGAAACTCCCTCGGGCGACATCGCATTCATCGCCGACGCCAATGACGAATGGCGGGCTGCGCTCGGGTTCCGGTACGCGCTCACGCCGCGCTTCCAGGTACGGCTGAGCGCGAGCTATGCCGACAGCATCGTCGGCGATCGTACGGTCTCGCCGCTGCTCATCGACACCGAGGACTGGAAGGTCGGCGGCGGCTTCACCTTCGCGTGGTCGCCCGACCTGATGTTCGACGTCACGGCGGGCCACGGCTTCGAGGGCGAGCGCGACATCTCGGCCGGCGAGGCAACGGCGTTCGCAGGCGAGTACCGGATGTCGGGGCAGGTCGTCTTCATCGGGCTGCGCGCCAACCTGTGGGAGGCCTGGCCGTTCTGAGGCCGCGTCCGGGCGGAGCCGGCTAGGGGCAGGGCTCGAGCGAGTCGTCGATGGTCGTGGCCGGGGCCGGCGAGATGGTGCCGGGCAGCGACGGCGGCTGCGTATCGCTTCGCGTGAAGAGATCGATGAACGTGCCTTCGCCTTCGGCGACCAGGCTGGAGAGCGTGTCCACGCTCAGCGAGCGGCGTGCCACCACGCTGATCCCGTCGGCGTCCGAGCTCATCGAGACGCTACCTCCGGATTCGATCGAAACGTCGCACCCGCCGATCGTGATGCGGTGGCTGGCGAATCCGAGGTCGTTGGCGCCGCAGCTCATCGCCCCGGTGATCGATGTCGTGCCCTGACTGAAGAGCCAGATCGAGCCCGTGCTGATCTTGCCGTGCGTGGTCACCACGCCAGCGATGGATGCATTGCCGCCTGCGACGAACGATGCATGGCCGCCGTAGGAGCCGCCCTGCAGATCCACGTCGGCGCCCGCACCGATGGTGATGTCGCCATCGATGGCTTCCACCTGCATCCGGCCACCGCCGCCGTCGTAGTCGTTGGCGACCAGGCGGGCTCTCGCGTCGAAGAGCACGTTCTCCCGCCCCCGCAGCGTGATGCTGCCTCCCAAGCCCGAGGGAGGGCCGCTCAGATCGACCAGCACCTGGTTCTCGACGCGTACGTCCCTGCCCGCAGCGAAGAAGATGACTCCGCCATCGCCGGGAAAATCCTCACCTTCGTTGCCGCGCGAAAACACGGTCGTCGCACCGTCCGCCTGCCCGTGAAGGACGATGTCGCGAGCCGCAGTTGCCGCGATGCCTCCGCCCGAGGCCGGTCCGGAGAAGGCGCTCATGAAGAACTTGCCCGAGAGCATCACGTCGTTTCCGGATTCGATCTGCAGGTAGCCTCCGCCGTACTCGCCTCCGCGCAGATCGATGCGGCTGCCGGTCACGATCACGTCGCCGCCCGCGGTCAGGATCAGATCCGCGCCGTCGCCGCCTGATTTGCCGCGGCCGCGCACGATCGCGTCGAGCCAGATATGCCCGCCGGCCTCGAAGACCGCCGAGCCGGGCGACGGATACGGTCCGCTGCGCGAAGTCATGCGTACGAGCCCGCCGACCTCGATGTCGCCTGCTGCCCTAATGCGCAGGTTCGGGTCGGCGATCGGGCCTCCGCCGAACAGCCGTCCGCCGAGCACGACGTCGCCGCCGGTACACGTTCCGGTCGTGCAGTCCGAAGCGGCCATGCAAGGTTGGGTCGGCGAGTCCTGGCAGCGTCCGCTGGCGTTCAGCTCGATGCTCCCGATGACGCCACGCCCGGAGAAGTCGATGGCACCACCCGGATCGACGATGAGCCCGCCGCAAGCGACGGTGACGTCGCTTGCGGCGGCCGCCAGCATACCGCCTCGGACGATCTGCAGCGTGCGCAGGCCGAAATCGAGGATGGCTCCCGCCTCCACGCCGACGCGTCCGTCGACGATGCACGGATTGGCGGTCGGAGCGCAGACGTCGTCCGCCGTGATGGCACTCATCGCCGAAGTCGGTGCGATCAGAGCGAAACCGGAAAGGACGAGGCGTGCGCGAAGTGTCTGCATCATCGTAGTTCCTTGCGCCGGCGACTGTGAGGGCCAGCCCGCCTCGAGTCAAGACGAGCACGATCGCAGCCGGCTCAGGCTTCTGGGCGCGTTGCCTCCGCCGCACGCGGGCGTTACGTTCGCCGCCGTGAGCGTCCACAAGAGCGCCGTCGAAGCGTTGGCCAGGCTCGACGTTCGATTCGAACCGTCACCGCGCGTCCGCTCCCGCGCCCTGGTTTCCGACTACGACGACTGGTACCGCTCCTGGGAGATCCATCCCGACGCGTTCTGGGACGCGGCGGCGCGTGACCTGGACTGGTTCGCACCGTGGTCGCGCGTCAGCGAAATCCACGGCAGCCGTCACCGCTGGTTCGTGGGTGGCAAGACCAACCTTTCCTACAACTGCCTGGAGCGGAACATCGAGCGCGGTCGCGGCCACCGCATCGCGCTGCACTTCGAATCCGAGCGCGGCCCGGCTCGCACGTTCACCTACCGGCAGGCTCTCTCGGAAGTCTCGCGCATCGCCAACGCGCTGAAATCGTTCGGCATCGTCAAGGGCGACCGCATCGTGCTGTACATGCCGCTGACGCCCGAAGGCATCTTCACGATGCAGGCGTGCGCACGCATCGGCGCGATCCACTCGGTCGTCTACGCCGGAATGGGGCCGGAGGCGCTGCGGCAGCGCATCGAGGATTCGCATGCGCGCATGGTCGTGTGCGCCGACGCCACCTACCGCCGTGGCAAGGTCGTCGCGCTCGACGCGATCGTGGCCAAGGCTCTGCACGGGCTGAACTTCGTCGAGAACGTGCTCGTGCACCGGCGCGAGGGGACCCATCAGCTGTCGTGGCGCGAGACCGATTTCGCCGCGACGGTGGCGGCCCAGAGCGACGAGTGCCCGGCCGAGCACACCGACGCCGAGGATCCGGCGTTCATCCTTTACACCTCGGGCACGACCGGCAGGCCCAAGGGCGTCGTGCACGTGCACGGGGGCTACGCGGTCGGCGTCCATACGATGATCCGCAACTACTACGACGTGCGCGAGGAAGACGTCTGGTGGTCGACGTCCGATATCGGCTGGATCGTGGGTCATTCCTACATCTGTTACGGGCCCATGCTGGCCGGCTGCGCGCAGGTGGTGCGCGAAGGCGCTCCCGACTATCCCGACCCCGGCGTGGTGTGGGCGGTGGTGGAGAAGTATCGCGTCACCGGAATGTTCACGGCCCCCACGGCGATTCGAATGTTCATGCGGGCCGGCGCCGAACACGTCGACTACCACGACATCTCCTCGCTTCGCGTGCTCTACTGTGCGGGCGAGCCGTTCAATCCCGAAGCGTGGGTGTGGGCGCAGCGACACCTCGGCAAGAACGGGGCGGCGGTGGTCGATCACTACTGGCAGACCGAGATCGCCTCGCCGATGATCGGCACGTTCCCCTCGATGGACGGACGTCCCGGCTACGTGGGCAAGCCGGTTCCGGGCGTGCGGCTGCAGATCGTCGATGCCAGCGGAGCACCGGTAGCGGACGGGCAGGGCGGGCTTCTGGTCATGAAGGAGCCGGTGCCCTACATGATGCGCACGCTCTGGAACGACCAGGAACGCTACGATTCCTACTGGAACGACAAGCTCGGCGGCTACGTCACCGGCGACATCGCCGTGCGCGACGCCGAGGGCTACTACGCCGTGCTCGGCCGTGCCGACGACGTACTGAACGTGGCGGGGCATCGCATCGGCACGGCCGAGGTCGAGAGCGCCCTCCTGACGCATCCGTCGGTGGCCGAGTCGGCGGTGATCGGCCTGCCCGATGCGATCAAGGGCGAGTGCATCAAGGCCTTCGTGGTGCTGCGCGCCAATGCCACGGCCGGTGAAGAGCTCGAGGCCGCGTTGATCGCGCACGTCCGCGACACGCTCGGACCCATCGCGCAGCCGGCGGCCATCGCGTTCATCGCGGCGCTTCCCAAGACGCGCTCGGGAAAGATCATGCGACGTCTTCTCAAGGCCCGCGAACTGGGCCAGGACGAAGGCGACATTTCCACGCTCGAGGATTGACCGCTTCAACGGCCGCTTTAAGGGGACAGTCCCCTTAAGGCAGCCCTAAGGGGACTGTCCCCTTGAGGCTCTTGAAGCCACTGGAGGAATCATGAAGCTCGGACTGACCGCTGGCGCTTTCGGCGCGCAGATCAAGATCGACCTGGACGCCATCAAGGAAGCCGAGAGCCTCGGCTACGATTCGGTGTGGACTGCCGAAGCCTGGGGCGGCGACGCCATCGTGCCGCTGGCGTGGATCGGCGCGAACACCAGCAGGATCAAGCTCGGCACCGGCATCATGCAGATGCCGGCGCGAACGCCGGCGATGTGCGCGATGCAGGCGATGACGCTGGATCAGCTCTCGGGCGGTCGCATGATCGTCGGCCTCGGTCCCTCGGGACCACAGGTGATCGAGGGTTGGCACGGCGTCGCCTATGGCAAGCCGCTGACGCGCACGCGCGAGTACATCACGATCCTGCGCAAGATCTTCGCGCGCGAGGAGCCGGTCACGTTCGAAGGCGAGAACTACCAGATCCCGTATCGCGGCCCCGGGGCCAGCGGGCTCGGCAAGCCGCTTCGCTCGATCCTGCACGGCCGCAAGGACATCCCGATCATCACGGCGACGATCTCGCCCAAGGGCGTCGAGGTCGCCGCCGAAGTCGCCGACGGTTTCATGCCGATCTGGACCAGCGCCGAAGGGCTCTCGACGTTCCAGACCTCGCTCAACAAGGGATTCGCCGCTTCGGGCGACCCCGGCAAGAAGTCGCGTTTCAT
>Ga0196978_1000910_pt1 | contig 14223 bp, 14 predicted proteins | sample S3v_2013CmetaG_FD_155491 | JGI IMG/M metagenome (GOLD analysis project Ga0196978, IMG submission 155491) | Soil microbial communities from Anza Borrego desert, Southern California, United States - S3+v_20-13C | ecosystem: Environmental > Terrestrial > Soil > Desert | place: USA: California... | reverse complement strand
GAGGCAGTAGAGGTAATCGACCGGCTTGTCGCTGTCGCGCACGATGCACGCGAGCATGCTCCAGTCCGAGTGGTCGGTGCCCGAGGAGAAATTCCAGGCGCCGGAGAGGCGCACGCCCCCGTCCACGGGTACGCCGCGCCCCTGCTGGTACGCGATGCCCGAGGCGATCCCCGCATCGGGATTCGGCGCCCAGACTTCTTCCTGCGCCTGCCGCGGCCACCACACGAGATTGCGATGGTGAGAGCCGAGGTTCGCCACCACCCAGCCCACGTTGATGTCGCCGCGCGCGAGGATCTCCGGGATGTCGAAGTAGGCGACGAACGGGAGCTCCATGCCGCCCCAGACCTTCGGCTGGAGGTAGCGCAAGAGCCCGGTGCGGTGGAGCGTGTCCATCACCTCGGGCGTGAGCTTGCGTGCGGCTTCGTTGCGGGGCGCCTGCTCGCGCAGGAACGGAATCAGCGCCCGCGCACGTTCGAGCGCCGCCTCGTAGCTCACGTCCGAAAATCCCACGCGTTCCGCCTTCACTTCTGCACCTCCCGTGCTTCGAATGATAATCGACCAGACCGCTCCTGGAATCAAACGAGAGGAGTCATATGCCGCGCATCTCGCCCGCACCGCGCGAAGGCTACGCCGAAGTCGCCGACCACGTCGCGCGCTGGCAGGCGCAGAAAGGCTATGCGCCCAATAGCTGGCTCACGATGCTGCGCAAGCCGAAGATCTTCCGCGCGTATCGCGAGCTGCACACTGCGGTGATGATCGATGACGGCGAGGTGCCGAAGGGGCTTAAGTTCATGATCGCCGAAGTCGTCAGCATGGCGACCGGCGATGCGTACTGCGCCGCGCACAACGCCGAGAACGCGGCCGAGGCCGGCGGCGTGCCGATCGCGAAAGTCGAGGCGCTCGCGCGGTTCCGCACGAGCCCGCTGTTCACGGGCGCCGAGCGCGCAGCGCTCGAACTCGCGGAGGCCGCCGGCAGCCATCCGCCCGCGGTGAGCGACTCGCATTTCGAGACGCTGAAGAAACACTACTCGGAAGATGCGATCGTCGAGATCGTCGCGGTGCTCGCACTATTGGGCTGGCTCAACCGCTGGTGCATGACGTTCGCGCCGGAGCTCGAAGAGCGCGCGGCGGCGTTCGCCGCGAGACATGTTTCTGGATTCCGGCCTTCGCCGGAATGACGAATCACAGCGTCGGGCTCCTGAAGTCGCCCCCGAGCGCGACGAGTCCCCATGGCGGGAGCTGCGCGTCGACGCTGAAGCTGAAGTGTCCGGCGGCCGCGCGCGCATCGCGGAACATGCGCTGCAGCGCATAGCGGTCGTAGACGCCGTTCGCGCCGGCCATCTCGTGCAGCGAATCGACCGCTTCGGTCGCGAGCTTGACCGCGTAAGCCGTGTTGCGCTTGTAGCGCAGGCGCGTCTCGATATCGAGCGTGCCGCCCGAGGCGACGACGCGTTCGGCTTCGACGCAGTCGTTGCGCAGCATGAGATGCGCCGCATCGATCTGCGCGCCGGCCTGCGCGACGCGCAGCTGCACGGTCTGAAAGTCGCGCATGTTCGCGCCGGTGTAGTTGGTGCTCCGCGATTTCACCCATGCGGTCGTGGTTTCCAGCGCCGCGCGCGCGTTCCCGATCACACAGCCGCCGATGCCGTTGCCGCCGAGCGCGGAGATCGGCACGCGATAAGCGGGATTGCGGTGCTCTTCGAGCCCCGGAAACGAATGGCCGCCGGGTTTCGCGAGATACATCGAGACGACCCGATGTGCCGGCACGAACACGTCTTTGCAGCGCACGGTCTTGCTGCTCGTCGCGCGCATGCCGAGCGTGTGCCAATCGTCGATCACCTCATATTGCGTGCGATGCAGCAGGCAGAACACGTAATCGACAGGCTTGTCGCCTTCGCGCACGATCGCCGCGAGCTGGCTCCAGTCCGAGTGGTCGGTGCCGGAGGAGAAGTTCCATTCTCCGGAGAGCACGATCCCGCCGTCCGCCGGAACGCCGCGCCCCTGCTGATACGCGATGCCCGAAGCGATGCCGGCGTCCGGGTTCTCGGCCCAGACCTCCTCCTGCGCGCGCCGCGGCCACCACGTCATGCTGCGGTGGTGTCCTGCGAGGTTCACGACGACCCATGCGGTGGAGATATCGCCGCGCGCGAGCATCTCGGGAATGTCGTAGTGCGCGACGAACGGAAGCTCCATGCCGCCCCAGACCTTCGGCTGGAGATAGCGGAAGAGGCCGCTCGCGTGCAGCGCATCGAGCACCTCGGGCGTGAGGCGTCGCAGCGCTTCGCACTTCGGCGCCTGCTCGCGCAGCAATGGAATCAGCGACTGCGCGCGCGAGAGCGCTTCTTCGTAGCTCACATCGGAAAAATCGCGCCGCGCCATCTCACCTCCAGTGCTCCTCAGCGATGGTAGCAACAAAAAGCGCGCTGGCAGCAGCGCTGGCGTGCGCGCTACCATCGCGCCGTGACCTCGCAACGGCCTTCGCTCGCGCCTTACGCGTGGCTCTCGCTCGGCGCCGCCACGGTCATCATCGTTCTGAAGACCTGGGCGTACTGGGTGACCGGATCGGTCGGGCTGCTCTCCGATGCGCTCGAGTCCCTCGTCAACTTCGTTGCCGCAGCGTTCGCAGTCTTCGTGCTCATCGTCGTCGCGCGGCCGGCGGACGAGGACCATCAGTACGGCCACGACAAGGCCGAGTATTTCTCGAGCGGGCTCGAAGGCGGCCTGATCCTGGTGGCGGCCCTGGCGATCGCCGTGGCGGCCATCGAACGTCTGCTGCACCCGCGACCGCTCGAGCAGGTGGGCCTGGGTCTGGGATTGTCCGTGATCGCCTCGATCCTGAATCTCATCATCGCGCGCGTGCTCCTCGCCGCCGGCCGGCGCCACGACTCGATCACGCTCGAAGCCGACGGTCACCACCTCATGACCGACGTGTGGACGTCGGCCGGTGTGCTGGTCGGCGTCGGCCTGGTTGCCGTCAGCGGTCTGCTGTGGCTCGATCCGCTCGTGGCGCTGCTTGCCGCGGCGAAGATCGTCTGGACCGCCGTCGATCTACTGAAGCGTTCCGTGCTCGGCCTCATGGACACCGCGCTGCCGCCTGACGAGCAGGCGCACATCAGGACTGTGCTCGACCGTTATCGGCGCGACGGCGTCGAGTACCACGCGCTACGGACGCGCCGCTCCGGTGCGCGACGCTTCATCTCACTGCACGTGCTCGTTCCGGGGGCGTGGTCGGTGCAGCGCGGGCACGATCTCGTGGAGAAAATGGAAGACGAAATGCGTGGTCGACTCGCGAACGCGACCATCACCACGCACATGGAGCCGCTCGAGGATCCACGGGCATGGCGCGACGCCTCGCTCGCGCCGGTGCAGACGCCGGAGGAAAAAACCTAGCTGCTACACGAAAGGGCCGAGCAGCCGGGCCTGTTCCGCGCCCACTCGGGACGCCGCTCGGCGAGTTCCTCGTGCTCGGGCTGCTCGTCGTACGGGCGCTGCAGCACCTGCATCAGCCGGTTCAGCACCGACGCATCGCCCTGTTCCAGCGCGTCTATCGCCAGCTGCGCAAGGTAATTGCGCAGCACGTACTTGGGATTCGCGCGGCTCATGCGCTGGCGGCGTTCTTCCGGCGGCAGGCCATCGCGCCGCACGCGTGCAATGTAGCGGCGCAGCCACGCCGCGACGCGTGCGACGTGCGCCGGCTCGAACGCATCCTCGCCATAGAACGCCCGCCGCAGCGGCTCGACGAGCACCGGTTCGTCGGCGTCGTCCGCAGCCGCGTCCGTCGGCACGTTCGCAAGCTGCCGGAAGAAGAGCGTCATGTCCGTTTCGACGGCGCCGAGCACGTCGAAGAGATCGTTCGCCAGGGCGTCGTCGTCCTCGCCTTCGAGATCGATCAGCCCGAGCTTCTGCCCGAGCCGCTGCCGGAATGCCACCGAATACGCGTTACCGTATTCGGCGATCGCCTGTTCGAGCGGTTCCTTGTCGCCCGCCAGCGGGATCAGCGCGTTCGCGAGCTGGACGACGTTCCACAGCCCGATGCGCGGCTGGTTGCCGTACGCATAGCGGCGACCCTGCGCGTCGGTGGTATTGGGTGTCCAGTTCGGGTCGTAGTCCTCCAGCCAGCCGTACGGGCCGTAATCGATCGTGAGCCCCAGGATCGACATGTTGTCGGTGTTCATGACGCCGTGCACGAAGCCGACCGCCATCCAGTCCGCCATCAGCCGGCCGGTCCGGCGGCAGATCTCCTCGAACCAGCGCACGTACGTGTCGCGCGAAGGCTCCCCCAGCTCGGGGTAGTGCATGCGGATGACGTAATTCGCGAGCTTCGTCAGCACGTCGATCTCGCCGTGCGCCGCGAGAATCTGGAAGTTGCCGAAACGCACGAAGGAGGGCGCGACGCGACAGACGACGGCGCCGGGCTCCGGCTGCGGATTGCCATCGTAGAACATGTCGCGGATCACGATCTCCCCGGTACCGACGAGCGACAGCGCGCGCGTCGTCGGCACGCCGAGCCAGTGCATGGCCTCGCTGCACATGAATTCGCGTACCGAGGAGCGCAGCACCGCCCGGCCGTCCGCAGTGCGCGAGTAGGGCGTGAGCCCGGCGCCTTTCAACTGAAGCTCGTAGCGCCGGCCATCGGTACCGATGATCTCGGCGAGGGTGATGGCACGTCCGTCGCCGAGCTGTCCCGCCCAGTGGCCGAACTGGTGCCCGCCGTAGCGGGCGGCGTACGGCCGCATCCCGGGCAGCACCTTGTTGCCGCCGAGCACCTGCGCTTCGAGTCCCCGAGGCGACAGCGGTCGTGCGATGCCGAGCGTGCGTCCCATATCGTCGGACCACGCGAGGAGCTCCGGCGCGCGCACCGGGGTCGGCTCGACCGGCGTGTAAGCCGCGTGTCGCACCTGGCGCGGCACGTTCTCGAGCACGCTGTCGCCGGGCAGCTCGCGCACGAACGTGTTCTCGAACGCGAGCGCGTCGAAATCGATGAGGCCGCCGTGGTGCGGCCGGTCTGCTATGACAGGGTTCATTTGATGTTGCGACGCAAGGACGATGCCTGCTTGCTACGTTCGATAACTGCGTACTACAATCGCCGCGGCTCGCTCCTTTTTGGGGCCGATAACTATAAAGCCAACACGCAGGGGTAACGATGCCGACCTGGTGCTTCAAAGCCGCTGAACGCCGCACGCGCGAATCCTCCACGCATCAGTGGTACTGGCAGATCGACACCCAGCACACGCTGATCGCCATCACCTCCACGCGTCTGTTTCCCACCCTCGCGGAATGCATCGCCGATGCGCGGGACAACGGCTTCCGGGGCGAGGTCGAAATCCCCCAGAACCTGCACAGCGACTCCGTGATCAACTGCGAAGAAGGCGATTACGTGCACGCGATCGTGCAGCAGTCCGTGCGCGGCCGCGCCAACCGCCCCACCGCCTAGTAGTCATTCCGGCGCAGGCCGGAATCCAGAAGCTCACCCATCCAGCTCCGGGTAATGCCTGAACACCCCGCGGTCGTTGAACGCAAGCCGCCGCGCCGATCTCAAATACGCAGCCACGTTCGGCCGCGCTGCGACCCGATCGTGTAGCGCCGCCAGCCCCGGATAAGCCGGTTCCAGCCGCGCCATCGTCTTCGGAAATCCGAACCGCAGGCCTTCGATCACCTGGAATATCGAAAGGTCGACGTACGAGCACGCCTCGCCGACCGTCCACGAGCGGGGGCCGAGCACGCGCGCGAAATACCCGAGAAACTTCGGCAGCCGCTCGGACAGGAAATGCCGGCTGTAGGTGAGCGCCTCGGCCTTCTGGTCGTCGTAGTACAGGCCGTGAGCGACGGGGTGGTGGGTGTCCTGGATCTCCTTCACGAGATCGGCGAGCGTGAGCTGAAGCTGATGCGCCCACAGCCGCCCGCTTTCCGCCTGCGGCACGAGTCCGAGGCGCGGGCCGAGGTAGAGCAGGATGTTGGCGGTCTGGCCGATCACGAGCTCGCCGTGCTTCAGGAACGGCGGCGCGAACTGCGGGTGCGCGACCGATGCGTCCTGCATGAAGCGCGTCATCCTTTCGGTGCCGCCGGGCTCGCGTGCGACGTCGAGGTAATCCGCGCGCGCGTCTTCGAGCGGCAGGCGGATGAACTCGCCGCGCCCTGCATTCGATGCGTGGTAATAGAGCTCGTACGTCATGTCTGAAAATGTCTACGGGCGCGGCGAGTGCCGCGCTAAGCGATTTTTTGCGACGGGAGGCGTAAGCCTTGCGGCGCGTCGCAGGTTGTTTGCATCCTTAATGCCTCAACGAGGCCTCGAATGGTAGCAGCGCGCCGTAGCCCGCACCGGGTGTTAAAAAAGTCCTAGTACGCATCGACGGCACGCGCATAGCGTAGCCGCACGAACGAAAGGGCAAACCCGACCGAAAGGCGGGGGCGCAAAGTCACCGGCCTAAAGCGTGAAGGCGCCATGGCAGCGGGACCGCCGAAACGTGCGGAATCGGTTCCGATTCCGCTCTTTCGTCATCCTGACGTTCGCCTTTCCGTCAACGAATGGAGGCGATGATGATGCTCAACGGAACGACAGCGCTGGACGCCGATCTGGACTACGCCGAACGCATGGTCCTCAAAGGCTTCAGTACGCCGGAGATGGCTTCGAAAATGTGCGGCGTGAAGCTCCAGGACCTTCTCGAGCGCCTCGGCCAGAAGCAGGACGTGCTTTACATCCCGCAGGAGCAGCGCTAGGAGCGCGCGGCGAGCGCGCCGTCGATCAGCTCCACGACGGCGCCCTCGTACGCCCGCACCCATTCGACAGAGCTGTCGCTCGCGAAACCGCGCGTGGCGAACCGCGCTCTCGCCGGCTTCGCGGCGTCTACTGCCCGAAAGAATGCGACCGTGCGGCCGAGGTCGCGGTCGAACGCGTCGAGCGCTCGCTGCATCAGCGGGTAATGCCGGCTGTAGGTGATCGCGTTCGCAATCCAGATGTTGTTCATCGAGCCCGCGTGCCAGTCCAGCCGGCGCTCGCCGCGCGCGAAAACGTCCGCGCGCATCTTCAGGAGCGCGTCCGCGGCAATCGCGGAGCGCTGATGGCGCGCATAGAGCGCGGCGAGCTCGCCGTAGACCTCGCGGACCCGCTCGGCGTGCGTGGCGCCGGTGCGTGCAAAGCGGTCCATCGCATGGCGCTCCGTCGCGAGCGGACCGTACCGTTCGCGCCCGAACGTCCTCATCGCCTCGTAACCCAGGGCGTTGCACAGCGCTTCCTCGACGCCGTACGGCAGATCGAACTGATCGTGGCAGTCCTCGTGGATCACGAGATACACGAAGCGCGCGAGCGGCGCGACGAGCATCGCCGCCGTGACCGGCGTCTCGCTCTGCCCCATCGCCTCGGCCTCCGCGAACATCATGTCGGCGTCGCCCGCGATCGTCCGGCATTCCTCCGCGCTCTGCGCCTCGACCCACTCGATCGCCGGATCCTCGTACGAATACGGCAGGTACAGCGGCGAGACGTGCCCGCATAACGGAAAGCCAGCCTTCTTTTCGTCGACCCGAAGAAAATTGCGGGTCGGCGCGAAGCCGATGCTCTGCTCGAACGCGCGGATATCGGCGACGAGCGCGCGCCATTCGGCTTCCGAGCGCGGCGCGGCGAGCTCCGGGTCATCGCGCAGCGACCCGCAGCCTGCCGCGGACGCCGCGATCGATGCGGCGAGTACAATCGACCGAAAAGAGGAGGAGACCATGGCTGAGACTTTGCGTTTCATCGCCGTCGCGGCGTTGGCATTGTGCGCCGCGCTCTCGCATGCGCAGTATCCCACCCGGCCGATCCGCCTGCTCGTGCCGTCCGCGGCGGGTGGCGGGCTGGACTTCGTGGCACGCGTGGTCTCACCGAAGGTCTCGGAGTACCTAGGGCAGCAGGTCGTAGTGGACAACCGCACCGGCGCGAGCGGCGCGATCGCGCTCGATTTGACGATGCGTGCGACGCCCGATGGTCACACGCTCATGATCTTCAGCGCCGGGCAGGTCGGCTATGTGGCCGTGAGCAAGAGCTCGCGCTTCGATCTGCTGCGCGACTTCACGCTGATCACGCAGATCTCTCAGGCCCCGTACGTGCTCGCGGTGTCCAACACGATGCCGGTGAAATCGATGGCGGAGCTGATCGCGCAGGCCAAAGCGAATCCGGGCAAGATCAACTACGCATCGTCGGGCGTTGCGACGCTTCAGCATCTTGTGACCGAGCTCTTCGGTCTCACCGTGGGCGCGAAGTTCACGCACATCCCGTACAAGGGCGTCGCCGCCGCGTTTCCGGATCTCGTCTCCGGGCGCACTCAAATGACGATCTCCAGCGCCGCGTCGCTGTCGGGGCAGATCCGCGCCGGCGCGCTGCGGCCGCTCGCGGTCACGAGCGCGCAACGCATGAAAACGCTGCCGGACGTGCCGACGATGAACGAGTCCGGCATCCCGAAGTTCGTCGTGATGCAGTGGCACGGTTTGCTGACCCCGGCGCGCACACCGCGCGCCATAGCGGAGCGCATCTACCGTGAGGTCGCGAAGACGGTGCAGCAGCCGGATGTGGCGAGCCGGCTCGCCGCCGACGGGACCGAGCCGGTCGGCAGCTCGCCCCAGCAGTTCGCGGCGTTCGTGAAGTCGGAGCTCGAGAAGTACTCGGCGGTCGCGAAGCAGACGGGCATCACCGCCGAGTAGCTAATGCGCCGTACTGCCGTTCGTGGTGAGCTTGTCGAACCACGAATGGCATTCACCCCGCTCGGAGTCGGCGGCCTCAGCCCGAACGCAATGCCGATGGATGCTACTGCGCCTTGAGGCCGATGGTCTTCGCGATCCGGGTGTAGGTCGCAATTTCGGAAGCGATGTGCTGCGCGGCTTCCTTGGGGGTGTTGCCGACGGCTTCCGTGCCGTCCGCCGCCAGCCGGTCCCGCAGCTCGGGCTGCCGCGCGATCGCAGCGACTTCCCGGTTGAGCAGTGCGACGACGGCAGCCGGGGTGCGCGCCGGCGCGAGCAGCGCCTGCCAGATCGTGTTCTGGTAACCCGGCACACCCGCTTCGGCAACGGTCGGCGCGTCGGGCAGGTACGCCGCGCGTTTGGGCCCTGTCGTCGCGAGCGCGCGCAGCCGGCCGCTGCGCACGAGCGGCATCGCCGACGGCGGGCTCGCGAACATGACATCCACGCGTCCGGCCGCGAGATCGACCAGCGCCGGCGGGGCGCCTTTATAGGGCACGTGGACCATCTTCACGCCGGCCATCGAATTGAACAGCTCGCCCGCGAGGTGCGTCGAAGCGGCGACGCCGGACGAAGCGAAATGAAGCTGCCCCGGCTTCGCTTTCGCGGCCGAGATGAGGTCCTGGATGCTGCGCACCGGCGACTGCGGGCCGACCACGACGACGGCGTACGCCATGCCGAGCAGGGACACCGCGGTGAAGTCGCGCAGCGGATCGTAGGGGAGCTTCGGATACAGCCCGACGTTGATGCTGAAGCCGGTCGGCGCGAGCAGCAGTGTGTAGCCATCGGGAAGCGCGTGCGCGACGGTTTCGGCGCCGATGATGCCGGCGCCGCCGGGGCGGTTATCCACGACGACCTGCTGCCCGAAGCGATCCGAGAGCCGCTGCGCGTACGCGCGTGCGACGAAATCGGCGTTGCCGCCTGCAGACTGCGCGACGACCAGCCGGATGGGCTTCGTCGGATACTGCTGTGCCACTGCACAGGTCGTGACGAACATCGCAACGGCTGCAAGTGCCCTCGCCCCGCGAAGCGGGGAGAGGGATAGGGTGAGGGGCGATGTCAGCGCCAACCGATGAAATCGGATACGCCTTTTCCCATTACCAATTCCAGATCCTTTCCTTTCAACCACGGCAACTCCTCGGTGAACATTGTTATGCACTGCCGCCACGAGATCGGCATGCGTGTGATATCCGTGCCCCAGAACATCCGCTGCGGACCGAACGCATCGAAGATGCGCTTCAGGTACTTGTGGATGTTGCGATAGGGATAGCTCTCGCTCGAGTAGCTCGGCGCGCCGGTCGCCTTCACGGCGACGTTCGGATATTTCGCGACCGCTTCGAGCTCCTCGATGTGCGCGAACGCGGCATCGTCCTGCGTGCTGCGCGGACAGCCCATGTGATCGATCATGAGCTTCAGCTTGGGGTGCTTCGCGGCAATCTGTCCGACGACTTTCACCCGGTTGGGCACGAGCAGCCCCACCGGCAGCCCGGCTTTTTCCGCGATCGGCCACAGCCAGTCGGTCGTGCCGTCGACCAGCCAGTTCTCCTCGCCGGGCTTCAGAAAGGCGAAGCGCAGGCCGAGCATGCCCGGTTGCTGCTTCCAGCTTTCGATGACGCCGCGGTTCTCGGGCTTGCTCACGTCGAAGAATCCGAGCACCGCGAGCCGGTCCGGATGCTGCTGCGCGGCTTCGATCGCGACCTCGTTCGCTCTGGGATCCCAGCTGGGCGGATGCAGGACGGCGCGATCCACACCCGCTTCATTCATGTCCCTGAGCAGCTCGTCCTTCGTGTAATGCGACACTTGTCGATGGACATGGACAGGCGTGCCGCTGGCCCAGATATGGACCTGGCTGTCTACGATGAGCATGGTGTTCTCCCTGGGTGTGCGTGCATGATACTTGGTACCGCACGCATGACGGCCCATGGCCGCCAAATACAGGGAGAGAATCCGCATGAAAGTGCATTTCACGGGCTGCGAGCTCAAGGCCGCGCACGAATCGACTGCATCGACCGCAGGCGAAAGACCGGCGGCAGGACGCCGCGAAGTCGCGGTGAACGGCCGCCGCGTGAAGGTGATCGACGTCCACGCGCACTGCGTCATCCCCGAGGCGATGAAGCTCACCGGCGGCGATGCGTGGCAGCACCACCAGCACGGCATCGTGCTCGAGGCAAGCGAGCGGCTCGCGGCGATGGACGGGCAGGGCATCGACGTCGAAGCGCTCAGCATCAACCCCTTCTGGTACGGTCTCGAGCGCGACAGGGCGGCGGAAATCGTGCGGCTCAACAACGATGGCCTGGCCGAGATCTGCGCGAGCCACCCGGACCGGTTCGTCGCATTCGCGTCGGTCGCGCTGCAGTATCCCGAGCTCGCGATCGAGCAGCTCGAGCACGCGGTGAAGAAGCTCGGGTTACGCGGCGTGGCGGTCGGCGGCAGTGTGGCGGGCGACGAGTTCGCGGACCCGAAGTTCCATCCGTTCTGGGCGAAATGCGAGGCGCTCGGCATCCTCGTGTTCATCCATCCCCAGGGCACGCCCGATCTCGCGAAACGGCTGAAGGGCAGCGGCGGCCTCGATAACGTGATCGGCAATCCGCTCGACACGACGATCGCGCTCTCGCACCTGATCTTCGAAGGCACGCTCGACAAGTTCCCGGGACTCAAGATCTGTGCGGCCCACGGCGGCGGTTACATCGCGTCGTACATGGATCGTTCGGATGCGGTGATGAAGACCTTCCCGAAACGCATCACGGTCAACATCAAGAAGAAACCGACGGAATATCTGAAGCAGCTCTACTACGACGCGCTCATCTTCACGCCGGAAGCGCTGCGCCACCTCGTCGCGAACGTGGGCTCGAGCCAGATCGTGCTCGGCACCGACTATCCGTACCCGTGGGAAGACAAGGCAGTCGAGCACATCATGGCGACGCCGGGGCTCACCGACGAGGAGCGCATCGCGATGCTCGGCGGAACGGCCGCGAAGCTGCTCAAACTCGCGTAGGGTGGGCGAAGCCCACCGCAGGCGGTGCGCTACCAGCGCACCCTACTGCGGCTGGATACCCGCGCGCTTCGCGATGTCGGCGTACTTCCCGATGTCGATGCGGATGAACTTCGCGAAATCCTCGGGCGACATGCTCACGGGCACGAGATTGAGACTCGCGTAACGATCGAGGATGTCGGGCATCTTCACGATCTCGCGCGCGGCGGCGTTCACTTTGACGACGACTTCGCGCGGCAGGCCGCGCGGTCCGTGGATCCCGTACCAGCCGGTCGCTTCGTAACCTTTGAGCCCGAGCTCGTCCGCGGTCGGCACGTCCGGGAGCTGCGCAGAACGTTTGAGCGACGTGAATGCGAGCGCGCGGAGCTTTCCCGCCTGCACCATCGGCACCACGACCGGACTGGGGCCGAACATGAGCGGGATCTGGCCCGCGAGGAGGTCGGTGATCGCCGGGCCCGCGCTGCGGTAGGGCACGTGATTTAACTTCACGCCCGCGAGCACCTGAAACATCTCACCGGCGATGTGCGTGAGATTGCCGGCGCCCGCCGATCCGTACGGAATAGTGCCCGGCTTCGCTTTGGCAAGGCTGATCAGCTCCTGCAGCGTCTTCGCGGGAAACGATGGATGGACGACGATCACCAGCCCGGTCGAGTTCGCGACGTAGGCGATCGGCGTGAAATCGCGCACCGTGTCGTACGGGAGCTTCCGGTAAACAGATGGATTGATGGTGTGCGCGCCGGCGGTAAATAGCAAAGTGTAGCCGTCGGGCACCGCGCGCGCGACGATCTCGCTGCCGATGATGTAGTTCGCGCCCGCGCGGTTGTCGACAACGACGTTCTGGCCCAGCAACACCGAAAGCTTCTGGGCGATGATGCGCCCGACGACGTCGACCGCGCCGCCCGGGGCGACGGGCACGATGAAGCGGACGGGACGATCAGGGTATGCCGCGGATGAAACCGACGCGCAGAAGACGAGCAGAAGCGCGAGCGCGAATCTCGTGAACATGTCCGTTCCCCTCCGGTTATAGTGATCAGTATACAGAGGAGGCTTTATGAGCTTGCGCGATCGCATCGGCATCGATTTGAACCGCGACATCCGTATCGAAGAGGGTATCGAATGGGCCGCGAAGAACGGCGTGCGCTACCTCGATATCCAGCTCGATACCGATACCAACCTGATCACGAGCTTCGATGCCAAGCGCATCGCCGCGGTGCAGTCGCTGCGCGAGCGCCACGGCATCCACATCGGCTTTCACACGTCGTCCGCGGTGAACGTCGCCGAGTACGCGCCGCACGCAAGCGACGGCGTGGAGGCGTATCTCAAGGCCTATATCGATCTCTATCCGCGCATGGGCGCCGAATGGATCGTCGTGCACGCAGGCTTCCACTTCGGCAAGGACAAGGACCGCCGCATGAAAGCGGGTTTCGAGCGGCTGAAGCGCCTCGCCGATTACGCGGAGAAGAAAAACGGGCGGCTGCTGCTGGAGAACCTCAACAAGGAGCCCGAGGACGCCGAGGTGCACTACCTCGCGCACACGCTGGAAGAGTGGCGCTACTACTGGAGCCTGCTCGCCTCACCGGCGCTGCGGCTTTCGTTCACCGTCAACCACGCGCACCTCGTGCCGGAGGGCATCGACGGCTTCGCCGACGCGCTCGATTTCAGCCTCGTCGGCGAAGTGCGGCTCGCCGACTGCTGGCGCAACGGTCACGAGGTGCATCTCGTGCCGGGCAAGGGCGACCTCGACTTCGGTGCGATGTTCAAGCGCATCGAAGGCGCGGGGTTCAAGGGCCAGTACACCAATGCCTTCGGCAGCCTCGAGGACCGCCTCAACGCGCGCGACTACCTCGTCGAGAAAGCACGCGCCGCGGGCGTGAAGGTCGATTGACCGGTGACGCGGTGACGCGGTGACGTGGTGACGGATCATCGCATTTTCGCGGCGACTGCTTTGCGCAACCGTCTGACAAGCATGCCGACGCGGCCGGTCTTATCGACCACAGATGTCATCCGGTGCAGATAACGTAATCGGGCGGCTAGCTCAAGCTGTGTTTCCAGCTCGGCCACAGAGCCACACGCGATTCCGAGAAACTGAAGTAGCTCACCTGATGTATTGCGTGCGGCGCCCTCTGCAATGTTCGATGGGATCGATATGGCGCATCGCCGGAGTTGTGCGGTCAGCCCAAACAACTCGGCTCGCGGAAAAGAAGCTGTCGCGCGATAAACGATGACCACAAGGTCTATCGCTTCCCTCCAAGCGATCAAGTTTCTGTGCGTTTGCGTGGCGCGTTCCACAGCTCAGTGAATGCGCGACTCCTTAAGCCGTGTACGGCCAAAGGTCGTATACGCTACCGCGTCACTTCGTCACCGCGTCACCGCGTCACTGCGTCACTGCGTCACTGCGTCGCCGCGTCACCGCGTCACCGCGTCACCGCGTCACTGCGTCGCCGCGTCACCGCGTCGCCGCGTCACCTCCTCAGGGCCACATTGCCCAGCCCACTCTATCGGTCTCGGCTCTGAAGAAGTGTCCCTGC
>Ga0196978_1000908_pt1 | contig 14228 bp, 9 predicted proteins | sample S3v_2013CmetaG_FD_155491 | JGI IMG/M metagenome (GOLD analysis project Ga0196978, IMG submission 155491) | Soil microbial communities from Anza Borrego desert, Southern California, United States - S3+v_20-13C | ecosystem: Environmental > Terrestrial > Soil > Desert | place: USA: California... | reverse complement strand
CCGGTGGGGAGGTGGTCGAAGAGTTCTTTGACGTGCTGGTTTTCGAGGGCGACGCAGCCGAGCGTCCAGTCCGAGGCCGAGCCGCCGCCGTGGATGAAGATTTCGCCGCCTAGTTTGGTGTCCCACGGCGGGCAGCGCCCTTCCCGGTTGGCGCGGACGATGCGGTCGTGCTGGGCGCGCGTGATGAGGCGTTCGCGCAGGGCGCGCGCGGCGTCGGCCGCGTCCGGGTAGTTGAGGCCGAGCGAGAGGTAGAAGTTGCTGCGGCCGTTCTTCATGCAGACGTAGAAGTCGCCCTCGGGCGTGCGGCCGTCGCCCTGCCGCTCCTTGTCGCCCTCGGGCGCGAAGCCGAGCGCCGCGCGGAACAGGCGCACGCGCTCGCCCCCCGAGAAGAGTTCGACCCGCCGCGCCGCCTTCCTCACCACGACCCGAGGGTTTTTGAGCGGGAGTTTGAGCGGCCGGCGGTTGAGTTCCTCCTCCTCGGCGGAGGGCGGCGCGACCGCCGTCTCATCTTTGAAGGGAGCGGGGGCGGCCGCCTGCGCCGCCGGGACTTCGACGGCCGGCGCGGGCCGCGCGCACGAAGCGAGGGCCGCGCACGCCAGCAGGATCGCGGCCGCGAAGACTTCCGCCCGATGTCTCTTGCGTCGGCTGGTCACGCCCTTCACGTCAATCACCGAGAAGTGACTACGATTCACGATTTACGATGCGCGGCTTTGAGAAGCACCCGGTCAACGGCCGCGCCGACGCGCTCGACGGGGACGCGGCGGATGCACTCGGGGGCGTCGAACTCGGCGCAGGTGTAGCCGGGGCAGGGCGCGCAGGGCAGGTCTTCGCGGACGACCTCGGCCGGGCCTCGTGTCCACGGCCGCCAGTGGGCCACGTTCGAGGAGCCGAAGACGACGACCTGCGGGACGCGGAAGGCCGCGGCGATGTGTGCCACGCCGCTGTCGTTGCCGACGAAGAGCGAGGCGCGCGCCGCCAGCGCCGAGAGTTCCGGCAGCGCGAGGTCTGTGAAGGAGGCGAGCGGCGAGCGCGAGAGCGCCTGCACCTCCTCGACGACCTTCGCCTCGTGCGGCGCGGCGACGGCGACCGAAGGCAGGCCGCGAGCGGCCAAGTGTTCGACGACGCGCGCGAAGTTTTCGGCCGCCCAAGTCTTCGTCTCGAAGGCCGCGGCCGGGTGGAAGAGGGCGAACCGTTCGCCCTCTCCGACCCCCGCGGCGCGCAGCTTCCCGGCGACGCGCGCGGCCGCTTCAGCAGAGACGGGCAGGCGCGCGGCCGGTCGGTCCGTGACGGGCACGCCCGTCCAGCCCGCCAGCGCGAGCTGCTGTTCGGCCGAGTGCGTGCGCGGGCGTTGCCAGAGTTCGGCGGAGGGCGGCGCGAGGTGGTTGTGGAGCGCGGCGTAGGCGTAGCCGGCGTAGCCGACGCGGTGGCGCGCGCCGGTCGCGCGCACGAGCAGCGCGGCCGTGCTCCCGCCGTGCAGGTTGTAGACCACGTCGTAGTTCTCAGACCTCAGCAGCCGCGCGACGCGGAAGCGGGCGGCGCTGCTCCGGCGCGCGACGGCGACGACGCGGTCGAGGTCGTCCGAGCCTTCGAGGAGCGGCGCGACCCAGTCTTCGAGCAGCACGTCGAGGCGCGCCTGCGGCACGAAGCGGCGCAGCGCGCGGAGGGTCGGCGTGGCGAGCACGGTGTCGCCGATGGAGCGCAGGCGCACGACGAGCACGCGGCGCACGCCCTGCCAGTCCCAGCGCGCCGGGGCGAGCGGAAGGGCTTCGGCCCCGCCCCCGACGCCGCCGCCGGACTCGCCGGCCGCGGGCGGCGGGGCCGTCTCAGGTTGATTTCTGAGGCTCTTCATCCTCGAACGTGGCCTCGTCCACGACGAGCGCCGGGATGTCGTTAATGACCGGGTAGACGCGCCGGCATTCGAGGCACTTGATGCCGCTCGCGTCCTCCTTCAGCACGACCTTGCCCCGGCACGCCGGGCAGATCACGCTGAACTCTTCGATGAAATCCGCCGTGATGGCCAACGTCACTCCCTCCTCCCGAAGCGGCCACGATAACACAGAAAAGTCCGGAGCCCGGAGTCCGGGGTCGGAGGCGGAAGACCTCGTCTTTGACTCCTGACTCCGGGCTCTTTTTAACGCCTTTCCAACCTGACGGGGAGGCCGCCGGCCGCCGGGTTTTGCGCCAGCAGGAGCCACGCCCACGCGAGCGGGTTGGCCGTCGTCTCGTGGCCCGCGAGGAAGAGCGTCATCACCTCGTCGCGCAGTTGCTCGGCCGCCGGCTCGCGGCTTTCCGCCGGCTTCCACCCACTTTCGCCCGCGGCGCGGGCCGTTTCGGGTTGCGGCTGCGGGCCGGCGCGCCACTCTGTTATTATACTTTGCGTCCGGGCCGGCGCACGCCGCCCGGCGCGCCCCGAAGGAGAAGAAGTTGTCTTTAGAGTTTGCCGTCGAATACCCCTGTTCCCTGCGCGCGCGCTACGACGAGGAGCACCTGCGCGCGTGGGGCCGTCTGGGAAGCCTGCACACGCGCCTCACCACCGGCGAGCACCTCGCGCCGACCGAGGAGAAGGTGCGCTTCGTCGAGCAGGCCGCCGTCGAGATCGAGCGGATGCAGGCCGAGGTCGGCGTCTGCGCCGGCTGCCCGGCCAGCCTCCCGCCGGAGGCGGCCGGCGAGGGCGAACCCGTCGGCTGCCTCGGGCGCATCACCTACCCGGTCGAGGCGCAGTTCGAGAAGTTCCTCGCCGACCGCGTGCAACTCGCCTTAGACACGGTCGAGGAGGAGCGCCAGCCGCGCCTCCTGCGCGTGCTTCTGGATTCCGACTCGCCCTTCGACGGCGAGGGCACGAAGTCTCTGCGCGCGGTGACGACGACGAACGGCCTGCGCTTCTTCGAGCTGCGCCTGCCCATCAAGCTCGCGCGGCAGGGCGCGCACCTGACGACCGACAACCTCTTCGACGCCCTCGCCGGCTTCACCTCCGAGGACGCCGCGCGCACCACCTACACGCGCGAGCTGCCGCCCTCGGCCGCCGCCGACTATCAGGAGTTCCTCGACCTCGTCCTGCGCCAAGACATCTCCGACTCCGAGCGCGAGCGCGTCCGCGCGCGCAGCCGCAACTACCAGCAGTTCCTCCGCCTCCTCGCCGCCCTTGAACTCGCCGAGTCGCTCCGCGCCCGCGTGCTGATGGATTAAACAGGTCGGCAGTCGTCGGTTTTCAGTAAAAGCCTCTCGCCGACGTGCGCCCGGAGGTCGGCCGCCGGCCTTCGTTTCGGCGGCTTACTGATAACTGACAACTACTGCTGCTCGTTCTTCTCTTCGTCCAACTGCCGGAGCGTGTCCAGCAGGAGGTTGGTGTTGCTGAGGGCTTGGATGGTGACGGGGAACCCTTCGGCGGACTTGCTGAAATCGAAGGAGCCGGACGTGATCTCGACGAGGAGGCGGAAGGCCAGTTCGCCGCGCGCGTCGCGGCACTCGGCCCCGACGATGCGCCCCTCGTTGAAGAGGACGCGGCCGCTGAGGCCGGGCGCTTCGAGCGCGAGCGCGCCGGTCAGCCGCGAGTTCTCGACGACCTGCACGGCGTCGAAGATGCTGACCGTCGAGAGGTCGCCGGCGAAGGTGACCTGTTTTTTTTCGGGCGGCGGCGCGGGGGCCGGGGCCGGCGGGTGGAGGTCGGGACGGCGCGCGCGGCGGATGGCTTCGAGGCCGGCGGCGATGTTGATGCGCGGGTCGATGTGCTTGGCTTCGAGCAGGCGCTCGTGGGCCGCCTCGAAGTTCTCGCGCGACAGATAGAGGTTGACGAGCGCCAGACACTGGCGCGCGGCCTCGTCGCCGCGCTCGTGCGAGACGGCCACCTCGCGCAGCTTCTCGCGCAGGACGACCGAGCGCGGGTGGTGCGCGACGGCGTCGAGCAGGCGCGCGATGGCCTTCTGCGGGGCCTTGTATTTGACGAACAACTCGGCGTCGAGCAGCGCGCCCTCGACGCTCTCGTCAATGCTCTTCGGCTTTTCCTTGTTGCTCATCGGGGCCGGACGCGCGCGCCGCGCGAATTTCGAGTGTAGCACAGCGGCTCGGCCGCGCGCGCCGCGGCGTTTTGCGTCACGCGGCAGACACGAAATGGTGCGGCCGCGAGCCGTATCGGATGAAGGGGCGGCGCCGCCCCGCCGCGCCCCCGCCGCCCATTTCATCCTCGAAACTTCAACCAAAGCTTGAACCCGAATTTTTAAATGCCCTTTTATGCGGCCTTAAGGCCCCGCCGCGCCCGCCCCGCGGCTAAGTCCTAAACCGTACATTTCATTGAGGAAACATGGCACGCCGGATGCTAATCTCAGTCGCGTCCGTCTGTAGCCCCCTCAACAAAAAATCGGGTATCGTTTCCGTGAGCGTGGTGCGGCCGCTCCGGCTCGCGACCGCCCGGCCGGGTTGACCGAAGAGTTTCGCGGAGGAGCTTGCCAATGCACGATGAGTTGACGTTCGGGGAGTTGACGGGGGCGGCGACGGTGCGGCTGGTCGGGGAGAGTTGGGCGCAGTATCTACAGAGGGCCTGCTCGCGCCTGAAGGCCGGCGGCGCGGCCGAGCGCCCCGACGGCGTCCGCGCCCTCGTCGGCCGCCTGAAGCGCACGCGCCCCTCGACCTACCGGCACTGCGTCCGCGTCGCGCGCTACTCGAACGCCATCGGCCGCGCGCTCGGCTTCGACGACGCGCGCCTGCGCCAGTTGGGCGCGACCTCGATGCTGCACGACATCGGCAAGATTCTCGTCCCCGAGTTCATCCTGAGCCGGCCGCGCCGCCCGACGCGCGCCGAGCGCTTCGTGCTGCGTCTGCACCCGACGTTCGGGGCGCTTCTCGCCTCCTACTACGACCTGCCGGCCGAGCTGCGCATCCGCACGCAGCACCACCACGAGCGCTGGGACGGGCGCGGCTACCCGCACGGCCTCGGCGGCGAGGACATCCCTTTGATGGCGCGCATCGTCCAAGTGACGGACTCTTTCGACGCGATGGTCGAGCGCCGCGCCTACAACTCGCCGCGCACGCGCGAGGACGCCGTCGCCGAGCTGCGCGTCGAGGCGGGCAAGCAGTTCGACCCCCGCCTCGTGGAGGCGTTCCTCGACAATTTTCCCGTGGGAAGGTAGACCATGAGCACGTGGATGAGGCGGCGCATCGAACGCTCGCGCGCGCGCTGCCAACAAAGGGCCGCGGCCCACGAAGACCGCCGACGCTCCCCCGCATCACAACCCCGCCCCGGCACACAGCCGGCCAACACTTCAACGCAGGCGGTCGCGCTCCGGCGCGCCGCCGAGTCGCGGGTCGTCTAGCGGGCCGAACCCGAGCAGACACGGAGGGGGCGCGGGGAAGAAAGTTCTTCCCCGCGCCCCCTCGCGCTTACCCGCGCGGCGTCAGAAGTCGAGCCGCAGCCCGACGCGCAGGCCGCGCGGGCGGAGCGTGCGCGCCGGGACGAGGAAGGCGTCGAGGAAGGCCCGGCGCTGCTCAGCCGTAGCGTCGGGTCGGAGCGCGCCGAAGTTGACGAACTCCGCGCCGAAGGTGAAGACCGTCTTGTTGAGGACGTTATCAATCTCGACGGCGGGCGAGAGGCGCGCTCGGCCGCCGAGACGGAACTCGCGCGCGAGGCTGAGGTCGAGGGTGAAGAGGCCGGGGCCGCGGCCGGCGTTGCGCGGCAGGTCGCCGGTCTGGCCGACGCGCGGCAGGCGCAAGGCTTCGAGCAGGCGCGGGTCGAGCGGCTCGCCGGGCCTGCGCCAGCGGAGCAGCCGCGGGTCGCCCGCGAAGGCGGGGCGGTCGTTGTCCACGTCGTCGAGGTTGCGGTCAACGCCGCCGAGCGAGAGGTTGAAGGGCGCGCCCGAGGCGGCGCGCAGGATCGCGGCCAGCCGGAGGGAGCCGAGGAGGGGCGGGGCGTCGAGCGTGCCGGAGAGGGCGAGGCGGTGGCGGCGGTCGAGGAGGCTGCGGGCGCGCTCGCCGCGGAAGTCGCCGGCGCGCAGCGCGCTCGAAGTGTTCACCACGCCGTCGTCGATCAAACGCGAAAGCGTGTAGGCCGCGCGCAAAGAGGCGCGCCAGCCGGCGGCGCGGGGCGAAAGGCGCCGGCGGGCCTCGACCGTCAGCCCGTGGTAGAAGCTCTGGCCGGCCGAGACGAGCTGCTCGACCTGCCCTCGCGAGGGGTCGGGCCGTAAGCCTTGCAGCGCGGCCAGCGCCGCCTCGAGCGTCGTGGTGGAGCCGACGCCGGCGAGGTTGAAGACGGAGACGGGGACGCCCGCTTCGACGACGCGGCCGACGGTTTCCGCGCCCGGCGGCGCGAGGGTGAAGCGCACCAGCTCGCCGGCCGCGGCGGCGTCGTAGACGGGGCGCGCGCCGTTCGCGCCGCGGAAGTTGGCGAAGTCGCGCGAGAGCAGGTAGGCGTTGAAGTCCGCGAAGCCGGCGGGCAGTCGCGGCGCGTTGTCGTTTTATATTAACCAAAAAGTTGTGTGTATGATACACCGCCCTTTAACTGCGTGGATTCAAACAAGATCACGGAATAATTCACTGTGATTGTTTGACCGATTGATAATCAATCCCTTACACATCAAAGCACACGATGCCCAAGTGCTAGATAGCTGCAGCTACCGCAAAAGTCTCCTGATACCGATATATTCCCCCTGAACTACGTTCAGAAGTTTTAATCTCGAAATCTTCACCACTAAAGACAAAAGTCCGCATACTGATTAATTGACTTAATCAGTATCAAGGCATAGCATTTCGCTCACTACCTGCGATGAGTACTTTCTTAAAGCGTAACTTTACTCAATCAGCAGGTAGCAAAATCTGGCCGGGATATGCCAATTACCTCATGAACCCTAATCTCAAATGTAAGGAGCAGGCTGCACATGAGCAACGAAATTAGAGCAGGCGGCGTACCTGTTGAGCCAACTTCCGAATCTGCTGTGCTGAAAAAGTTCATTCCAATGCAGGTCGGTAAAGCTGTCGTGTATGTTGAAAAACAGGGGGAGGCCATAACTGAGGAAGATGACGGAATTTACCCCGTGGCACCTACCCCTAAACAAGCATTTGAGACGGCGGTTGAAGCTCTTAAGGAATGCGTGCGTGTTGTCGGGGAGCGGATGGAAGAACTCGCAGGGAAAGCGATGCCGAAAGAAGTAGAGATTGAATTCTCTATAACATTTGATGCAAAGGCGAAAGGGGCGTTGATACCGATTTTTGTAACTGCCGAACATGGAATACAGACCGGGTTGAAGGTGAAGGCTGTCTGGAAGGGTACAGGCAGCAACAATGCCTCCTGAGTTTCAGGGTGATGGTGATGTCGCATCAAAGGGGCGGGCTTGACGCAGCGCGACGCGCGACGGTGCGTATCTGCCGTCGCACTGGGGAGCATCGTGGTCAGGGTCTCTTGTTAAATTTGGACAGCTACGGGGCGGTCGTCCTTACCTGTCATCATGTAATAGCCCCCCTAGAGGAGGACGATCTATTTATCCAGGTCCCGCAGGAAGACGGTAAGCTAGGTAGTCCATTACAAGCGAGGTTTGACCCAGAGAGGTCGCAAACTGAGAAGGATATCGTAGTCTTACACGTCCAAGGTGTGCAAACGGGTTATACTCCTAGGCTGTATACCCTCAATCCTGCCACATACGCTGGCCTTTTAGAGGCAGTAGGATTAACCCATTTACAGCCGAACAACTTCAACGCTCAGATAGGAGTCAGCACCCCCTTGATTATCAGGGCCCCGGTTCCCGGCAGATGGGGCCAACCGATCACTGAGTATCGTATCCCTACCGCTTTTAGACTCGCTAAAGCAACTGACGCCAGAGAAGGTATTAGCGGAGGCGTCGTACTCTCCGAAGGTGGAGTGGTTGGATTGGTTCACTTCGCGCGCGGTGAGTCTGCTGAAACCGCGCGCGAATGTTACTTAGTCCCACTCTCGATCTGGGCCGAAGATTGGCCAGAGTTAGCAGCAGTCCTCGAACCACTACCTGAGCCGTCTGCCAAGTGGCATGGTCAGAGCCCCGCTAACGCTCTAGCCCCTTTTCGCCGCCAGTTTCAGGCCCCCCCATTACCGGCACATTACGTAGAGCGGGTTACTGAAATTACCCAAGTGGTAGGAGGATTACTGCGTAAAACGCCTGAGCAAAACGGCATCCTTGTCGTAAGTGCACTTCACGGGCTCGCCGGAGTCGGGAAAACTGCTCTGGCAGCCGCGACGGCACATAATCCTCTCATAAATGAGCGGTTCAAAGACGGGATTCTTTGGACCACGCTTGGACAACAACCAGATCCGTTAGCAAATCTTGTCACATGGGTTCACACTCTGGGAGACAGGGATTACAGCCCATCCACAACAGACGCTGCGTCAAGTTATCTGCGAACGTTACTCTATACAAAAAATTTCTTGTTGGTAATTGATGACGTTTGGGAGTCAGAGCACGCCAGGCCGTTTCTCGCGGGGGGGCCAAACTGCTCTGTGCTAATCACAACGCGTCGCGCATATGTAGCCGATGATTTAGGCGCCGACCTGTACGCTTTAGATGTAATGACCCAGGCGGATGCCGTATCGCTTTTGAAAAAACGTGTCGAGACGGGGCGAAGAGGAAAGCCACTCACGCCAGCCGACTTAGAGCAGGCAGCCCTACTCGCGCAGGAAACCGGATTCCTCCCACTTGCCTTAGATCTGATGGGAGCATTAATTGCCCGTGGTCACAGTTGGGGGGAGGCGCGTCGTTTATTGAACCTTGAGCAGGAGCGTCGCGTCGGGTTCAAATCGCGTCAACACCACGCGCAGCTCAGACTAGAAGCCAGTCTTCAGGTGAGCCTTAACAGCCTTCGCGCAGAGGACGAGAAAGCGTGGGAATGCTTTGCTTGGTTAGGCGTTATACCAGATGAAACTTTTCTAAATCCTAGTATGGCGGCAAAGTTGTGGGACGTATCAGAAGACGAGGCATATCGGCTCCTTAGTCTCCTTGCGGACGAAGCAATCATCCAGCGCGCAGCCAGTCGCTTCAGCGTGCACGATCTTATGCACGATATGGCGCGGCAACTTTTAACTTCCTCTATCCCTGATGGGCTCGGCTTAACCATGCAGCATGCGCACGGCTTATTGCTCAATCGGTATGCCAGTCAGATACCTGGCGGAGATTGGAGTAAATTGCATGATGACGGATACATACATTCACGTCTCATATGGCACATCGAGCAGTCGGGGAATGAGGAGGCTATCCATCAACTGCTCTGTCGGAGCAACGACGATAGTCAGAACGCTTGGTACATCGCGCGTGACCAACTCGGGCAAAGCGCCGGCTATCTGGAAGACATCAGGACCGCCTGTCGTGTGAACGTCAATGGGGAGCACTTTAGCATCCCGCGGCATTGTCAGTACGCGCTCATTACTTCGTCCTTGCACAGTCTGCTCCAAGCGATCTCGCCGCAGGTTCTGCTTATCTTAGCAGAGCGCGAGATCTGGGGTCCCGAGAAGGTCATCGACTACATCCGACAGATGTCGAGTTCGTACGATCGCAAGACTGCTCTCACAGGGCTATTTTCTGTACTAAGCAGTCGCGCCCAAAGCCCCGATTTAAGTACGAATCCGGCAGCCGGAGGTGTTTGGGACATTGTTCTTAGGGAAACACGTAATGTAGTAAGGGATACACCTGAAGATCCCGAGTGGGGTGCGAATATACTGGCTGACTTGGCACACCATTTCGGCGGAAAGCTACAGGCCGAGATAGTGCAAGAAGCGGCCTCTTTAATCCGGGACTCCCCAGATTCATTAAGAAGGCTTTCCGAACGCGTCCCTAGTTCATATAGCAAATTCGTCCTGGAAGCCGCCTGTAATCTCTGCGCACAAATCCCTGACCCTATTCAGCGGGTTAAGTCTTTGGCGGACATCATCCCCTTCCTTTCCGCCCCAGCTAAAAGCAAATGGATTGGGTTGATGCAACAGTGGACAGACGAATTAACGGAGGAACCAAGGTCAACCGCAAGTCTCAATTCTGGGCCTGACGAAGTTGATACCGGGCGGTTGGCTGAATCGACAGAAAAACAGACGCGAGAAGAGGGTGGAGCCCCCGCGAATCTCACATCTTCAGCCAGTGAAGAACCTCACCCGGCTCAAAAGAGTAATTCGTTAGCTTTAATATTATATGAACATGAAGATGTTAGTGGTCCCGCACCCAGAGAACTGGATGAAGATCCTCGCGCGCAAGTCCTTAGACATATCTTCAGTAAAGGCTTAGAACTTCCGGGCGACTGGATGATGAAGGTTATTGGCAGAATTCCGAATTTCAATCCATTGATAGATGCTGAATACATAGATGATGCTGAATACGTAGAGGTGGAGACAGACCCGAAATTGACAGAAGCCTCCCGCTCCCTACCAGATGCAGCGATAGAACCAGACGTTGCTGAGATGGAATTTAGATTGACTTTAAAGCACAATCCTGAAATTGCAATCGGGCTAATCCCACGACTTCCGGCACCACGCGCACCCTACGTTCATCAAATCCTTGAGAATTCAGGCTGGTACTATGAAGAACGACGCGGCGAAGTATTGACGCGAGTTGCAAATGTCCTCACTGCTGAGGAGCGAAAGCAGATTGCGACGGAATTAATCGAGAAGGGCAGAAGTTCAGTTGGGGTAATGTGTGTGCTGGCAACTGCCGAGGCAGAACCTACCCGCACTGAACTGTTCGATTCGGCTCTCACACGTTTAAGCAACCTCCCGGACCATTTTGACCGGGAAGCGGCGATGTCTTCTATCGCGAGGATATGTCCGAGCCATATCGTGCGAAGAGCCTTAGCCGCTTACCTGAGAATTGATGACGTGCGTGAGCAGGCTGGCGTTATATTTACACTCACCCCCAATCTAGGTGGTGAGTTACCTGCCGAAGTCTTTGATCGACTGTCAGATGACAGTATGAATGGCAAACAAATCGCTATTCTTACGCGCTTGGTCCATCAGCTGTCGGGCGCGATTAAAAGTGGCGTGTTGGACGAGTTCATGAAGGAGGCAGCTAGCTTATCTAGCGAGTGGTGGATAGTTGAGGCTTTAACGTTAGCAATCCTTCGGGTTGATGACAAGAGCTTCTTCAGCTTAATTCTGGACTCGGCTAAAAATATATCCCTTCCAGATCTGCACAGCCGGCTCGTCGGACGAATTATGCTAAGGCTTGCCCGACTAGGGCACGTAAAGGAGGCTCTGGCGGCCGTGGACACGGCCCCGCAGAGGGACAGGTGGGGTATCTTGGCCGATTTATCGATTGAGCTTGCCAAAGATGGACTACTTTCTGAAGCAGAAGAGATTGCGAGGACCATCTATAACTCGGAGGAGAGGAGTAAAGCGTACGCGACAATAGCGATATACCACGCTGCCCGCGGCAACGTCGAAGAGGCCCGGCTGATCGCAAATACAATCACCTCAAAACAATGGAGGCAATGGATTGACTCGCGTCTTAGTACGCTGGAAGGGGTTGAAGTAATCCCACTGTTAAGCGAGAGCGCCCGGCCTATATCAGGTAGCGTTCCAACTCCATCAGGCGAAGTAAAGTTCGAGTCGATTTGCGAGGTGGTGAACGGCATCCTCCAACGTGGTATAGAATGTAACGAGCTACATGAAATCTTAGCTAAGGCAAAAGCTAATAACGCAGAAGAAACGACCAGATCTGTCAGGAGGTTCTGGCAGGCGAAGATAGACGGGGAAAGAACTTATTTAGACATTATCTCCCAGCAGCCACGTCATCTTTTTCTTAAAGAGATTCAGAAAATGCGGCCGTTGCTTAATATCTCTCTTACTGAGGAAGAAGCAAGAGATATGATATTAGCTATACAAAGAGTTTCATCGTGGTGGCCGTAAAAACGACGGTTTACGAAAAAGACTGTTCATTCACTACTTTAATTTGAAAGACTTCACGCCAACTAGGGAAACCTTTTAGCTTGAACAGGCTGATACTACTGGCTCCCCACCGGTCAGAACGATATGCCAGCACACTAGCCACCTCCTCGCCAATGCCTTTTTCGTTAAGTGGACATAAGAGGGCTTATAGTTGATACAATGAAAATAGAAGTTTATATCTGACAAGGCGTTAAGCGACCTATGTTTAGGAGAACAAAATGACAGGTAAAGATGATTCTAACCTCTTTCAAACCGATGGTACCTCTCCGTCCATAATTTCTGAGTATGATCCCGGAGTTGAGATTGAGGATACAAGCACAAATGAAACTATAACTGAGCCTTTCGACCCTGCTCAGATTCGTGTTGAAAGTAAAATTTATACGCTTGATTTGCTGTTGACCCGTATTAGAGAAGGGGAAATTAATTTAGCGCCAGATTTTCAGAGAGCTAGTATTTGGACAATTAGCGCGCAGAGTAAATTAGTTGAATCAGTACTTCTCCGCATTCCATTACCAGCTTTTTACATGGATGCTACGAATGAAGATAACTGGTTAGTAGTTGATGGACTTCAACGTCTCACAGCCTTGAAAAAGTTTGTCATTACACAAGAATTGAGGCTAGAAGGGTTAGAGTTCTTAGAAGAATTTAAAAACAAAACATTTGATGAATTGCCTCGCAATTATCAACGTCGAATTTATGAAACTCAGGTAACTGTATTTCTTATTGAGGAGAACACCCCTCCCGAAGTTAAATTTAATATCTTCAAAAGAATCAATACAGGAGGGTTGCCGCTATCTGGACAGGAAATTCGTCATGCTTTAAATCAAGGGCCTGCCACTGATCTGTTAGCAGTCCTATCCTCATCCGACCTATTCAAGCAGGCGACGAGGAACAGCATTCGTCCAGATCGTATGGCAGATCGAGAAATGGTGCTTCGCTTTTTAGCATTCACAATTAAGCCATATACATCATATCGGACAAAAGACTTTGATACGTTTTTGAATGAGGCTATGGTTGCTCTCAATAAAATGTCAGACTTGGAACGGGATGATCTTACCCAGAGGTTTTTTCGCTCAATGGATGCTGCATGTCAAATATTTGGTGAAGACGCTTTCCGCAAGCGCACTGACGTGCACCACAGCAAGCGCCCTATCAATAAAGCTATATTTGAGACTTGGGCTGTAAATCTTGGGAGACGAGCTGAAGGAGATCTCAAAGAGCTAATCAATAAATCTGATGAAGTAAAACGGAAATTCATTGAAGTAATGAACCTTACTGCTTTTGAAAAATCTGTCACACAAGCAACAGGCGACATCCGGCAAGTTCAAACACGATTTGAAGTAATCGAAAGGCTACTTGATGAGGTGCTGCATGATTAGATATTTACGTTTGCAAAATTTCAAGTGTTTTGCGGATCAACAGCTAACCATAAAACCGTTAACCCTACTTTCAGGATTGAATGGGATGGGTAAATCTACAGTATTGCAATCGCTTTTAGCTCTTCGCCAGTCTCATCACCAAGGATTATTAGAAGAAATAGGTTTAGCTCTTAACGGTGAACTCGTACATCTGGGCACAGCCCAAGATGCCCTTTATGAGTGGGCGCTGGAAAATCGTATAGGTTTTTACTTGGGCGGGGATAATGATGCAGAGGCTAATTGGATATTTAATTATAATCCCAAAGCCGACGTACTACCTATTGCTTCATCGTCAGCACCTGCTAAGTTTTTAAAAACCAGCCTGTTTGGCGATGATTTTCATTACCTACAAGCTGAACGTATTGGGCCGCGTGCGTCATTTGAAATATCCGATTACTTTGTACGCCAGCACCGTCAACTCGGTACGCGAGGAGAATATACCGCTCACTTTCTATCAGTTTTTGAGAGAGAAGAGATCCCACACCACGCTCTGAGCCATCCACGAGCTGAATCGCTAAGACTTCGTGATCAGGTTGAAGCTTGGATCGGAGAGGTAAGTCCAGGTACACGTTTACACATTAATCAGCATTTAGGTCTCGATCTAGTAAGTTTGGCATTTTCTTTCGTAACTGAGCACCAAGTTAGTAATCATTACCGTTCAACTAATGTTGGATTTGGGATTACTTATACTCTTCCAATTCTTGTGTCTATCCTTTCTTCGTCCCAAGGAGCTTTGATTCTGCTCGAAAACCCAGAAGCACATCTTCATCCTCGGGGACAAGCACGAATGGGCCGTTTATTAGCCCTTGCTGCAAGTTGTGGAGTACAAGTTATAGTCGAGACGCATAGTGATCATGTACTTAATGGTATCCGATTAGCAGTTCATGCCGGTGAGATTAAACCAGAGGATGTTTCTTTGAATTACTTCGAACGGT
>Ga0196978_1000907_pt1 | contig 14230 bp, 8 predicted proteins | sample S3v_2013CmetaG_FD_155491 | JGI IMG/M metagenome (GOLD analysis project Ga0196978, IMG submission 155491) | Soil microbial communities from Anza Borrego desert, Southern California, United States - S3+v_20-13C | ecosystem: Environmental > Terrestrial > Soil > Desert | place: USA: California... | reverse complement strand
TCCAGCCGCCGTCTCAACCCGGCAAAGTCGAGAGCCCGGACGGCGCCGCCGAAGAGTCGGAGGCCGAGGCGGGAGGCGGGGCGGGCGCGGCCCCCGGCGCCGACGCCGGGACGGGCGGCGCGCGCGACCCGGACGCCGGCGGGGAGGGGGAGGCCGTGCGCGCCGAGCCGCTCGCGCAGAACGTCGAGCGCGCGCGCCGCCTTCTGGCCGAGGCCGGCTACCCCGAAGGCCACAACTTCCCGCGCGTCCGCCTGCTCGTCAACCGCAACGAGCAGCAGCGCCTCATCGCCAACGCCGTCGCGCGCATGTGGCGCGCGGCCCTCGGCGTCGAGACCGAGGTCATCGTGCGCGGCTGGGAGGAGTACGAGATGATGCTGCGCGCCGGCGACTTCGACGTGGCCCGCCGCAGCCTCGTCATGCAGACGACCGACGAGGCCACCAACCTGCTCGCCCTCTTCGGCGAAGAGGCGCCCCCCGCCGAGACGCCGACGCCCGACGCCTCGCCCGCGGCCGAAGCCTCCCCGGCCGCGCCCGACGGCGACGCCGCCCCGACGCCGGCCGCCCCGCGCCCGACCCCGATTCTGACCGAGGCCCGCGCGCTCGGCGAGATGCCCGCCATCCCCCTCTACTTCGCCTCCTCCTACGCGCTCGTCAAGCCCTACGTCAGAGGATTCGAGTCCAACCTGTTGGACGCCCCCTCGCTCAAACACGTCTACATCGACACGGGCTGGCGTGACCCGCGCCGCAAGCCCTCGGCCGCCCTGCCGGCCTTCCTGCGGTAGATGTAAAAAAAGTGTTGCGCGAGCAACGGGCCGCGCGCCGCCGGGCATCGTGTCTAGGAGTGAAGGCCCCGCCCCGCACGCCCTTGATTGGCGCGCGCGCGCGTGATAAGTTCAGGGCCGCCAATTCATTCGCCAGTTTAAGACTTTATCCCCAAGTCCCCCCGCCCGCCGGGGCCTCCCGAGGCCCGCGGCGTGAAGCGTCTCTCCCGTGGTCAAACGACGGAGACCGGCCCGCCGGGCGGCCGGGGAGGGTTTGGAGCAGTTATGCCGAGTCCGAAAGCTTTACGCGCGTTCTCGCTGATTCTTACCGCGGCGCTCGTCGCCGCCTCCTGCACGACGCAGGCCAGCCGGGGCGAGTTCTTCGGCAAGATCGAGCCGCCCGCCGGGCAGGTGCTGCGCTACATCTCCGGCTCCGAGCCCGAGTCGCTCGACCCGCAGATGAGTTCCGGCCAGCCCGAGGCCCGCGTCCACATGGCGCTCTACGAGGGCTTGGTCGAGTACCACCCGCAGACGATGAAGGAGATTCCGGCCGTCGCCGAGCGCTGGGTCGTGGACGAAGACAACATGGAGTTCGTCTTCTTCCTGCGCCGCGACGCCCGCTTCTCGAACGGCGACCCGATCACGGCCCACGACTTCGCCTACACCTTCCGCCGCGGCCTCAAACCCGAGCTCGCCTCGCGCAGCGCCTACATGGCCTACGACATCAAGTACGCGCAGGCTTTCAACGAGGGCGGCTCCTTCGTCCGCGACCCGCAGACCGGCCGCTTCGTGACGGCCGAGGAGGCCGCGCCCGCGGGCGGCGCGACCGTCGAGACGGCGGGCGGCGCGCTCACCCCCGCGCGCGACCCCGAGGCGCTGCACCGCGAGGAGCTGAGCCGGAAGGGCGAGGACGCCGCGCCCGACACCGAGTTCCACAAGTTCATCCACGCGCCGGCGCGCCTCGTCGTCCCCGGCGACGCGGAGGCGCGCGAGCAGGCGGCGAAGTCCAACCCGCGCCTGCGCCCGCTCCTCGCCGGCAAGGAGTTCGTCCCCGTCAGGGCCGAGGACATCGGCGTCGAGGCCGTCGACGACTACACCGTCCGCATCACGCTCGCGCAGCCCGCGCCCTTCTTCGTCGGGATGCTCGCGCACCAGTTCTTCCGCGTCGTGCCGCGCCGCGCCATCGAGCGCCACGGCGTCCACTGGACGCGCCCCGAGAACATCGTGTGCAGCGGCCCCTTCAAGCTCGTCGCCCACCGGCCCTACAACGAGGTCGTCGTCGAGCGCAACCCGATGTACTGGGACGTTAAGACCGTCAAGCTCGACCGCATCGTCTTCTACCCGCTCGAAGAGCAGACCACGATGCTCAACCTCTACAAGGCGGGCGACGTGGACGCCACCTACAACCACACCGTCCCGGCCGGGTGGCTCAAGAGCGGCGTGCGCCGCGTCAAGGACTACATGGACGCGCCCGAGTGCGCCATCGACTACTACATGCTCAACGTGACGAAGCCGCCGATGGACGACGTGCGCGTGCGCAAGGCGCTCAGCTACGCCATCGACCGCGAGGCGCTGGCCGACTACCGCGTCGTCGTCAAGCCGCTCTACGGCTTCACGCCCGAGGGCATCTTCCCCGGCTACCCGCGCCCGGCCGGCACCGAGTTCAACGTCGAGCGCGCCAGACAGTTGCTCGCCGAGGCCGGCTTCCGCGGGGCCGACGGCAGGTACGACCCGTCGAAGTTCCCCGTCCGCGACGTGGAGATCACCTACAACACCACGGAGTCGAACCGGCAGGTCGCCGAGTTCATTCAGGCGCAGTGGAAGCAGAACCTCGGCATCACCGTCCCGCTCAACAACATGGAGTGGAAGACGTTCCTCAAGGCGCGCTCGAACCTCGAATACAAGGGCGCGGCCCGCGCCGGCTGGATCGGCGACTACATGGACCCGTACACCTTCCTCTCGCTCTTCCTGACGAAGGAGGGGGGCGACAACGGCACGGGCTGGTACGACACGAAGTACGTGAAGATGATCAAGGACGCCAACCGCGAGCCCGACCCGGCCCGCCGCTTCGAGCTGCTGGCGAAGGCCGAGGCCTACCTGCTCGACGCCGCGCCCGTCATCCCGCTCGTCACCAACGCCACGAACTGGATGAAGAAGCCCTACGTCAAGGGCATGTACCCGAACCCCGGCACGATGCACGCGTGGAAGTTCGTCTACATCGAGCGCGATCAGGCCGAGTGGGACAGGGGCGTGCCCGACATGAAGTCAGACCAACTCGCCCTGAAGGAGTGAGCGCACGATGTTTCGCTTCATCCTCCGCCGGCTCATCGTCACCGTCCCGATGGTGCTCATCGTCGTCACTCTGACGTGGGGGCTGATCCGCCTCGCGCCGGGCAACTTCTACTCGGGCGAGAAGAAGCTGCCGCCGGCCATCGAGAAGAACATCCGCGAGAAGTACGGGCTCGACAGGCCGTGGTACGTGCAGTACGGGCGGATGATGTCGAACATCGTCCGGCTCGACTTCGGCAACTCGCTCAAGTACGAGACCGAGTCCGTCAACGACATCCTCCGGCGCACGCTCCCGGTCTCGGCCGCCATCGGGGTGTGCGCCTACCTGCTCGCGCTCGCCGTCGGCGTCACGATGGGGACGCTGGCGGCGCTCAGGCAGAACTCGAAGCTCGACTACGCCTCGATGGCGCTGGCGATGCTCGGCATCTCGGTGCCGAACTTCGTGCTCGGCCCCATCCTCGTGCTCGTCTTCGCGCTCTCGCTCTACTGGCTGCCGCCGGCGCGCTGGGGCGGCTTCCCCAGCTGGAACATCGTCCTGCCGGTCTTGACGCTCTCGGCCGTCTACATGGCCTACATCGCGCGCCTGACCCGCTCGGGCATGCTCGAAGTCCTGCGCTCGGACTACATCCGCACGGCGCGCGCCAAGGGGCTGAGCGAGCGCGACGTGGTCATCCGCCACGCCCTGCGCGGGGGGCTGCTGCCGGTCGTCTCGTTCACGGGGCCGGCGCTCGCGCTCCTCGTCGCCGGCACGGTCGTCACCGAGCGCATCTTCGCCATGCCGGGCCTCGGCAACTATTTCATCAACGCGAACCTGAACCGCGACGAGCCGCTGATCATCGGCATCGTCGCCTTCATCTCGGTCATGATCCTGCTCTTCAACCTGCTGGTTGACATCGCCTACGCGTTCCTCGACCCGCGCATACGCTACTAGAAGGCCATGAAGGACGAACGTAACCCGCAAGTGCCGACCGAGGAAGGACGCTCGCAGCCGCCGCTGGCCGACGGGGCGCCCGCGCTCACGACGCGCGGCACGCCGCCGGGGCCGCCCATCCGCCGCCGCGAGGGCGACGAGATACACCCGTTCCCCGAGACGGCCGTCGGCGAGGGCGACGTGCGCCCGGTCGGCCGCGGGCGGGGCGACGCGGCGGCCTTCTGGGCGCTGCTCGTCGCCGAGGTCGGGTTCATCCTCGGCGTCTTCTACGGGCACCACCTGCTCGGCGCTCTGGCCGCGCCGCTGCAAGGGCGGGGCAACTTCTGGAACGGCCTCGTCGCCGCGGCGCTCTTCCTCCTCCTCTATTTTTTCGCCGTCCCGCGGCTCAGGCGCCGGCCCGCGCCGGGGGAGGCCGGGGCGGCCGAGGGGACTTCGTTGTGGAGGGACGCGTGGCGGCGGCTGCAAAAGAATAAGCTGGCGGTCTTCGGCCTGATCGTCGTTAACCTGACCATCGTCGCGGCCGTCGCGGGCCCGTCCATCATCCAGCGCTACACGGGCTACACCTACGACTACATCCCGCCCGAGTCGGAGCTGATACGCTCGTTCCCGCCCCTCACCGCGCCCGGCGGCTCGTTCTCGTGGACGCACCCGATGGGCACGGACAGCGAGGGCCGCGACATCCTCGCCCGCGTGCTCCTCGGCGGGCGCATCTCGCTGATGGTCGGCGTCATCTCGACCTTCGTCTCGCTCATCATCGGCATCACCTACGGGGCGACGGCCGGCTACCTCGGCGGCAAGGTGGACGACGTGATGATGCGGGTCGTGGACGTGCTCTACGCCATCCCCTACATGATGATCGTCATCGTGCTGCTGGCCTTCTTCGGCGGGCAGTCGCCGCTCGGCCAGCTCTTCCTGCTGTTCGCGGCGCTCGGCGCCGTCTCGTGGCTGACGATGGCGCGCATCGTGCGCGGGCAGGTGATGTCGCTGAAGAATCAGGAGTTCGTTTTGGCGGCGCGCGCCACCGGCGTCTCGACGCCGAAGATCATCTTCCGCCACTTGGTGCCGAACGCGCTCGGCCCCGTCATCGTCTACGCGACTTTGACCATCCCCTCGGTGATGTTGCAGGAGGCGTTCCTGTCCTTCCTCGGCTTGGGCGTGCAGGCGCCGCTCGCCAGCTGGGGGAGCCTCGCCTCCCAGGGCATCCAGAACATCGCGGTCTTCCCGTGGCAGCTCATCTTCCCCGGCGTCACGATGGCGCTCACGCTCTTCTCGCTGAACTTCCTCGGCGACGGGCTGCGCGACGCGCTCGACCCGCAAATGAGAAAGTTTTAAGTTTCGGGTTTAGAGTTCCGAGTTAAAAACGTTCGCCTCTCGGAACACGAACTCGACGGCGTAAGGCGGCATGCGAACTCGAAACTCGAAGCCCAAAACTCGAAACTCATGAGTGAAGACGGCACCCTGCTCTCAGTCCGCGACCTGCGGACGTACTTCCAGACCGAGGACGGCACGGTGAAGGCCGTCGACGGCATCAGCTTCGACCTGCGGCGGGGCGAGACGCTCGGCATCGTCGGCGAGTCGGGGTCGGGCAAGTCCGTGACGAACCTCTCCATCCTCCGGCTCATCCCCGACCCGCCGGGCAGGATCGTCTCGGGCGAGGTGCTTCTGCGCGGGCAGGACATCCTGAGCCTTTCGGCCGAGGAGGTGCGCCGCATCCGGGGCAAGCGCATCAGCATGATCTTCCAAGACCCGATGACCTCGCTCAACCCCTTCATGCGCATCTCGAAGCAGCTCGGCGAGATCACGCGCCTCCACCTCGGCCACACGCGCGAGCAGGCCCGCGAGCACGCCGTCAGGATGCTGGAGACGGTCGGCATCCCCGAGGCGCGCACGCGCGTGGACAGCTACCCGCACGAGTTCTCCGGCGGGATGCGCCAGCGCGTGATGATCGCGATGGCTCTGGCGTGCGAGCCCGAGCTGCTCATCGCCGACGAGCCGACCACCGCGCTCGACGTGACGATTCAGGCGCAGATCCTCGAACTCATCAAGAAGCTCAAGGAGGAGACCGGCACGTCCGTCATCCTCATCACGCACGACCTCGGCGTCGTCGCCGGCATGACCGACCACATCATCGTCATGTACGCCGGCAAGGTCTTCGAGCAGGCCCCGACGCGCGAGCTGTTCGCGTGCCCCGGCAACCCTTACACGAAGGGCCTCCTGCGCTCGATGCCCGACCCGGCGCACGAGGAAGGGAAGGCGCTCTACCAGATTCCGGGCCTCCCGCCCGACCTCGCGCACCTCCCCGAGGGGTGCCCCTTTCAGGCGCGCTGCGAGTACGCCGAGGACATCTGCCGCCGCGAGTTCCCGCCCTTCGTGCGTCTGAACGAGGAGCACTTCTCGCTCTGCCACTTCGCCGAGGACATCTACGCCAAGTCCTGCGGCGAGCGCGACGCGCGCGCGGCGGCGCGGGCCGCGGCGGCCGTCGCCCCGGCTCAGGGTGAAGCGCCCGCGCCGATGCGCGACGCCGCGGCGACGGACGAGGAGGGCCGCTGATGGGGACGCAGGGCGGTGTGGGTGACGGCCCGCGCGCCGGGAAGAGCCCGGCGGCGGCGGCCGCGCGCGCGCAGGGGAACGGCGGCGAGCCTCTGATCTCGATCCGCGATCTGAAAGTTCACTTCGACCTCGGCGGCGGCACGGCGTGGGACAAGCTGGTCGGGGGCGCGCGGGTGCGGCGCGTGGTCAAGGCCGTGGACGGCGTCTCCGTGGACATCTTCCCCGGCGAGACGCTCGGCCTCGTCGGCGAGTCGGGCTGCGGCAAGTCCACTCTGGGCCGCGCCGTGCTCCGGCTCACCGAGCCGACCGGGGGGCAGGTGCTCTTCCGCGGCAGCGACCTCGCGCACGTCTCGAAGTCGCGCCTGCGCCAGCACCGCCGCCACCTCCAGATGATCTTCCAAGACCCGTACGCGTCTTTGAACCCGCGCATGACGGTCGCGCAGATCATCGGCGAGCCGCTCGACACCTTCGGCCTCGCGCGGGGCCGCGAGCGCGAGGAGCGCGTGCGCGAGCTGATGTCCACCGTGGGCCTCAGCCCCCGCTTCATCAAGCGCTACCCGCACGAGTTCTCCGGCGGGCAGCGCCAGCGCATCGGCATCGCCCGCGCGCTGGCCGCCGACCCCGACTTCGTCGTCGCCGACGAACCCATCTCCGCGCTCGACGTTTCCATTCAGGCCCAGATCATGAACCTGATGGAGCAGCTCCGGCGCGAGCGCAACCTCACCTACCTCTTCATCTCGCACGACCTGCGCGCCATCCGCCACGTCTCCGACCGCGTCGCCGTCATGTACCTCGGCAAGCTGGTCGAGCTGGCCGACGCGCGCGTCATCTACGACGACCCGCTGATGCCCTACACGAAGGCGCTCATCTCGGCCGTCCCCGTCCCCGACCCCGAGATCGAGGCCGCGCGCCGGCGCATCGTCCTGCAGGGCGACGTGCCCTCGCCGATCAACCCGCCGCCGGGCTGCCGCTTCCACACCCGCTGCCCGTGGGCCGTCGAGGCGTGCAAAGAGGTCGTGCCGCCGCTCGCCGAGATCAAGCCGAACCACTTCGCGGCCTGCATCCGCATCAGCCCCGACCAGCCCGACATCGAGAGGGTCGCCCCCGGCGACGCGCCCGGCCTGCGCAACCCCGGCCGCGTGCTCCACGCCGAAACAACCTCGCCCCCGTCGGCGGCCCGGGGCGGCCAGTCAGACCCGGCCGGCGCGCCCCCGAACCCGTGACCCTCGGCGCGGCCCGACCGCGCAGTGAAAATTTCCCCTTATTCGTTGTATAAAAAAGGCTGAAGGGCCGGACAACCCTTTAATTCGCCAGCAGGGGGCGGGCCGCGCGCCCGTATCCTCTTGTTTTGTGGACGTGCGGACGCCTATACTGCGTTCGATGGACGGCCGCCGCGGTCGGCGCTCACAGCCCCGCGGGACGGAAAACGCGCCCCCGGCCCGTTATTTCGTCAACCCGACCGCACACCGCCCGCGTAAGGATTTCCGTCTGACAGCGCCCTAGACAGTTGATGGACAACACCGCCCCTGCCCCAGAGCGTGCTGCCCAGCAAGCACCTGCCAGCGAAGTGCCGGCCGGGTGGGCCGCCGCTCAGAAGGAGCTGGCGGCCGGCTCCGGCCTCGCGCTGCTGCTGGTCGAAGGGCGGCAGCCCCCCTCGCTCGTCGTCGCCAACAACAACTCGATCTGCCACGCCTTCCAGAGCTCGCCCGCGCACGCGCACCGCTGCCAGCCCGACTGCGGCGAGGCCTACTTCCGCGCCGTCAAGGCCGGCGGCCCCGTCCACTACCGCTGCCACGCCGGGCTCCACTGCTTCGCCGCGCCCGTCGAACTCGGCGCGGGCAAGACGCTGGCCGTCATCGGCGGCCGCACCTTCCTGCGCAGCGCCGACTACCGCGCGCTGGCCGAGCGCGTGCGCGCCGGCGACCTCGCCGAACTGCTCTCGCCCGAACTCTTCGGCAACGTCATCTTCGCGCTGCGCCCCGAGCTGGACGAGCTGGCCGACCGGGTCGCCGAGGCGGCCGGCGAGTTTTCGAGGTCGTCGCGCCGGCCCGGCCCTTCGAGGGGGCCGCTGGCGCCCGCGGACAAAAAGGCTTCGGGCGCGAAGGCGGAGTCGCCCGGCGCGGAAGCGGGGCGCGACGAGGCCGGGCTGGTCGAAGTCGTCGCCGGGCCGCCGCGGGGCGGCAAGGGCCGGCGCGCGGCGCTCGCCGCGGCCGAGCCAGCGCGGGCGATGCCCAGCGGCACGACGCTCGAAGAGGCCTGCCACAGGGCCGTGCGCCCGCTCGTTGACGAGCACGGCGTCGAGTCGCTGGCGCTCATGCTCCGCACCGACGAGCAGTTCCACCCGGCCTGCGTCACCGGCCTCTTCCAGACCAGCCCGCCGCGCGTCGCGCTCAAGCCGAAGGAGATCAAGCTGCTGCTCGCCACGCAGCAGACCGACTCCATCGCCGTGCCCGCGGGCGGCCGCGCCTCGTCGAAGCACGAGGAGGCCATCGAGCTGTTCCCGCTCGTCGTCGGCGACGAGATCAAGGGCGCGGTGCTCGTCGGCGACAGGGATTTGAGCGACGAGCAGCGGCGCGCGCTCGCCGCCTTCTGCCGCGAGCTTTCGATGCCGCTCGAAGTGATGCGCCTGCGCGACGAGCTGGAGCGGCGGATGCGCGCGGCCACGCACCTGCAAGCCTTCACCGAGGTCATCAACACGGCCCAGCCCGACGAAGCCTACGCCGCCATCCTCCGCCACTCGGCCGAGCTGCTTCGCTCCGAGCGCGGGTCGCTCCTGCTCTACGACGAGCGCGCGGGCGAACTGGCCGGGCGCGCGGCCGTCGGCCCCCGCGCCGACGTGGCGCGCGAGGCGAGGATGAGGCTCGGCGACGGCGTGGCCGGGACGGTGCTGCGCGAGGGGCGGCCCGTGGTCGTGCGCGACGTGGCGAGCGTGCCGGGCTGGCAGGCCGCGCCGGCCGAGCGCAGCTACAAGACGGGCTCCTTCATCAGCTACCCCATCGTCGTCGGCGGGCGCAAGGTCGGGGTCTTGAACGTGACGGACAAGGCGGGCGGCGGCTCCTACGACGAGGTCGACCTGAACCTCCTCGAGATGATCGCGCCGCAGATGGCCCTAGCCATCGACCGCGCCGAGTGGCACCGCAAGGCCACGCAGTTCCAACTGCTCTCGATCACAGACCCCCTGACCGGCCTCGTCAACCGCCGCTACCTCGAAGAGCGCCTCTCCGAAGAGCTGGAGCGCTCGAAGCGCCACCGCTTCGCGATGAGCTTTATGATGGTGGACATCGACGACTTCAAGAACTACAACGACCGCCACGGCCATCAGGCCGGCGACCTCGCGCTGGAGATGACGGCCCAGTGTCTGAAGACGGCGCTGCGTTCGGCGGACGTGGCGGCGCGCTACGGCGGCGAGGAGTTCAGCATCCTCCTGCCGCAGACGGGGCTGGCCGAGGCGCGCGTCATCGGCGAGCGCATCCGCCGCCGGGTCGAGCGCACGCACTTCCCGCACGGCAAGTCGCAGCCGCACGGCGCGGTCACGGTCAGCCTCGGCGTCTCGGCCTTCGGCCCGGATCACGACACGCCTGCCAGCGTCATCAACGCCGCCGATCAGGCGCTCTACGCCGCCAAGAGCCGCGGCAAGAACTGCGTCGAGATTTTCGAGCCGAAGAACGCCCGGTCGGCGGACGGTGGTCAGTAGTCGGTAGCGCCCCGCGGCCGCCGACGCCGACGCCCCGACGAATCGCGAGCGACCGTCTTTCTGCTGACACTTAATACTGACTACTGCCTTTCATGCCCCCGAAGAGCAACAAGGCCGGACGGATTCTGGGACGGGTCGCGCGCGAGCACTTCGTCGGGCGCGGGGAGGCGCTGCGCGAACTCGTCGCGCTGGCGGCCCCGGCCGCGCCGCCGCGCAGCGTCCTGCTGCTCGCGGCCCCGCACGCCGGCGCCTCCGAACTCCTCCGCCAGACTTACGACGAACTCTTCGCCCAGCGCGGCGGGGCCTCGCCCGTCTACTTCGACTTCACGCGCAAAGACCGCACCGCCTCGGCCGCGGCGCGCCGCTTCCTCCACACCTTCCTCGCGCAGGCCATCGCGCACCGCCGCCACGACCCCGCGCTCGTCCCGGCCGCGCCGCCCCTGCGCGCCCTGCTCGACCTCGCCTCGCCGTCCGACTACGAGTGGGTCGAGGGGCTCGTCGAGTCCTTCGAGCGCGCGCAAGGGGAGGGGGACGAGCGCTCGCTCGTGCGCGTCTGCTTCGGCGCGCCGCGTCTGGCCGCCGCGCGCGGCGCGCGCACCCTCGTCCTGCTCGACGACGTTCACGCCGCCGAGCACCTCGGGGGCGAGGTCGAGCTCGGCCCCGAACTCGCGCAGGCCGCCGCGCAGGCCGGCGTCCCCTTCGCGCTCGCGGGGCTGCGGCGCAGGCTCCTCGACCTGCTCAACGGCGCGGCCGCGCTCGCCGGCCCCGACTCGACGCGCACCATCCACCTCTCGGCCCTCCGGGACGCCGACGCGCGCGCTCTGCTCGAACACCTCGCGCGCGAGCGCGGCGTCGCGCTCAACGACGAGACGCGCGACCTCGCCGTCCAGCAGCTCGGGGGCAGCCCGGCCTTCATCAGCGCGCTGGTCGGGGCGGCGAGCGCCGCGCGCTCCTCGCTCGAAAGCTTCCGCGACTTCCAGAAGCTCTACGTGGACGAGCTGATGGGCGGGGCCATCCACCGCCGCTTCAGCGCCGTGCTCGAAGAGGCCGCGCCGTCGCCCGCGCTCAGGCGCGGCCTGCTCCGCGTGCTCCACGAGTCGGCGACGAACGTCGGCGGCAAGTCGCCCGTCGAGGTCTGGCTGAAGCGGCTCGGGCTAGACGCCCTCGAGCTCGAGCGCCTGATGCGCGCGCTGCACGCGCACGAGCTGGCGAGCTTTCAGGCGACCTACGTCGAGGCCACGCCCGGCCCCGTCTGGAGCGACTTCCTGCGCGCCAGCTACCGCCTTCAGGTTTCGGTCGAGCCGCGCGCGCTGGTCGTGGCCGACACGCTCGTCGAGGCCCTCAAGCGCGCGCCCCGCACGATGGCCCGCCACTACCGGCGCGAGTCCGCGCTGAGGCTCGGCGACCTCCTGCGCCGCTTCGACTTCCAGCGCGTGCCGGCGAGCCTCCTGCACTACGACCGCTACGCGCGGCTCTACCGCGGCGTGCCGGCCGACGAGGTGGCCGCCGGCCTCGAAGCCGAGACCGACCTCGTGCGCCTGCCGCAGATCGTCCACTCGGCGAGCTGCGCGTGGTTCCACCCGCCGGTGGCGCAGGTCTGCGACGAGGAGCGGTGCGCCGTCGCGCACGGCTTCGACACGGCCGCCTACGCCGACTCCGGCGAGGTCGTCTGGGTCGCGGCCGAGGTCGAGTCGAAGCTCGAAGCCGGCCGCGCGCTCACGGAGGTCTGGCTCGACCGGCTGGCGCAGGTCGCCGCGGCCTGCGGCTTCGAGCGCGTGCGGCTCTGGCTCGTCGCGCCGGAGGGCTTCTCGGCCGACGCGTCCGAGCTGCTGCACGAGCGCGGGGCCTTCGGGTCGAGCCGCCGCCAGTTGGAGCTGCTCGCCGCGCGGCTCGGCGCGGGCGTCGCGCCCGAGGCGGCCAACGAGTTCGCGATGGAGATCCCGATGGGCGAGGACACCGAGCTTATCGCCGCGCACACCGTCGAGCAGATCGCGCGGCGGATGGAGTTCGAGCCGGAGGCCATCAACCAGATCAAGACGGCGCTCGTCGAGGCGTGCATCAACGCCACGGAGCACAGCCTGAGCACCGAGCGAAAAATTTATAACCGCTTTCGCGTCGAGGATGATAAATTAGTCATCACCGTTTCGAGCCGGGGGTTGTCGGCCCCGGGCTACGTCTCCGACAACGGCGCTTCTTTCGTCGAAAACCACAACGGGCACGAGTCGGGTGAGGGTCTGCGCGGCCGCCGGGGCTGGGGGCTGAAGGTGATCCGCACGCTGATGGATGATGTGGAGTTCGAGCGCGTCGACGACGGGACGCGCCTGCGCATGACCAAATACCTGCGGAAGTAGGAAGGGGCTTTGCAGGATGCCGGAACCAGCCGCGCCGCCCGTCTCCCCCGGCGGCGTCGAAGTCGCTGTCGTCTACGCGGGCGACTACGTCAACAAACTGAGCGGGCAGAGGATTGAGCGCGAGTGTCTGCTGCGGCTGGAGTCGGGCTGCCGCGGCCTCGTCATCAACTTCCGCGGGACGGAGTTGGTCAACTCCATCGGCGTCTCGATCCTGCTCGGCGTCATCGAAGCGGCCGAGGAGCGCGGCACGCGCGTCGTCTTCTCCCACCTCAGCCGCCACACCGTCAAGCTCTTCGACCTGCTCGGCCTGACGCGCCACGTCTTTCTGGCCGAGACCGACGAGGCCGCCCTCGCCACCCGCGGGGAGTTCGCCGCCGCCCCGCCGCAAGGACACTGAGAAGCCGTGAGCCGTAAACCGTGAAGAGAGGTTGCCGGTCGTCGGTGAAGACGAAGACTGATGGCTTAGAACCGGCGACTTACCTTCACGAGTTCACGATTCACGATTCACGATTCCGATGCCCGAACCGTTGCGTAAGGTGCTGCACGCCTTCGCGGCCCTCGCCGACCTCGGCGAGGAGATCGCGGAGACGCACGACTTCGAGGAGATGGTGCGCTCGGCGCTGCACGTCGTGCTCGGGGCTTTGGGCGTGCGCCGCGGGGCCGTGGCCGAGTTCGACCGGCCCTCGTCCTCGCTCCGGCTCGTCGCCGCGCGCGGGCTGCCCGACAAGTCGCCCGGCCAAGTCCTGCTCGCCCTCGGCGGCGGCAACGGCAACGGGCACGCGTCGGGCGGCCGCCGCGCGGGCGCGAAGGCTTCGCCCGACGCGGCGCGCGTCGAGCGGCTCGTCCGCCAGCACCTTCAGTCTTTGCGGATGGAGGTGGTGACGCCGCTCGCCGTGCGCGGCGAGGTGGTCGGCGTGATCCTGCTCGGCGGCAAGGCGAGCGAGGAGCCCTTCACGGACGAAGACCTCAACGTGGTGCGCGCGCTCGGCCGCCACATCGGCGTGGGGCTGCACAACCACCGCCTGCTGCGCGAGGTCGAGGAGCGCGCCGAGGAGAACCGCCGCCTCTACGAAGACCTGCGCGACATCTACCGCGACACCGTGCGCGCCTTCGCCGCCGCCATAGACTGCAAGGACAAGTACACGCAGGGCCACTCGGAGCGGGTCGGCAAGTACAGCGAGATCATCGCGCGCGAGCTGGGCTGGGCCGACGAGGAGGTCGAGGGCATCGCGGTGGCCGGCTACCTCCACGACATCGGCAAGCTCGTCGTCGACCGCGACATCATCAACGCGCCCTACCGCATCGACGCCAAGCAGTCCTCGGAGCTGAACCGCCACCCGGCCGCCGGCTACGAAATCCTGAAGCCCATCAACCACCCCTTCGCCGACATCCCCCTGATGGCCCGCTACCACCACGAGCGGCTGGACGGGCGCGGCTACCCCGAGGGCCTCAAGGGCGACGAGATTCCTCTGGGCGCGAAGATCGTCTCGCTGGCCGACTCGTTCGACGCGATGACGACCGACCGCCCCTACCGCCGCCGCCGCACCTTCCACGAGGTGGTCGAAGACTTCCGCCGCAACTCGGGCAAGCAGTTCGCCCCCGAGGTGGTCGTCGCCCTCTGCCGCGCGCTCCTCAAAGAGGCCCGCGGCGAGAC
>Ga0196978_1000905_pt1 | contig 14237 bp, 10 predicted proteins | sample S3v_2013CmetaG_FD_155491 | JGI IMG/M metagenome (GOLD analysis project Ga0196978, IMG submission 155491) | Soil microbial communities from Anza Borrego desert, Southern California, United States - S3+v_20-13C | ecosystem: Environmental > Terrestrial > Soil > Desert | place: USA: California... | reverse complement strand
GAGCCGCCCTGCGCGGCGGCGGGCTGCGCCGGGGCGGGCGCCGGCGGCGGCGTGTTCGCCGGCTGCGCGCCTCCGCCGGTCTGGACGGGCGCGACCGTCTGCCCCGCGCCCGGCGTCATCCAGTATTCGCGGATGAGCTGGTAGCCGGTGCGCTCGGGCTGTTCGGAGAAGGCGGCGAGGAATTCGTGCGCGCTCTTGCCGTTGTAGAGCGGCTGGACGAGCGGCTGGACGAGCGTCACGGTGCCGTCGAAGGCGCGCGCGTCGCCCCACGATTCGAGGAAGTGGGCCTCGGGGATGTGCCAGTGGCACAGCTCCGAGGTCTCGTCGTTGTAGAGACTGAGGTGGACGGTCATCGGCACCTTCAGCAGCCGCTCGCGCAGGCTCAGGTCGGCCGGCGCGGTGTAGACCGGGTTGCCGCCGACGACGACGAGCACCTCGACGGCGCCCGCGTCGATGTCGGCGACGAGGCGGCGCAGGTCTTCGAGCTGGTCGACGGGGTTCTCCTCGACGGGGTCGACGTAGGTGACGGTCTTGCCGTTGTTGCCGAGCGCGGCGTTCAGGGCGTGGGCGAGCGCCTGCACGCGCGGCGGCTGCTCGTCGCCGGCGATGACGATGGAGCGGCCGGCGTGCGCGCGCAGGTCTTCGACGACCGCGGCGACGAAGCGGCCGGCCTCGCCCGCGAGCTGCGGCCCCGCGGGGCCGACGCCGAGGCCGGAGGCGATGGCGCTCACCACCGCGTCGAACTCGCTGGGGCGGACGGGCAGGCGGTGGTCGGCGAAGACGCCGGTGTTGGTCGGCGTCGTCTCGACGGCGTAGAGGCGCGACGGCTCGCGCGTCTCGCCGTCGCGGACGCGGCGGCGCGAGGCGAAGTCGCGCGCGTAGCGCAGCGCGCCGGGGCCGCATTCGAGGAAGTTCGAGTCGAGCGAGAGCACGCGGTCGGCCTCGGCGAAGCGGTAGAGGGGCGTGGCCGGCGCGCCGAAGGCCGACATCGTGGCGGCCGCGTTCGTGCCCGCGCCGCCCGGCTCCCACTGGTGCCAGCGCGCGCCGGGGAAGCGGCGCAGGATGTCGCGCATCTGCGCGGCCAGCGTGGGCGAGGTGATCGTCTCGGTCAGGAACCGCAGCCCCGCGCCCTGCCTCGGGCGCTGACCTTCGAGCAGCGTGGAGACCTCGGCGAGGAAGGCCGTGTAGGTGCGCACCTCGCCGCGGTTGACGATGGTCTCGGAGCGGTCGGGGTCGTAGAGCGAGAGGATCGCGGCCTGCGCGAAGACGTCGGCCGCGCCCATCGAGGCCGGGTGCAGGTCGTTGCCTTCGAGCTTGGTGGGGCGCCCCTCGTTGCTGCGCGCGAGGAGCGGCGTGGCCCCGCCGGCGAACGGCATCGCGGTGGCGAAGAAGAGGGGCTTGCCGGGGACGATCTCCTCGGGCTGGCTGACGTAAGGGACGATCGCCTCGGGCGGCTGGTAGGAGCAGCCGGAGAGCCCCGCGAGCGCCAGCGACGCGCCCATCAGCTTGAGGAAGGTGCGCCGGTCGGTGCCCTCGCCCCAGCCCGTGGCCTGCTGCGGGAACTCGCGGTGGAGCATCTCCTCGAACTCGGGGCCGGCCGCCAGCTCTTCGAGGCTCTGCCAGAACTCACGCCCGCGCTTCTCCCTGAGGCGGGCGCGCGCCTCCTCGGGCTTGAGCGGGCGGCGGAGCTGGTACAGCTCGGGGAAAGTGTCTTTGATGTGCATCTACTTATCCCAAACGCTCTACCGGTGGCAGGTCGAGCAGCTGGTGAGCACGGCCGTCGAGCGGACGCGGTACTCGGCCTTCTTCTCGCGCCCGACGCGGAGTTGTTCCTCGGTCTTGTTCTCCGCCAAGAAGTTCGGGGCGTTGTACTCCATGTTGAAGACCTCCTCGCGGGGCCGCAGGTAGCGCTCCGGCGCGCGGTGGCACTCCAGACACCACTCCATCTGGAGTGAGGCGGCCTGATAGACGGCCGGCATCTCGTCGACGCGGCCGTGGCAGGAGGAGCACCCGACGCCCTTGGCGACGTGGATGCTGTGGTTGAAGTAGACGAAGTCGGGCAGGTCGTGGACTCTCGTCCACTGGATGGGCTTGTTCTCTCGCCAGCTCTGGCGGACGATTTCGAGGTAGGGGCTGTCGGCCCAGATCTGCTTGTGGCAGTTCATGCAGGTCTCGGTCGGGGGCATGCCGGCGCTCCCCGACCCGGAGCCGGAGTTCTCGACCGCCGTGTGGCAGTAGCGGCAGTCGATGCCGTCGTCGCCGACGTGGTGCTTGTGCGAGAACTGGACGGGCTGCTGCACCTCGATGTACTGGCCCGTGTTGTAGGAGGAGCGGTTGATCTCGGCCAGCACCCAGACGGCGAAGACGAGGACGAAGAGGCCGCCGAAGATGGAGAGCTTGGCGAGCGTGTTGGTGCTGTGGTGGAAAATCTGCATGGCGCTCCCGGCCCGTTTGTGACTCTTAGAACTTGCCCGGCCGCCCGGCCGCCCGCCTCCTCCCGCCCACGCGCACACCGGCGCGCGGGCCAAGTCCGGGGGAGTGCGCGGTCTTTCGCCTGAATAGGGAAAGCCCGCGGGCAGCGCGGCTCTCTGCGGCTGTCACCTATGAAGAACTTCTAAGGGTGGACTAGAGATACTACTTTTTTCGCGCGCGGGCAAGCGCGGCGTCAAATTTTAGGTATGAATATTGACGGGCGAAGCGGATTAACGATTCTAATAAATACCGGGCGCCGGGCGAAAGACATTCGCTTTCGCCCGGCGCCCGGCGCCCGTTTACCTTTCGCCACCGAAGAGGAGGATGAGCGTGACGAGGAGGAGCGCGACGGAGAGGACGAAGAGGAAGATTTTCCAGAAGCTGTAGGGGCGCTCGCCCTGCACCTCGCCGGTGCGGCCGTTGATGACGATCTGGAAGACGCGGTCGCGGAAGCGGTACGCGCCGACGTAGACGGGGAGCAGGAGGTGCTTGAAGGTGATGGCCGAGTAGTGCGTCGAGACCTGCGAGACGCGCTGCTCGTCGCCGCCGATGTCGCGGCGCACGTCGGCCTCGATGGCGGGCGCGGCCAGACGCTTCGCCGCCTCGAACCCCTCGGCCAGCTCCAGCTGGTAGCGCTGCGCCTTGTAGCCGGAGAGGTAGGCCGGCTCGTAGCGCGTCAGCTCCGACAAGTCCCACGGCTCCAGCGCCGCGAGGCGCGCGGGCGGCAGGGACTTCGTGGCCGGGATGAGCAGGTCGTCGAACCAGCGCGAGACCGTCCCCGAGGCCGGGTGCCAGCGCGTGTGTCGCACCTGCCGCGTCTGCGTGACGGTGTTGCCCTGCGCGTCCTTCGTCGTGTAGCTCTCGGTCGTGTAGTAGTGCTCGCCGCGCTGGCCCGTGTAGCTGCTCGCGGTGTGCGCGTCGTAAGTCCAGAAGGGCAGGTAGACGCCGCCGACGCCCTCCTCGGAGGCCATCCGCTTGAGGGCGCCGGGCGCGAACCAGAGCGAGGAGAGCCAGCGCCGGATGGACTCGCTCGCCTGCTCCTGCGTGACGCGGAATGGGAGCACGCCCTCGGGCGCGAGCACGGGGTCGGCGCTCCGGGGCTGCGCCACCATCGGGCTGCCGCAGAAGTCGCACTCGCCCGCCACCATCGGCGGCGTGAACGTGACCGCCGCGCCGCACGTCTGGCACTGCACTTCGAGCGCCGACGGCGCGAGCGTCCCCATGCGCTCGGCGTGGAGTTTTAGATACTCCTCGTAGCCGCGCTCGGCGACGGCCTCGCCGCCCGCCTCGATGCGCTCCTGCCGCCCGCAGTAGGGGCACGCGAGCACGCCGTCGCGCGGCTCGAAGAGGAGGTCGGCGCCGCAGCCGGGGCAGCGGTAACGGTGAACTTTCTCGGGGGCCGTGGTTGTGAGCATAAGAGCGAGTGGACAGAAGCCGGTAGCCGGTAGAAAGTCAGTAGACGTTAGAGGGACAGTCGCCGTCGAACCGCGCCGGCGTCGGCGCCGACGTTCTCCATTTCCCCGTGCGGGGCCTGCCGACTACCGCCTACTTAAAATCGGATTGCTTTTCCGTCTCCAGACGAAGCCGTCGAGGACGTAGTGGGTGATCTGCGGCAGGGCGAGGGCGGGGACGAGCCACGCCTTCCAGTCGTCGGCCCACGCCCCGCCGAAGAGCCACGCGCGCTCGTGCCACACGCCGCGATCCCAGAGCAGCTCCTCGGCGTAGGCCAGAAGCCACAGCGTCGCGAGGAAGACGACGGGCCAGCGCACCAGCCTCCGGTAAGTGGCCCCCGCGTGCGGCGCGCGCCGCCGCGCGTACCACCAGACCAGCGCCATGTACGGCACGCCGTGGATGACGACGTTCGTCACCGTGAAGGCGTAGTCCGAGTTGTAAGCGACGATGCCCGCGTACCAGCAGACCGCGGTCGTCACGACGACGATGTCCTTGCCCGGGTTCCCCGCCCCGCGCACGAGCCACGCGTGCGCCGAGCGGGCCGCGTAGGCCGCGAGCGCGACGACGTAGATGGGCCACGCCGCCCGCTCGACCCACGCGGGCAACTGCGCGAAGTCGCCCGGCAGGAACCACCAGAACTGTCGCGGCAGGTGCGCGTGCCAGTAGGCGAGCGGGTAAAGGGTCGCCATGTAGACGGCCGCCGCGTCCACCCACCAGCCGGCCCGCCCGCGCTCGCCGGCCCGCCCGCGGTAGAGCGCCACCCACCCGTACTGCTGCCTGACGAAGTGGAAGACGGCGAGGTAGGCGAGCGCGCGCCAGAACAGGGCCTCGCTCTCGGAGTAGAGGGCCGCGCCTAAGACGAGCGCGAGCGCCGGGGCCGAGACGTAGAGCCACGCGCGCCGCCTCAACTCCTCCGCGTCGAAGTAGACGCGGAAGGCCGTCGCGTAGACGTGCGCCACGTCCACGAGCAGCACCGCCGGCACCCACGCCCAGTCCGGCGAATCGCCTTCGAGCGCCCCCGCCCGCGCCCCGGCCCACAGCAGCGCCAGCGACGCCAGCGCGCTCCCCAGAAAGACGCACACGTCCGCGCGCGGCGAGAACAACCACCACTCCCCGCGCGCCGCGCGCGCCGGCGCGGACTCGACGACGACTGTGCTCAGGTGTTCGGCGGCCATAAAGGTCGGCGGGCCGCGGGATTATAATTCAAGTGGGCGGCAGACAGTAGCCGGTAGACAGCGGGGCCCCGCGCTGACCATACTGGCGCCGACGCACGAACGGTTCGACAACGTCCGTCTTTCTGCTGCCTACTTCTCTTATGCCCCGGATGCCGAAACATGACGGCGGCGCGCGACGGGCCGGGCGCGCGCTCGAACGACAGCTCGAATACCAGCGGGCCAAGTCGCGCCACGCCCGGGGCCGCGAGGGCGAGTTCGTCGAGGCCATGCGGAGGCGCTCGGCGCGGGTGCGCGGCGTGCTCGAAGGGGTGCGCCCGCTCGCCGCCGGCGCGCGCGTGCTCGAAGTCGGCAGCGGCGCGCACGGCCTCGTCTTCTACTTCGGGGCGGAGCGCGCCGTCGGCTGCGACCCGCTCGCCGCCCACTACGCCGAGCTCTTCCCGGCGTGGCAGCGCCGCGTCCGCACGCTCGCGGCCCGCGGCGAGGAGCTGCCCTTCGCCGACGCCTCCTTCGACGTGGCGCTCTGCGACAACGTCGTGGATCACGCCGAAGGCCCCGCGCGCATCGTCTCGGAGCTGGCCCGCGTCCTCGCGCCCGGCGGCCTGCTCTACTTCACCGTCAACGTCCACCACCCCGTCTACGGGCTGGCCGCCTCGCTCCACTCGGCGTGGAACGCCGCCGGCCTCCGCTTCGAGATCGGCCCCTTCGCCGACCACACCGTCCACCTCACGCTCGGCGGCGCGCGCGCCCTCTTCGAAGGTCAGCCCCTGCGCCTCCTCACCGAGCGCGACAACATCGCCGAGTCGAAACAGCACGCCCGCCGCCGGCCGCCGCGCCACGCCGGCGACCGCCTCAAACGCCTCTTCTTCAAAAACGCCCTCTACGAAGTCGTCGCCGAACGGCTGTAAGTCTCAGGCCCGAAGTTTCGAGTCTAAAGTTTAGCGAGGGTCGGGAGGCTCAACCCGCGCCGGACGAAACCGGGGCTCCGAGCTTGAAACCTGAAAGCACCTCCTCGGCGGCGCGCAGGCCGTGGTCGAAGGCCTCCTCGAAGAGGGCGACGCCGGAGAGGTCGGAGTGGGCGAAGTGGATGCCGCGGAAGGGCTGCCGGGCCTTCTGGCGCGCGCCTCCCCAGATGAAGTTGGGGCGGGGGCGGATCATGGCGTGGCCCCAGCGCATCACGTCGAGTCGCCGGGTGAGCGGGCGGATGTCGCGGTGGGCGCGCGCGAGGTCGGCGAGGGCGATGTCGGCCCACTCGTCGCGCCCGGCCGCGAGCAGGCGCGCGCGGGCGGCGCGCGGGTCGGGGTCGGTGAGCGGGTAGTAGTAGGTGAAGACGGTCGGGCCGCGTTCGAGCCCGCGCTGGTGCGTGGCCGTGACGTAGCCGAGCGAGGGGCTTTCGTAGAGCACGTTGTCCCACGCGGGCGGGAAGCCGAAGCCGGGGCGCGGCCGCTCGCCGAGGAAGAGGTTGGCGACCATCCACGCGCCGTACTCGAACTCGCCGACGTGCCCCGGCAGCGCGCCCTCGCGGTAAGGCCGCACGACGTACTTCGTCAGGAACTGCGGCGCGGCGAAGATGACTTTCCGCGCGCGGAAGCCGGCGGGCGTCCGCCCGTCCGCCCGCAACGCGACGACCTCGACGCCGCCCCGGCCCCCTTCGCCCGCCGGGCGGATGTCCGCGACGGCGAGGCCGAGGCGGACGCGCGCGCGCGCCTTCTCGTAAAGGTGGCGGACGAGGCGGCCGTTGCCCTCGGGCCACGTGATGAGCGACTGCGCCTCGACGCCCGGCGCCTTCATGCGCGAGGCGAAGTAGAAGAGCCCGGCCCACGCGCTCGTCTGCTCGACGGTCAGCCCGTAGTCGTCGCGGCAGGCGTAGTCCACGAGCCAGCGCAGGCGCGCCGAGTCGAGGCCGCGCGCGCCCATCCACTCGGCCATCGAGAGGCGGTCGAGCGCCGTGGCCTCCGCGTCGTCCGAGCAGGTCGAGACGGGGATGTTGAAGGCGCGCCTGCCTCGGGCGTCGCGCCACGCGGCCCACGCGTCCACCTCGGCGTTGAAGAGTTGGAGCTGGCGCGCGTCCTCCTCGCCCGCGCCCGCGTGCAGGTAAAGGCCCTCGTACCAGCGGCCGCGGTAGAAGACGCGCTCCTCGGGGTCGCGGCAGAGGAACTGCTCGGCGACGACGGGCTCGCCCGCCTCGTCCGCGCCTTCGAGCACGCCCATCTCGTCGAGCAGCGAGACGAGCGCGCGGTTCTCCCCGAGCGGCGCGGGCAGGTAGTGCGCGCCCCACGGGTACGGGACGGGGCCGTGGCCCTCGCCGCTGCGCGCCGTCCCGCCCGGCGCGGCTTCGAGTTCGAGCAGCACGAAGTCCTCGAACCCTTCCCTCAACAACCTCCACGCCGCCGCGAGGCCCGCGACGCCGCCGCCCACGATGACGACGCCCGCCCGCTCCCAACCGTCCGCGGGCACTTCGACCCTCAGGCCCTCGCGCAGCCGGTGGCCCAAGCCGTCCGACGCCCCGACGAGCTCGCCCTCCGGCAGCGGCGCGGCCGCCTCGCGCGGGCCGCACGCCGCGAGCGCTGCGGGCAGGCCGAGGAAGGCGGCCAGCAGCTCGCGCCTATTCATAGCGTCTCCACTCGGACTCGTAGTAGCGAACCAGCGCCTGATTGTCTAAACGGTTGATCTCGACGGGGACGGGGCCGAGGTCTGAGGGGATGACGAACATGGCGCGCATGGCCTCGGGGTTGAGGAAGCGCGCGCCGTCGGGGGCGGCGGCCGGCGGCTCGAAGGGCGCGCGGCGGGCGAGGGCGAAGCCCCAGACGCCGAAGGACGGGACGGAGGTGTGGTAGGGGCGCACGGAGAGGCCGGCGGCCTCCATCGTGCGGACGACGCACCAGTAGGAGGCGCGCGCGAAGAGCGGCGAGGTGGACTGCACGCTGACGGCCGCCTCGGGGGTGAGGCGGCGCAGGAGCAGGCGGTAGAAGCGCGTCGTGTAGAGCTTGCCGAGGGCGAACGTGTTCGGGTCGGGGAAGTCAACGACGGCGGCGTCGAAGGGCGGCGCCTCCTTTTCGAGCCAGAGCATCGCGTCCTCGTTGACGACGCGGACGCGCGGGTCTTCGAGCGCGCGGGCGTTGAGTTCGGCGAGCGGCGGGAAGCGGCGCGAAAGCTCCGTCATCTCCGGGTCGAGGTCGACGAGCGTGACGTGGCCGACCGAGGGGTGCCTTAGCACCTCGCGCAGCGCCAGCCCGTCGCCGCCGCCGAGGACGAGGACGCGCCCGACCGGGCGGCCGCCCTCCGCGGCCAAGGCCATCGCCGGGTGAACCAGAGCCTCGTGGTAGCGGTACTCGTCGGCCGAGCTGAACTGGAGGTTGCCGTTCAGGAAGAGCTGGAAGCCGGCGCGGTTGCGCGTGACGACGATGCGCTGGTAGTGGGTCGTCTTCGTGTAGACGATGTCGTCGGCGAACATCGCGTCCTCGGCCAGAGAGGTCAGCGAGTCGGCCTTCACGAACGCGACGAGCAGCAGGGCGATGACGACGCACGCCTGCGCGCGCAGGCGCGAGACGGCCGCCCGCCGCATCAGAGGCTCCATCAGCCACGTCGCCCACAGGCCGACTCCGGCGTTGAGCATCCCGAAGACGAGCGACGTGCGCACCAGCCCCAGCTTCGGCACGAGGAAGATGGGGAACAGGAGCGAGGCGACGAGCGCGCCGACGTAATCGAGGGCGAGCACGCGCGCGACCAGCTCCTTGAAGTCGAGGTGGTCTTTGAGGATCCGCATCAGCAGCGGAATCTCCAGCCCGACGAGCGCGCCGATGAGGAAGACCATCGTGTAGAGGACGAGCCGGAAGTAGTCGAGGTGCGCGAAGGTCAGGAACAGCAGCGGCGCCGAGAGGCCGCCGAGCACGGCCACGGCCAGCTCCACGTCCACGAAGGTGCGCGCCAGCTCCCGCTCGACGAAGCGCGAGAGCCACGCGCCCGCGCCCATCGAGAACAGGTAGATGCCGATGATGAGCGAGAACTGCGTCACCGAGTCGCCGAGGACGTAGGAGGCGAGCGTCCCCGCCAGCAGCTCGTAGACGAGGCCGCAGGTGGCGATGACGATGACGTTGAGGAAGAGGACGGGCGTGCGGTTCATAGCAGTAGTCAGTAGTCAGTAGACAGTAGTCAGTAGGAAGGCATTATTGGCCGAAGCTCGCCGCAGTGGAAGCGTCGGCGGCCCCGGCGCGGGGCCTACTGGCTACTGACTACTGTCTACTGTCTACTTCATCCTTGTATGGCGGCGGCGATGATGAGCGCGATGCCGATGATGATGGAGCCGATGACGATGGCGATGGCCGTGTTGTGATCCTCTTCGAGTTCCTTGCGGACGGAGAAGGGGGTGGCCTTGACGATGATCGTGTAGGCGGCGGCGAAGACGACCAGCCCGAAGAGCGTGAAGACGACCGTCGTCACGAGCACGCCCGCGAGGTCTTCGAAGCGCACGACCAGCGCGAGCGGGGAGAGGGCGGCGGCGGCCGCCGTCGGCGTGTGTGTCAGCATCTATTTTCCTCCGCGGTAGCCGGAATGCCAGAAGTGGAACGAGCGGTAGCCGCCGGGCGAGTTGCGCACGTCGGGCGGCAACTGCTGGCGCGGCGACAGGCTCAGCTCCCAGCCCGCCCACGCCGCCACGGCGTAGCCGAGCAGCAGCCCGCCGCCGATCACGAGATAAAGTTTACTGAGCATCGCGAATCACCTCACGTTCGAGTAGACAGTAGTCGGTAGTCGGTAGAAAAACATCGCGGCCGAAGCGTCATGGTGTGAGCGCCGGCGGCCCCGAGGCCGAGCCTACTGACTGCCGGCTACCCTCCCCCTCACTCATCGCCCCCGCTCGTCTCGTACGGGTTGAAGGCGCTGTCGGCCCAGCGGCGCTTCTCGAAGCTCATCTGCCAGAAGAAGACGAGGATGGGGACGATCGAGAGCGCGACGAGGACGAGGATCAGGTTGAGCAGGCGCGGCACGCCCTGCTCGACGCGCACCGTGAGCTGCGGCGGGACGCTCTGGTTCCAGTTCTCCCACTGCGCTTCGAGGCGCATCGTGTAGCGGCCGGCGGGCAGCGCCGGCAGAGTCACGTCGTCGGCGCTCCCGCCCTCCGACCAGCTCTCGCCGCCGTCGACGCCGTGGTAGTACTCGATCGGCAGGTCGAACTGCTGGATGAGGCCCGTCTCCTCGTTGATTAAATCGCCGGCGACGTAGAGCCAGTTGTTGTCCACGTTCGTCGCGCCGCTGACGCGCACGTTCTGGCGCGCGCGCAGCTCGAAGGCGTCGGTGAAGATGACCTGCGTGCCCTCGGAGCCGGCCGCGCGCGGAAGCGACTGGAGTTGCTGGCGCAGCCGCTCGTTGTACTCGCGCATCTGCGCGTTGTACTCGCGCATCCGCTCGTTGTACTCACGCATCTGCGCGTTGTAGTCGCGCGGCGCGCTGCCGGGCGAGCTGGCCGGCGTCGGCGTCGGCGTGGCCGCGGCCGAGGGCGAGGGCTGCGGCTGCAAGCTGTAGCTGGCCTCGAAGACGCGCGTGCGCGGGCTGGTGACGAGCATCAGGACGCCGACGAGGAGCGCCGCGAAGCTGAGCAGCAGCCAGTAGACGTAGACGGATTTGTGGCGGAAGGGCTGGTTGGGCGCGACCGTGCGCGGCGGCGGCAGCTCGACGCCGAACTTCTTCCTGATCTCCTTGACGGGGACGTAAGTTCCGAGCGACCAGTTGACCTCCTCGGCTTCGAGCGCGCCCTGCCCGCGCGGCTGGCCGCGGCCGACGTAGCCGCCCGAGACCTCCTTCGAGAGCATCTGCGGCGGCCGCACGAAGTCGGCGGCGCGGACGAGCTCGCCGACCTCGACGCGCCAGTAGAACTCGCCCATCACGTGCTCGACGCGCGCCGCCGCGTCCTGAAAAATCTTGAACTTGTTGCCGCCGTAGCGCGCGTGCTTGCCGTCGGCCGACTCGCTCACCTCGGCGGGCGCGACCGTCCGGACGTAGCTCCAGTGCTGGTCGGACTCGACGAGCCAGCGGAAGCCGGCGGCCGGGTTGTAGAGCAGGTACTCCTGCCAGAAGTAGCGCACGCCCTCGAACTCGACGCTGCGCACCATGAAGCCGATGACGGTCATCGGGTGGCCCTCGAACTCGGCCACGGCGCCGATGGGTATCGAGGGCGGCGGCCCCTTCGGCTCCAGCGTCTTCAGGTAGCGGAACTCGCCCTGATTCACGTCGAGCAGCGAGCCGCAGTTGGGGCACGTCACGCGCTCGGTCTTGTCGGGCGCGCGCAGCTCCATCGGGCCGGCGCAGTTCGGGCAGTTGAGGCGCGAGGCCGCCACCTTGCGCGGGTCGCGCTCGCGGGTGCGCCGCGCGTCGGCGAGCCCCAGCTCGCCGAGCGTCACCTCGCGGCCGACGAAGACGAGCGGCGGGTGCTCGCCGTAGTCCAGAGTGCCGAAGACGCCGTCCTGCCCCGAGAGGTCTGCGTAATAGTAAGTCTCGCCGGGCGTCAGCAGGTACGGTATTTCGCCCTCGGCGGCGAGCATGCGCGCCTGACCCTTCTCGGCGACGACGAGCGGGGACTGCGTGGGGATGGCGGTGACGGGCTGGCCGAGTTCGAGGCGGTCGAGGAAGGGCAGCGCGCGCGGGTCCGGAACCTGAATCTGGAAGGTGAGGTGGAAGCGCCCCTGCGCCTCGGCGAGCCAGCCCCAGCGGCCGTCGGCCAGCGCCGCGTACCACTCGTCCCACGTGCCCCCGGCCGCGTGCTGAAGCTGCGCGCGCCCCGTCAGCTCGAAGGCCACGCCGCGCACCGTCCCGCGCAGGCCGACTTCGAGCGGCGAGCCGGTCTCGACCACCTCGGCGACCTTGCCCACGTCCTCGATGCCGCGGTCGGTGCGCGCCACGACCGAGTGGCAGAACTCGCAGACGACCACGACGGACGAACCCGTCCTGAACAGAACCTGCGCGCCGCACGAGGGGCAATTCGCCTGCACGGCCATCAGGCCCCTCCCCCGCGCGCGGCTTCCGGCGCCGAGGCCCCGGCCGCCGCGGTTCCGAACGACGGCGACGCCTTCGCGCCCCCGGCGGCCGCGTTCACGTTCAGTTCGCGCGTGAAGCTGCGGACGCGCACCTGCCGCGCCCCGAGCAGCTCGCCCAGACGCGCCTCCCAGTCCCAGCCCGGCCGCTCGCGGCAGCAGTAGAGGTTGAAGGTGGCCGCGCCGAACTCCGGGTAGGTGTGGCAGGCGAGGTGCGACTCCGAGAGCATGAGGAGGCCGGTCACGCCGCCCGCCCCCGGAAACTTGTGCCACATCGCCTCGCCCACGGCGCGCAGGCCCAGCTCCCCGACGGCGCGCGCGAAGACCTCGCGCAGCCGGCCCACGTCGCCCAGCGCCCCGGCGTCGCAGCCCGACGCCTCAATGAGCCATTCCGTCCCGACGGTCAGCATATTTTGATCTGAAGAGATGCCTTCGCGCGACAGCGCAGGATGGCGACGCCATGAATCGGCGACGAGGATAGGATAAAGCCTCACAGTTTTCAAATGCCCGGCCGCCGCGCGCGGAATAAAGGGCTGGACAGCCCGGCGGAATTCATTACACTGTCCGGCACGCGACGGCCCCGCCCGCGGGGCCGTCGCGCATCCTCGCCGGGGCGCGGGCCGCGCCGCGCGGGGCCGTCGGGCCGCGCCGGCGGCTGCCTTTACTTCACTTCCCACTCCGGACGCCGAACCGTCGAAGGACTTATGCTTACAGCCGCGCGCGACGCCTTCTCGCAGTTCTCCGAAAGGTCGAAGCTGTTCCTCGTGGCGCTCGCCTTCAGCCTGCTGGCGATCCTGCTGTCGCTCTGGCTGGGCGGGCTGCTCGCCACGACGATCATCACCGTCCCGGCCCTCGTCGCCGTCCTGCAAGTGACGAAGGGGGTCTGGACGCCCGAAGGCGGCGGCAAGTCGAAGATCGGGATGGCCTCGCTCGGCGTGGCCCTCGCCGCCGTGGCCCTCAGCCCGCGTTGGCACCCCTTCGTCAACTCCCTGCTCGGCCCGCTGCTCGACGAGCACCCGGCGCTCAAAGGGAGCCTGCCGGCCGACGCCCCCTCCATCGCGGCGCTGCTCTTCCTCGTCGCCGTCATCTTCGTCGTCAACTACTTCGCGCGCGACACGACGGCGATGAAGGCGCACCCGTCCCCGGTCGAAAAGGAGTTCCCCGAGAAGGGCTACAGGGAGGCGCTCAAGCTCTTCAAGCAGATGCTCGAAACCGACCTCACCAGCCTCGACAACGAGCTGAACTGGAGCGCCGCCACCTTCGTCCCGCTCGACGCCGAGGTCGAGGTCAAGTCCGGCCCGCGGCGGCGGCGGCGGATCACCGACCTGCTGAGCGCCGTCCGCGCCGACCGCCGCAGCAAGGTCTTCCTCGTCCTCGGCGACCCCGGCTCCGGCAAGAGCGTGGCGCTGCGCAAACTCTGCCGCGAGCTTCTGGGCGAGATCGCGCCGACGGGCCGCGTGCCTCTCTACGTCAACCTCAAGGAGTGGGAGCCGAAGGAGCCGTGGACGGAGGAGGCCCCGCCGACGCCCGCGCAGGTCTACGACTTCGTGCTCGCCAACCTCAAGTCGCGCACGCGGGTCACGGGCAACACCTTCCTCGACACCTACTTCGAGAGGATGTTCGAGGACGGCCGGCTCTTCCTCGTCCTCGACTCGTTCGACGAAATCCCCTCGGTGCTCGACGTGAGCGAGAATTCGTGGCTGATAGACCGGCTCTCCGAGGCGCTCTACAAGTTCCTCGCCGGCCCGCACGAGTCGCGCGGCATCCTCGCCTCCAGAATCTTCCGCCGCCCGACGAAGAAGTTCGACGCGCCCGCGACGCTCGAAATCCGCCCCTTCACCGAGGGCAAGATCGTCCAGACGCTGAAGAACTACATGACCTACAACGAGGGGCTGGCCGACCTGCTCTTCAACCGCCGCCCGGAGTTCGCCGCGCTGGCCCGCAACCCGTTCACGGCCGTCCTCATCTCCGACTACGCGCGCGAGAACGCCAACACGCTGCCGGAGACGCAGGCCGACCTCTATTCGAGCTACGTCGCGCGCCGCCTCGGCGCGTGCCGCGAGCGGATGCAGGAGATGGGGCTCTCCGAGCGCGAGGTGCTGGCCTGCGCCACCGA
>Ga0196978_1000903_pt1 | contig 14249 bp, 14 predicted proteins | sample S3v_2013CmetaG_FD_155491 | JGI IMG/M metagenome (GOLD analysis project Ga0196978, IMG submission 155491) | Soil microbial communities from Anza Borrego desert, Southern California, United States - S3+v_20-13C | ecosystem: Environmental > Terrestrial > Soil > Desert | place: USA: California... | reverse complement strand
AATTGCTGTAGCAGACGGAAGGTGTTTGCGCAGTCGATGTCGACGGGTTTCCGCCGGGCAGGATCCATTCCCAGGACGTGGGCGAGTTCTGGCTCTGATCGCTGAAGCTGACGCAGGCGCCCGCGCACACCGAAGCGTCGTTCGCAGCGAAAGCAGCGACCGGCGGCGGAGGCGGCTCGTACCAGCGCGCGATGTAATCGGCGGGATTGCCGTCGGCTGTGCCGAATGCGCCGCCCGCGTACAATTCCCCATTATAAACCTGGAACGCGCGAATGTAATCGTCCATGCCCGAACCCATGTTCGTCCATGCCGAGCCGGTCCATTTCGCCACTTTGCTCGCAGGCGTTCCGCCTGCCGTGGTGAAATCGCCGCCTGCAATGACGCTGCCGTTGTACGAGCCGATCGCGCGCACGTAGCTGTTCATGCCCGTGCCCAGCGGCGACCAGGTGCTGCCATTGTACTTCGCGATGCCGGCCATGTTCGCATCGCCGGCGACTTCAAGGAAATGCCCGCCCATGTACAGCTCGCCGTTGAACACGTGCAGCGCACGCACCGTGCTGTCGAGCCCGCCGGGAATGCCCACGCCCGTCCAGCTGCTGCCGTTCCATTTCGTGATGCGGTCGCAGCCCGTGCAGCCGCCGGCGTTGGCGAAATCGCCGCCCACGTACAGCTCGCCGTTGTACACCGTCACCGCGCGGATGTCATTGTCGAAATCCGTCGGGCCGCCGATGCCGACCCACTGCGAGCCCGTCCAGCGCGCGATGCGCGAGCAGGGATTGCCGTCGGCCGTGGTGAAATCGCCTGCAGCCACCAGGTCGCCGTTCCATTCGGCGAGCACGAGCACGTCGTTGTTGAATCCCGTGCCCAACGGCGACCATTGCGTTCCGTCCCACACGGCGATGCCGTTGCAATCCACGCAGGGCTGCGAATTGTTCCAGAAATCGCCCACGGCCACAAGGTTGCCGTTGTAAGGCATGACCGCGCGCACGACCGTGCCGATGCCGCCGCCCACGCAGGCCCAGGTGCTGCCGTTCCACTGCGCAATCTTGTCACAAGGATTATTGTTAAAGCTGCCGCCCGCGATGAGCATGCCGTTCCAGGTGCAGAGGCAGTGATCGTCGTTGTTCAGTCCCGTACCGACCGGGCTCCAGCTCTGCGCGCCGGCCAGGCAGGGAAATACGAGAAATAAGAAAAGCAAGTGTTTTTTCATGAGCCAAAGGGTTGCTAACCAAATGTAAAGCTTAAAGCCAAGCCGCGCAAGGCTCACACGCGCAGGCCCGCCACGCACACATCGTCCACCTGCTCCAGCTCGCCTTTCCACGCCTCGAAAATTTCTTCCAGCTGCCGCTTCTGCTTTTCCATCGGCAGCGCATGAATGTCGAGCAGCGTTTGCCGGAAGCGGCTGTGCTTGAATTTTTTTCCTTTCGGTCCGCCGAACTGGTCCGCGAAGCCGTCGGAGAACAAATACACGCAGTCACCTTCGCGCAATTCAAGCGTTTGATTCGTGAACGGCCGACGTCCCTCGTGCCGGCCCACGGGCTGCTTGTCGGCGGGAAGCTCGTGCGCTTCGCCGTTGCGGATAAAGCAAAGCGTGTTGTTCGCGCCGGCGAACTGCAGCATTTTTTTCCCCGGGTCGAAACGGCAGAGCGCGATGTCCATGCCGTCGTTCACGTCTTCTTCGCTGCGGGCGAACTGCTCTTCGAGCAGCTGCGCGGCTTTGTCTAAAATTTTCGCGGGCTCATGGATGTCGAGCTCTTTCACCGCTTTGCTCAGCGCATTGCCGCACAGCATGCTCAGCAGCGCGCCGGGAATGCCGTGGCCCGTGCAGTCGGCGACCGCGAAGAAAATTTTTCCGCCGGCGCTTTCGGCCCAATAGAAATCGCCGGCCACGATGTCTTTCGGACGGTAGAGCACGAAGCTCTCGGGCAGCAATTTCTTCACCGCGGCCTCGGGCGGGAAGATGGCGCGCTGGATGCGGCGGGCGTAAGTGATGGAATCGGTGATGTCCTTGTTTTTCTGCGTGATCTCCGCGTTCTGCTGCATGATCGTTTCCTCGTGCGTGCGGTTCACGCGCTTGAAATACAGCATCACGCAAAAAACGAGGATCATGTTGCTGGTGATCGTGAGGTAAAACGAAAAACGGTTCAGCTCCTCGATCACGAACAAAGGTTTCATCTGCGTTTCCACCAGGTAGCTGGCCAGCCCGAACGCCACCAGCACGCCCGCGAAGACGTGCAGCGCCCGGCGCGTGCTGCGGAACAGCACCAAATGCAGCACGCCGATGAGAATGAACGTGACCTGGCTGCCCGCATCCTTGCCGCTGATCAAAAGGATCATGCACACGAAAGCGACGGAGACGAGCAAAAAGCCGATGCGCGCCACGGGAAAAAAGCCGCGGCTGTTCAGCCAGATGGCCGCCGAGCAGCACACGATGCCGATGGAAACGTAAACGGCCACGTGCGGCAGGCCGAACCAGAAAGCCACGCCGATGAAGGCCAGCAGGTTCAGCACCGCGATCGCCGCGACCTGGTTCATCAGCGTCAGCGGCCGCAGGTCGTTGGGGTCGGCCAGCTTGTCGCGGCCGGCGAAGGAAATTTTGTTCCAGAGCTCGAGCAAAGGGTGCGGGTCTTGCCGCGCAAAATAGGAAGTTTATCCGTTGCCGAATGCTTCTATCTTTGCGCGACGGAAAACGAAAAATCCGAAATCGGAAATCCAACATCCGAAATTGTAAATGACAACTACCGACGCCATCCTTCTCGCCATCGTCGAAGGGCTGACGGAATTTCTTCCCGTCTCTTCCACCGGGCACATGATCATCACCTCCTCCGCGCTGGGCATCGCCACCGATCCGTTCACCAAGCTGTTCACCATCGCCGTGCAGCTGGGCGCGATCCTCTCGGTGCTGGTGCTGTACTGGAAAAAATTCATCAACCTGCGCGATTACCGCTTCTACCTCAAGCTCGGCGTCGCTGTCATTCCCGCTTTGATTTTCGGAAAATTGCTCGACGATTTCATCGACTCGAAGCTGGGCAATCCGGTGTTCATCGGCTGCACGTTATTGGGCGGCGGCATCCTGCTGCTGTTCGTGGACAACTGGTTCCGCCAGCCGAAAGTGCGGGAGGAAAAGCAGATCGGTTTCGTAAAAGCGTTCGTCATCGGCTGCTGGCAGGTGCTCTCGGTGCTGCTGCCCGGGCTGAGCCGCAGCGCGGCCACGATCATCGGCGGCATGCAGCAGAAGCTCACGCGCGACCTGGCCGCGGAATTTTCTTTTTTTCTCGCCGTGCCTACGATGCTGGCCGCGACGGGTTACTCGCTGGTGCTGAAAGACTGGGAAGCAGGCCCTGAAAAAATGAAAGGCTACGAGCTCGTGCTTTCCTCTTCGGAGAATACGACTGCCTTCATCGCCGGCAACGTTGTCGCTTTCATCGTCGCGCTTTTCGCCATTAAAGTTTTCATCGGCATGGTGAAGCGTTACGGCTTCCGCATCTGGGGCATCTACCGCATCATCGTGGGCGCTACCGTGCTGGTGATCCATTTCTTCGTTTTCCGCTTAACGACCATTTGACACAGGAACGCACTTTCGATTTCGTCGCCGGCGAGATGCTGGCCGTCCACAAGCCGCTGAGCTGGACCTCCTTCGACGTGGTCAGCCGCGTGCGCGCATTGCTGAAACGCAAGCTGAAGCAGCGGCTCAAGGTCGGGCACGCGGGCACGCTCGATCCGCTGGCGGACGGATTGCTCATCCTCTGCACGGGCCGCTTCACCAAGCGCCTCGACGAGTACCAGGCGAAAGAGAAAGAATACACCGGCACTTTCACCATCGGCGCCACCACGCCCTGCTACGATCTCGAAAAGCCCGTCGACCAGTATCATCCCGTGGATCACATCACGGATGAAAACATTTACGAAACAGCAAAAGGTTTTCTCGGCCGCACGCCGCAGGTGCCTCCGCAATTCTCTGCCATCAAGGTGGAAGGCCAGCGCGCTTACGACCTGGCCCGCGCCGGCGAAGGCGCGATCCTGGAGCCGCGTTTGATCGAGATCACCGAATGCGAGATCACGCGCATCGAGCGTCTTCCCGCGGAAAATGAAAAAGGCGCAACGATCGAAGTGGATTTCCGCGTGGTGTGCAGCAAAGGAACGTACATCCGCGCCCTGGCCCGCGACTTCGGCAAAAAGCTCGGCAGCGGCGCGCACCTCAGCAAGCTCCGCCGCACGCGCATCGGCGAGATCACGCTGGAGCAAGCGTTAACGCTCGAGCAGATCAAAACGATCATCGAAGAGAGCTGAAATTTATCTTCCACGCTTTTTCCCTGCGCGCATTTTCAAATTCAAGATTCAAAATTCGTTTCTCACACTGCTAAAACGGTGAAGGTGAGGCCCGCAGAATTTTGAATGCTGAACCGGGGTTCCGAATGTCGCGCTCAGCGTCGGACTCCGTTCAAAATAATTCGGTAAAGTTTTTTTGCCTTTTACTTGACAAGGGGGGTAGGCGAAGGGTATATTTGCCCGCAAATTTTTCAAGGAGACTGGCCCATAGGCGATTGCGAATAGGGATGTTTTCATTCGCCCCCGTATCTCCCGCACCACTGCTAAAATCGCTGCAATTCTATGAAGCTCTCCCAGTTCAAGTTCGCGCTTACCCGTGATTTCGTTGCGGAATACCCGGCGAAGAATCGTGACGAATCACGCCTGATGGTCATCAACCGCAAGACGGGCAAGATCGAGCACAAGGTTTTCAAAGACATCATCAATTACTTCGAGGAAGGCGATGCGATGATCCTCAACGACACGAAAGTGTTTCCCGCCCGCCTCTATGGTAACAAGGAGAAGACCGGCGCGAAGATCGAGGTCTTCCTGCTGCGCGAGCTCAACCGCGAAAGCCGCCTCTGGGACGTGCTCGTGGATCCCGCCCGCAAGATCCGCATCGGCAACAAGCTGTATTTCGGCGATGACGACATGCTCGTAGCCGAAGTGATCGACAATACCACCTCGCGCGGCCGCACGCTGCGTTTCCTGTTCGACGGGCCGTACGAAGAATTCAAGAAGACCGTTTACCAGTTGGGTAACACGCCCCTGCCGAAATACATCCGCCGCCCGCTGCAGGCCGACGACGCCGACCGCTATCAAACGGTGTACGCGCGCGTGGAAGGCGCAGTGGCCGCACCCACCGCCGGCATGCACTTCAGCCGCGAGCTGCTCAAACGCCTCGAATTGAAAGGCGTGAACTTCGGCATGCTCACCCTGCACGTCGGGCTCGGCAGCTTCCGTCCCGTAGAAGTGGAAGACCTCACCAAGCACAAGATGGAATCCGAGCAGGTGGACATCCCGCAATCCTGCGCCGAAGTAGTGAACGAAGCCAAGCGCCGCAAGAAACGCATCTGCGCAGTCGGCACCACCACCGTGCGCGCCACCGAAACCTCCGTTTCCACCGACGGCATGCTGAAGCCGTTCAGCGGCTGGACGAACAAGTTCATCTTCCCGCCCTACGATTTCCAGATCGCCAATTGCATGATCACCAACTTCCACGCGCCCGAATCCACGCTGATGATGATGGTCTGCGCATTCGGCGGCTACGACCTGATCATGAAAGCGTACAAGGAAGCCGTGAAAGAGAAATACCGCTTCCTGAGCTACGGCGACGCCATGCTCATTCTTTGATTTCGGATCGACGATGTCGGATTTCGGATTTATCGCACAAGCTGCGCGCAACCACGTGGGTGGGACGTGCGCAAATCCGAAATCCGAGATCGGAAATCCGAAATGAGTACGTACTATTCCGCTAAAACAGATCAGCAAAAGCACACGTACTACGGAATAACATGAATCACTACGCGATCATCGTGGCTGCCGGGCGGGGCTCACGGATGAACACACCGGTACCCAAGCAATTCCTCAAGCTCAACGGCAGGCCTGTGCTGCTGCACAGCATTTCCGCTTTCACTTCCTGCGTTCCCGGTATCCGCATCATTCTCGTGCTGCCTTCCGGGCAATTCGGGCAGTGGGAAAAGATCCGCACCGAGTTCCAGGTGAGCGGCGACGTGCAGCTGACCGAGGGCGGCGAGACGCGTTTCGAATCGGTAAAGAATGGTCTTGCGCTGATCCCCGATGAGCGCGCTGCACTGATCGCCGTGCATGATGCGGTGCGTCCGCTGGTGTCGAAGAAAACGATCCAGAGCGCATTCGGGGCGGCGGAGCATTACGGCAGCGGCGTGCCCGCGCTTCCCATCAGCGATTCCATCCGCCGCATCGAATCCGCTACCTCCATCGCCGTCGACCGCTCGAGGTATTGCCTGATCCAGACGCCCCAATGTTTCCAGGTGGAGCTGCTGAAGACCGCTTACGCGCAGGAATACAAATACACGTTCACCGACGACGCCACCGTAGTGGAATCCACCGGCGTGCCCATCCGCCTCGTCGACGGCAATCCCGAGAACATCAAGCTGACCACGCCGATCGATATGGCTACGGCGGAAGCCTTGATCCAGTACCGCCTACAGCACGCGAACGACCTCAACGGCGGCACGCATCCGTAGATCACTCTCCAGGTTTTTCAGGCAGATCACGCCCGGGCGTTTTCCTTTTTCGAAAGTGCCGAGCTCAGGCATCTGCAAAGCTTCCGCGCCGTTCTTCGTGGCCCAGGCGAGCAAATCTTCCGTGCGGATCGAAGCTTCCGCTGCGGCGATCACTTTTAATTCTTCGAGAACGGAAAGCGTATCGTTCGAGGCCAGGCTGTCGGTGCCGATGACGATGCGGACACCTTCCTGCAGGAAAAGCCTGAACGAAGGCAGCGCGTTCTCGATGTAAAGATTGGCTTTCGGGCAGAAGCACCAGGAGAGATTTTGGTGCTGCGCCTGCGCCCACTGGATATCCTCGGCGGAAGTGAAAGTGTTGTGCACCAGCAGCAGCGGGCGTTGCGGGGGCAGGTGCGGCAGCACGCTGCGCAATGAATTTTTTCCCGCGGGCCGATAGAACGCAAGATCGATCTGCAGAAAATCGTACAGCTCGCGCATCACGCCGCTGCCTTTTTCGGAGAACTCGCTTTCGGCCAGGCTTTCCTGGTTGTGGATCGTGAGCGGAGCTTGTTGCGGCGGCGCCTCACCGAGCAGGCGCAGCAATTCGGCGGAAACCGTGTACGGGGCGTGCGGCGCGAGCGAGGAAGGGCCGGGAACCTGGGCCTGCAATTGTTTTCCCTGTTCCAGCACGTGCTGCGCCATGGCGGGATGCAGCGCGAGCAATTCCACGAACGTGTGATACTGCAAATCGCTTTTCGCTTTCGCTGCGAACGTATCCGCCGTGTTCGAAATATCGCCGACGGCGACGATGCCGTTGCGCCGCATCTCCTCTTCCGCATCCGCGATCGCCTGCTGAATTTGCTCCTGGGAGAACTGCCCGCGCTTCGGCAGCAATTCTTTCGCGAAACCGACGAAGCCGGTGCGCCGCGTGATCTGCCCGCGCAGGTGCGAGAGCTCGAGGTGGCAATGCGCGTTGACGAAGCCCGGGCACAGCACGCCCTCGATGTGCTGCACGCCCTGCGGCAATTCACCGCCCGCCCGCGGGTCGAGCAGGTCGCGGATCACGCCGTTCTCATCCACGGCGAGGATGCCGTTGCGGAGAAAACCGATGTGCGCGGAATAAATATGATCGGCGGAAATGTAACGCATGCTGCAAAGGTACGGCTTGTCGCGCAGAGCGGGGACGCAGCTTTCCCGCGGGAATTAAAAATTCAAGCCTGCTTCGCTGCAGCTGCGAAACGAAAATGTCAGCCGCCCAGCAGCGCTTTCACCTCGAGCAGCAGCCGCGATTGCTCGAGCATTTCATGCAGCGCCAGCAATTCTTTCCCTGAAAAAACGAACAGCATGTTTTCCGCCGGCGTGTGCAGGTAAATATCTTTCACCGGGCAGTCGCGGCAATGCGCATGCTCCTCTTCGCGCACCGCGATCCGTTTCGCCAGCGCTTCGAACTCTTCCTGCGTCAGCGACAGCACCACGTTGCCGAAAGCCGCCTGAACACGCCGGCAGCCCGCGCAATGCGCGACGTAACCGCGCCCGTCATGATGCAGCACATGAAAATCACACATTTTAGTGCGTATAAAATGGCTTCGCCATACGCTTGGTTTATTTCGGATATGCGATTTCGGATTTCGGATTTACCGCACCTAACCTAGGTGGGAAGCCCGTGCGCAAATCCGAAATCCGAAATCGAAAATCCGAAATAAAAATCATGGCTACTTTTTCGAGACAGTACTAAAAAAGGAAGAGGCCTGCATCGCGGCGTACACGCGCGTCATGTTCGTATCCTGGCGGACGTCGAGCATTTGCAGGAACCATTGCTTGCGGGAATCGAGTACCTGCTCTTCGGAAGCGGGGCGGGTGCGGCGGCGGGCGGGCATAGCGTTCGTTTTAGTGTCAGGCAAATGTAATTGCGCGAGAAGACCCGGAGCAATACGCCAAAAAAGGTAAAAAGGAGCTGCGCCCGCTACCCTTTTTGCGGTAGGGCCCCCCCGGTTTTCGTACCTTTGCAGCCGTGAACGCCAAGAGCAATATCCGTGCGCTTTCCCTGGACGAGCTGAAGCTTTTTCTTTCGGACAAGGGTGAAAAAGCCTTTCGCGCCAGGCAGGTGTACGAATGGCTCTGGCAGAAATCCGCGCGCTCGTTCGGGGAGATGACGAATCTTTCGAAGGCCACGCGCGAATTGCTCGCAGCGCATTTCACGATCAACGCGGTGTGCGTGGACAATTTCCAGGTGAGCAAAGACCGCACGATCAAAAGCGCGTTCCGCCTGCACGACGGCAACATCGTGGAAGGCGTGCTCATTCCCACCGAGACGCGCATGACCGCGTGCATCTCCTCGCAGGTGGGCTGCAGCCTTACTTGCAAGTTCTGCGCGACGGGGAGATTGGCGCGCATCCGCAACCTCGACGCGGACGAGATCGTCGACCAGGTGGTGCTCATCCGCAACCAGGCGCAGGAGCGCTACCAGCAGGCGCTGACGAACATCGTGTACATGGGCATGGGCGAACCGCTGCTCAATTACCGCAACGTGCTCGAGTCGGTGGAAAAAATTACTTCGCCCGAAGGGCTCGGCATGAGCCCGCAGCGCATCACTGTTTCAACCGCCGGCATCGCCAAGATGATCACCAAGCTCGGCGACGACCAGGTGAAGTTCAACCTCGCGCTTTCCCTGCACGCGGCGAACGACGAGAAGCGCAACAAGATCATGCCGATCAACGAGCAGAATTCGCTGGACGCGCTGGCGGATTCGCTCAACTATTTTTACGAGAAGACCGGCACGCGCGTCACCTTCGAGTTCATCGTCTTCCGCGATTTCAACGACTCGCCCCGCGACGCGCAAGAGCTGGCCGCGTACTGCCGAAAAGTGCCCGCCAAGGTGAACATCATCGAATACAACCCGATCGATGATGGGGAATTCCAGCAAACGACGAGCGAGCGCTTAGACGTTTTCAAAAATATCCTCGAAGGCAAAGGCGTGATCGTGAACGTGCGCCGCTCGCGCGGAAAAGATATCGACGCGGCCTGCGGGCAATTGGCGAATAAGAATGAAGCGGCGCTGAAAACGGAAGTGAAGAAGAAGGCCGTTTGATTTCCGCCGCACATTCACGCAAACGCTTTCGCGCAGCGATATTTTGAATTTGAAATTTTGAATTAGCTCGCCAGCATCTTCTTGATCAGCGCGATCTGCCCCAGGTGATAATGCGTATGCTCGATGATGCCCGCGATATTCCTGTACCAGTTGCCGTATTTCTTCTCGACGAAATCCTCTTCCAGCTTGCTGTCCGGTAATTGCGCGATCAAATCCGCGCAGCTTTCGGCATCCTTCCAAACTTTCTCCAAAAATTTCTCCCAGTCTTCCTGCGAGTTGATCGGCGGGTGATCGAAGCTGTATTTGTCGTGCGCATCGAGCGGTCCGCCCTGCAGCACTTTCAGCAGCACGTTGACGAAATAATGCGTGTGAAAAACCAGCGTGGCGATCGTGTTGAAGGATTGCACCTTCGTCGTCGCCTGCTGCCAAGTCACGTCTTTCACCTGGTCTTTCATGTTCGATACCGTCCAGTTCCCTCCGAAGTGGACGTCCCTGAAATGTTTGGCGAGCTGGTTGTTGATGCTCATGGCGATGATGATTAGTTCGTGTATTCGATCTTGTTGAAATAAAATACCGTTCGCTTCTTTTTTCCGCCCTTGCCTTTCTCTTCCGTGTTCTTGATGCGCTGGTAGCCCCAGGTGACGAAATAATTGTCGTACCAGAAGGCCATGTCGCTGTCGTAATTCGCTTTCACCTGGTCGCCGGACTTGCTCGTCTCGATCGGCGTGCTGGATTTTCCGTCGACCACTTCGCTGCCCCTGATCACCTTGCTGCGGATCGCGCCGCCGAACGAGTACGCGAGCACGATCTCGCCGTTCTGCGGCAGCACGCGCACGCGCTCCTTCAGGTTGAACGTGAGAATGTCCCAGATCTCAAACGTATTGTCCCAGAGCAATCCGCCGTTCTTGTCGAAGCCGCAGACGATGGCGTGCGTATAGCGCCAGCCGTCGAACACCTGCCGCGTGCGCGTGACGGGCTTGCCGTTCACGTACTCGGTGTACACTTCGGTATGGTACTCGGGGTAATAGGCCTCAGCGACCATGATGTACTGATCGTTGTACTCGAGCACGTCGTGCACCAGCAGCTGGTAATTGATATCGAGCTTTTGCCCCGCATCCTCTTTTTTCTTCGCGCGCTTCTTTATTCGTTTCGCCTGTCGCGCCGAGTAGGTCGACTCGATGTACCTCCAAAAACTTTTCAGGTCGGAGAAGGCGTAATACTTGATGAACTTCTGCTTCTCGCCGGAGGCTTTCGCGAGGTAAAAGCCGTCGGACAAAGACGAAATATTTTTCTTTCCCGTCGCCGAAGGCAGCGAGTACGTGCCGATGATCAGGCGGTCTTTGTCTTTTAAATTGCTCACGTGCGCATCGAGCGGAACGTTGGCGCCTTCGGGGTCGATCGTGAATTCGCTTTTCTCGCCGCCGTTCGCGTACACCTCTTTCACATTGAGCTGGTACGTGCGCTTGTCGGGATGGTTGGCGATGACGGCGCTGAAGGTTTTCGCCTGCGGATTTTTCGCTACGTCGGAAACGGCGGCGCTGCCTTTCGTGGGCAGGCGGATCATCTCGCTGCTTTGGGCGGTGAGATCGGTGTGCATGAGGATGGGCGTGGTGCTCACCATTCCGCGCGCCAGGCCGAAGCTGCAGCCGTAGAGGCAAGCCTGCCAGTACGAGGGAACGGTGCTGCCGCCCCAAAGCGCGTCGCCCCCCATCGCCTTGAAATCGCGCACGGCGAAACGCACCGGCATCTGCCCGTTCGTCACCGTGATCGCGCCGCTGCCGATGCTCAGGCGCAGCACGCTGTACTCTGGCTTCGCGCCCGCGCTCATCATCAGCAGGTACAGGTTGTCGTCGTCGTAATCGTATTTCGATAAGTCGAGGCGCGAACCGACGGCCTGCTCCTTCGTCCACACTTTTTTGAAATTCGCGTCGTATTTCGTGAACTCCACCACCTTCTCGCCTTTCGAGCCTTTGTCGTCGTTCTCGTTAAAAAGGATGACGCCGTTCTTTCCCACGGGAAGAATATTGTACTGCTGCGAGGAAGAATTCGCCTCGATCTCCACGCGCAGCAAATTTTGCGCGCCGAGCACCGCCGCCGCGAGCAAAGCCAGTCCAGTCATCGTCATCCTGGAATTCATCGCTTGGGTTTTTTAGAATTGAATACTAAAGGTACGTATCTATTTTTCCGCGGGCAGCAGCAGGCTGCGCACTTTTCCGGCATACGCTTCTTTCGCGCGCGCATTGTGCACTTCCGCCAATCGCCCCGCATAACGCACGCCGCCGCTGTAAAAACGGTACGTGAGCCCCAATCCGCTCAGCGAGCCGGTGATGTAATAGCCTTGCAGGACCGTGACCACGCCGTAGGCCGCTGCGCCCGTCGTCAGCAGGAAGCTCGAGAGACCGCGCCACGGCTTGCCCGCGTACACTTGTCCCAAACCGGGCACGACTTTCGAAAGGCGGCGGGCTTTCGTGCGGCTTTTCAAACCGAGATCTTTTTCTTCATCTGCGAGCTGCAGCGTATCGATGGAAATATTTTCCTGCTGCGCGTAACGGATAATGCGCTCCCGCGATTCGCTCCAGCGCTCCTGCTCGAGATCGACGAGGATCTGCAGCAGCAGGCAGCTGTCCTGCCAGGAAGGATCGCTGAGCCGCTTGATCTGCAGCAATTGAAAATCGGCTTCGACGGGATTTTCGGCGAGGTAGGCGCAGAGCGCGGTTTCATAGCGCAGATGATACGCAAGCCGCTCGCTGACTGCTAACGTATCGCTGCGTTTCAGGCTGCGCAATGCTTCGGCGTAATTTCCCGCGAGCTTCTGGCAGCGTCCTTTTTGCAGCAGCGCCTGCGCTTTCGCTTCGGCCGTTCTTCCTGAGAAAACCGCACGTTCATATTCCAGCGCCGCCTCCGCGAAACGCCCCGCCGCGAGCAGGCTGTCGGCCCTCGCAGAAACACGTTCGTCACCGGAAGCTTTCGCTTCAGCGGCGCAGACGCTCCAGAGCAATATGCAGATCAGCCTGTACCACATAGTGAATGTCTTCGATCGTTTCGCGGCGCTGCACGCGGACGCTGAGCGCGCTGCCGTAAATGTTGCCGAGATAAAACGCGGTGAACAATGAGCCGTATGCCAGAAAGCGCGGATCTTTCCAGCCGCCTTTCCGGTAGCACTCGAAAGCCTGCACGCCGATGATCGCGATCGGGAAGAATGCGGCGATGCCGTGCCGCGGCTTGCCCGCATACACTTTGCCCAGGCCCGGCACCAATGCCGAAAGCGCGCCCGCCACGAAAGGCGATCTCTTTTTCATCGTCAGCAGGCGCGCATTCTGCTCCTGCAACCGGCGCACGAAGGGATTCAGCTCTTCAGTGGAAAATCTCAATCCCGGCGAAGCGAGACGAAACGCCGCCGTATCGCCGTTCAGCAGCGCGGCGGCCGAGCGGCAGTAGGCGCGAAGGGCGGCGGTGGAAGAATCGAAGGCGACGAATTTGTCCGAGAGCCCCGCGAATTCCGCGTAGCGTTTCTCTTTCAGCAGCAGCTGCGCGGAGCCGGAAAAAGCAGGCAGGTACTGCGGGTGCAGCAGCGAGACTTTCGCATACGCCTGCAGCGAAGAATCCGTTTGCCCGAGCTGCTCGTAGCTGTAGCCCAGGCGGTAGAATAATTTATTTCGCTGCTCGCCTTCCACCGGCAGCGTGCGCATGCGCCGGAATTGCAGCACGGCATCGCCGTACAATTTATTCTCCCAGAGATGGTCGGCGAAAGCGTCCTCGCGCTCGTACGGCTGCGCGAGGCAGCGCAGCGAAAAAAAGAAAATAAGCAGGAGCGAAAATTTCAGCTTCACTTCTTATAGTGCCAGGGTTCATCGATCACGTGATCGTGCGCATCCGCTTTCCATTCGGGAACTTCAGGAAGCACGGTGGTGGTGCAGCGCGTGAGCCGGTCGGCGGTGAGCAGGATGCCGCGCAGCAAACCGAATTCGCGGATGGAAGCTTTCCCGAAATTGGAGCAGGTGCGCTGGTACAGGCATTCGGCGGAGATCTGCGGCGAGAGCACGTGCTGGTAAAAAAGCATCGCGCCCGAAAGCCCCAGGCTCACCGGGTTGTAGCGCGCGAATGCATTTTTCCGTTTGTACGTCATCGCCTCGCGGTTGTTCATCGTGTCGAGCCGCCCGTTGTAGCCGAAGTTGCGCGCCGCGGGTTCATGCTTTGCCAGCAATAAAATATCCGCGGGGTCGCTTTGCGCGAAGCACGTGAGACAGAAAAGAAAGGAGAGAGAAAAAAGTACCTGCTTCATGCGTGTGCTTCGGATGGCGTCGAATGCGATAGTTACCGGTTACGAATGCTTACGAATTTACGAATTAGAAATTCGGGTCTCCGAGCCGAATATAGCCAACCCTAACCTTTTCTAGTGTTTTAGCGGCTTCAGGGAAACAGCCTTTAGGGGCTGTTAGGTGCGTTTAGGTGCGTTTTGCGGGATTTTGTTACCAGTTTGTGACCGCAGTTTCAGAGGGGATTACATGAAGGTTCATGTATCCAATCCACCCCCAATACCCTACGGAACTTTGTAGAGTATTGGGAAAAAGTAAACCTTAAAAACTGTAGCACAATGGGAGTTTATTTGAGAGAAAAGAAGGTGGGGAAAGGACAGGTTTCCTTTT
>Ga0196978_1000900_pt1 | contig 14292 bp, 13 predicted proteins | sample S3v_2013CmetaG_FD_155491 | JGI IMG/M metagenome (GOLD analysis project Ga0196978, IMG submission 155491) | Soil microbial communities from Anza Borrego desert, Southern California, United States - S3+v_20-13C | ecosystem: Environmental > Terrestrial > Soil > Desert | place: USA: California... | reverse complement strand
TGCTCGCGCACGACGGACAGCCGCAACGGCCTCATCGAGGTCAGCGGTGAGCGAGGTCAACTCATCGTCGACCACGTGCTCGGCACCGGCTATCGCATCGGCCCGCGAGGACGAGAGAACCTGGCCATCGAGCCGGCGCGCATGACGGTACGTGAGCTGCTCGAGCAGCTGGTTCGCGACGTTTCGAGCGGGGCCGGACCGGCAATCCCCTACGTCGAAGCGCTCTCGGCCGTGGCGGTTGCCGATGCGTGCTACCGCTCCATCGCGTCGCACTCGTTCGAGAGTGTGAAACCCGTAAGTTCTGCAACCACGGGCAATACCGGCACGCCTGGAGCCTGAGCCGGTAAAAATCCCATCTGCCGCTGCAAGTGTTGGCCGCGTGCGGCGTCGAAAGGGGATAGTACCAAGCGTACGGGGCGGCGAATTAGCTCGTTGTCTTCTGGCGCTGAGACGGTAGAGTTGTCACTTATGCCTGCTGGACGTCGTGTAACTGTAGTCAGTCATGGACCGAATTGCCTCGACGGGCTCACCTGCGCTGTGGTCGCTGCGCGATATTTCGCCGGCCGCCCCTACCAAGCCACCTTCGCGAGCAATCGCCAGATCGACGAAACTCTACAAGCCTATTCACCCGAGCGCCCGGACAACGAAGAGTTGTGGGTAACCGATATCTCCTGGCGCTCCGACGAGACGACCAACCATTTGAACGCGCTCATCGAGCGCGGGTTGGAAGTGTATTGGGTCGACCATCACAAGACGGCCCTGGAAGCTCGCAACAAGGGCGGGCTGCGCGTCAACTTCACCGACCACGTGCTCGACATGAAGTACGCCGCGAGCCGCCTGCTCTACGAATACCTGTGTCGTCGCGCTGCCGAGCGCGGCGAATCCAAGCCCGGACTGTTGGCGCTGCGCAACCTCGTGCTCGCGGCCGACGACATCGATCGCTGGGTCCTGCAGATCGAGGGCTCGCGCGAGCTCGCACTGACCGTGCGGGCGATGGAGCAGGCCGATGCGTTCAAGGCGCTGCTGTCGATGGACAGCAACCTGACCTACGGACCGGAGCTGCGACGCGCGCGTGATCGGGTCGAGCGAGACCTGGAGGCGACGATGCGCCTGGCCGACGGCACGCGTCGCGTGCGAGAGGTGCCAGGCCGTGATCTGACGGTCGTCGCTGCCGAGTGCGACGGCTATCCGGGCGAGATCGCCGACCGTTGGCGCGGACGTTTCCGGCGCGCGGTCTTCGCGCTTTACGACCGGAGGGGTGGCGGTATAAGCTTCCGCCGCACTCCGGATTGTCCGATCGATCTCTCGCGGCTGGCCGCGAATTTCGGAGGAGGCGGTCACGAGGCCGCTTCCGGCTGTGAGATGGATGTTCCTGGTCCGGGGCGTGCAGATTGTCTGGCCGATATGGCGGCCGATGCCCTGAACCGGGAAGTCGATTTGTGAGCCAACTCGAGACTCTCTCAGCAAAATACGGTCAGCCAAAATCCATCGTTTGTCCCTTGCCCACGTTGCACTTCCCGCCGGTGCGGGAGCGCAACGAGGGCGAGGTGTGCATGGCAATCCTCCGCCCCAACGGCCGCTTCCTCCTTCAGACCAAGCAGAGCTATCCGGGCTCGGTCATGCGACTGCCTTCGGGCGGCATCCAGCGCGGAGAGAACGTCGATGACGCGCTCCTGCGCGAGATCTGGGAAGAGACCAACCTGACCGTCAAGATCGACCGCTTCGTCGCGCGTATCGAGTACGAGTCCGGGGGCATGCGCGCACGCTTTTGCACCTACATGTTCATGGTGCGCGAGCTCGACGGCGAATTGCGCAGCAACGATCCCGACGAGAAGATCTCCGACTGGAAGGAGGCCCTTCCGCAGGAGCTTCCGAGCTATGCCAGCGCATTGCGACGAATGCAGCCATCCTGGAAGAGCTGGGGAATCTTCCGGGCTGCTGCCCTCGACACTCTTTTCGAGCACTGTGGCGATTTGAAGGCCTGAGCCGAATGGTCGGGCGCCTGGGATTGCTGGCCGGGCCGCTCGCCTTTCTGGCCATCGGCCTTGCGCCCGCCGTTGACGGCCTGCCGACGGCCGGTCAGTGGACCGCTGCCACCGGAGCGTGGATGGCGATCTGGTGGCTGACCGAAGCGCTGCCGCCCGCCGCCACGGCACTGCTACCCGTCGTGCTGCTCCCGCTGACCGGTGCGATGCAGGCCGACGACATCACCCGCCCGTACGCCAGCGAGACGAACTTCCTCTTTCTCGGTGGCCTCATCATCGCCACGGCCGTGGAACGCTGGAACCTGCATCGACGCATGGCGCTGTGGATCATCGCCTCGTTCGGAAGCTCGCCGGCGGGCATCGTGCTCGGTTTCATGGTCGCCACGGCCGCCATCTCGGCGTGGATCTCGAACGCGGCCACGACGATGATGATGCTTCCCATCGCCACTGCCGTCATCGCCCAGTTCGGCCGCACGGACCCGGGCCTGGAGCGAGACCTCGCTGCGCCGCTCATGCTGGCCGTTGCACACGCCGCGACCATCGGCGGTCTGGCGACGATCGTCGGAACGCCGCCCAACGCGATCTTCGTCGGCGCCATGGCAAGGATCTTTCCCCAAGCTCCGCCGGTGGGCTTTCTGCAGTGGATGCTGGTGGGTACGCCGGTGGCCCTGGTGCTCGTCCCTTTGACGTGGCTGTACCTCGTACGTGTTGCCTCGCCGTTGTGGAAGCGCTCGCTGCGCATCGACGGTGCCATGATGCGCGAGCAGCGCGCGGCCCTCGGAGCGATGTCGACGGCCGAGAAGCGCGTGCTCGCCGTGTTCGCCGTCACTGCCTTCCTCTGGATGTTCCGAACCCCGATCGACATGGGCGGCCTGATCGTGCCCGGATGGTCGCAGCTGCTGCCCCTTCCGGCACGCGTCGGTGACTCGACGGTAGCCATCGCGATGGCGCTGCTGCTGTTCGTGCTCCCCTCCGGCCAGAACGGCCAGCGCCTGATGGATTGGGCGTCTGCGACACGCCTTCCCTGGGGAGTCCTTATACTGCTCGGCGGCGGTTTCGCGCTCGCCGATGCGACGCGCGTGACCGGGCTGGCCCAGTGGATCGGCAGCAACCTCGGCGGCATGGCCGGCATCAGCGCGCTCGCCAAGGTGTTCCTGGTCTGTCTGTCGATCACGTTTCTGACCGAAGTCATGACCAATACCGCCCTGGTCAGCATCATGATGCCGATCATCGCCTCCAGCGCGGCGGCCACCGGCACCGACCCGATCCTGCTCATGCTGCCGTGTACGCTTTCGGCATCGCTCGGGTTCATGCTGCCGTCGGGAACCGCGCCCAACGCGATCGTGTTCTCGACCGGCTACCTGAGCGTCGCTTACATGGCCAGGGTCGGTTTCGCCCTCAACGTCCTTTCGGTGCTGGTGGTGACGGCGGTGATGTTCACGATCGCCCAGCCCGTCTTTCAGATCTCACTGGACGCCGCTCCAGCCTGGTCGTTACACTGAGCTGGATGCGAGCGACCTGCACCCACGTTGCGCTGCACTGCCGGGACATCGATGCCTCCGTCGCGTTCTACGCGCGCTACGCGGGCCTGCACGAGGTTCATCGCCGCAGCGACGGCGACATGACGGTGGTGTGGCTGGGCGAGAGCGGACGTCAGGAGGCGTTCGTCATCGTGCTCCTGGGAATGCAGCACGCCGATGCCGAAGATCCGGCCCCGATGGCGCACTTCGGTTACGCCGTCGCCGCGCGCGAGGACGTCGATGCGGTTGCCGAGCTGGCACTTGCGGATGGCTGCGAAGTCATGGGGCCGATCTATGCCGGCCCGATCGTCGGCTACTTCTGCATGGTCCGCGATCCCGACCGTAACTGGGTCGAGTTCTCGTTCGGACAGTCGCTCGGCCATGACATCGAGCGCACGGCCGAACAGCTCGAGTAGGACGAGGACCTAACGCCGACCGGCGCGGACGGCGCCTGCAGAGGCAGCCGCGTGCGCGGGGACCTCGCCGTCGCGATCCATCCGATGCATGACGAAGGAGCCGACGCCGACGGCTTCCACCGCCTCGTCGTCATGCCCGGGAATGACGATCAGGCGCGGCTCCAGCACCGAGAATTTCTTGATGCGCCAGATCTGCTCCCACCACATTCCCATGTCATGAGCGGAAATGGGCTTGGCGGCCCATCGCCAGCTGCGTGCGGTCCAGGCCGCATCGCCGGTGAGCAGCACGGGAGCATCCGCGGTCCGGATCAACATGCCCTGGCTGCCGGGCGTATGGCCGGCCAGATCGACGAGAAAGATGCTGCCGTCGCCGAAAAGATCGTGCGCGCCGATGAACGTGGCCAGCGGCCGCTCGGCGGCGTAGTCGATCGCCGTCCATCGGGCCAGACCTGCAAGGCTGTCGGAATCGACGAAGTCGGTAGCGCGCACGCCAGCGGCCGCCCACTCCTTCTCGGCTCGCGCGACCAGGATGCGTGCGTTGGGAAACGCGCCGATGTCGCCCGTGTGGTCGAAATGCAGATGCGAGATGACGACGGTCCCCACGTTGGCGGGATCCAGTCCGGCATCGCGCATCTGCGTGGACAGCCCGGCCGACTCCGGAACGTCGAGCATGCGCAGGCGCGCACCGAGCCAGCCTACGTAATGCTCCGGCTCGCGCCTGGCGCGTTCGGCCATGCCGGTGTCGAACACGACCAGCCCCTGCGACGGATGCTCGATGGCGAAGGCCCACACGCCCATCTCCACCGGCGAGCTCCAGCTCCCGCCGGCCCAGACCGCTCCTTCGATGCTGTTGACGGCACCCGTGCGAAAGGCGTGGATGCGAATTCCGGCTACGCCGGTATAGGGCTGCTGCCAACGTTCCAGAGACGGATCGATGCGCGGCACCGGCAGCGGTTCGTGACAGCCGGCCAGCACCGCCGACGTCGCCGCGACCGCCGCGAGCCTGCTCAGGACCAGTAGCATCCGAACGGATCGCGCGAGATTTCGGACAGGCATTCGGAGATGGAGCCGAGGAAGCAGCCTCCGCGCGAGTCGCAGTACGCGGTCCAGCGTCCGTTGCCTTTCTTCCAGAACAGGCAGTAGCGGCCGCCTTCGGGGCGAAGCTGCGCGATCCGATGATCGACGACGTCGCAGCCACAGCTCTCGCGCACGCGACGGACGACGGTGATCACACCCTCGGCGGTTTCGCGCGCGAGGACCTCACCGCGTGAGCCCACGCGCCATGCGAGCTGGCGGCGAACGAGAAAGGGAAGGAACTCGAAAACGGTGGCACCTTGCTGCGTTTTCTCCGAGGCCGAGCTTTGTGCCATGACGCGCGACAATAAACGCGAGGCCGCCGAATTGGCAAACGCGCACAGGTCGGAATCGCGACGCGTCGACGATGTTGGCGGCGTCGACATCGGGTCTCGTTTCGAGGCAGTGTAGGACCGTCATGCGCGAGCGGCCGGTCTCTTCCACATCCGTGTCCGTCGCGGCGTTCCTTGCGTGTTTCCTTGCGACGTTCGCGCTGCTGGCAACGCCTGCGCTGACGCGGGTGCCGTTCTACACCAAGGGCGAGCCGCGCGAGGCATTGGTGGTGCAGTCGCTGGCCGCCGGCGACAACGTGATCCTGCCCACGCGCAATGGAAACGAGCTGCCCTCGAAGCCGTTGCTGTTTCACTGGGCGGGTGCCGTCGTGAGCATTCTTGACGGAGGCGTCAACGAAACGACGGTTCGAGTGCCATCGCTCGCGGCCTCGCTGGCAACGATGACGGCAACGGCGGTCATCGCCTGGCGCTGGGCCGGCCCGGCCACCGCGGCGGCGTCGGTGATCGTGCTCGCGACGTCACTGCAGTGGCTGGCGTCGTCGGTGACGGCGCGCGTCGACATGCTGCTGGCGGCCTGCATCGCCTGCGCCGTCCTTGCGTTCGCGTTCGCCTACCACGAGCGGCGGCGCGTTCCGGTGATCGCCTACGTTGCGGTCGCAGCCGCGACGCTGACCAAGGGGCCGGTCGGCCTGATTCTTCCGGTCGCCGTCGTACTGGCGTTCCTGGCCGTGCGAGGCGACCTGACCTATCTGACGATGCGCGACCTTCGCCTGCTGCTGCTGGCTGCCGCTGCCGCTGCATGCTGGTATGCCGCGGCATTCATCGTCGGCGGCGATTCGTTCGTCGCCAAGCAGATCCTCAAGGAGAACGTCTACCGAGTACTGGATCCCGACAGCGTCGAGGCCGGGCACGTGCGCCCCTTCTGGTACTACCTGCCGCTACTGCTCGCCGGCTGCGCACCCTGGAGCCTGTTCCTGCCGTGCATCTGTCTGGCCTGGTGGAAGCGTCGCGAGGAACTGCGCGACGGCCCGATGCTGCTGGCGCTGGTGTGGCTGGCCGTGACCGTGGTCCTATTCTCCTTGGCCGGCTCCAAACGCTCGGTCTATCTGCTCTCGGCGTATCCGGCCGCAGCGCTCCTCATCGGTCGTGCATGGGTCGCTCTGGACGGGGACGCCGCCGCCAACGCGGACGAGACCACCGCGCGCGCCCCACACCTACTCTTCCTTGCAGGAGCGGGCGTGCTGGCATTGGCAGCGGCGCTTCTGTCGCTGGGCGTGCTCGCACACATGTCGGGTCTGCCGGTACCTTCCCTTCTGGAATCGGTCCTGAGCGAGACCGATCGCGCCAATCTGCCCGCCGCGCTCGCCGCACTGCACGAGCACCGCAGCGTCACGCTGTCGTGGGTGCTCGTCAGCCTCGTCGCCAGCGCGGCGATGGTCAGGCTCGCGGCAATCCAGCGTCTGCGCGCCGCCATGGCATGCGCGGCAGTGCTGACGATGGCCACTGCATCGTTCGCCTCCACCACGGTGCTTCCCGCACTGGCGCAGCGCCGCAGCAGCCGGACCTTTCTGGCACACGCGGGCACGGCTTTGCCGCCGGACGCGGCGCTGTCCTTTTTTGGAGGCATCGACTATGGGGCCGTGTTCTACCGGGGAAGGCCCATCCCGACGCTGAAGCGGCTCGAGGACCTGCCCCAACTCGATGGAGCCTGGCTCCTGACATGGCGCGCCAGCTTGCCGGACCTGGCCCGGCTGGCGGAAGAACAGAAGCTCGTTGACGGGACAGCCTGGGCGTACGGCGTCGAGGAAGTCCTCGGCGACCAATCATCCCACTCGTCGCTCCTACTGGTGCGCATCGTGAGGCGGCCGACAGATGAGCGCTCCGGCGGAAATGGAAAGGCCCGATCGCGAAGCGGTCGTCGCGCTCCTGGAGAGCGGCGACGAAACCCCGCTTCGTGAGATCCTGGCCGATCTGCATCCGGCCGACCTCGCCGATCTCCTCGACTCTCTCGAAGATCCCGAACGCGCTCTCAAGCTGTTCCGGCTGCTGACGCCGGAGACCGCCTCCGAAGTCATCCGCGAGGTCAACGAGCACACCCGCGCCGCGCTGGCCGAGATGCTCTCGGATGCGCGACTGACGGCCGTTCTCGAGCGTCTCGACACCGACGACGCGGCCGACCTCCTCGGCAAGCTCCCCGAGGAGCGGCTCGACCGCCTGCTGCGCCGCGCCAGCCCCGAGGTGCGGCGCAACGTCGCCGGACTGCTGACCTACCCCGAGGATAGCGCAGGCGGCATCATGAAGACCGAGGTGGCCACGGCCCCCGCCACCTCCACCGTCCGCGACGTGGTCGACTATATCCGCAAGCGCGCCGACGACTTTCACGACGTCAACGACGTCTTCGTGGCCGATGCGCAGCGGCGCCTGGTGGGACGCGTGCCGTTGCGAGCCTTGCTGCTCTACGACGAGGACGCCGTGCTCGCCGACTTCATGGAGCCCGAGCCGGTCTCGGTGGAGGTCGACGTCGACCAGGAAGAAGTCGCACGCATGTTCGAGAAGTACGATCTGCTGGCGCTGCCGGTGGTCGACGCACTCGGCCGCGTGGTCGGTCGCATCACCGTCGACGACATCGTCGACGTCATCGCCGAAGAGGCCACCGAGGACATCCTGAAGCTGGCCGGCGTCGGCGAGGAATCGATCGCGACGGGCGGGCCGCTGCAGGCCGTCCGGTCGAGACTGCCGTGGCTGGCCTTCAACTTCGTCACGGCAGCGCTGAGCGCGTTCATCATCGCCCAGTTCGAGGAGACCATCGCCGAGGTCGCCATTGCCGCCGCGCTGATGACGGTGATCTCGGCGCTGGCCGGCAACGCGGGCACCCAGACCATGACCGTGCTGGTGCGAGGCATCGCGCTCGGCGAGGCCACAGGCGCCGACACCCGCCGCCTGCTGCTGCGCGAGGGGATGGCATCCTTCATCAGCGGCGCGCTGCTCGGACTTTCTTCGGCGCTCATCGTCTACGTCTGGCGCGGAGACCTGCGGCTGGCTTTCGTCATGGGCCTTGCCCTTCTCATCAACCTGCAAGTCTCGGCGGCCGTCGGAACTCTCGTTCCCCTGCTGCTGCGAGGCCTCGGCCTGGACCCGGCCGTCTCCTCGTCGGTGCTGGTGACGGCGGCGACGGATTGGGGCGGGTTTTTCGTGTTTCTGGGACTGCTGACGCTGATGCTGTGACCGCGCACGGGCGGCCCTAGCCGGCGACCTGCCACGTTGGGCGCCTCGCCGCTTTCTTCGGCCCGCCTACAGCCCGCCTTCGTTCGCTCTCGGCGCGCGCGTCGCGTCTTGCTCACTCGCAGCCGGCAGTCACCGTCGGCAGCAATCCGGGTCAGAAGTCCTCGATCAGGGATCTGTACGATATGGGTTCGACACCGGAGGCGGTGATCGCTTCGCGTACTATGCGCGAGCTGATGACGGCGGCTTCGCCGACGCCGTCGAACTGGTGGAACATCGAGCCAGGGCGGCATACGAGCTCGGTCACACCCTTGGGAAGTGCCAGGATCCGCTTGGCGACCGCGTGCTCGGTGGCCGGCCGCGCCAGGCTCAGCGGCTCGACGCGGTCGGGACGCACGAAGGAGCGGGCGCGCACGCCGCCGTACTTGACGATCATGCCGAGGACGCGCGATTCGGCCCCGGCCTGCGCCGCCGGCATTCCGCTGCGCTGATCCATGGGGACCAGGCTCGAACACGGCTGTCGCAGCGCGTGGATCGGATACTCCTCCGCCAGCTCCTTGATGACCGACAGCACGGTCGGATGAAGGTGCAGGTGGTAGTGCGAGGAGACGAAACTCAGGTTGAGGCCGGTAGCCAGGAACTTTTCGATCTGGGCGCGAATCTCGCTCTTCAGCTCCTCGCGAAGTCCCGCCCGCTTGCGATAGAGCCAGGCAGCTTCCAGCGGCCTGTCCACGAACCGGCCGGCACCATCGACCAGATTGGGGATGTGGCGGCGCGGCAGCGTCGAGACGCCGTCGCAAAGCACGAGTTGCAGGCCTACCCCGAGCCCCGGCCGCATCGAGGCCGACACGAACGCCGAATGCGAGGCCGTTGCCGTGACGCGGAGCGAAGTGCTGGTGACGATGCCGCTCTCGTAGCCGGCGATCACCGCGTCGTTGACCTCGGGCAGCAGGCCGAAGTCATCGGCCGTCAGGATGAGACACCGTTGTTTCAAGGGAGGTCCGGAGTCCTGGCGATATCAGCCGAACACCACGCGGGCAAGCCGGGCGGAGGCTCGCAAATCGTGGAATTCTCAGCGCTTGGCGGCGCCGCCGCCGGCGGTCGCAGCGCTTGTGGCGCTGCGGCGGGCGTCCTCGGAGCGGCTGCGCGCGACGCTCAGCGCAGGGCGGCCAGGATGCGAGCGCGCGCGCTGGCAAGGCTGGCCTCGTCCGACTCTTCCAGCGGGATCAGCAGCTCGCCCGTGGCCGTCTCCGGTTCCTGCAGCCAGAACGCCAGGATGGTGCTGGCGTCGGCCGTGGGGAGCTCGTCGCGCGGCGGCAGCTGGCCGCTCCAGGCTCGACGCACGGTCGCAAGGAGGCCGTCGAGATCATCCTCGCCGCGCACGTTCCACCGTCCGATGCAGCGGCCCGACACCACTGCCGCCACGAAGGCGCCCGAGTGCGCGGCCGGCGTCAACGCCAGGTAGTGCAGAGCATTGACGAGCCAGTGCGAGCGCTGCGCCAGGCGTTCGAGCCGCCGCGCGGCGGCCTGGAAGCGGCCGTAGTCGGGACTGCCCTGGGGCAGGTGCAGATTGGCGAGGAGCTCGCGCGGGCCGAAGCGGCTTCGAAGACAGCGCGAGAGCGCATCGACCTGCAGGGCATACGCCTGCGCATCCACCGCCCCGTTGCACGGGCTCGAGCAGCGGCCCGACGGGCCGAGCGCGCACGGCTCGTACTGCGGATCCGGCTTGAGCGGTCCCGGGCACGTCCGCAGGCGGAAAGAGGCGGCGACGAGCTCGGCAGCATCGTTGGCGAATGCGCGGCCGCGCAGCGGACCCACATAGAGCGAGTCGTCGGGAGCCACGCGCGGTGCGACGAAGACGCGCGGGAAGGGCGCACGCGTCGAGACCTTGACGAACGACCCACGCGGCAGATGACGATCGCCGCGGTTGTAGCTCGGCTCGAAGCGATGAATGTCCTCGGCTTCCAGCAGCGCCGCCTCAAGCGTCGAGCCGCAGCGCGTATAGGAGATCTCGTAGGTCTTGGAGATCATCGCCAGCTGCCGGTCGCTGGCATGGTCGGCCGACAGGAAATACTGCAGCACGCGCTCGCGCAGGTCGTCGGCGCGGCCGATGAACAGCGGCTCTTCCTCGCGTCCGATCAGACGATACACACCGGGCGCGGCCGGCAGCTCTTCGAGGTCGGTCTGGCGGACGTGGATCTCCAGACGGCGCGGAGCGGCGGGATCGGCCTGGGCCTCGATGAGCTCGTGCACCCGGCGCGCCCCGCGTTCCTGCAGCATCGGGACGAAGCGTGCGAGCAGCTCGACCGTCATCTCGGCGTCAGCCATCGCACGATGACGGCGCGACGGCGCCAGGCCGAAGTGGGCGCACAGAGCTTCGAGCGAAGTGCGGCGCTGATCGGGCATGAGCCGCTGCGCCAGCTTGACGGTACACAGGGTAGGCAGCCCGAGCGGCCGACCGACCCAGCGCCGGCACGAATGATCGAGCAGGCGGGCATCGAAGGCAGCATTGTGCGCCACCAGCACGGCGCCTTCGGCGAAAGCGGCGAACTGCGCGATGACGGTACGGATGGGCGGCGCCTTGGCCACCATCGCATCGGAAATGCCGGTCAGCTTGGTGACGAAGCTCGGAATGGGTCGCCCGGGATTGACCAGCGATTCGAAGCGGCCGACCTCGCGCAGACCTTCGAGTCGGATGGCTCCGATCTCGGTGACGCCTTCGTCGTCGGGCCGGTGGCCGGTGGTTTCCAGATCGACGACGACGAAGGGCGCCGAGGAGATCTCCGCGTCCAGCACGTGCTCTTCGGCCAGCGACCAGGCTGCTCCTGCATCGCGCTCGCGGAAACGAGGGTCGTCGGCCAGGAGGGCACGAAGGAACGTGCGGCCGAACTCGCTGTCGCGCGAGCGTCCGTCGAAGAGGAGATCGAGCAGGTCGGCGACCGGCGCCGGCCCGCTGCGATCGGAAAGGAATGCGTGCAGGCGATTTCGCACCGGCGCTCCGGCGCGTCAGCCCAGACCGAGGAAGGAACGCTTGGGCTTGGCCGACATGCGTGAGCTGATACGGCGGATCTCGCCCTCGACGTCCTCGCGAAGCTTGCGCACGCCGCGCTCGAATCGCTTCTGCTCCGCCTCTTCGATCTGGTGGTGGCGCTCGATCTCCGCGTCGAGCTTCTCGGTGTAGCGCGCCAGCACCTGGCTGACCAGAACGTACATCTGCTGGGTCGGGCTCTGCGAGACGCCGCAGTGCGGGCAGCGCAGATTCACGCCGGGAGTGACGAAGCGGAAGCCCACCGTGTATTCACCCTCGCAGCTCTTGCACACGATGGGCACGTCGAAGTCCTCCAGGCTCGTGCCCTGGGTCGGCGCCGGTGGCGCTGCGGCTGCAGGCGCTGCGGCTGGCTTGGCGGCAGCCGGTTTCGGCGTGGGCGCAGCAGCGGGCGCCGCGGTCGTTACTGCGCCGGGAGCTGCATCGCCAGAAGGCGCGGCAGCAGCCTCCCCTCCTTGACGGAATCGGGACGGGAAGTCCGCGCCGAAATCGGTTCCGGGGTGTAGCTGTCTGGCGCGCTCGATCAGCTGCGCTTCGGTCTCGGGAATCTTGGGATCCGGTATGCAGCAATCCACCGGACATACCGCGGCGCACGCCTCGTGATCGAAGAAGCCGACGCACTCGGTGCACTTGGGCGGAACGATGAAGAAGTAATCGTTGGAGATCGGGGCATGCTTGGCCCCCTGCCACTCATACTCGACCCCGCCCTGGTAGATGGCCGTGTTGGGGCATTCGGGCTCACAGGCACCGCAGTTGATGCACTCCTCGGTTATGACGGTCGCCATGCAGTCCTCCTGGGCGGCGCGGAGTGAAACATAGGTCCGCGGTCTATGCGAGCCTTTTGCGGCAGTGGTTTGCGCTGCCGTAGGACTGCTCAGAACTCGACGCTGAAACCTTCGAGCTCTCCCGTTTCCACGTCCGTCATCGTGACCTTGGCGCGGTCGTAGTCGCCGACCGGGTAGTAGACGTAGCCGCCGGTGCTGCCGCCGGGCCCCAGTTTGGCGCCTTTCAGGGCCTTGTCCGTCATGATCCTGGTCGCCGAGGCGACGTTGCCGATGTTGGTCTGCTTGCCTCCGGCGCCGGCGGCGCCGCTCAGCCTGGCGGTGGCGTCGGCGGGCGATAGCGGATCGGCGGACTGCCGTGAGCCTCGTACGCGCACGATGATGTCCTTGGGATCGAAGGTATAGGAGCGGGCCGTGCCGTTGCGGATGTCCACCTTGATCGGAAGGATGCCGGCGCTGGCAAGGTCGGCATCGAAATCGAGGACGGTCGAGAACCCGCGCTGAGGTTCCAGCCGCACTCGCATGCCGCCGCCGGCCTCCTCGTCGTCTTCGGCTGCAGTGGCTGCGGCGGTGCGCACTGCCGGCCGGGCGCCTGCAGCGTGCGCACCCGCCGACCCATCCGAAGTGGAGACCGCCGCGGCGGCCGTGGGCGTACGGCCCTGGATTTCGCCGTGCTGCACCGAGAGGCCCGAGCGACCCGTCACCGACAGGAAGATTCCGCGTTCGAACGAGCGGTCACCCATCGTCGCCTGATTGGGATCGATATGGACACCGGCAGCATCGCACGTGATCGAGACATCGCCGCGGCGGTCGGGGCCGACAGCCGTGATCCTGCCGGCACGGCCGGGCGCGGCCGGCGAGAAGGACGTCACCTTCATCCCCATGTCGCCGATGGAGGCGTAGACGACGCGATTGGCCTCGTCGCAGGTGAGATCGGCGCTGTGGACGATGTAGGAGCGTGAGACCGGAGTGCAGGCGGCCAGAGTCAGCGCGACCAGCCACACTCGGACCCGCCGCGGGACTCGGCATGCCAGCGATGTCATGGCCGCATTGTAGGTTCGTTACGCCTGGCTGGGAACACAAGGCCCAGGTTCTCGGCCACCGCTGCCAGATTCAGCGCCGCGATCGCCACGAAGCCCGGCTCGCGAAACCCAGGCCAGAGCGTCAGCGACGGTATCGCCTCGACGGCGCCGGCGATGGCCAGCCCATAGTTGGCGATGCCCGCGGCGTGGCCGAGCCGGGAGCGGGCAGGTGCGATGCCGCGCAGTCGTTCGATCAGCATGCGCGCGAGGTAGGCGGTGAACGCCGAAGCGAAGGCCAGCAGCGGCAGGCCATTGACCCAGACCCAGCGCGATCCGAGCCAGCCGCCAGCGGGCGCCCAGAGCCTGGCCTCACCCATGGCCCAGAACGCCAGAGCCAGGAACGTCGCATCGCAGAAGTTGTCGATCAGGCGGCCGGAGAATCGTTCCAGCCCCGCACGGCGCGCCAGGCGCCCATCGACGTAGTCACTGAGGCAGGCAGCCAGGACCAGCGGCAACGCAGCCGGCGAGCTGCCCGACTGCAGGGAACCGGCGAGCAGAACGCCGAGCACGGGCCGGGTCAGGCTGACCAGGTTCGGTGCCAGCGCCGCATCCGGCGCGATCACATCGAGGCCGCCCTCATCTGCGCGTCCCAGCAGGCGAAGTGGCCCGCGGCCAGTCGCTCGACGGGACGGTCGTCGGAGAGCGAAGCCAGGTACACGTTGCTCTGGCCGCGCGCCGAGATCGGCGCGCGCTCGCCAATGTGGCCCGCGAAGACGAGCTGCGTCCCATCCGGTGAGATGAGCGGATGCGAGGCCGCGAACTGGTCGAAGAACCACGAAAAGTAGACGAGCTCGCGGCTCGGGTAGAAGGTCGATCCGAGCAGACGCCGGCGCGCATTCCCCGTCGTGTCCAGCAGCGACCACTGCATTCCG
>Ga0196978_1000896_pt1 | contig 14318 bp, 9 predicted proteins | sample S3v_2013CmetaG_FD_155491 | JGI IMG/M metagenome (GOLD analysis project Ga0196978, IMG submission 155491) | Soil microbial communities from Anza Borrego desert, Southern California, United States - S3+v_20-13C | ecosystem: Environmental > Terrestrial > Soil > Desert | place: USA: California... | reverse complement strand
GACGATCTGCTGGCCCGTGACGCGCCCCTCGGGCTCGACCACCGGGAGCATGCGAATCCCCGCGCGCCCGTAGTCCTCCCTGTACATCCAGGCGATTGCCAGGAAGTGCGGGAACTGCCAGAGGAAGAGGATGCTGAACAACACCCACGCGCCCGCCGTCACCTCGTTGCTCGCGGCCGTCCAGCCCATCAGCGGCGGCATCGCGCCCGGAAATGCGCCGACGACCGTCGAGAGCGTCGTGCGCGTCTTGAGCGGCGTGTACATGAAGAGGTAGCCGGCGACCACCGCGAGGCCGAAGAGCGCCGTCAGCGGGTTGACCAGGACGGCGAGGTAGACTTCGGCGAGCAGCGTCAGCCCCGCGCCGAACAGCAGCGCCTCGGACGCGTTGAGTTTCCCCGAGGGCAGCGGCCTCGTCATCGTCCGCCGCATCAAGGCGTCGAGGTCGCGCTCCATGTACTGGTTGAGCGTCGCTATCCCAGAGGAGAGCAGCGCGATGCCGAGCATCGCGTGCGCGAAGCGCACGTAATCGACGCCGCCCCTCGCGCCGAGGCAGAAGCCCGCGGCCGCGGTCAGGACTATCAGGAAAGTGATGCGCGGCTTGGTCAGCTCGACGTAGGCCAGGGCGCGCTCGCGCCGCGTCAACTCGGGCGCGCACGGCCCGGCCGCCCCGCCGGGATTCAACTCTATCGCCACGCTTTTGATTAAGACTTCCGACTTCACCTTGAAGATTCCAGAGCACGAATTTGAAATCTCAAATTTGAGATTTCGAGTTTTCTTTTAGTTTTCGGTCCGCCAGTTCGGCGCGGCCCCGAGCGACACGTAGTCCGGCACGCTCTCGGCCACCTCGTCGCGCAGGACGCGGAAGGCGCGGAGCGCGAGCACGATGGTGGAGGCGAAGACGAGCGCGCCGCAGGCGACGTGCGCGACCGTGATGCCGACCATCGGGTTGCGCGGCTGCGGCGCGGACGGCGACCAGAGCCGCGTCACGTAGGCCGCCACGCCCAGACACAGTTGGAGCGCGAGCAGCGCCCCGGCGATTTGCGCGGGCCTGGTCAGGTAAGTCTCGCCCGCGTGCCGCCTGTGCGTGATAAAGATCGAAGACACGAGAAGCAGCGCGACGACGACCGCGCCCGTGACGTGTGTCATGACCAGCCCGGCCGGCAGGTACTCGTCCCACTCGGCCGAGTGGCGCAGGACGCCGCCCAGTATGAGTTGCACCAGGATGGCCGCGGCCGCCGCCAGACACAGGTAACGAAGCGGCGGGCTCCCCTTCTCTGCGAGCGCGGCGCGGGGCTCTGACCACCCCGGCGCGGTGAAGACCGAAAGGCTCACCATCGTGCAGAAGAAAAGTTGTGCCAGCGTCGCGTGGGCGGTGGAGACCGCGACGGGCGTCCAGAGGTAGACCGTCAGCCCGCCGAGCAGCCCCTGCGCGCAGACGCCGGCGAGGGCGACGAGCCCCAGCCGCCGCACCCAGACACGCTTCTCGCGCCGCCAGAGCCAGAGGTTGAGAATGATGACGAGAATCCCGACGGACGTGGCGACCATCCGGTGGCCGTGCTCCCAGAAGACGTTGCCCACCATCTCCGGCATGACTTTTCCGAAGGAGAGCGGCCAGTCCGGCACGGCCAGACCCGCGTCGTGGCTCGTGACGAGCGCGCCCGCGACTATCAGGAACAGCGTCGCGCCCGTCACGAAGACCGTGAAGCGATGCAAACCCTTGCTCATAGATTTTCGATTTGCGATTTTTGAATTGCGATTGAAGAGGATAATGGAATTACCCGGAAAACTCCAATCGCAAATCGAAAATCTAAAATCGCAAATTCACTCAGTGCCTCCCCAGCATCGGGAATTCGATGGCCGGCATCACCTGGAGCGAATCGCTCTGCGGGCCGAAGGCCATCGCGGCCGCGTCGAACGTGAAGTCGGACGTGGCCGCCCCCTTCGCGGGGACGGTGACCTGCGCGGTCTTCTCCGAGCCCTTCTCGTGCCAGGCGATCACGGTGTAAGTCCCCGCCGGGACGCCCTTGATCTCGTAGGAGCCGTCCTCCTTCGTGACCGCGTAGAACGGGTGCTTGACGACGCCGATGTACGCCTTCATCCAGGGGTGCTGGTTGCACTTGATGGGGACGAGAATCTCCGAGCGCTTGAAGGTCTTGGTGATCGGCCCCGCGCCGTTCGGCTGCGACTCGTTCCACTCCTCGTTGCCGCCGCCCGACTTCGGGAGCGCGTGGATGTTGTGGCCGGTCGGGTCCGAGTTGGTGACTTTCAGTTTCTGGTTCGGCTGCATGCCGAGGACGTGCGGGATGTAGTGGCAGCCCTTCTGATCGAGGACGACTTCCGAGGAGGGCGTGTCGAAGCTGAAGTCGGCGATCTTCTTGCCGTCGGCGGTCGTCCCCTCCTTGATGTAGACGAAGACGTTCGCCAGCTTCCCGTCCTTGGCGACGACCGTTTCCGTCACGGGGTTCGGGTTGTTCGTCTTGCAGTTGGCGTCCTGCGCCATGTCAATCGGCTGGGGCGCGGGGGCGTCGCCGGTCAGGTTAATCTTGCCGGCGATGCTGCCCTCGTTGCCGGTCGGCGCGTACTTGGTCCCGCTGGTCCCTTTGTCGCCGCCGCCGTCGCCGGCCGTGTCGTCGCCGCCCTTGCCGCCGCAAGCGCCGAGCGCCGCGAGCGAGGCCATCACACAGATCGCAAGCCAGAGGCGTGCGCGTTTCTTCAACATACTTTCTTCCTCCAACGTAAGATGAATTCCAGATTACTGACCAAAGAACAGGGAGACTAACTTAAAACTCACGGCCGGCGGACGCGCGCCGCGCGCCGCGCGCCGGGCGCTGGCGCTCGCGCGCGGCCACTCCTCACCGCCCGGACGCTCGCGTGGCCGTTCAGGCGCGAGCCCGCTCGCCTCGCGCGCCTCGCGTGCGCGGTCGAAGGCGGCGGCGGCTGCGCGGTCGGCGCGGGCGTCGTGCCGCCCGTGGCCGCGGGCGAGCCCGACGAGAGCCTGCGCTGCTCGTCAGGCGTCAGTTGGAACATGTAGCGCACGAGCAGCTCCGCGTGGTCGCGGTGGTAGTTGTTGAAGGCTTCGGGCGTCGGGCCGTTGAAGACCATGCGCCCGCCCTCCTTCTTGAAGAGGCCCGAGGGCATGGCCGTGCCCGGGCTGATCTGCTGCGGGTCGAGCAGCCAGCGGTAAGTCCACTTCGGCTTCAGGCGCTCGCTCGCCAGCAGGAAGTTCGGCGCGGACGCGGTCCGGTCGTGCACGGGGTCGCCCGTGATGTGACACTTCAGGCAGGGCGCGCCCTGCGACGTGAACAGCGCGCGGGCCAGCGTCTTCTCCTCCTCCTTGAGCGGCTCCAGCGGCTCGCGTATGTACGGCTCCTGCTGCGCCGACACGGCCATGAAGAAGCGCACCAGGATGCGCAACTCGTTCGGCGAGAAGTTGAACGTGGGCATGCGCGCGCGCAGGTAGCTCCTCACGCCGTTGCGGTCCGCGCCGGGCTGCCGCCTGAATTGCTCGGCCAGGAGGCCGGCGTCACTGACAGCCGTCGATGCGCCGCCCGCCTGCTGGCCGCCGTTCTGCGCGCCGCCTTGCGCCCCGCCCTGTGCGCCGCTCGGCGCGCCGCTCGCGGGAGGCGAAGCTGTCGGCGTCGCCGGCTGCGTGTTGTTCGCGCCGCCGGCCGCCGCGGGAGTCCCGACCGTGCGGTCGCTGCGCCCCGGCTCGGCCCCGCCCCTCTCGTCCGACAGCGACGGGTCGTGCAGGAAGCGCAGGAGCCAGTTCGGGTCGACGCGCGCGCCCTCGCTCGTCAGGTTCGGCGGGAGCTGCTCCCTCCACTCCGGGTTCTGGTAGAGCGGCAAGTCCATCAGGACGGAGCGCTGGCCCAGCTGAATGCTGTGACAGCCCATGCAGTTGTACTTCTTGATGACCCACCAGCCGTCCTGCACGGCCTTGCGCTGGTCTTCGGGCCTGTAGAAGAGCGACGCGGGCACGTTCGCGCCTTCGGTCCCGACGCTCCCCATCAGGAAGGTCGTCAGCGCGTTCTTCCACTCGGGCGTCAGGTAAGGCTCGGGCATTCGCAGGCGGTCCTGCGGCTCCTTCTCCTTGCCCTCGTCGTAAATCCACGGCGACTCAAGCTTGTGCTCGAAGAAGCCCTTGTGGTTGTACCACTCCTCGACCTTCTTCTTCGGGTCCTCCGGGTCAATCCCCTTCTCAGCCTTCTGCGTCATGAGCGCGAAGTCCAGGCGCTCGATCGGCGTCGAGCCCTCGGCCGTCAACTCCTTGCCGATGCGCTGCTCCTCCTCGAAGCCCTTGATCTCGTGGCAGCCGGCGCAGCCGTACTGCTTGATGAGCGCGCGCCCGCGCTCTTTCAGGTTGGGGTCGTCCATGTAGGACGAGGCGGCCGCGTCGCGGAAGGAGTTCCCCTGCGAGAGCGAGAAGAGGTAGCTGGCGATGTCGCGCGCCTCGTCAATCGTCAGGCGGAAGTTGGGCATCACCGTCATGTTCTGCACCTGCAGCTCCGCGCCGTCGTTCGGGCAGGTGGAGAACTGCTCCGTGTCGAAGAGGTATGCCAGGTTCTTGGCCTTGTACTCCTCGCGCGTGATGTCGCGCTTCTCCTTCGGGCAGTAGGGAGCCCAGCGTATGCGCGGGTTGTAAATCCAGCGCACGACGTAGTCGAAGTTGGCCTTCTCGCCGACCCGCTGCAAGTTGGCGGCGAAGTTCCCGCCCGCTGGGCCCTCGCCCTCGCTTACGGAGTGACAGGCCATGCAGCCGACCGTTTCAAAAAGCTGCTTGCCGTTGGCGACGTTGCCGCGCGCGCGGTCCTGCGACGGCATCTTGCCGTCGAAGCTCTCCTGCCAGAGGTAGGCGGCGATGGCCTTGCGGTCGTCGTCGGCGCGGGCGTCGTGAGCCTTCTCCGCGTTCAAGCGCCAGAAGGTGGGCATCTTCGTTCCGGGGCGGAACGTCTGCGGGTCCCTGAGCCACTCGGGAACCCACTCCTTGACCAGCTTCAGACGCACGTCCTTCAGGTTCGGGCCGACCTTCTTCTGGTCCTGCATCAGGTAGCGCGCCTGTATGTTGAGCTGGTCGATCTGCGCGGCGACCAGACTGTTGGCGACCGTCAGTTGCTCGGCGCGGGCCGTGAGCCGCGCGGCCTCGGCGTCGCCCTCCTCGCCCTCCGTGACGCTGGCGACCGATTCTTTCGCCTGCCGCGCCTCGCGCTCGTTGTTGCGGAGGGTCTCTTCGAGCTGGATGATCTGCTGGCGCGTCTGCGCGAGCGCGTCCGTCTCGCGGTCGAAGCCCTCGGAGCGGTGGCAGCCGACGCAGCCGCGGTTCTGGAAGAGGTCTTTGCCGAGGTTGAGCGTCTTCGCGCCCTGGAGCACGCGGTCCTGCGTGTGGCACTGCTGGCAGCCGGCCTCCATGTTCTCGCGCTCGTAGAGCGGGTGGAGCCAGAAGCGGTGGCGGCCGTGCCCCTTCGTCACGCTCGTCGTCGCGCGCCCGTTGCCGCCGTGGCAGCCTGCGCAGCCGAACCTGTCCGGGTTGTGAATCGTCAGCAACTCCTTGCTCGGGTGGCTGACAAACGCCCGCGCCCACTCGTCGGGCTTCTTGCCGGGGCCGTCGGGCGCTAAGTCTGAAGCTTTTATAGTCAGCGGCTCGCGCACGCCGAGGTGGCAGGTCTCGCAGCGGTCGACGACCTCGCCGTTCGAGGCGTTGATCTGCTTGATGGTGTAGTCGAAGCCCTCCTCGTACTTCCTGATGATGCTCCCTATCTGCGCCGGGGTGAGCCCGATCATGTGGTCCCTGAGATACTCGTCGCGCTTCTTGCGTAGTTCGGTCGGCTCCTTGAGGAGCTTGCCGTTCTTGTCGAGCAGCTCGGCCTTGTCGTCCTTCAGCTTGTTGTAGAGCGCTTCGAGCTGCGTGTAGTTCAGCTCCTGCTTCGTGGTCTTGCCCGAGCCGTCGTCCGCGGGAAGGTAGACGGTGCTCTTCTCGTCCTTCATCTGGGCGACTTTTTGTCGCAGGCCGTCTTTCTTCGAATCCCTGGCGGTCTCTATCTGGTAGTTGACGACTGTGATCTGGCCGCGCGCGTTCTGGAAGGGGTCCGTGACGGCGGCGAGTTGATCGTCAATGACTTTGATTTTCCGCGTGTTCTCTTCGAACTCGGCGGCGATGCTCTCCTCGGCCGCCTTCGCCTCCTCGGCCAGCGTCTGGTACTCTGCGCTCTCCTTGACCTCGGCCTCGGACTTCCCGGCGTCGGCCCGGATGCTCTTCAGGTAGCGCGTGTAGCGCCCGACGAACTCCTGCTGCGCGCCCTTCCAGGGGCGCTGGCCGTAAGCCTCGTCGTAGAGCGCCCAGGCGAGCGTCCCGATGAGGACGAGCGCGGAGACGAGCATCCAGCCGCTCGTCGAGCGGCTCACGATGGGGTCGCGCTCTGGGGCGTCGTCTTCCCTCTTGACTATCGCACCGGATTCAGGCGTGTCAGCCACCTTGATTTCTTCCTCCGCTTCCGTTCTTAAAGCTTCAGACGTTAAACCAGGGAGTCACCCAGACGTACTTGATGTGAATCGGGAGCAGGCGCAAGATCAGCTTCACGGGCAGCGCCAGCAGCACCGTGATGGCGAAGAACTGGAATGTCAGGTACTGAAGCAGGCTCGTCCGCGCCAGTATCTTCCGGTCGAGCTCGGTGCGCGTCATCAGCCAGTGGAAGAAGAGCCCGCCCAGGATGTAGAAGGCCCCGACCACCACGGCCCCGAAAATGGCCTTGACCCAAGTGTTCGTGATGCCGAAGTACTCGTGCAGGTCGACGTTGCGATCGTAGACGACGGCGTTGTGGTCCCAGGACTGGCCGGGCCAGAACCAAATCCAGCCGGGGCCGCGGATGAACGTGCCGATGATGATGAGCACGATCCACATGAAGAAGCCCCAGTAGAACATCCCTATCGCGAAGCGCCGCTGCTTCCAAGTGTAGTAGCCGTTCCCCAGAGGATTCGAGTCCACGTAAGGGAAGACCATCAGGCCCACGATGAGCAGGCCCGGCATCAGCACGCCCGCGATCCACGGGTCGAAGTAGACGAGCATCTCCTGTAGGCCGAGGAAGTACCACGGGGCCTTCGAGGGGTTCATCGTCAAATTCGGGTTGGCTGGTTCCTCTAAGGGTGCGTTGAGCGTGATCGACCAGACGAAGAGGATGATGGTGACGATGAGGGCCGCGAGGAATTCGACGCGCACGAGGTAGGGCCAGACGTGAATCTCCCGCGCCCAGCCTGGACGCCACGGGAGCGCCTTGCGGTGGTGCGTCTTCGCCAGTTGCGGGTCTTTTTCGAGCCGCTCGATCAGCTCGTCGTGCTCGCGCGCCTGCTTGATGCCGAGCCAGGTGAAGAACGCCACCAAAGGGATCATCGCCACGATGGGCACGTTGTCCGGCGCGGAGGCGATGACCCAGAGCTGGTGCCAGTCCTCTATGACGAAGAGCACGTAGAGGACGGTCAGCAGGACGAGCGCCAGCAGCACAATCTTGCCTGTGGTGAGCTTGAAGAACCCGCCCTTCCCCATCTTCAGTGTTTCAGCCGAGCTTGCCATGTCGCCTCAATCTCCAAAAGGAAGCAGAAACAACTCACCCGCTTGTCCCCTCACTTCTTCTTCACCGCCTTCATCTCGGATTCGAGCATCACGGGCGCGGGGCCGGAGATTCCGCCGTCCTTGCGTATGCGCCAGAAGTGCACGGCCATGAAAATCGAGGCGACGAGCGGGATGCCTATGCAGTGCCAGATGTAGGACCTGAGCAGCGCGTTCGCGTCCACGATGGAGCCGCCCAGGAGGCCGAAGCGCACGTCGTTGAACGGGGTCATCCCAAGTTGCGGGCCGAACGGCCCCTCGCTCCCCAGCACGGGTGTGGCCCGCGCCATGTTCGTGCCCACAGTGACGGCCCAGAAGCCGAGCTGGTCGTCGGGCAGCAGGTAGCCCGTGAAAGAGAGCAGCAGCGTCAGGACGAGGAGCACGACGCCGACGCACCAGTTGAACTCGCGCGGGCGCTTGTAGGAGCCGGTCAGCACGACGCGGAACATGTGCAGCCACGTCGTGATGATCATCAGGTGCGCGGCCCAGCGGTGCATGTTCCGCAGGAGCTTGCCGAACGGCACGTCGTGTTCGAGGTAGAGGATGTCCTGGAAAGCCTGCCCCTTCGTCGGGTGGTAGTAGAACATCAGGAGCACGCCCGTGAAGGTGAGGACGATGAAGAGGTAGAAGGTGATGCCGCCCATGCCCCAGGTGTAGCCGTAGCGCGTGGCGTCGCGGTTGACCTTCGCGGGGTGCAGGTGCAGGAAGACGTTCGAGAGGATGGCGAGGCTGCGGTTGCGCGGGTCGGAGCGGTCGTGGCTGACGCGGAAGATGGACTTCCAGAGCTGCGTCTGCTGCGGGTCTTTGAGCGCCTTGGCCTCCTCGACGGCCTGCGCCTTGACCTCGCGCACCTTCTCCTTCAAGCCCGGCTTCTTCTCCTCGACCGTGGCTATCTTGGTATCCTGCGGGTTCGGTTTTTCAGGCTCCATAATCTTTGCACCCGGCTCCGGCTTTCAGATTAAACGGCCCTGCTGAACTGTTAGATCGGTATGAAAGACCCGTCCTCGTCGAACTGGCTTTTCTCGCCCTTCGGCCACTTGTAGAGCTTGCTCTTGTCGACGACGATCTGCCCTTCGGAATCCAGCTCGACGTACGTGCGGTCCATCGGGCGCGGGGCCGGCCCCTCGAAGTTGACGCCCTCCCGGTCGTAGCCGCTGCCGTGGCACGGGCACTTGAACTTGTTCTCGCTGGCCTTCCAGTCGGGCGTGCAGCCCAGGTGCGTGCAGACGGCGTTGATGACGAACAGGCGGTCGGAGGTTTTGACGACCCAGACGCGATACTGCTGCTGCCACTTGTCGTCGACGCCGAGACTGTAGTCGTCCGGCGCGCCGACGCGGAAGATGGGCGACGGCTCGAAGATGCTGCGCGGCAGGAAGAACCGCATGAACATCAGGAAGCAGGTCGTCAGGAAGCCCGCGACCGTGGCCCAGACGATGCGCCGCCGCATCTTGTTGACCGGCGGGTCGGGCTTGCTTTCGAGCACGGCCCCGGCGGGCCTCGCCGCCGACTTGGCGACGCCTTTGGCGACTGTCGGTGTGGGTGTCGAAGAGGCGCGGGCCGCGCCCTCACTGACGCGCGCCGCAGGCGGAGTCCCCGCGGGGACTTCTCTCGTTTCAGGTGCGTCGACGACGCCCTCGGAAGGATTCTGGTTCGATGTGCTATCCACGCCGCAGACCTCCATCTGCCTTACAGGCTGCGAGCCTCATCACCCGACCCTCTAGCCAGATGATAGACTGCTGCCGTGAAGTTCGGACGCAGGTTATACGACCGCCTTGACCGGAGATTGCCTAATACCTGCGACCGGACTCGGGAAGCTAAGCGTTATCATGAAGAGCGCCGCGCCGATGAAAATATATAGTGGCTCGGTGAGACTCTTTATACTATTTTCACAAATCTGTTTCAAGTTTAAAATCGGGGAGAAAATCGGGAGACGGAGCGAGACCGCGAAACCGCTTACGTTTTTATTCCGGCCTCCCGATTCCGCTTACCGACATGACCGCGAAAGCGCACGTGATTCTCTACACGCGGCCGGGCTGCCACCTCTGCGAAGAGGCGAAGCGCGAGATGCTGGCGGCCGGGTGCGGCGGCGAGTACACGCTCGAAGAGGTCAACATCGAGACGGACCCCGCCCTCAAAGAGCGCTACAGCTGGGAAATCCCCGTCGTCCTCATCAACAACGTCAAGGCTTTCAAGTACCGCCTGACCGCGGACGAGTTCAGGCGGAAGCTGCGACGCCTCGGGTAGTTCGCCGCCGCGCCTCAGTCGTTGTCCGTGATCGTCACGATGGCCGTCTTGCGGCTGCCGAGCAGCGCGCCGCGCGGGCTGCTGAGCGTGACGTTGACCGTCTCGTTGCCCTCCGCGAGCGCGTCGTTCGTGACGAACAGCGTCAGCGTCTTCGTCGTCTGGCCGTCCAGGAACCGCAGCGTGCCGGCGAGCCTCGTGTAGTCGCTCCCCTCGGTCGCGGTCCCGCCGCTCCTCCCGTAATCGACCAGCACCTCACCTTTCGTCCCGTTCGTGCGCGTGACGGTGAGTTGGACGCTCCCGCCCCCCTCGCCCACGCTGTAGGCCGACGAGGCGAAGTTCAGCCTCTGCGGCAGGACGACGAACCTCGCTGTGTAGGTCGTGTTCGTCGCGGGCGTGACGACGGTGTGCGAGGCCGCGCCCCCGTCCGACCAGGACGAGAACTGATACGCCACGCCGTTCACGGTCTGCGGCGAGACGGCCGTGATCGTGCGCCGCATCCCGACCACGCTCTGTACACTTATCGGGGCAGTCACCGGCTGCCCGTCGAGCTTCAACTGAAGGCCCGGCGGGCTGCTCGCTAAAGTGAGCGCCACTTTGCGCGGGCGCACGTCGCGCGTCGCCGTGTGCGTGAACCCGTCAGAATCTTTGACCGTCAGGACGATGCGGTAGAAGACGTTCGCGGAGGTCTCGCCCACGTTCGGGATGGTGAACGTGCCGGTCTTAGAGCCCGTGGCCGGCGGCCTGAACGGGTGGACGTGCGTGTCGTGGTGGAAATCCACACGCCACGTGAAGGCGCTCGCGGGGAGCGCGCCGTCCTCCGGGTCCGAGCCCGTGCCGGAATAGTTGATGGTGTCGCCGGCGCGGTAGAGCGTGCCGGCGGCGGGCGCTGTGATGCTGCCCGCGGGCGGCTGGTTACTGACCACTGTCAGCGTCGCCTGGTTGCTCGTCGCGCTCCCGAAAGAGTTGGTCACGACGGCGCGGAACTTCGCGCCGCTGTCGGAGAGTTGCGCGTTCGCGAGCGTGTAGCTCGAAGTGGTCGCGCCCGGAATGTTGCCGCTGTTGCGCTGCCACTGGTAACTGAGCGGGGCCGTGCCGGAGGCGGCGACTGTGAAGGTCGCGTTCTGGCCCACGGAGACCGTCTTGCTCGCCGGGTGCGTCGAGATGGACGGAGCCTGGTTCGCTGTGTAGCGGATTCTGAAGACCTGGCCCCCGCCGCCACGCGCCAGGTAATAGAGATTGCCGTCGGGGCCGACCTGCAAGTCCACGGGTGCGGCGATGCCCGTGGCGAAGGCGCTCGCGGTGTTGTTCGCAGGGTTCATCAGGCGTATCCAGCCGCCGCAGAAGTCCGCGAAGAAATATTTGCCGACGTAGGTCGCGGGAAACTGGTTGACCGCCGGGTTGTAGAAAGCGCCGCCGGTGATGGCGCAGCCGGTCGTAGAGGTCGAGCCGTGCTGGTAGGCGAAAAGCGGCGGGCGGAATCTGGAATCGGTCGTCGGCCCCTCCGTCGTGGGCCAACCGTAGTTCGACCCAATGATGCCGTCGTTAATCTCCTCCCAGGTGCTCTGCCCCACGTCGTTGATGAACATGCGGCCCGTCCCCGGCTGGAAGGCGAACGTGTAGGGGTTGCGCAGGCCGAGCGCCCAGATTGCGCGATTCTTCCCCGTGGCCGTGTTGAAGAAAGGATTGTCCGCGGGGATTGTGCCGTCCGAGTTGATGCGCAGGATTTTGCCGTGCAGGTTCGCCAGGGTCTGCGCGTTCGAGGCCGTGGCATTCTCGCCGACGGCGATGTAGAGCTTGCCGTCCGGGCCGAAATGTATCGCGCCGCCGTTGTGATTGGTCGCGCCCGACAGGTTGTCCAGTTCGAGGATGATGACTTCGCTCCCCGCGACGGCCACGTCGCCGCTGGCCGTAAACCGGCTCACGCGGTTGTGACGGGGCGACGTGGGCACTGTGTAATAGATGTAGACGAAGTGGTTCGTCGCAAAATTCGGGTCGAAGGCCACGCCGAGCAGGCCGCGCTCGCCCGACGCGTCCGTCGTGACGGTCAGGAAGGGAGTCGCCAGGAGTGTGCCATTCTTGATAACGCGGAGTTGCCCGCCCTGCTGGCACACGAACAATCTCCCGTCCGGCGCGAACGCCATCGCCGTCGGGCTCGACAACCCGCCCGCGACCAGCGTCTCGGCGAACCCCGCGGGCAGAGTCGCCGCGCGGGTTGAAGCCGTGAATGAAAGCAGTGAAAGCAGGATCGCGCAAACGTAATGAGCGCGGAGCAAACGGCGACGACCGATGAACGTCATGACAACTACCCTCGTGTAGAAAGACACACCACGCCTGAAGCGCCGGCGAACTCGCCGGACGATTCGTCAGAACAGAATATTTTCAACCACTCGTCTAGGGGCTTGAGAGACTTTGGGGGTTTTGGACGGCGATTATTCTAAAGAAGTTTCGCGGCAATTGCTAGAACTGTCCGGGGCTCGACGGGAGGTGGGTCCCGATTAATTTCTGTTGACATCCTAACCTTGCGGGAATAATGTGCGCTCTCCGCGGCGGCGCGCGCCGACCGGACGAGAGTCGCCGGAGGAGCCGGGAGAGAGGGACGTGAAGCAATGCCCACAGTGCCAAAAAATTTATGACGATGCGGCGATCCTGTGCCAGTACGACGGCAGCCCGCTTTTGGCCGTCAAGAGGGTTTCTGATTCTTCCGCGGACACCCTGATTAGCCCCCCTGAAGGCGATGGGACAGCGCCGCCGCCCGGCCGGCGCTGGCGGCCGCCACCCCTGGTCCTGGCGGCCGGACTGATCTTCCTGACTACCTCAATTATTTTCCTCTGGTGGTTCCTGGGCCGTCAGTCGCCAGGCGACGGGCCGAACCCGCCCCCGACGGAGCCAACGCCGAGGCGGGAGGCCCCGGCGGACAAGCTGAACCGCGATAAAATTCTCGGCGTCTGGTCGAATAGAGATGTGGATGCCGACGGGTTCGTCACGGAGGGCGAGACGACTTTCATGGTGGGCGGGAAGGTGACGTACATGGGGAGCATGACGGACGGAGAAAAAGTGCTGCCGCTCGTGTCGAGCGGCAACTGGGAAGTTAAGGACGGGCACATTCACAGCACGATTGAAACCTCCAACCTACCGGAAATTTTCCCGAAGGGCTTCACGTACGTCGAAAAGATAATCAGCGTGGACGACAAGGAATTGATCACTGAACTCCCGAGCGGCGAGCGGCTCGTATACACGCGAAAGAAGTCGTGACGGCCCCGGCGGCCCGCGCCGTCGGACTCGCCCCCGTAATAAATTATGCCTTCCACTAGCGGCGCGGGGCGGGGTCGCGTCCGCGCAGTCTAAAAATTCAGCGCGCGCGCCGTCTCCTCAATCGTCGAGTAGAGTTGCGCTCGCTCGCGCTCGTCGCGCGCCTGCCGGTAGGCGGTCAGGGCTTCTTTCAGGGCGGCGAGGTCTTTGTAGACGCCCGCGTTCTCGACGGGCGGCGTCAGGTAGGAGATCAACTCGGCGTAGGAGCGGCGCTTGGCGATGGAGCCCTCGGAAGGGTTGTTGACGCTGTAGACGTAAACGTTCGGCAACTCTCCGATAAGACGGTCGGGCCAGCACTCGCCCGACAGCCCGACCTGCTTGCCGGGCATGAACTCCAGCGCGCCGTGCGTCCCCAGGTGGACGACGGCGTCCGCGCCGAAGACTTTTTCGACGTAGGTGTAGAGCGCCATGAAGCCGTGGTGCGGCGCTCCGCTGCGCGCCATCAGAAGGCGCATGGGGTCGCCCTCGTAGCCGAAGGTCGGCTGCACGCCCAGGAAGAGGTTGCCGAGCGTGACGCCCTGAATCAGAAGCTCGCCGCCGAGCGAGTTGATGGAGCCCGGGGCCGCGCCCCACTCGGCCTCTATGTCCGCGACGTAAGGGCAGTGCCGCCTGTACTCGTCAACGCTCATGCGGTGCGCCACGTTCGCCGTCGAGCCGAACCTCTCGGAGTTCCCGCCGACGAGCAGCTCGCGCAACTCGTCCGCGCTCGCGGGCACTTCCACCCCGTAGCCGTCCGCCTTCAGGGCGCGCAGCAACTCCCACACGCTCGGGAACACGTCGAGGTCTGCGGCTGTGCCAATATTTCCCTTGTTCGGCGGGAAGCAGAAGACCAGCACCGCCAGTTTGAGCTTCGCGCGCTCGGCGGTCTGCAAGAGGTTCCAGCGTTTGAGACGCCGCGCCAGACGCGAGCATCGGTCTTCGAGCGGGACGGGCTCGCAGCCCCCGGCGCGCAGGCCGCCGTAGACGAAAGGCTCCGTCGCCCCGTCGAGTTCCGGGATGGCGATTTGCATTCCGGCCTGCACCGGGTTCAGCCCCGTCAGAGAATCACGCCAAGCCTCCACCGTCTGCACGTCTAAACTCACGGCCGAGCGGAACGGCCGATTCAATTCGCGCAGGAACTCGACGGCCGCAGGGCTGTCGTTCATCGCCGGCCCGCCCACGAAGCTGA
>Ga0196978_1000895_pt1 | contig 14329 bp, 10 predicted proteins | sample S3v_2013CmetaG_FD_155491 | JGI IMG/M metagenome (GOLD analysis project Ga0196978, IMG submission 155491) | Soil microbial communities from Anza Borrego desert, Southern California, United States - S3+v_20-13C | ecosystem: Environmental > Terrestrial > Soil > Desert | place: USA: California... | reverse complement strand
GGTCGCGCGGGCCGTCGGCGCCGCAGCCGCGGCACTCCCGGTCGTAATCGTCTGGGCCACGATCCCATACGTCCTGCTCGCGGGGCTCCGGCTCTCCGCGGCGTGGGCGGCCGGCGCGGCCGCGGCGTTCGCCGTGCTTCTCTGCGCGTCGGTGTTCGAGCGGGCGCGCTTCGCGGTCGACGGCCGCGCGGCGGCGGCGCTGGTCGCGCTGGCGGTAGTCGCGGCGGGTGTCGGAGTCTCGCGTGCCGGCGCCTCGCCCGAGAGGCCGCGCCCCGTCTCGGTCGCCTATGCGCTCGACGCGGACGTGGGCCGCGCCTTCTGGGTCTCGGAGCGCGAGAGCGCGGGCGGAGCAGAGGATACGATTTTCGCGGACGCGCTGCCGATCGAAGCGCTCCCGCGGTTCCTCGGCGAGGACGGCGCGCTCAGGCGGGCCGCGGCGGCGGCTACGCTCGCCGTCCCCGGGCCGGAGGTGACACTCGTCGGCGACGCGGCCGGGGACGGGCGTCGTGATCTGACCGTCCGTGTGAGGTCGCGACGGGGGGCGCCGTGGCTGCATGTGTTCGTCGAAACGGGCAAAGTCATCGGTGCGGCGGTGGACGGCAGCGCGTTCGTTGAAGGGGCCGGCGGCGCTGACGCGCCCGAAGGCTCCGTCTGGGGGTTCCGACACATCGGCGCGGACGACGATGGCTTCGAGTTGAAGCTCATCGTCGACCCGGCGGCCGGCCCGGTACGGCTCACGGTCGTTGACCAATCTCCCGGAATCGACGACCCGGCCGCGGCGCGGCTCGGGCCGGACGCGATGTACGCCCGCTCGTGGGTCGCGGGCACGACGCTCGTGCGGCGCTCGTACGCGTTCTGAAGCCGCGTGCCAGAACGGCGCCGGCGCTCATTGCGGCGGCGTTCGGGAGAGATTTCTTATCGGACTCCCGGCATCTGCTTTTCTTCCTGAACCACTGACTCCAAGTGGTACCAAGCCCGGGCATGCCGTTATTAGGCGGCGTCTCGCCGGCAGACTTTAAGACTCCCGGCCGTGGGCGCGGGCCGAGATGCCCGCGCCCACGGCGGTTTGAACTTACCGGCGGCGCGCGCGCGCGGCGGGCCGGCGAACCGCGCGGAGCCGGCGGACTTCCGTGCGCAGTTCCTCGATCTGCTGCTGCTGCTCCTTGATGGCGTTGAGCATCGCCCACATCACGGGGTCGTTGTTGACGAGCAGGTAACCGCTCTCGCCGCGCGTCACCGCCTCGGGGATGACCTTCCGGAGCGCCTGCGCGCCGAAGCCTACGTGCTCGCCGCCGGAGTTGAGGCCGAGCGGGTTGTCGCCCCTGTACTCGTAGCGCAGCGGCTGCAACTGCATCACGGCGCTGAGTCCCACGCGGAAGGCGCCCTTGATGTTCTTCAGGCGCTCGTCGGAGAAGGTCTGCCAAGAACCGCCGCCGGTCTTGCTGGCGTCGCCGTTGACCGAGAGCGTCTGGTCGGGCGTGGTCGTGCCGATGCCGAGGCGGCCGCCCGAGGGCTGGAGCGAAAGGTTGTTGACGCCGGCGCCCTCCTTGGCGGCTTGGATGACGGCGACGCCCGTCGTCGTCGCGGTGCGGCCGAGCTGGAGGCCGACCTCGCCGCTGCCCACGGTGTACAGGCCGCCGAAAGTCGCGAAGGCGTCGTTGGTGGCGCTGCCGGTGCCCACGGCGATCAGCTTGCCTCCGAGGCCCGCGTTGCCGTCGGCGAAGATAGCGCCCGCGATGTGGAGCTTAGCCGAGGGGCTGGTCGTCCCGATGCCGACGTTGCCGCTGGCGGCGATGTCGATGCTGCTCGTCGGCGCGCCGGGCCGGATGCGGAAGGGGAGGCGCGAGCCCCCCGTCAGGTCGCGGACGAAGAAGTTCGCCTCGTTGGCGCCGATGTCCCACGTCTGCGCGGTGAAGCCGCCCGAAGAATTCTGGTCAAGGCGGAAGGCGGGCGTGTCGCCTGTGTTGACGTGGATGTCGAGGCCGGGAGTCGCGGTGCGCAGTCCGACGCGGCCGGTCGAGGCGACGAAGATCGAGTCGGTCGGCGCGCCCGCCGTCAGCGTGAAGGGGACTTTCGCGCCGGTGATGTCCTCGACGGAGAACTTGTTCGCCCCGCCGCTCGCGCTGTCGTTGGCGGTGAGCTGCCAGTCGTTGGACGCATAGCCGGCGGAGGTCGAGGTGTCCTCGAACTTGATGCGCGTGTTGTTCTCCTTGAGCCGGAGGGTGTCGAAGCCGAACGACTCGGTGGCCACGCAGTCGAGCCCGATGCAGGTGCTGCCCTGAACGATGAGGTCGTCGGCGATGACGTTGGCGCGGAAGGCCGCGCGCAACGCCCGGAGGCCGCCGCCGCGCGGGGCGACCGCCGGGATGATCGAGACGGCCGGGAGGCGGAACCCTTCGGCAGCGTCCTCCTGCGGCGCGGGCGCGCGGCGGCGGCCCACCCACGCCGGGTCGGCCGGGCGCTGCTCCTCTTCCTCGCCCCCGACGACGACCGCACCGTTAATCACGGCGAAGGCGCCCGACTGGACGAGCGGTTGCGCGGGCAGCAGCCCGCGCCGGCGCAGGTTGCGCCCGACCGCGTCGCTGTCGCCGCGCTCGCGCGACGCGGCCAACTCCTTCTTCGCCGCGGCCGTCAGCATCGGCGTCAGGCGCAGCTCGTAGACGTAGTGGCCGTCGGGCAGCCGGGCGCCCTGCGCGTCGGTCAGGTCGAAGGAGGGCGCGGCTCCGGCCTTGAACTCCTTGCGGAAGACCTCGCCGTCGGGCGCGACCACGATGAGCGTCGCGCCCGTGTGCGGCACGCTCACGGCCCACCTGACGCTCGAAGAGGCCGAGGCGACGGCGGCGATGCTGTTTCTGTCCGCGGCGTCCTGCCCGAGGGCGCGGGCGCCGAGGCAGGCGAAGATCGCGAGGAGGAACAAAGCGGCTTTGAGACTCTTTAGACTATTCAACATGCAGAGCCTTTCTCGGTCTGAAACCGTGGAGGATGTAAACGGATACGTTCAGACCCCGGGGCATGGGCGAAACGCAGAGCTTGCTCTCGTGAGTAAGAGAGACGGAGGCGTCGTAGACCGTCGCACGCGCCCGGCACCGGGTGTGTGTCTTTGTCCGACATGATTGGAAGTCCTTTTGAGGAATCCCAATGTAGCTTGGATGTGAGCGTGACCTATCAGCACGAGATGAGATTTGAAAAGACGAGATGAGATTTGAAAATAGAACTGATGAACGACTGAACTGCCGCTGATAATCGGTGGAGGCTACTGGACCAGCGAGACTCGCCGTTCCGAGGGCTTGCGCGGGAGCATATTACGCACATCTGCGGACTAATACAACAAAATATCACGCGGGCGGCGTAATTCTGAATGACCCTTTCAACGCCGGCAGTTAGGTACATTGATAAGAGGTATCACAAACGAGAGCATCCGAATATGGCCGCAGCGCCCCCGGTCAGGGGGGTTCTTGCCGAGCCACTGACGCCGCTTATAATGTCGCGTGCTCGACCTCAGCATCAAACTCGTCACCGGCCCGCGCGAGCTCGACTCCCTCGCCGCGCGACTCGAGTCCGTCCCCGCCCTAGCGCTCGACCTCGAGACCGCCGACTGGTGGGACCGCCGTATCGAGCGGGTGGCCCTCATCCAGCTCGCCTTCCGCGAAGGCCCCCGGCTCCGGGTCGCCGTCGTTGACGCGCTCGCCGGCCTCGACCCCGCGCGCCTGCGCGCGCCACTGGAGCTGGGCGCGGTGACGAAGGCAATCCACAACGCGGCCTACGACGCCGAGCGCCTCTCGCGCCACTTCCGCATCCGCGCCTCCCCGATCCACGACACGATGCTGGCGGCGCGGCGCGGCGGCGAGAAGCGCTACTCGCTGCGGGCGCAGGCGCAGGCCCGCCTCGGCATCCAGCTCGACAAGGGCGAGCAGCGCGGCGACTGGGGCCGGCGCCCGCTCACGGCCGGTCAACTGCGCTACGCGGCGCTGGACGCGGCCTGTACGCTGCTGCTGTACGAAGACCAAGTGGCGCGGGGGCTGTCCGCCGGCTACCGGCCGCGCGAGGAGGCGCGGTCGCGGCAGACGTTGCTGCCGCTGAGTGAGGCCTCACGCCCCGCGCCCGGCCCCGACGAACGACCGAAAGTTGCGGGCGGGGCAGGGCCTGCGGCGGAGGGGTTGCGCGCCCCGGCCATCGCCCTGCTCGGCGTCGTGACCGAGTTGGCCGGGCGCTACAGCCCGGAACGTCTGGCCGTCTCGGCGGGCAGCGAGCGTGTGGGGCTGATGGGCTGGATCATTGACCGGGCGCTGGGCGCGGAGGCGGAGCTGGACGAGGAGACGGCGAGACTTGAGATCGCCGAGCTCTGTGAGCGGGGGCTGGCGAGGCTCGATGTGGGCCGCCGGCTGGAGGCGACCGAGTCGGGGGCGCGCCTCTGGCGGGAGGTGAAGCCGGCCTGAGCCGCGGCGGCCCCGACCCCGGAAACGCTTAGCCAAATCTCAGTACACAAGGCGCTGCCTAGCCTTGCCCTCGGCAGAGAGAACGAAGCGCGGCTCCGAGTCGGTGTCTGCCTGCGTGACCTTGCCGGCGACGTACTCTCCGAGCGCCGGGCCGTGCTTGAAGCCGTGCCCCGAGCCGCCGCCGACGAGCCAGACGTTCTCGAAGTCGGGGTGGCGGTCAATCAGGAAGTCGCCGTTCGGGGTGTTCTCGTACTGGCAGACGCGCGTCTCGACGACCGGCGCGTCGCGCAGCCCGGGCAGGAGGCGGGTCAGGCGCTCACGCGCTAACGCCAGCCCCTCGGCCGTCGCCAGCCGCTCGCCGGCGTCCGGGTCGAAAGGCGGGCCGTGGGCGTCAATGGCGAGCTTGAAGCCCCGGCCCTCTAAATCGGGGACGCCGTAGACCACCTCCCGGAAGTCTACCCAAGCGGGCATGGAGGGCGAGGTGTAGCGCCGGTCGCCCGCCTCGACGCCGAAGAAGAAGACCTCCTGCCTCGTCGGCCGAATCCACTCCCCCAGCAGCCCGGGGAAGATTTTCGGCAGCCAAGGGCCGCAGGCGAAGACGAAGTTCTCGGCGGCGAGCTTGAGCCCGCTCTGCGTTTTGACGGAGCGCAGTCGCCCCCGACCGTCTGGCGCGACGACGGCTTCCGGCAGGTAGGTGACGCCGCGGCCGACGGCCTCACGGACGACCTCCCGGACAGCGCTGCGCGCCATGATTACCCCGCTGTCGGGCTCGAAGACGGCCCAAGCGTCCCGGCCGAGGGTGAACTGAGGAAAGCGACCTTCTAACTCCGCCAGCGTCAGCCTCTCAAACTTCACGCCGACCTTGGCGAGTGTCTCGATGGTGGCGAGCGTGTAGAGGTCGTCAGCCTGCGCGAGCCACAGGACACCCGTGCGGTGGAAGAGGGGCCTCCCCACCTTACTGAAGAATTCCTGCCAGAGCGCGAGCGAGCGCGACGCCCAGCGCGTGTAAACCTCGTCGGCCCCGTAGCCCATGCGGATGATGCGCGATTCCCCGCTGGAGCTGGCGCGGCTGTTAGCCGGGCCGTAGCCGTCGAGCAGCGCTACGGTTTGGCCGGACTCTCGCAGGCGGTAGGCAGTCCAAGCGCCGAAGACTCCGGCGCCGATGACGGCGGTGTCGTACGTCTGTCCTGCGTTCATAAAATGTCGCCGCCGGCTCTCGCAAGGGAGGGCTTATCACCACGACGGCCAGCTAACGCCTATCATCACCCGCCCGCCCGAGCGTTTGAAGGAATTTGAAAGCCGTCGTGTCGCGGGTCGGGTTGCATACCGATGGCAGGCGTAGCTGTTTACCCGTGCGCCGTTTTGAGGAAGGGGCGGCTCAGTAGATAGCCGATGTAATAATAGGTCTCATAGGCCAACAGACCCGCTTGGCTCCGCAACCCCCGATACCTTGTGCTCGGCGTCGGCGACGGCTCAGCTACCAAGCCCACGTCCCTCGCCATTGCTACCGCCCTCTTCATGTGCAGCGGGTCGCTCACGATCAGCACCTTCCGCACCCCCCGCGCGTCCGCGAGCCGCTTCGCATACAGGATGTTCTCGTAAGTGGTATGAGACTCCTCTTCGATTAGAATGTCGGCCGCTGGCACCCCGCCCCGGAGCGCGTACCGCCGGGCGGCGGAGGACTCGGTCGGCTCGCCGCTGTTACCTCGCCCGCCGGTGAAGATCAGCTTGCGGACTCTGCCCTTTCGGTAGAGGTCGATGCCGTGGTTAATGCGCTCCCTGAAGACGGGGGAGACCTCCGCGCCCCAGACGGCCGCGCCGAGCACGACGGCGGCGTCGGCCGGCGCGTCAGAACTCGCGTCGCGGTATGAGTAGACGCGCGCCGCGACCAGCCCCGTCGCTAGGAGCAGGATGGAGAAGATGAGTAACAACGCCTTCGCGATCTTCTTCATAAGCACTGAAGAGGCGTATTAGTTAGAGTCGATCATCCACCTCCGGCTCCGCATCAGGCACCCGATCGAGCGCCCGCTCGAAACTCCCACGCTCCCCTCGCGCGGCCCGCGCCCGCAGGTAATCCACGGTCATCCACGCCGCGGCCTTCTCGGCCGCCGCCGACGAGATGAACTGCTCGACCGTCACCCCCTCGCGCTCGGCCAGTTCGCGAATCTGCTTCATCAGCGAGTCCGGGATCACTTCCTCGACCATGCTCACGATATCTCTCCTATCTCGCGTAAAAACATCTGCGGCCTGACGGCGGCCACGCCGAACTTCTCTGCCCCGGCGAAATCCCTCACGTTGAAGGTCACGATGTAGTCGCACCCGCTCTCGACGGCCAACTCCAGCACGAAGTCGTCCTTCGGGTCGGGCAGCACCGGCCGCCATAGGTAGAAGATCTCCCGGAGACCGGCCGAGGCGCACAGGTAGTTCAGCACGTCGTCAACCTCCTCCGCCGAGAGCGGGTGCCCGGCGTCCGGACGCTTCAGCACGTCCTCGTACTCGAACAGCAGCGGCACCGACAGGTTAATCCGGAAACGCGGGTCGCCGACGAGCCGCAGCAGCCGGTGCGAGGCACCCCGCCCGGAGCGCAGCGCCGCCAAGAGGACGTTTGTGTCGAGGACAACTTGGTAGACCCTGCTCACGGGCGCCTCACCCGCAGCGCCGGGGTCTGCCGGTCACAGGCGGTAGGAGACGAGGACGAGCTCGCGCCGCCGATCACTCCCCTGCCCCCGCCTGCTCGATTTCGCCGGTGCCGGGCCTGAGACGCTCGTGCCTGCACCTCGCTACGCCCTTCTCGAACCCGCCCGGGTAGTACATCCCTGTCCCCCAGCAGTCCGGGCACTCGCGCGCCTCCTCGCGAGAGACCGCCGGCTCCGCAGCCTCGACGCCTTCCGCCGTCGGCGGGGGCTGCTTCCGGTTCTCCAGCTTCCACAGCCTGCGGCGGAGGTGCTCAGCCAAGAAGGCCGGCACGGACGAGACGGTCGTACGGCCCGCGGCGATACGCAGTTCCGTGACCAGCACCTCGCCCAGTTCTCTCCACCGTGCAGCTTCGGCCCCGGACGGCTCCCTTCCCGTGATCTCTACCGCGTTCTCTCGGAGCAGACTGACGAAGTCGGCGAAAGCCTCATCATCATCGCTTCGCCAGTACTGATTTGATGATGAGGCTGCGCCCGGTTGAGACACTGCCTCCGGAGGATTTCTATATTTATATACTCCCGTAGAAAGTACGGGAGTAACGGGTGTAGTTTCTACGGGAGTACTCCCGTAGTTTTTACCACCCGTACCTACGCCAGTTTGTACTCCCGTACCTACTCCCGTACCTACTCCCGTACCTGTAATGTGCTTAGACTGAGGGTCGATCTCGATCCCGGCCGTCCTACGTCTTTTAATAATCTCTTTAGGCTCGTAGACGCGGTAGCGGGGCCCCAAGGGGTTCCCGTGGAAGTAGGAGACGATCTCGACCGAGAGCTTCTCCTGAAGGCCGTCCAGTGCCCGCCTCATGGTTCTGTCGGAGCGGATACCGGTCTTAGCGCACAGCTCCTTAAATCCGAAATGCCTTTCCCTCTGCCCCTTGCTCACCGTCTCGCGGTACATGACCGAATATATCCGCTGCTCCGAAGCCGTGTGCGTGGCATCCAGATAAAGCTGCCTGTCCTTATTTTCTGGCTCGGCCTGAGGCATCTCCGGTACCGCCACCTTAGACGACACCGGGGAGGTATGTTCTCTCTGATCCTCACGATCTACTCCCGTTTGTACGGGAGTAGGTACTGGCGTTAGTACGGGAGTAAGTACTCCCGTATCTACTCCCGTACTTTGATTATCTGCTTTAGATTCAGCGGGTTTCTCTTCCGCTTGGGCACGTTCCCGTTCCTCCTTTGCTTGGAGGAAATCCCCGAGACTATGCCACGGCCGCTTCTTGTTGCTCATTGATAGAAGCCTCTTGTATCGCCAATTCAACCGCCTCCACCGGAACGGTACGTTCGCCTGACTGTAAGGTCAGCACATAGGCGAACCCGCAGATCTTCAGGACTTCGCGAGGGACGCCGCCCGTCGAGTTGTAGATCAACTCCACAGTCTCTTCGGTGAAAGGGTTGGGAATCTTGGCCTGCTCGCAGCGGAAGGCGATCATCTCTCGGGTCTCGGGCAGTGAGAGCGGGGCCAGCAGGGAGGGCAGGAAAATGCGCGACCGGAGGGCTTTTTTACTCTGATCCATTAGCTTAACCCGCAGTTCGAGCTGCGCGGCCAAGACGATTTGGATCAACTTGTACTTATTGGTTTCGAAATTCAGGAGAGTTCGAATCAACTCCAAGTGGGGCCCCTTTAACCGCTGGGCCTCGTCAACGAAAAGGACGCAGGTCTTATTCTCTTGGTCCAGTTCGATTAAAAAGCCTCGTAGCTCATTCTCCTGATCGACCATCGAACGCTTGGGCCTGATGCCGAAGTCGTTGCAAATGGCCTTCAACATTGAGAAATCTGAGGGGAAATTGGGCGAAGGTAAAATTGCCGTGACGAACTCGCCACTGTTTTTCCTGTAGTCGGACCACAGCCGGCGCAGTACGCTCGACTTGCCGGTGCCGACGTCGCCCATGATGGCCGTCAGCCCTTGGCGGTTTTCGATAACGTGTTGAACTTTAAAGACGGTGCTTTTGAGCGCCGGGGTGAGATACAGGAGTTCCGGATCAGGCGAGATCGAAAACGGCTGAGTTCTCAATGTCCTCATGCGAAATTCTTATAACACCCGTAATATTAGAAGGGCAATATTTATTTTGGGAGGGGGGTGGCAAAATTGGCAGGGGGAAGGGGAATAGACCCACCTTGCTCATTCGCTGTAAATCTTCAGAATTTTTACTAAACAGGGAAGTAAGTTGATGAAAGGGGAAAGGCAGGAGCAAAGCCTTCGGCGGGTTGTGGTGTCTAAGGCTCGAAGTCTCCTCCACCGAACGGGTCAAGAGAGCGTTAGGCGCGTGAAACATCAGGTGATATTAATATTTACCATAAAATAGAATAATATGCTCCGATGAAAAATGATGGGTACACAAACCGCTCAGTTGTGCACCCTTAGTGCTATAGTCGAAGAATGGATGAGAAAGCCCCTGAAACAGCCCTCGTGCTGGCTCAGACTGATTTACTGGTCGCCCTAAGCGGAGCCGTCTCGCTCTGGGCCTCAGCCAGCACCTCGGAAAGTGAGCGCCGCACAGACCTGCTACGGGACAAACAGAGAATCGTTCTCTCCTTTTTCCGCCACACTGAAAAGCTTCCGTCCGAGGTCGAGCCCGCGGACGTGCAGGGCTGGCTGCGGGATTTGGAAGGGCAGGGGATTAGTGCCGGCACCTGCTACCAACACGCCTGCCTTCTCTCCTCCTTCTACACTTGGGCGATGCGCGACCCGGAGGTCGGGCATCGCATACGCCGCAACCCGGCCCGGCTGGCGCGACCGAAAGCGCCGAAGCCTTACCAGACGGAGAGCGTTAAGGCGCTGTCGGATGAAGAGGTCGGGGCGCTCGTCTTGGCCGTGCGGAGGCGGGCGACAGGCGGTGATGTCGTCGGGAAACGTGATTACGCGCTGCTGCTGCTGTATCTGGCGACGGGTCTGAGGCGGCAGGAGGCCATCGGCCTGCGGGGTAATGACGTGCACGTCGGCGAGACGCTCGTGCTGGAGTACAGGGCGAAGGGCGGCGTCTACCGGAGCAGGGAAGTCAGGGAGCCACAGGTGAAAGAGGCGATGCTCGACTACCTCGCAGCTTCGGGAAGGATGCACGCGCTGAAGACAGACGCGCCGCTGTGGACGAGGCATGACCGGGCGGGCAGGCCGGCTGAGCCACTGTCGTCACACTGCTTCGTTAAGAATTTGAAGAAGTACTCGCGGGAGGCCGGCGTCGAGGGCTTCCACCTCCATCGCACGCGCCACACCTTCGCCCGCATCGTCTCGGAGGTGACGGGAGACATCACGGCCACGCAGAATGCGCTCGATCACCAGAACCGCTCGACGACTCGTGTTTATATCCAGCGCATCGCCGTAAAGAGAGACCTCTACAGTGAGGAGGTCTCGAAGCGGTGGAGTGATTGATACTGTTTAATAATGGACTGGTTGTAAAGCCGGAGTTCATGGACGCCATTTACGATATCGAGATGCAGGTAAATGTCGTATCTACGGGGGACTGATTGTGCGTAATCATGGTCGGCTCTGTCCAAGTAACTGCTGTTATTACAATCGCGGAACGAAGTGGGAGAGCGTCAATTCTCAGTCCGCCAGAGCCTTTACGAGCGCGTCCCTGCTGTCGGTGAAGTACTGGATCGTGATCTTAATAGCCATCTCGTCCGAAAGCTCGGCCAGTTGCTTCCGGGCCGAGACCGGGATCAGCAAGATGGTCGCGCCTTTCTCAACGGCCAACTCGGCCACGCTCACGGCGTTGTAGACCGGGTCGATGGAGCCGCCGAGGTTCAGCCCGCCGACTACGACGAGCCCGCCCTTGAGGCTCTTCTGCAAGAGCGCGCCGCAGAGACCGAGAAGCACCGCGACGCCCAGTGAGCTCCCGCTCCGGGACGCGTCGAAGGCGCGTAGCTGGAGCGAGAACTCGTGCGCGCGCGGGTCGCGGTCCCCGACAAACTCCTTCGCCCGGGTATAGAGGTTCTGCTCCCCGTAGCGGACGCTCTCGGTGAACGCCTGCGGCGCGGGGCGGTTGAGGATTCTCACGCCGGAGCCGGGGCCCTCCGTCACCTCGATGCGGTACAGTCCCGGATTCTCGTCCATCCCGCCCGGGCTGATGGCCCAGACTTGGCCGGGCGGGAGCGGGTCGCCGCCGATTCCGTCCCCGCTCTGGAGTTCGGGCGTGACGACGAATTTCTCCACGCCGTCCTCGTACATCTGGTAGCTGAACTGCGTGTTGCGGAACTCGGCCGACCCGATCCGCTTTTGCTGTTCCTTGACTCGGCGGCGGCATTCGAGCGCCAGCCTCACGGCCCACTCCATGTCCTCGTCCGCCGGCTGCTGGTCGGGGTCTGGGTAGAGGAGCTTCAGCAGGCCGCTCACGGTCTTCTGAACCGCGGTCGTATCCCTACCGCTCAAAGCGCCGCCGAAGAGGACGCGGCCCATCAGCGTTTGGACGCGGCTCTGTGCCCGCAGCTGCGCCCAACACTCGGAGAGGAAGTCGCTCACAAGCCCGAAGTGCGAGGTCAGGTGCGAGCTGTTCAGCTTCGGAACATCCCAGCCGGGCACGTAGGAGTGGATGCGGTCCATGAAGGCCGTGTCGTCTCGCATCTCCGGCGGTAACGGGCTGAACAGATGCCCGACGCGCTGCTGGTGCTCGACGTCCACGTCGAAGTTGCCGACCATCACGATGCTGCCATCCGCGCGGATGCTCTCCTTGCCGCGGCTGAACTCGGCCGACTCCATGTAGCCCTTCATGATGTTGACGCCGTCCTTCTGGTCGAATGAGACGCCGGAAATCTCATCGAAGCAGACGACGTCGTACTGGCAGACGAGCCCCCTCTGGCCCGTCGCCATGTTGACGAACATCCTCGCGACCGTGCTCTTCCCGCCGGAGACGAGGTGGGCGTAAGGAGAAATCTGCTGGAAGAGGTGGCTTTTACCCGTGCCGCGCGGGCCCAGTTCCACCATGTTGTAGTTGCGCTCGACGAAAGGGATCATCCTCAACAGGGTGACGTCCTGCGCGCGCCGGGAGAGCATCTCCGGCTCAAGCCCGATGCTGCGGATCAGGAATTTTTTCCACCCCTCGGCGGTGAAGAGCGAGCGGCCCCGTTTCAGGGCGTCGAGCACGTCACGTTTCGAGAGCTGAATCTCACGCAGGTGCCCGACGCCGAAGGGACGACCGCCGTTCTCTTGGGCGATTGAGGCGTCGTAGGAGAGCTCGATCTCCGCGTAGAAGCCACCAGTCAGGATGCGGTCGTGGCCTTGCACCAGCTCGGGCGCAATGCGGACGTCCCGGAGTTGGAGGCTGGGCAGCTCGGCCAAGTAAGAGTCGGTCTTGGCGTCGAGCTTGGCCGAGATGATGTCGATGATCTTGACCGAGCCGTTCTCCCGCGCGCGCGACTTGAACAACTCCTGCGTCCCGGCGCGCACGGCCCTATCGGCGAGCTGCCGCTGGACGATCTGCAAGCCTTCTTGAATCTCCTGCTCGTCCACGCTCGCGCAGTAGCGGCCGAGCAGGAACTCGACGACGTAGGTCGGCACCGGGTACTGGTTCTTGAACCGGCGCACCAAATCCTTCGGCACGATGAAGCCGTCGAACGCCTTGGCGGCTATCTGGTCTAGCGCGTCGAGCTGCTCCATTCTTCTCCCTTCAACCGCCTATGGTCGTCGGCAGCTTCGAGACGACGGCGCCGTCAGGCGCGAGCAGGACGACGACGGCCGCCGCCCCCTCTTGGCTGTCATCCTCGACGAAGAGCGTCGTCGGGCCGCCGGTGGCAACCTCCTTCACGGCGGCGACGGACGCGGCGGCGTCCCCGGCTCTCGTCCGTAGGTCAACGCGTAAGCCTTCCGCCGCGCCCTCGACGTACACGCGGCAGCGCAGGCCGAACCACTCGGCCGACGCAATCGAAGCCTGCGGCCGCCCGGCCCCGCCCCCTGTGATTGTCAGCTCGACGGCCACACACTCTTGTAGGCTCACCCCGCCATGCGCGTATTCGAGACCACCCCTGAAGGCGGCGATGCCGGGCGGCACGGCGATGCGGACGTGCGGGCTCCAGTGCCAAGTCACCGTGGAGGCGTCCACCACCGACGTTTGCTTGAGCGCCGCGCAGCGGCCCCAGCGCGCGTCGGCGAGGAAGCCGGACAGCTCCGACTTGGGGAGCCCGCCCGGGAGCAAAAGCCAGCCGTGATCCGTGACGACGCGCACGCCCCGCCAGCCCGCGGCCAGCAGCGCCGCAATCCGCTCGACCGTTTCGTCCAAAACCTCGCCGACGCGCCAAGCCAGCTTCCAGCCGTGGCCGTGGCCGTATGAGTCGAGATCGCCGACTTCCGTCCACGCCATTCCCGAAGAGTCGCCGGTCTCATTCGCGGCAAGAGTCTGATAACCGCGCTCGCCCATCAACTGCCGGAAGCGATCCGTCGTCAGCGGCTTGCCGGTTTCTGCGACGAGCGGGCGAAACTCTTCGGCGTCCAGCTCCGCGCCCAGCAGGTCGGCCACCGGCGAGACGGCCGGTTTGGCGGTCGCGGTGACCGAGGGCTGCGCGACCCAGTGCCACCGCTCCGCAACGGACAAACCGCGGGCCACCAGAGCATGCTTCAGTTTCTGTCCCACGTCAAAACGGAGCCCGTCGGCGAAGAGGATGACTGTCCCCGCGCCCGCGGCCGGGGTCGTCAGCGCGCTCGCAGCCGAGGGCAGCGGCTGCGCCGCGACGAGTTGCTGGAGCCTGACCGCAGCCGCTTCGAGCCACGGGCGGTACACGGCGTTCACGGCAGCGCAGACGGCTTCGACATCCTCCGCGGACTTCACCGAGGCCAGCGCGTCGAGCACGGCCTCGTCGGCGCGCCAGCCGCCTTCGGCGTAAGCGCGCGCCATCTCATCGGGCGTCGCGCCGTTGAGTGGCCGCGCGACGGCCGAGGCCAGCGCCCTGAGCGGCTGTAGTGCCTGTGCGAGCCGCGCCTGCCCGAGTTCGGCCCACACCCACGCGCGCCTTTCGCCGTGCTGGCCTTCGAGTTCGGCGGTCTTCCTCGCGGCCTCGGCGGGCGCGGCCTCTTTGAGCGCGCGCAGGGCGGAGCGCAGCTCGGCCTCCATCGCTTCGTTGTCCTGCGGCCAGACCGCGCTGGCCTGCTTCACGAAAAGGTCTTTACCGGCCGCTGTTTTCGGCTTCGCGCGGCAGAGGAGCGCGGGTAGCTTCGGGTAGCGCCGCGGGGCTTCGGCGAAGCGAGCCCACACGCCTGTCCACGCGCCGTG
>Ga0196978_1000893_pt1 | contig 14337 bp, 12 predicted proteins | sample S3v_2013CmetaG_FD_155491 | JGI IMG/M metagenome (GOLD analysis project Ga0196978, IMG submission 155491) | Soil microbial communities from Anza Borrego desert, Southern California, United States - S3+v_20-13C | ecosystem: Environmental > Terrestrial > Soil > Desert | place: USA: California... | reverse complement strand
CTCCCCATGCTCGGTGACGATGCGCGTTGCCACGAGCAGTTTTCCCAGCGTCTGTCCATGACGCTTCAGGAGCACGCCGTCGAGCCCCCACGACGACCAACGAAGCACCGATGCCAATCGCATTCTCCTCGAATGTCGCTGCTCGGCCGGCCAGCGCCGCTGTGCAGGTCGGCGTGTTGGTCGCTCGTTACGCAGCGCGGACCAGAGGTGAGCACTCCGCACCCAGGCTGGCGTTTCAAACCAGCGTCCGGAGGAAGCGCTCGGCTCCCCACAGGTGGATGCCTTCCGGCGTCACGCTTTCGCGCGTCCCACGCAGGTGAACCTGATACGCATCCACCGTTGGATACCGCTGCTTCAAGTATCGCAGCGATTGTGCCACCGGCTCGGCCGACAACTTGGCCTCGACGAGCATGATCGGTTTGCGACGCTCGAGGACGACGAAATCCACCTCACGGGCGGCGACGTCACGGAAGTAGCGCAGCTCCAGCTCGCGTCCCTCCGTGTCGAGCAGGAAGTGCAGCCATTTGAGGAGATGGGACGCTACCATGTTCTCGAAGCGCGGTCCGTCCTCCGGTACCAGGCTCCAGTCGAAATGGTAGTGCTTCTGCTCTTTCTTCACCGCGCGAAGTTTCGGAGCACCGAACGGCGATACGCGGAAGATGGCGTACAGCCGTTCGAAGATCTCGAGCCAGCGTGAGACTGTTTCGTGATTGAGTTCCAGGTCTTCCCGTAGCGAGTTGCGCGACAGCGGGCTCCCGACGCGCTCAGGCAGGGCGAGCATCAACTGCTCCATCGTTCCGAGATCGCGCACGGTCTCGAGGGTCGCAACATCGTCGCGAACCAGACGATTTCGATACTCGATCGACCAGCGCTTCGCTCGTGCTTCCGATCCGCCAAGGAAGGGTTCGGGAAACCCGCCGAGCCGAAAGAGCGCGTTGAGATCGCCAGCCGACCGCGTACCAAGTTCCGCGAACGAGAGCGGGTGAAGGCGCAGATAATGATAGCGGCCCTGCAGCGAATCGCCGCCGAAACGGTACAGGTCCATACGTGCGCTACCGGTTACGAGGATGCGCCGGCGGTCGCCGAACTCGTCATAGACGCCCTTGAGAAACGCGCGCCAGCGACGGTATTTGTGCAATTCGTCGAAGACCCAGTCGTCCGTGTCGGGCAGTAAGCGCTTCAAAACGCGCTCGCGGTGAGCCGGGATGTCCCAGTTCAGGTACTTCGCGTCGCCGGGCAGGATGCTGCGCGCGAGGGTCGTCTTTCCGACCTGCCTTGGGCCGCCAAGAAACACCATTTTCTCCCGTAGGTCGCTTTCGACCTGGTCATGGAGATACCTGCGCACGGGCCGGGATTATTGCGGCCTACCGTGAAATACAAGCGTGCGTTTCACGGTAGGCCGTGGAAACCCCTGGGTGGCTCGTGGCGGGTTGGCCGCCCGCCATCGCCTCAGTCAGCTCACCCCGCCACCGGTTACGGCTGGTCGAACGCGATGTCCCATACGTGGAAGCCGGTGGCAGGGTCGAAGCCGAAGGCGAGATTGCCATCGACGGCGATCTTGGCCCGGCCCAGCTCAGGATCGACGGCGGTCGAGGTCAGGCGAGCGAACACTGCGCCCGCGCCATTTCTACTACGGCCGCTGGCTGAGCAAGAGCGGCCGCACGCAAGATGCGTTGGCCGAGCTGCGGCAGGCGATCGACGTCAACCCCGCCTTTCTGGAAGCGCATCATCTGCTGATGCGCCTTCTGCGTGAGCAGTCCGACTGGGAGCGGCTGGATGCGGCAGCGAAAGGAGCGCTGCACGCTTTCCCGTACGATGCGCTTGCCACGAGGTATCTTCGAGAGGCGGAAGCAGCTCTCGAGCCGCGCGGCTCGACGCGTTGAACCGGCAGTCATCGGCCATGCGCCGCGTTGCCACGAGAAAGCGGCACTCGAGCTGGCTTGCATGCGAATCTTAAGAATCTTAAGGGGACTGTCCCCTTAAAAATCATTCGCCGCGGTCGACGCCGAGCTCGCGCAGGATGGCGATGCGCAGCGACTGGACCTCGACGCTGGTCAGCTTGCGGGGATGCGCAAACGGCACGTCGAAGCTGGCCTGGATGCGCGTCGGCCGCGGCGACAGCACCAGCACGCGGTCGGCCATGTGGATGGCCTCCTCGACGTCGTGCGTGATCAGCAGGACGGTGTGCTTCTCTTCGCCGAGGATGCGCAGCAGCTCGCCGCGCATGCGAAGGTTCATCAGCGCATCCAGCGCCGAGAACGGCTCGTCCATGTAGAGGATGTCGGGCTTGACGACCAGCGCCCGCGCGAGCTCGGCGCGCTTGAGCATTCCGCCCGAGAGCTCGTGCGGATAGGCGTTCTCGAAGCCCTTCAGTCCCACGATCCCGGCGTAATGGTCGGCCAGGCCGGCCTTGTCTTCGTGCGCATGGCCGTTGAGGCCGAACATCAGGTTGCGGCGCACCGTCAGCCACGGGAACACCGAGCCGTGCTGCGAAATGACGATTCCGTCCGAGCTCGGCTTGCGACGCTCGACGCCGTCGATGACGACGCGGCCATGATCGGGCCGCACGAAGCCGGCCACCATGTTCAGGAGCGTGGACTTGCCGCACCCGGAGGGGCCGACGATGGCCACGATCTCGCCGTCGCCGACGTCGAAGCTGACGTCGTCGACGACGGGAAGCGTACCCTTGCCCGAGGCGAATGCCTTCTTCAGGCCGGCGACTTCAATCTTGGTGCGCATACCGCCACTTGACCCACTTCAGCCCTTCGAGCATCCGCATGATCCCGTCCAGCATCAGCCCGATCAGGCCGATGATGATCATGCCTGCGATCACCAGGTCGTAGCGGTTTCCCGCGTTGCGCGAGTCGATGATCATGTAGCCGAGCCCCGAGCGCAGCGCGATCATCTCGGCCGCCACCACCACCAGCCACGCCACGCCGAGCCCTATGCGCATGCCGACGATGATCTGCGGCAGCACCGCCGGGATCACTACCTGCGTAAACAGCGTGTAGCGTGAGACGCCGAAGTTCTCCGCCGCCTGCAGATAGCGCCGCTCGATGGTGTGCACGCCGGCCGTGGTCTGCAGGACCATCGGAAAGATCGACGAGATGAAGATGAGGAAGATCGGCGAGGCGTTTCCGACGCCGAACCACAGGATCGCGATCGGAATCCAGGCGATCGGCGAGATCGGCCGCAGCATCTGGAAGATCGGGTTGAACGTGTCGAACGCTCCACGCACCCAGCCCATCCACAGGCCCAGTGGCAGCGCCAGGACGGCGGCCATCGCGAAGCCGCTGCCTACGCGCATCAGCGAGGCGCCGATGTGCTCGAACAGGGTTCCGTCGGCGATCAGCTCGAGCGTGCCCGTGATCACCTGCCACGGCGTCGGAAAGATGACGCTGCCGCTCAGCACGACGCTCGCCCACCACGCGGCGATGAGCGCGGCCAGGACCACGACGGAAGGAAGGTATCGTTGCACGCGATTCATGTCGTACCGTTCTCGGCAGGCCTCGGGCGCGAGCGGGCCAGCTCGCGAACTCTCCACACCAGGCGCGCCCAGGGCGTGTCCGGGAAGGGATCCACGATCACTGTCATCTGTCCGCTCGGGTGGGCCGTGCAGTCGAACTGATAGCTCGAAGCGACTGCAAAAGGCAGCCGGAAGCTCTGCCCCGGCATCATGAGCGTGGGGCCGAAAATTTGCGGGACCTCGTCGAGGTTTCGTAGCACCAGGACGTCACGCAATCCGAGCGTCAGACGGATCTTTTCAGGCAGGATGCCCAGGTCCTCGCCGGCCATGCGACGCGCCCACGTGCCGGTGGGAATCTCGAACAGCTCGTCGCGCGTCCGAACCTGCACGGGCGTGACCGCCGCCCACGCAGCGACGGCGAGCACGGGCACGGCGGCAAGCGCCGCCGCGATCTTCGCGCTACGGCCCCTCACGACCACGCCCGAACGACGCCGCGATGTCGACCAGGCAGCGGCGCAGTCCGCTGCGCTGCAGGCGACGGCGCCACGTGCCGCGCACTGGCGGCCAGGCCTCTATCCCTTCTGAAGAAGAATGCGCAGGTCATGAACGTAGTCGTCGGGCGGCTGGCCGTAGGGCATGAGCGCGAGCAGCTTGCCGTCGCAATCGATCAGATAGGTGGAAGCCGAGTGGTTGTAGGCGTAGCTGGTGCCCACGGCCTCGCGCGTTGCCATGATGCCGTACTCCTTGCGCACGGCCGAGAGCTGCTCCTCGCTTCCGGTCCCGCCGACGAAGGTCGCGTCGAAACCGGCAAGATACTCCTTCAGGCGCGCCTGGCTGTCGCGCTCGGGATCGACGGTGATGTAGACGACCTGGACCTGCGCGGCTTCCTGCGGCGTCAGCTGCTTGCGTGCCTTGGCAAGCGTCGAGAGCGTGGTCGGGCAGACTGCGGGGCAGTTGGTGAAGCCGAAGAACAGGATCACGACCTTGCCGCGATAGCGCTGCAGCGTCAGATCGGTGCCGTCCGAGCCGCGGAGCGTGAAGTCGGGCGCCTGGCGCGCGGGCGCAAACGTGCCGGCCTTCAGCTCGGCTGCGGTTGCACGAAGCGGCAGCGCGGCAACGAGAAGCGCGGGCAGCAGGGCCGCCGCGAGGATGACGACGATACGCTTCATGTGCTCAGACCGTGATCGCGGCCGGCGTGGCGGCCTTGGCAAAACTCTCGTCCATGTAGCTTTCGTAGGGCACGGGGTGCTTCAGCGTCCCGGCCTGGATGGAGAGCTGCATGAGCTCCTCGAACTCGGAGCGGATCATGCGAAGGTCGCCGTAGGTTACGCGATCGGTCGGGTTCTCCATCACGAACTTGATGATGTTCGGGTCCTGATTGAAGAACTCGCGCCCGGCCGCCAGCTCGGCGGCCTTGTCGCGGTTGGCCTGCTGCTGGTCGAGCCAAACTCCGGCGCCGAGCACGTGGTTGACGAGGTCCTGCACGAGCGGACGGTTGGAGGCGATCAGCTCCTCGCGCACCGTCAGCACGCAGCAGATGTACTTGGGCCACTCGTCGCGCGTCATGCGCAGGGGCCGCGCATAGCCGGCGCGCTGGGCGGCGGCGCCGAACGGTTCACCGGTGCAGTAGGCGTCGACCGCGTTGGCGTACAGGGCGGCGGGCATGTCGGGCGGCGGCATCTCCATGATCTCGAGCTCATCGACCGTCATGTTCTCTTCGGCGAGCATGCGGCGCAGGAACAGGAAATCGACGGCGAAGCGGCTCGGGATGGCGATGCGCTTGCCGGCCAGGTCGCGGAACTTCTGATACGGCGACTCGGTGCGCACCATGATGACGGCGCCGGAGCGATGGCCGAGCGAGACGATCTTGACGGGGATCTTCTTGTCGGCCAGGTCCATGACGAGCGGCGCCAGCATGTAGGCCGCCTGGATGCGGCCCGCCATCAGCGACTCCTTGATCTCGGGCCAGCCACTGTACTTGCTGTAGGTGTACTCGAAGCGCGGCGCATCAGCCGCCAGCTTCTGGTTGGCCGCGGCCCTGGAAGTGCAGGCAACCGGAATCGTCAGGTTGCAGGTCACCGGCAGTCCGCCCACCTGCAGCGGACCGTCCTCGTGACTTCCGGTGCAGGAATGAAGATGCCACGGCAGCGCAGCCGCTATCGCGATCTTCAGGACCTGCCGGCGGGTCAGCGTCGGGTCCGGAAAACGCACATTGTTGGAGATCATCCCGCTCAAACTGCCCCGGCCTCGTGAAGGGTCAAATGCCGGTGAGCAATGACGGAGACTGCGGCGCGACGAGGCCGATCCGCGATCCAAGGACAATGCCGGTCTCGCGCCGTTACCGGCGAGCGCGGCAACGCACGCGCGGTCGCGACGTCTCAGCCCTTGACCACTACCAGCGGCTCGAGGCGTGCCACGCGCCTTGCGATGCCGGCCTTCTCGACCACACCGACCACGTCGGCGACGTCCTTGTAGGCCTCCGGCGCCTCCTCGGACACCGACGACATGCTGGCCGCGCGCAAGGCGATGCCTCGTCCCGCCATGCGCTTCTGCACTTCCTTGCCGCTGGCCAGCTTCTTTGCCCGGTTGCGCGCGAGCAGCCTGCCCGCGCCGTGGCACGCGCTTCCGAACGTTTCGTCCATTGCGCCCTGCTGCCCGCACAGCACGTAGCTGTAGCGGCCCATGTCACCCGGGATGATCACCGGCTGCCCGATCTGCCGGTAGTTGGCTGGCAGGCTCGCATGACCCGGACCGAACGCGCGCGTCGCCCCCTTGCGATGCACGCAGACCCGCATCGGGCGGCCATCGACGTGATGCTCTTCGTACTTGGCGATGTTGTGGCAGACGTCGTAGACGAGCCGCGCCTTCAGGTCTTCCTTCTTTCGGCCCGTGGCCGCAGCAAGAGCGTTGAGCGCGCGATGGGCGATCAGCGAGCGGTTGGCGAACGCGAAGTTGGCGGCCGCCGCCATCGCGCCGAGGTAACGTTTCGCCTCGGCCGAATACAATGGTGCGCACGCCAGCTGCTTGTCGGGAAGCGTGATGCCCACTGCCGCAGCGGCGCGCAGCATGACGCCGAGCATGTCCTCGCAGACCTGGTGTCCAAGGCCGCGCGAGCCGCTGTGCACCAGCAGCGTGATGCCGCCTTCCATCAGGCCGAACCTGGCCGCCGCCTCGGTGTCGTAGACCTCGGCGATGACGTCGAGCTCGAGGAAGTGATTGCCGCTGCCGAGCGAGCCGATCTGCCCGTGGCCGCGCTGGCGCGCCCGGTCGCCGACGTACTCGGGAACGGCGCCCGGAATGCGGCCGCCCTCCTCGATCGAATCGACATCGGCCTGCGTGACGATGCCCGTGCCGACCAGTCCGCGCGCGCCCTCGGCCAGGATGGCGTCGAGATCGGCCACGCGCGCATCGGGCTTGCCGACGCCGACGCCGGCAGGAACGGCGCGCGCCAGGGCATCGGCGATGCGATCGCGGTCCTTCTTTACGTGCTCGCGCTCGAGATGCGTGGCATGCAGGCGCACGCCGCAGTTGATGTCGTAGCCGACGCCGCCGGGCGAGACCACGCCGCCCTGATCCGGATCGAACGCCGCCACGCCGCCGATGGGAAATCCGTAGCCCCAGTGGATGTCCGGCATCGCAAGGGCATGGCCGACGATTCCCGGCAGCGTCGCGACGTTGGCGACCTGCTGCACGCACGGGTCGTTCCGGATGTGCGTCATCAGGACGTCGTCGGCGTAGATCATGCCGTCCACGCGCATGGCGCCGTGGCGCGGCAGGCGCCAGCGAACTTCGTCGAGTCGTTCCAGTTGCATCATAGGTTCACACGTCCACGACGACCTGCGCGCGCCAGGCGCCGTCGTCTCGCCGCTCGATCTCCATGCCGTGGTAGGTGATGGCCTTGATCGCGCCGCGTACCGCGTGCCGGTCCATGTCCAGCGGCTCTCCGCACGCCAGGCCTTCGACGCCGTCTTCGTCGTCGCGCAGCAGCACGACGCGGCGGATGGCGAAGCGGTGCGCGTCCATCAGATAGAGAACCTCGGACAGCCAGCGAAAGAGGCGTTCGTCGTCAGGGACCAGTTCGGCGGCCTCCACCTTGATGCCGCACACGCGCTCCTCGCGCAGTTCGATGCTGGGCGGGTCGACCATGAGCGCGGCCAGAGCCTCGGCGGCTCCGCACAGCAGATCGGATCGCGAGCGCGCCGTGACGACGAAGCCTTCGTCGGCGGTGTGGTCGGTCTCGTGAGTCTCGAAGCTGGCGCCGAGGCGACGCGTGGCCGACGAAGCTGCGGGCGGAGTTGCTGAAGGGTAGGCGCGCAGAGGTCCCGCGCGGTCGAGATGCGGAGGTCGCAGCCGCGCCTCGCCGTCGTTCCCCCGCGGCGTCGCGTTCACGGCCTCGCCGCCCGCCGCCAGCTCGAAGACCTCGGTCGTCTCGAGGTCGGCGCCCAGGGCGTCGGCGCCATAGCGAAGCCATGCCTCGCGGCTGCAGCCGTTTGCGATCAGAGCGACCTCGGCCATGGATCGAGCGTAGAGGCATCACATGCGGTTTGCAGCACGCCGCGACGCGATTCGTACTGCCACATGTGCGCCATGTTGACCGCGCAGCGCCCCACCCGCCTAATCGGGCCATGGCTTTCGATCCGAACAAGGGAATCTCGCCGCGGCTGCTCGGCCCTGAAACCAACCCGCCGTATCTGCGCTACCTGCCGGCGCTGGGACTGCTGCTGCTGGCCGTGGCTTTCGTCCTGTACTCCTCCACCTACATCGTGCCGCCGGGGCATCGCGGCGTGGAGGTACGGCTCGGCCGCGTGGTCCCGGAGTTTCGCGCCGAGGGCTTCGGGCTCAAGAGCCCTTTCGTCACCCAGATCTATCCCGTCAGCATTCGCCAGCAGACGCGCGATCTGACCGCCGAGTGCTACTCCTCGGACCTCCAGCAGGTCAACGCCGTCGTCAACGTCCTGGTACGCATTCCCGAAAGATCGGTGGTGCGCATCTTCCAGGAATATTCCGGCGACCCCTTCGACAATCTCGTCGCACCCCGCGTGCAGGAAGCGCTCAAGGAAGTGACGGCGCTGAGCAGCGCCGAGCTGATCGTCAAGAATCGCGAATCCATCAAGCAGAAGGCGCTGGCGGCTGCGCGCAGCAAGATCGGCGACCTGCTCGAGATCCAGGACCTGGTAATCCAGAACCTGACGCTGACCAAGGAGCTGGAAGCCGCCATCGAAGCCAAGATGGTGCAGGAGCAGGAGGCGGCCAAGGCCAAGTACCTGCAGCAGAAGGCCGAGATCGAAGCGCAGACCGTCATCATCCGCGCCAAGGCCGAGGCCGAATCGATCCGCATTCGCGGCAGCGCGCTGACCGACAACCCGACATTGATCGGCCTGCAGATCGTCGAGAAGTGGGACGGCAAGGCGCCGCTGGTGGTCGGCGGCGCGAGTTCCGGCACGACGTCGGCAAGCGGCGCAGCGAACATCCTCCTGCCGATCGGCGATCTGGAGAGGGCGCGGGAATAGCGGCCAGGATCAACGCTGCGGACCGCCAGACCATTCCCCTTCAAGCGCCGGCGGCGAGAATGGGCCAGCTGCAAGGCGGACGGCGGCGGAGCGAACGCAGGCGTGCTTCCTGTACGCCGGAGAGAGCGACCCGCCGTCCGACGCAGCAGATGGCCCGCTATCGTCGTCCGTCGGCCCTTCGAGCCACGACCTTGCGCAAGCGCGCGCCTCAGTCGTCGGTCAGATACGTATAGCTGCCCAGGCTCTCCTCGTAGTGCTTGAGCAGCAGCTTGACCTGATCGACGGTGATGCGCCCTTCGCGCTTGGCCCTTTCGGCCTGCAGCCGCATGCGCTCGACCATCACGCTGGGGACGTACTCGACGTAATCGAGCACCTCGTGGATCGAGTCGCCCTTGACCACGTGGCTGACCTCGTACTCGTCCTCGATGTCCTCGCTCAGCCGCACGTGCACGGCGTTGGTGTCGCCGAACAGGTTGTGCAGGTCGCCGAGAATCTCCTGGTACGCGCCCGCCATGAAGATCGCCATCATGTAGGGCTGATCGGCGCGCACCTTGTGGACCTCGAGCACCTGCTTGGGATCCTCGACGTCGATGAAGCGGTCGATCTTGCCGTCGCTGTCGCAGGTAAGATCCGCCACCACGCAGCGCACCGTCGGCTCCTCGTCCAGGCGATGGATGGGCAGGATCGGAAACAGCTGGTCGATGGCCCAGCTGTCGGGCACCGACTGGAACACCGAGAAGTTTCCGTAGTAGATCGCCGCCAGCTGCTCGGGCAGCTCGGCGACTTCCTCCGGCACCCGCTTCAGGCGCCGCGCCGTGGCCGCGATCTTGGCACAGCATCCCCAGAAAAGGCGCTCGGCCTGACCGCGCTCGCGCAGGCTGAGGAACCCGAGCTTGAACAAACTCTCGGCCTCTTCCTTGCCCTGCTGGGCATCGTGATAGGCCTCCTGCAGGTTCTTCGGCTGGATGCCCAGAAAGGTTTCCCACAGCTGCTTGAGCACGGTCGGAGCCTTGGGCCCCGGATCGGCAGCCTCGTCGGTTCGCACCTCGTGCGTGCCGACCACTTCGAACACCAGCACCGACTGATGCGCGCTGACCGCGCGCCCGCTCTCGCTGATGATGACGGGGCACGGCAGGTTCGCCTTCGTGCACGACTCCTGGATGGCGGCGACCACGTCGTGCGCGTACTCCTGCACGTTGTAGTTCTTGGAGGCATGGTAGTCGGTCTTGGATCCGTCGTAGTCCACCGCCAGACCGCCGCCGACGTCGATGTAGTGCATCTCGGCGCCCAGCTTGGCCAGCTCCACGTAGAGGTTGGCCGCCTCCTGCATCGCGTTCTTGATCGGGATGATGCTCGAGATCTGGCTGCCGATGTGAAAATGCAGGAGCTGCAGGCAGTCGAGCATCTGCGCGGCGCCCAGGCGGTCGCACACCTCGACGATCTCGCTGACCGTCAATCCGAACTTGGCACGGTCGCCGGCCGAGTTCTTCCAGCGTCCCACTCCGCGCGACGACAGCTTGGCGCGCACGCCGAGGCAGGGACGGATGCCGGTCTTTTCGAAGGCCTCGAGCGCGATGTCGAGCTCTTCGGGCCGTTCCAGCACCACGATCACGGTCTTGCCGAACCGCTGGGCCAGCAGCGCCGTCTCGATGTACTTCCGATCCTTGTATCCGTTGCAGATGATCAGGCCGTTGGGATCGCTGATGGCAGACAGGGCGATCAGCAGCTCGGGCTTCGAGCCGGCTTCCAGCCCGTACTGCCAGGGCTGGCCGAACTCGACGACCTCGTCGATCAGGTGCTTCTGCTGGTTGACCTTGACCGGGAAGACTCCGCGGTAGGTTCCCGGGTAGCCGTAGTCGGCGATGGCCTTGTGAAAGCACTCGTTCAGACGCCGGATGCGATCCTTGAGGATGTCGCTGAAACGGATCAGCAGCGGCAGGTCCAGCCCGCGCGCTTCCAGGTCTCCGACCAACTCGTACAGATCGATGGTGCGGCCCGGTTTCTCCGGATCGGGCGTGACCAGCACCGTGCCCCGCTCGCTGACCGAAAAATAGGGCTCACCCCAGCCGCGAACCTGATACAGGTCCGAACTCTTGATGATGGACCAGCCGTTGCCTTGCTCGCCGTTGCTCACGCCGTTCTCGTGCCACAAAAGGCAGTGCGCGCATAACTAACCCGTGCGTGCCGCAGCGCAAAGGCGTCGCATTGCGAAACCCTCCCGCCTGGGCGAAACAACCTTGCGGGGAATCCTTCCATTGCCGCGCCGAACATCCATCACGGCCACCAGCGTCGGCCCCGCTGCGCTCGTCATCGTCGCCGCTCCCATGCTCTTGTGCGGCTGCATGCTGGGGCCCGCCTATGTCCCGCCCGCGCCGCCATTGGCGGAGCAGTGGAAGGGCGCCGACGGTGAGGCGGTCACGCGCGAGACCGGTGACTACCGCGACTGGTGGACCGTCTTTCGCGACCCGGCCTTGAACTCGCTCATCGTGCAGGGCTACGACAACAACACGGACCTGGCCAGTGCCGGCGCCCGCGTCCTGGAGGCGCGTGCGCGACGCGCCCTGGCAACCGCCGACCTCTTCCCGCAGGACCACGCGGCGCGCGGCGACCTGACCTTCACCGACCCCAGTGCGCAGTCCTCGACCGCGCAGCCGGACGGGATCCGGGGCACGCGGCGCGACTTCAGCATCGGCTACGAGGCGCTCTGGGAGCTCGACCTGTGGGGCAAATACCGGCGCGCCATCGAGGCCGCCGATGCCGAGCTCGCCGCCAGTATCGCCAGCTATGACGACGTCCTGGTCAGCCTGCTCGGCGAGGTCGCGGCCGAGTACGTGCGCTATCGCACCCTGCAGACGCGCCTCATGGTGGCGCGCCGCAACCTGGACATCCAGCAGCAGAGCTTCGAGATAGCCGACGTGCGCTTCCGCGGCGGCGCGGTCACCGAGCTCGACGCGGCGCAGGCGGCCTCGCTGCTGGAGAGCACGCGCGCGCTGATCCCGAGCCTGGAGGCGCAGCTCGTCATCAGCGAGGACGCGCTGTGCGTGCTGCTCGGTCTGCCGCCCACCTCGCTGCCCGAGCTGCACACCGGACCGGCCGAGATCCCCTCGGTGCCCGATGCCGTCCCTGTCGGCGTCCCGGCCGAGCTCTTGCGGCGCCGTCCCGACGTGCGCGAGGCCGAGCGCCGCCTGGCCGCGCAAAGCGAGCGCATCGGCATCGCGCTGACCGAGTACATGCCGAGCCTGTCGCTGCGCGGCGAGATCGGCCTTTCGGCCGACAACCTCGGCGACCTCTTCAAGGGCAGCGCCCTGGACGCGTTCGGCGGGCCGCAGTTTCGCTGGCGCATCCTGGACTTCGCGCGCATCGTCAACGAGGTGCGCATCCAGGACGCGCGCTTCCAGGCGCTGATCTCCGACTACGAAGGCCAGGTGCTGCGCGCGCAGCGCGAGGTCGAGAACGCCATAGCCAACTACCTCGGCGCGCGCGCGCAGGCTCACGCGCTCGAGCGCAGCATCGGCGCCGCCCAGCGTGCCGTCGACCTTGCGCTGATCCAGTACCGCGAGGGCGCAGCCGACTACACGCGCGTCCTGGACACCCAGCAGTTCCTGGTCGAGGCACACGACCGCTACGTCCAGATCCGCGGCACCGAGGCCGGCAGCCTCGTCTCGCTCTTCCGCGCGCTCGGCGGCGGCTGGGAGATCCGCGCGGGCCGCGACTTCCTCTCCGACGCCGCCAAGGCCCAGATGCGAACCCGCACGCGCTGGGGCAGCATGCTGGAGAACGACGATGAGCCGTAGGTCGTTGCGCGCCCGGCTGCGCGCCAAACATCGTCCCCGTCTCGTTCATTCGTCCGCTTTCTTCGCGCTCGCGCTCCTGCTGTCGGCCTGTGGCAATCGGGGCCCGGCCGTTGCGGAGCTGCCGCCGCCCGAGGTCAGCGTCGCGCGACCGATCACGCGACCGGTCGAGGACATGTTCGAGGCCAGCGGCCACATGGAAGCGGTCGACAAGGTCGAGATCCGTGCGCGCGTCTCGGGCTATCTGGTCGAGGTCAACTTCACCGACGGCGCGCTCGTCGAGAAGGGCCAGGTGCTGTTCGTCATCGACCCGCGGCCCTACGAGGCGGCGGTCGCGCAGTCGTCCGGGGACGTCGGCCGCTGGCAGGCCGCGCTGCGCAAGGCCGAGGCCGACGTGGCGCGTGCCACACGCCTGCTGCCGCAAGGCGCCGCCAGCAAGAGCGAGCTCGAAGCCGCCATTGCCGCGCGCGACTCGGCAACCGCCGAGATTCGCGCGGCGGAGGCCAAGCTCGACGCCTCGCGCCTGGACCTCGAGTTCACGCGCGTGACCGCTCCGATCAGCGGACGCATCAGCAACACGGCCGTCACCGTCGGAAATCTCGTGCAGGCCGGCGTCAACTCGCCGGTGCTGACCACCATCGTCACCATCGATCCGCTGTACGCCTACTTCGACTGCGACGAGCGCATGGTGCTGCGCCAGCGCGAGCGGCGCCTTGCCTCGGGCCAGCCGGTGGCCACTTCCGAGATTCGCAAGCTGGCGCTTCCCGTCTACGTCGGGCTCGGAAACGAGACCGGGTATCCGCACAAGGGCGTTCTCGATTTCGTCGACAACGAAGCCGACCCGTCCACCGGAACCATCCGCGCGCGCGCCGTCGTCGACAATCCCCAATCGCTGTTCCAGCCCGGCCTGTTCGTGCGCGTGCGGCTGAGCCTCGGCCCGCCGGTGCCGTCGCTGCTGGTGCCCGAGCGCGCCATCGGCACGGATCAGAGCAACAAGTACGTGCTGGTGGTCAACGAGCAGAACGTCGTCGAGCCGCGCATCGTGCGCCTCGGCTCGCGAACCGACGACGGCATGCGCGCGATCCTCGGCGGCCTGGCCGACAGCGAGCGCGTGATCGTCAACGGACTGCTGCGCGCGCGACCGGGAATCAGCGTGGTGGCGCACGAAACGACGATGGAGGCCTCGACCGCGGCCGAGCCGACCGGCGGCATCCTGGACGCCGCGAAGAAGCCCGCCAGCAACGGTGCTCCTGCGAGCAACGGTGCTCCTGCGAGCAACGCCGCGCCGGCAGGCAACGCCGTTCCTGCGAGCAACGCCGCGCCGGCAGGCGACGCCGCGCCGGCAGGCAACGCCGCGCCGGCAGGCAACGCCGCGCCTGCGAGCAATGCCACGCCGGCCAACGCCGCGCGCACCGGCAACGGTGCGCCGGCAGGCAGCGCGCCTGCGAGCAAGCCTGCCGCCGCCGGCCACTGAGGCATGTTCGCGCGCTTCTTCATCGACCGGCCCATCTTCGCCACCGTCCTCTCGGTCGTCATCGTGGTGCTGGGCCTGGTGGCCCTGCCCAACCTC